>Ga0189288_10186_pt1 | contig 47197 bp, 46 predicted proteins | sample UW105minimetaG_FD_130316 | JGI IMG/M metagenome (GOLD analysis project Ga0189288, IMG submission 130316) | Marine microbial communities from the Costa Rica Dome - UW105 mini metaG | ecosystem: Environmental > Aquatic > Marine > Oceanic > Photic zone | place: Costa Rica: the Eastern Pacific...
AAAAGTTCCTTACTAAGGGACTTTCGTTTTTTTGTCAAGGATGTATCTAAGGAAATGATACGCCTCCTAGTTGGGTTCTATGGAGTTTACAAAAGCGTTTTCATAAAAAACACAAATACCTCATTGCTTTGGCATCACTTTTTATAGTTTTTAATACAAAAATTAAGCATTTCGCTTATTGTCAGATATCTTTTATGCGCTTACTTTTACTGATATAAATTGATCTGAAAACAACAAAGCAAACTATATAAGTTATATGCGATATATCAAGAATGTGGATATATAGTTGTTGTGCATAATTGTAAATAAACATATGGAACTACCAAAATATCATGAAACATTCATACCAGTATTAGAGGTACTGAATTCAGTTGAATCACTAAAAAGTAGAGAACTAGCCTTTAAGGTTCGTGATAATTACTATTCTAATTTACCGAAAGAGCTTTTAGAACAAAAAACTAGTTCTGGTGGAAATGTATTAATTGACAGAATTCTTTGGGGTAAATCATATCTGAAAATGGCAAAATTTGTTGCCTATCCTAAGCGCGGAATAGTTCAAATAACGGAAAAAGGAAAAAACAGACTAAAAACTGCTAGTCTACCATTACATGATTTACAAAATGATAGTGATTTCATTAATCATAGACAGTCTGTTAAAAGTGATAAAGGAAACGAAACAGTAATTAAAACTGTTCAAATTGAGAGCGCCTCCCCTCAAGATTTAATAGACACTGGATTTAAAACAATAGAAACTGAGGTGAAAAATGACCTATTAGAGAAATTAAAAGATATTGATCCATATTATTTTGAAAAAGTCATATTAATTCTACTCAAAAAAATGGGTTATGGGGATTTCATAGAAACTTCAAAATCTGGAGATGGAGGAATTGACGGAATAATTAATGAAGATAAACTAGGACTAGAAAAAATCTACACTCAAGCAAAAAGATACAATGAAAATAAAGTTCGTGAAAAAGATATAAGGAACTTTATTGGCGCAATGAGTGGAGACACAAGTAAAGGTGTATTCATTACAACATCAACTTTTGATGATGCTGCAATAAAAAAAGCAAGAGAAGCGCATCACTCAATAATTCTTATAGATGGTGCTAAACTTGTTGATTTAATGCACCAATATCACGTGGGAGTCCAAGTAAAAACTGTTTATGAAGTAAAGGAGTTGGATAACGACTTTTTTGAAGAAGATTAAAAACTATGCACAACACCGGTAACCATTGCAAAAGCCACTAAAAAAGACACATACTCATCTTAAAAGTTCCTTACTAAGGGACTTTTGTTTTTTTGTCAAGGGTGTATCTGAGGAAATGATACGCCTTCTAGTTATGTTCTATGGAGTTTACAAAAGCGTTTTCATAAAAAACACAAATACCTCATTGCTTTGGCATCACTTTTTATAATATTTAATACAAAAAATACCTATTTTGCTTATTGACAGGCATTATATTTGTAATTACTTTTGCTAGATATAAATTGTTTTTACAATAATAAGCCATAGACGCCTTAAGGCTTTCTAGGTGGTTATACTTAACGATGGCTATAACAAAACAAAAACCATGAAAAAAACATTACTGTTATTTCTAAACTTAATTATCATTCCAATTACACTCCAAGCACAAGACTGGGTACAAGTAGCTTCTTTGCCTGATGCTTTTAATGAAACCCATCACTCTTTTGCTTTTAGTTTAAACAATATAGGCTACATCGTTGCTGGTAATTCGAATTCTGGAGTAAGAGATGATTTTTATAAGTTCGATCCTGCAACCAATTCTTGGACAGAGCTTACCGCTTTTCCTGGTGTGGCTCGTGGTTTTGCGATCGGGGATACTTGGGAGGGGAAAGCATACTTTGGATTCGGATACGATGACATATCATTTTTAAATGATTTATGGGTTTTTGACCCTTCGGATATGAGTTGGACAGAGTTAGCCTCCTGTCCATGCGAAGCAAGAACACACCCCGCAATGATAGCTCATAATGGAAAAGTATTTGTTGGAATGGGAGGCAGTTCAACAGGTAATATGAATGATTGGTGGGAGTATGATATTGCATTAAATACTTGGTCTCAAAAAGAAGATTTACCTTCACTTCCAAGACATCATCCGTATCAATTTGGTATTGACAACTATGTTTATACTGGATTTGGACATGGTAATGGTATCTTTAACAATTGGTTTCGTTACGATATTGAAGGAGAAACCTGGACTGAAGTAGCAACATTGCCAGCAGAAGGTAGAGTGGCTGGGACACAATTTTCTTACAATGGCTTAGGCTATGTGCTTAGTGGGGATGGAGAGGACCACGGGTCTATGGAAACAGGAGAGTTTTGGGCTTATGACCCTGTATTAGATAGTTGGGAAGAATTACCTCCTCATCCTGAGGGTTCTCGTTGGGCACCCGCTTCTTTTATTATTGATGGAGAGGTGTATATCATAAATGGTACTAGTTTTAATCAATATGTAACAGAGATTTATAAATTTAATTTAGATTCTTCACTGTCAACTCATACATTATCAAATTCAACTATTCATATCTATCCTAATCCAGCAATAGATATAATAAATATTAAAGTTCCAAGAAATTTAAAATTCGAGGCCAATCTATACGACTTAAATGGAAGATTAATTAGCAGTAACACAAATAAGTCTGTAATTGAAATTCAGGCCTTATCTCTTGGTGTTTACCTACTCGAAATCACGGATCTAGACTCTGGCCAAAAAGTAGTTAAAAAAATAATAAAAGGAAACTAAAAGTCTCAGTTCATAACAAGGTATAAAAATGCATTAAAACGTATTTCACACAAAACATTAGGATTTAATCTAAAAAAATAGGGTTAATCCGTTCCATTAAAATAAGGAATAAGGTTTTTTTTAATATAGTAAGAATTTAAATTTTTACCAAAAGTAAGGCAATGTTGTTTTTAGGTTACAATGTCATTTTTCCATGCATAAGCCTCAGGAATTTCTGTATCATCAATTAGCTCACGAATATCAATCTCTATACTTCTACTTAAATCTGTGATTGGTACATCATTAGGTCCCCCTTCAAAAGGGTTTTCTGAGTTCTCACCAATTTTTTCCATTGTATGAAAAACCCATGCCAGTAATGTGCTAAAAGGAATAGAAAACCAAACAAAATGGCTGGTGATAAATTCTTGAATTTGATGTCCCAAATCTGATTTTGAATGGTATAAAGTTAAATCTTTAAAAATATCTTTTCCAATACTCTCAAAGCCTTCCATAATACCGAATGGCAACAAAATGATAAAAATCCATACGAATATGTAGTTTAAGGTTGCGTATTGTCTAGGATATGGGAAGTTTTTTATTCGTTCAGATTTGCCTTGCAAGGTATAGAGTTCTTTTAGAACATTCATCATTTCCATATGTCTAAAATCTTCAATGTAACCAGTATTCATCAACTTTTTTAATTCTCTAGATTGAATTCCTAAAAGTTGTGATGGTTTATTTCCCTTGCTAAATACCTCTTTGTAATCGTCTTCAGAAAGGTAAGGAACAATGGCTTCCTTTAGAGAGATTGTATCTTCAAAAACTAGATAATGATTTTCTCTAAATTTAATATTTTCTTTTGCTGTTTTCAAGTGCATTTCCCAAGGTTTTTCTGCTCTTAATTGATAACGTAAAGCAGTTAACCACGCAATATGACGATGCACTATCTTTCTTTTTATGGCTTTTAAATGAACCTCTGAAAGGGGATTTTCTGCATGCTTATTATCAATAAAATCTTTTACCATTATAGTCCAAGTTCTCGAGGTATTTACAATTCCGCCCCAAATTTTACGAGCTTCCCACAACCTGTCATAAGAAGCATTGTTTTTAAAACTAATAATAAAAGAAATAGCGGTTCCTAAAACACCCAAAGGCAACCAAGGAACATGCAACCATTTTAAACCAACAATATCGAAAAGAAAAACAGGTATGGTGGCAATTACTACAAATAAGAGAATATCTCTTTTGGTCCATTTTAGCATTCCTTTAATAGGGAAAATCCTTTTTGTATACATAATTATTAAATCAATGTTAAAGTCTCAAATATAATATTTTTGAATTCATATATTTGTCTATTAACTTAACTTTATTCCGATGAAAAACTTTTTGGTTGTTTTCTTATTTGTAAGCCTTTCAATTTCTGCTCAAAAATTAGATTTGAATTATTATTTACCTCAAGACATAACTTATAATAAAAACATTCCTACTCCTAAATCTGTTATTGGTCATGAAGTAGGTGAGTGGCACGTAACGCATGACAAGTTAGTGGAGTACATGAAAACCTTAGCAAAAGCCTCAGACAGAATTTCTATTGAAACTAGAGGAACTACTTTTGAAGGGAGGCCTTTGTTATTATTAACCATTACTTCCCCTAAAAATCATCAGAATTTAGAGTCGATACGAGCAAAACATATAGAGGCAACCAATACCAGCTCTGTGGATGTTTCTAAAAACCCTATTGTTGTCTATCAAGGCTTTTCTATTCATGGAAATGAGGCCAGTGGATCAAATGCAGCGCTAGCTGTTGCCTATTATTTAGCTGCTGCAGAAGGGAGTGCAATAGACAACTTATTAAACAATACGATTATTTTATTTGATCCCTCTTTAAACCCAGATGGCTTACAACGTTTTGCTTATTGGGCCAACACAAACAAAGCAATAACTATTAATCCAGATCCTAATGATAGAGAGTATCGTGAAGTTTGGCCTGGAGGAAGAACCAACCATTATTGGTTTGATATGAACCGTGATTGGTTGCCAGTTCAGTTACCAGAGAGTAGAGCAAGAATTGAAAGTTTTCATAAATGGTTGCCAAATATTTTAACGGACCATCATGAAATGGGAAGTAATTCTAGCTTCTTTTTTCAACCGGGAATACCAAGTAGAACAAACCCTTTAACCCCACAAATGAATCAAGATTTAACAAAAGAAATTGCCACATATCATGCCAAATCTTTTGATAAAATAGGTTCTTTATATTATTCTGAAGAGAGTTTTGACGATTTTTATTATGGCAAAGGTTCTACATTTCCAGACATTAATGGAAGTATTGGCATTTTATTTGAGCAAGGGAGTAGTAGAGGTCATGCTCAAGAAACTGTAAACGGAATATTAACCTTCCCTTTTACGATTAGAAATCAATTTACGGCGGCTTTATCTACCTTAGAAGCAGCCATTAATATGAGAACTAAAATCTTAAAATACCAACAAGATTTTTATAAAGAGTCTAGAAATACTGAACGTAAAAATGCAATTGTTTTTGGTGATGAAAAAGACGCTGCAAAATCATTTCATTTGGCTGAAGTATTAAAAAGACATAAAATTAAAATACATGATGTAAAAAGCGATTTTACTCAAAACGGTAAAAAATTTAAAAAGGGATATTCTTATGTAGTTCCTATGAATCAAAAGAATCATCGTTTGGTAAAAGCAATGTTTGATGTAAGAACCACTTTTAAAGACAGTTTGTTTTATGACGTTTCTGCATGGACTTTTAATCATTCTTTTGGTGTTGATTTGGTTGAAAATGTTTCTCTTTCTAGAGCCGGAAAAGAAATTTTGGATTTAAAAATGAATTCTGGAAAGGTTAGTTTTAAAAGTGATTATGGATATTTAATGCCTTGGAACGAATATTATACTCCCAAAGCATTGCATGCAATTTTAGAGAAAGGACTGCGTGCCAAAGTATCTATGAAAAAATTTAAAAATGCGGAAACTTCCTATGATTATGGAACCATTTTTATACCTGTTCAAAATCAAAAACTAAATTCAACAGAATTGTTTTCATTTTTAGAAGAGGTAGCCAAAGAAAGTCATGTTCAGTTCAACGGAGTAAATACAGGTTTAAATGATGGAATTGATTTAGGAAGTAATAATTTCAGAGCGATCAAGCAACCTAAAATTGCCATGTTGGTGGGAAATGGAATTACAAGCTATGATGCTGGAGAAATCTGGCATTTGTTAGATACTCGATTTCATATGAAAGTTTCTAAATTAGATTTGTCTTATTTGAGAAGAGTTGATATGAGTAGGTATACTGTTTTAATTGTTCCTAATAGTTCTTCCATGGATAAAGGAACTGTAGAAAAGTTGAAAGTTTGGGTCAGAAATGGCGGTACATTAATCGGATATAGAAATGCAGCGCGTTGGCTATCAAAAGAAAAATTTATCAGTTTAGATGTTAAGAACAAAAAAAATGACACCATCAACGGAATTTCATTTGAAGAGAAATCCTTACAGTCTGGTGCACAGGTGATTGGAGGTGCAATTTTTGAAGCCAATATAGATCGTTCTCATCCCATAAATTTTGGATATAAAAATGATAAAATTGCCCTCTTTAGAAATACAACTATTTTCATTAAACCAGATAAAAAGAGTTATAACAATCCAATTCAATACACTTCTAATCCTTTGTTAAGTGGATATATTTCTAAAGAAAATTCAAAACTAATTCAAAATTCTGTTCCGTTTAAAGCACAGAGAATGGGGAAAGGTAGGGTGCTTGTTTTTACGGATAATACAAACTTTAGAGCATTTTGGTACGGAACAAATAAGTTGTTTATGAATGCAATTTTCTTTGGAGATAAGATGTAACCTTAACCAAATTGGTGGTTTATAAAATCTTACATTCAAAAAAAATATAAATTATTATAAGTTTTTCTGGTATAAAAGTTTGATGTTATAAATGTATAGGCTATGGGGAATAGTGTATAGGTTTTGTAAAAGGGGTTTGTAAGTGTTCATGAATATCAGCGTCTTTTTAGAACATAAAAAAATGCATTGCCTATATCCCATGAATGGCAAACTTTTTTGTAACATTTCTCTTATAATCTCGTCTTATTTGTAACCCATTAAAATTTTACTATGAGTTTGTTTAGAGTATTATTTGCCATTATTTTCCCACCACTTTCTGTAATAGACAAGGGTTGTGGCTCTTTCTTTATTATTTTACTATTAACACTTTGTGGTTGGATTCCTGGAGTTATTGGGGCTTTGGTTATTTTAAATAACCCTAAGAGTTAAAAAATTAATTTATTTGCTCACCATTTTTAATCGCTTTGGAAGCTTGTAATAAAACAACATTTTTATCTTGGTTATACACACCAATCACTAAACATTCGCTCATGAAATTTGCAATTTGTCTCGGTTTAAAATTGATGATTGCCAAAATTTGCTTGTTTAATAAATCTTCTTTAGTATATAAATCTGTTATTTGAGCGCTAGATTTTTTGACTCCTAATTCCCCAAAATCAATTTTTAATTGATAAGCAGGCTTTCTTGCTTTCGGAAAATCATTTACAGCGATGATAGTTCCTATTCTAATATCAACTTTTAAAAAGTCTTCAAATTTAATTTCTTCTTTCATTGCTATTTTTTTCCTCCTAATTTTTTTATCACCCAAAGTGGACCAATCAAAAGGAATTGTAAATCTTTAATAAACGATGGCTTTTTACCTTCAATCTTATGTCCGTAGAACTGACCAATCCACGCAACTACAAAGATTGCAGCAGAAATAATAGCTAAATTACCAAAACTACTTAGCCAATAGTTTCCAATGATCGATAAAAGAATCAGAAATAGCATTTCTACAAAATGCCAAAAACCCAAACGAAAATAAAATATGGAAATAAACAGACCAACTACCACGGCCCAGTTTTCTATCAAGGGGTTATATAAACCCAATAGATTTTCTAAAAAAGTAGTTGGAATACTCATTAACAAACCAATTACGCTAAAGAAAATAGCTGGTACACAAATATAATGGATCAATTGATTGGTTTCGTTTTGATGACTTACAGCATAGTCATCAAACCATTGTTGGGCAGTTTTCATATTTAATTTAGTTAGACTCAAAGATATAAATTAAATCCAATTTTTTCTAATTAGAAGATGTTCTATATGGGCAAAATGATGATTACAATGCCAAGCATAAATACCAATATTTTCTTTTAGACTAACTTTTTCATTTCCTTCGGGGTGGATAAAGTAGGAATTTAACTCATTCATAGATACACCTTTTAATAGATATACCCACTTTGCATGCAATGCTTTTAGTGCCTCTAAAGATAAGCTGATGGGAGCTGATTTTGAATCGAATAACTCTGCCCAACGCTCTTCATAGTAGACTTTAATAAGCGGATTTTCTTCTGTTAAAGCCCATTTAAAACGGGTGTAGGAATTATGGTGACTATCATAACAATGATGAACTACTTGTCGAATGGTCCAACCGTCTTTTCTATAGGGAGTATCTAACATTTCTTCAGATAAGTTTATTACTAAATTATGGATTTGATCAGGGAAGTTTTCAATAATAGAAATCCAAATCTTTATATGTTCCTCTGTTATTTTTGTTGGAATATTTGGGAGACCAATAGGATATTTAAGTGAGTGTAAATTCGTCATTATTTTATAAAATCAATTCAATGTTCTTTGGACAATACTAGTCTTATTATTCAAATCTAATGATTTTTTATAGTTTAATTTTTTAAATTAAACTATTTGTGTTTCTTTGAGTCTAAGACCACATATAATAATACCTATGAAATGCTCTTTAAAAATATTATTTTTTTTATCTTTTTTAATGATTCGCTGTAGTTCTTCTCCTGAAGTTTCAGAAGAAATAATGACTCCTATTATTAGTTCCAAACCCAATATATTATTTGTTATTGCAGATGACATGGGTAAAGATGCAACACCAACTTATACGGAAGGGAGTATCAAACCCGATATGCCAGTGTTACAGGGAATTATAGATAGCGGTATTCGATTTAATAATTTATGGTCTTATTCGGTTTGTACGCCAACCAGAGCATCTATTTTAACAGGTAAATATGGAGTTAAAACCAATATTTTAAAAGTTGGAGATGTACTTTCTACCTCAGAAATAGCACTTCAAAAATATATTAATACGAATGCTGCAGAAAGTTATGCTACGGCTATTGTAGGGAAATGGCATTTGTCTACCAATGCAGCAGATCCTATTACAATGGGAATAGATTATTATGCAGGATTGTTAACAGGTGGTGTGCAATCTTATACTAGTTGGAATTTAACAGAGAACGGAATAACTTCAAACTCAACAGTATATACTACAACAAAATTTACAGATTTAGCAATAAATTGGGTAGCTAATCAAACAAAACCATGGTTTTTATGGTTGGCATTTAATGCACCACATACTCCTTTTCATTTAGCACCAACAAATTTGCATTCTCAAGGTAATTTACCAACAGATAATGCATCAATCAATGCAAATCCCACTCCGTATTATATGTCTGCAATTGAAGCTATGGATTCTGAACTGGGCAGATTTTTAGATAGTTTATCAACAGAAGAAAGAGCAAATACAGTTATTATTTTTATCGGAGATAATGGAACACCAAACAAAGTTGCTCAAGCTCCATATTCAAGAACTAAAGCGAAAGGAAGTTTATATCAAGGAGGTATAAACGTACCCATGATAATTTCTGGAGCTGGTGTTGGTAGAGTAGGAGATTTTGATGAAACATTAATCAATACCACAGATTTATTTATTACTATTGCAAATATTGCTGGAGCTTCTTCTACAGAGGTTTATAACAGTAAAAGCTTTTATAATTTACTTTCTGATGCCAATTCTACAAAAAGAGATTTTATTTATTCCGAAAAAGAAGATGCTTATACAATTAGAAATGAGCAGTATAAATTGATACAATATGCTAACGGAACAGAAGAGTTTTATAATTTATCTTCTGATCCATATGAGAATTCAAATTTAATAGGTACTACATTGTCTTTAGATGCTTTAAACGCTAAATCTATTTTAATTACTGAAGCAGAGAGTATTAGGGAGTAAATACACTTAAAAAAGTAAGCGTCGTTTTCTACAAAACGACGGCTTACCAAGTAATCTAATAAAACCAAGTATTAGTACTTATATTAGAAGTTAGCTTTCTAATATTTTTTTATTCAGAATAAGGTTTATGGTTATAACTCAATACTCTTTTTAATTTCCATGTATTATTTTCTAGAACCCAAAGGTGTGTAAAATCTGCAATTCCAGTAGTTTTCATTTCTCCATCTATTTTTTGTTGAAAAGTATGTTTGCCTTTCTGAATTGCTGCATATAGTGTATTGTTGTTTTTCATTTCAAAAACAGATAAAGAATTTTCAACAAGTTGTCTTTTATGCTTTCCAGGATTTGAACATAGATTATGTTTTACAGCATTCATAAATTCTTTTTTGTTTTGTATGCCAACAATATCATGATAGAACTCAAAATTTTCATTAATTATTGGTTTTAATTTTTCTAGTTCACATCTATTAAAAGCCCTTTCAAAAATAATACTGTCTTTCGATTTTAGGGTTTTATATAGATTAGAGTTTTTGCTTACCTGAGCATCCATAACAAGAGAAAAAAGAAATAGTATAATTGCCAAAAGTATTTTTACAATGATAAAATCTTTAAAAGGTTCTAAAAATGAATTCATAGTTGTTTATTATTTTAGTTTTTTATTGGGCAGATACACTTCCACCAGAATTCGATTTTTTATTAACCTGTCTAGGATTCCCTTTAAAGTCAATATCTCCAGCACTTGTAGCTCTTGCATCTATACTTTTAGAGGCATATATATTAATATCTGCACCGCTAGTTGCTCTAACAATTACATTTTCACTTTTTAATTCATAGGCATTTATAGAACTTCCGCTTGTTGCTTTTGAGGTGTGATTTACAGTTTTACCAGTAATTTTCAGATCAGAACCACTCGTAGCGCTTGTTTCTAAATTTTCTGTATCTACCATAATCCTTGCATCTGCACCACTAGTTGTTGTCACTTTAAAATTGGATACTCTAAGCGTATTTTCTGAATATACATCACTACCACTTGTTGCTTTTAATTCTTCTAAATCTTTAACAGCAACATACACTTTTCTCGCTTTTGCTCTCCAAATATTTTTTTCTGAATACACTTTTAAAACTCCATTTGATACTTCTGTAATAATGATATCATGTAGATTTTCGTCAGCCTCAACCCTAAGAGAAACATTGTTACTTTGGGCTATATACAAGTCTATTCCTGTACTTACTTTAATACTTGTAAAATCGGTATTAATTTTCCTGTCTTGACTAACAACGTTTCTATTTCCGTCAACTTTATTGAACATATCTACTGCGCAAGAAGTAAATACTATGGCTGTTACTACTACAATTGTTAATTTTGATACGATTGTTTTCATTATGTTGGTTTTTTGTTTGAATGTCAAATATTAACTTTTTGACACGTGCATTTTAATTTAAGTTACTCAATTGTTAATTTTTATTGTTGAATTGTCTTACTCTTCTCTTTCTAGCTCTTTCAGAACACTTAATTCTTCACTATGCAAGCCCTCATTTGTCATTAAGAAATAATGTCTTGCCATATCTCTATCGTAAGTATCAGTTGTATTGTCTATATTATTTAAAAAACCTTTGGTAGAGTAATCAAAATAGACGGTACTATTTTCAGGAATATAAAGTGTAATTTTTATATCTTCCTCTTTCCATCGGTTTCTGAATGCTGATATATAGAAAGCATCTAAGAGAATCTCATTATTTTTTATGCTGTAGTTATACTTTATTTTCTCTGCATTTTTATTTGCTTTTAATCTACTTTTTCCTCTGGATGCTTTTTGAATAATCATGTAGGCTTTATCGGATGTACTTTTTTCAACATCTACAAAGATTTCTGTAGCATATATTTTTATTTCTCCGTCTATTTCTACTTCGTGTTTGTGAGAATTTCTTCTTAAATTATGTTGATAATAAATATTATCATCATTTATCATTTTGATAGTTATGGTATCGTTTGCAACAAAATTTAATGGACTTTTTTCTATATGCTGACCGTAATTTGAATGAGAAGTTCCAAACTCAATCCCTGTAAAAATCATTGCTAGCAAAGCTATAATCCAGATTCCTAAAAGTGTTAAAGATGTTGGTTTGCTAAACTGTTTAATGTTAGTAGAGAGGATCCTTAAGCCCAATACAAATAAAATTAAAAAAGGGATTCCTACTAATAATAAAGCAAATAATGTGAGTAACCACTTTGGCATTATTGAGTCGTAAAAAAATGGCGGATATTGAAGAAACTCTCCATCTACACTTAATAACTCCAGACTGCCTATTGAAAAACCACCAATAATTAACGACAGAATAACAGCAGCTGCGATAAAAATTAAGAGCACTCCGATAAATTTACCAATCACTTTAAAAAGGACAAGAACAATTTTACCTAGAGTGTTTAGAAAATCCTGCAAACCAGAGGCAGCTTTAGAACTGTTGCCTTTAAAATTGGTATTGGATAGTTTGTCTGAAATTTCATGAGCTCCATTTTTTATTTTATCAGAAACATCATCAGCAACATTTCTCACTTTATCTGACATGGCAGTAAACTCGTCACGAATTTTTTTTTCAATGTTATCTATATTTACATCCTCACCTTCCATCTGTAATTTTTCTGCAGTGGTTTTGGCTTCAGGTAAAAGAATCCAGAGAATAATGTAAATTATAATTCCAAAACCTGCACCGAAAAATAATGCTAACAATCCCAGTCGTATCCAAATTGTATCAACGCCAAAATAATGTGCAATTCCAGCAGCAACACCTCCTAAAAATTTATCATCTCCATCTCTAAATAGTTTTTTCCCAGAGTTACTATTTCTCGAGTACGAATAACTAGCATCTGAATAGGAGCCTTCTGTGTCAGAATAATCTTCAGGTTGCCCCATAATAGCTATAATTTCTTCAATATCGCTTTCACTCACAACCTGTCTTGCATCTGTAATTTTTTCAGACAACAACTCGCTAATACGTGCTTCTATATCTGCTATAATTTCATTTTTTCCTTGAGGATCATCGCTTAAAGATTTGGATATAGAATCTAAATATCTTCTTAATTTTTTATAGGCACTTTCATCTATGTGAAAAAAGAATCCACCTAAATTTATATTTATTGTTTTATTCATTTTTAGTTGATTTTGAACTAGTTACTTGGTTTACTGCTTGTACTAAATTGCCCCATGTTTTGGTTAATCCTTTTAAGAACATACCTCCGGCTTCTGTTAATTGGTAATATTTTCTTGGAGGGCCAGAAGTTGATTCTTCCCATCTATAGTTTAGTAGACCTGCATTTTTTAGGCGGGTTAATAACGGATAAATGGTTCCTTCAACTACAATCATTTCTGCACTTTTTAGCGTTTTAAGAATTTCAGAAGTATAGGCATCACCATTTTTTAAGATAGATAAGATGCATAATTCAAGAACTCCTTTTCGCATTTGCGCTTTTGTATTTTCTATCTTCATATATTATTGTATAAATTTTATTGTAAAAGGATATGTATAATTTTCTCCTTCTTTCGCTTTTAATCCGGCAATAATTACCAAAGCCATTCCTATTAAGAAGACAATACCAGCAACAGATCCTACTCCTAGAAATCCGAAAATATTTTCCGTATCAACTTGAAAACTAAAACGATTGTGATTATGGAAACCCCTAAAGTTTCTAAAAAAATCACCGATAAAAAAAGAACCTGCAAATGCGCTAAGTATAAAAAAATAGAGAGAATAACTAATATTAAAGTTAACGGCCTCTTTGCCTTGTTCATCCAAATATTCACTTCTATCCTTTAATGTTTGCCATGCAATTAAGGGGGTAATTATATTTCCGAATGGAAATATAAGACCTGCAAAAGCAGAAATATGGATTAAAAATGCATTGGTGTTTTCTTTATTTTGTTTCATATTTTTATATTATATAATACTATCCTATGCAAATATATGTTTTAAAAAAGGTATTATGTATTGCATAGTACTATTTTAACATTTTTTTAACATTTTAAAACTCAGATTCAATGGTGTTGTTTTTGTAAAAATGTCAATAAAGAAAACGAGAATCTGGGAGTAGTGTATGAGTTAGGAGGAATGAGAACAGTTGGTAAGAGAGAGTGACATATTTTAGTACTCCCTATTCTCGTTTTCTGTCTATAAGTTCAATAAAAGTTGCAGAGAGCTTTTTCAAAGGACTACAAACAACGAAAAGAGTAAAAAGTTAGTCTTAATTGCAGTTTCTAATAAATTATTACTATAGAGCGTATCATTTCTTTAGATACATCCTTACTAAAGAAACAAAAGCCTCTAAGAAATGAACTTTTGAGTGATTATGTACTATTTTTTAGTGGCTTGTGCAACGGTTACCCGTGTTGTAAACAATTTCTATTCAATTTCCTTTGAAAAAGTTATTTTAAAGCCATCAGAGGAAGGATTATCCGAAATAATTAATGTGTCTCCATTTACAGAAAAATCATACTCAATATCGTCAATTGATATTCGGCTGCCATTTATTGAAAAATTATATTCCCCTATTGTTTTTAGTGGGGGTGTATTGACAAAATTGTTTACCTGAACTTGTAAATTGTTGGTTGAAAAAAAAGTCCAAGAAATCTGTCCTGTATTAAAGTTCTCTGTTGGTGATAGACCAGGCTCATATTTTATTAAATTCCATTGACCATAAATAGAATTTTCTTGTTGTTTTGTTTCTTCTTCACTACATCCTGTAATAAAAAGAAAGATTGATAAAATTAAAAACATATTTTTCATAATGTATATAATTTTAAAGTGTTATTATTTTGTGTATTGCATATCAAAACGACCTTCTCGCATTTCGTGTAAAGTTCCATTATCTTCTATGTCAAACCAAAATGTACCAGATACAATTTGATTGGTTTGGTCTAATTTAGTTATGGTTAACTTCCCTGTATGAGTTTGAGAAGTGTAGTTCACATTTAAAAATGAATATATGCCTTGGGCATTACCTTCATTATTTTCTAATAAATCATATGTTCCACTTTCTTCAATTTGTAAATTATTAGTTCCTAAAGCGATTGTTATTAGGTTATTATCAGAATTTCTCTTATTTCCTTTGTAAACCAAAAAAATAACCTCCGCTAACAAATTGGTAAACACAGTCTAACGGATTTGTACCACCGCTCGGTATAAAAGCTTCTCCATCCAATAAACATCCAAAAGTATTAGCTCCTGTTTGTGTAGCAGCAGGTAATTGGTCTATTGGGTTTGTGGGCTGGTCGTTATCACTTCCACAGCCTTATTATTAGAGTGATAGTTAATAATAATTTCAAAATTCTTATTGTATTCACATCGTTTATTTTTATGAGTTTCGTTCTTCAGGGTTGCTTACGTCTAGGCTATGAGTAGTTGCGTGGTTTAGCGATTAACTTTGCAAGTACACACCAAAGTGAAAATCCACGAAAATCTTTAGAAGTAGGCGAGAACAAGCAATTACATATAGCCATTGTTAGCAAAAGTATTTATTGTTCCTTTTTCAGCCTTTTCATTATTAGCTTTACAATTTTCGGGTCTTTATGGATTCCAACCACTAAATTTTCTCCAGTTATCACTCTATTTCTTGTTGCATCTTTGGTAAAATCTATATCGAATTGCGAATTAATTTTTTCAATTACCTCTGAATCCAAATCAATAGTTTGATTTGAAGAGTTAACTAATGTAAAACTCACGTTTGCACTTAAAGTTGAAGTGATTACGTCAAAGTGTGTTCCATCATCCATAAAGTCAGTTATTTGTTCGTTCAGTTCGGAATTGTTTTTTAATTCACTTTTCACCGCACTATAAATCGTACTTTTTTGCACAACAGTTGTTTTCGTATTTGTAAATTCAACTTTTACTTTTTCCGAACTTGCATAGTCGTATTTTCCTTTTAGGATATTTGATATTTCTGCTGATAAAGTTCTCTTAATTTTTTCTGTTTGATTTGAAGAAATATTCCATCCTGGTGAACTATTCATTTGGTCCCAGTTAATTGATGGCTGATGGGTTATTTCTACTTTACTTGGTCTTGAATAAACTTCTACGATTTGTCCGGGTTTGTAACTGTTACTTGGAAAGGGTAATTCTGTAAAACCTGTTTGTTCTGTTAATCCAATATTATTGTACGATATACAAGAGTGTAAGAACATTAAAAGGCCTAAAATTGCAATTGGTAATAGCTTTTTCATTTTTATGGTTTTGGTTATTTATATTTTTGCTAACGTTCCGTGTATGGTGCGTAGCATCCCACAGGGTGCTATGCACTATACATTTTGTTGTATGCTGGCTTTAATTTATTTCTAAATCTTCATATAGTTTTTTACACTCATTTTTCATTTGGTTGTACACCTTTTCTCTAGTCATCTCCTTTTGGTTGATAAAAGAGTTTATTAGTTTAGATGTATAATCAGGTCTTATTTTGTGCAATGAGTTTAAAGAGTTTACAAATTGCCCAAGTGTTTCTTCTCTAATTTTCTTGTGGGTAACATCATGAGCATAAATGTTTGTATATAAATCTTCTGTTTTCAAAGTGTTACAATCATATGTTAAGGATAAAAATGTCGCAATTTCTCTAAATGTAACTTTGCCCTTTAAAGACTTTTGAATAAAAATCTTGTTTTCAAGATCTGCATAAAAGTCTTCGCATATTTGTTTGTCACAGTACCTAAGGTTTGATAGAAGTGAAGATATTTGCGCCAATCCGAAATTTCGATTATCAATTTTTGTCTTGATATCTTGTTCTAAAAATTTTCTTAATAATTTTTCTGAAATTTCTGGCTGATACAGGCTTACGCTTTTAATAATAAATGATGAAACATCAGGTGATGAACTAATGACCCTGCCTTCCAAAATATCATAATTCATATCTCGAAGGAGTTTCTTACCATAGGTTCTATCTCCTAGCTTGTAAAGGTCTTGAAGAATATTAGCAATTTCTTTTCCTTTAATGCCAGATGAATTAAACCTTGGCAAGAAATAATGCTCAGTGCTAATAAGCTTTAGTATTTTTCCTGCAAAACTTGGGCTTGCTTTTGAAATATTTAACAGCATCAAGCCATATTCTCCTAAAACTTTTATGCTTTTGAGTTTTTCATATAAAATTCTAGCTGAATAATCCTGAAGCAAGGTATTAAGGAAAGTGCTATCTATTTTTACTAACTGTGCGAAGCCAGATGAAATATGCTGAATAGTTGTCTTTGGATGCTCTAAAGACTTTTTAATTCGCCAATACTCAACATGGTTTAGAATATATTTTGCCTTAGAATCATTCTTTTTCTTTTCAAATGTTTTAAGCTCGCTAAGACATTTCGTGAACTTATAAAAATGAATATACTTTATTGCTGAAGCTATTTTCTCTTCGTCTAGTTTATAAAAGACTTTACTCGCTGTCTGAGGACTGATATTCCGTAATTCAGTTAATGTATTTCCAAGCAATTCAAATGGAACATCATTTATAAGATTTTGCCAATAATCAATTGGTATTAGTGAAAGGATTCTAGTCCTTAGGTTTTTATCCCTTAAATATTGAATTGCAAGAGGTACAATATTGTTTGAAGTACTTTCAATAATTTCTTTTAAATCAGCATCAGAGAAAATTGAATATAGCTTTTGCTTTAATTTTTTATTATTTTCTGGTATTGAATAATGTATATAAGATAAGACTAGCAAACCAGATTTGTCTCTCAAAAAAAGTTCTTTAGAAGAATCATGTTCTACAATAATTTTCTCAATTATGTGTTCTAAATTTCTTCTGCTCAGAAGTTTTATTAACTGTATAACCCTTTTTAATTGAGAACTATTAGCAAATTCAGATTTATAGAAGTAGCTGATTAAAGGCTGTATGGTGACCTTTTCTTCAACAAGCATATTAAGAATGTGATAATTACCAATTGAGCCAACATTTATAAAAATATCGGCAATGAATTCAGGGTAATCCTGATAAACGCCAGAAGGATACTCTTCAATATATTTCTTAATATTTACAAACTTGAATTTGTCCTTGTCATTATTGTATTGGCTTTTAAATATTCTTTGTTCCTTGTAAATAAAAGAGTCAATCAATAAATCGCAAAAACTCGGTTGCATAAAAATTGATTTGATCTCTTCGGTATAAAAAAGACCTTCTTTTTCTGAATCTAATTGCTCCCTTGCCTCAATCTTTTCAAATGGTATATCAAAAGAATATAAAGAAGCATAAGTTATAATTTTATCAATTTCTAGCGGTGAGTATTTTTTTAAATACTTGCTATATAAATCTTCATTGAGTTTTTCATCATTTATGTTACTAATAACATCTTCGTCTTTGCACCAAATGCTTAAAAGCAACTTTAGCTTTAGAAGATTCTTTTTTGAAATGCTCTCCAAATGCAAAACGCCACCTTTCCTGGGGGAATAACCTAAAGATTCTAAATATTTAGCGTATTTATCTACAATGCCAATAATTTTATCTTTATGAAATTCTGTACTATTAAATTTCTCAAGTTGAAGAGTGTTTTTCTCTAAGTCTTTGAATATATCTTCATTGTCATGGTTGAGGCGATATTGATTCGAAACATATCTTGAAACAAAAATGAATATGACATTTTTAAAATCTTGATTTTCTCTAATTATTCTGTTAGCTAACTCAAAATTTAAATGAATATCGTCAATGATTAAAATTGATGGTCTTCCATCAATTATTTCAAGGTCTTCAAATATTTTATAATAATCGGATTGTTGATTTACTCTAATATAAAAAGGGATAATACCTAAAGTTTCCTTTAAAGTTTGAACAACTTTAAAAGCTGTAGTCGTTTTCCCAGATGTTGGATATCCTGTAATTAGGTATGGTATATGAGATTCAAAACAGATTCTTTCAATAAACGTATTAATAAAATCTAATTCTTCAGGTTTATAGAATAGTAAGTCGTTATCAAATTCTAATTGGGTTGTCCTAGATTTTATTTCATTTTGCGAATTCTTTAGTTCTTTATCTAATGAAGTTATTAATCTAAAACGGTTTGTGTTAAAATTGGATTCCAAACGTAATTCACTCCATAAGTGGTCACGAATTTCTATTTGTATATGTTCTTCTAATTTAGCAATCTGTCTGCCAATTTGAGTTGAGAAGAATATGTCTTGCTCAGGATTAAATAATCCTTTCGAATCAATATCGGAAAATACATTCTTTTGAAATCCAGTCTTATGTGAAATAATGAAAAAGGCTATTCTTGAAAAATCATTTTCATATGTTCCCTTTTCAATGTGCTTTTTGAATGCCTCTATTGAATCTCTAATCTTGCTAGGTGTGTCTTGTGCAGATACTTGAATTGCAAAATCTCCGGAACTTAAATCAATTGCGGGATAATGTTGCATTTTCAAGTCACATTCTTCAAAAGATTGTCCAAGTAATTTGGATAGCACAAATGCGATTATTTTTTCACTCGCCTTTGCTTTATCATTGAAATTTAAGAACGTACCATACTTAATGTCAGTTGTAATTAAACTGAGAGCATAATGTATATCACTTAATATGTTCTGTGATTTAAAAAGCATTAATTTTCTTACTGTTTGTTTTTTTTATTGATGTGTTTTTTGCTTGCATACAACAACTGTATAACCACATTGTTGATATATCGTATATCCACATTGTTGATATATCGCATATATCTTATACAGTTAGCTCTGTTGTTTTTAGATCAATTTATATGAAGTAAATGTAAATACTAATAAAATACGTGTCAATAAGCAAAATGCTTATTTTAAAAGCAGGAATAAACTAGATAAAAAGAAAAAAGCCCACGAAATTCGTGAGCTTTTAGAAAATAATTATAGTAAAAGTTATTTTACGTCCATCAATTCAACGTCAAAAATAAGGGTAGCGTTTGGAGGTATTACTCCTCCAGCACCCGCAGCACCATATGCCAAATTGGAAGGGATTACAAAACGAGCCTTGTCTCCAACTTGTAATAATTGAATTCCTTCATCCCAACCAGCAATCACTTGCCCAATTCCAACATTAAAATCGATAGGTTGCTTTCTCTTATAGGAAGAATCAAAAACAGTTCCGTCTAATAATTGTCCTTTATAATGCACAGAAACTCCAGCACCTTTTGTTGCTTTTTTTCCTGTTCCTTTTTGTAAAATTTGGTATCGCAATCCACTTGCAGTTTCAGTATACCCTGCAGCAATAGTATCTAACAATTCTTTTTGTTTTGCTTTTTCTTCTGCCATGCGTTTTTCTCTAGCGCCTTCAAAAGTTCTAAAAGCTTCTACTGCATTAAAAGCTTCTGCTTCTGCACCAACTTTTACAATTTCTAAAGAGGTAATTTCATCTCCTTGAGCAATGGCATCAACAATTTCTTGGCCTTCTACAACAGATCCAAAAACGGTATGTTTTCCGTCTAACCATGGAGTAGGAACGTGGGTAATATAAAATTGACTTCCGTTTGTTGCAGGACCAGAATTTGCCATGGCGAGTTTCCCTGGAGCATCGTGTTTTAAATCTGAATGAAATTCATCATCAAATTTATACCCTGGATTTCCAGTTCCAGTTCCTTGTGGGCATCCACCTTGAATCATAAAATCTGGGATGACTCTGTGGAATTTTAATCCGTCATAATAAGGAGTTCCTTGTGATGTTATTTCATTTTCCAAATTTCCTTCTGCTAATGCTACAAAGTTGCCCACAGTTCCGGGAGTTTTCTCAAACTCTAAATGTACTAAAATTGAACCTTTAGTAGTGTTGAATTTTGCATAGATTCCGTTATCCATATTCTTATTTTTTAATAGTTGTTTTTATATCTGTATTCCTTTGAAAAAATTCTATTCTAAATTATTTTTTAGCATTTAAAATGGAAAAACCATAGGTCAATCCAATATTGATGTTTGATGAGTTTACGTTTCCAAATGGCGACCACATTTGTCCTCCTGAGACATTAAAAGATAAGTCATTATTTAGATGATACTGTATTCCTGCAGTGGGTCTTACTAAAACCCCTTCACCAGAATCAACTCTTCCGCCACCAGCCACACCCGCGGAAAATTCAGCAAATAATGACAGTTTGTTGTTTCCAAATTTATTAGATTTAATACCCAATCCAAAAATACCATGCGCATACCCTCCAGACTTTCCTTTATAAGCAAAAGAAGTTTCACCAGCTAAATAAAATCGATGATTTAAATCGTAGTTAATTTTTAGAGCTATTAATTGTAAATCACTGTTTGCTATCCCAAATTTGGCAACATCAAAATAGGTTTGATTTTGAACGCCTAGTTGAATTCCTTGAGTTGTAATTTCTGCTATTTTTTCTCCTGTGAACGGGTGAGTAGTTCCTCCACTTAAACCGTAATATTTTAAGCTAAATCCAGCAGTATAGGCTTCAAAACTTGCTATTCCTAAAATAGATTTATGATACCCCGCATGGCCACTTAATCCAAATTTATCGGTAATTTTAAAATCTGCACCAATACTAGGATATACGGTTAAGCCTCCTTCTGGGAAAATTCTTCCTCCTGCAGCACCAATTCCAAATTTACCAAAAAGATGAATTCTATTGGAGAGTTCAAGGTTTTTACCTGCTCCAAAAAATACATCCATAAAACCTGCTGTTAACCCTTTATACATAGTATCTACATGCGCATAGATAAAAGTAGTTGAGGTTAAGTAACGTTGGTATTCAAAACCTATGATATATAAAGTTTGATCTATTGGTTGGTAAGAAGGTGAGGTACTGGCATCTGATCTGGAATTTCCCTGAGGGAAGAAGAAATCGAAAGTAATTTGTTGCACACTTTTTACAGATGGGGTATTAGTATACCGATCATGATCACTTATCGTAAAGGTTTTGTTAGCGTCTTGGTAAGGACCCACTCTTAAAGCGGTTGGTATTTCTATAAAAAAAGAAATATTATCATCTTTTTGGATTCCTGTAAAAAAGTTCATGTACCCATATTGAACTCCAAAAGAAAAATCTTTTTTCTTGTATTGCAAACCAATATTTGGATATATAATTCCACCACCGTTTACCAAAGATCGATAGCCTCCTCCTCCTCCAAAATGCACATTTGCATCAAAATAAAGGTTTTTATAAATTTGAGTATTTACTCCTAAATTTACACCTAAGGTAAACAAACCTCCTTGATCGCCCGTTAAGGCTCCATGAAATCCTGCACCAGTATATAACCAATCGTTTAATGGAATGTTATAGTTTAATCCAAAAAAGCCCATCTTAGGTTCTAATGAATATCCAACTTTATCTACAGGTTGATCTATTAAAATATAATTTAACCTAATTTTATTATGTAGTTCCTTTCTTTCAAGTTCAGAGAAAGAATAGGTTTGAGAAAAACATTGTAAACTCCCTATTGTTATTATTAAAAGAAGTATTTTTTTCATTTTACTTCATTTTTAAATTCACTAGTAAAATGCAACTTTACTGTTGGATATTTACTTTGTGTCATTTGAATTGTAAACTCAGAATCAGCTAAAAAAACCAACTGCCCTTGTTTATCTTTTGCTAAGAAACGCTGTTTAACACGTTTAAATTCTTTGAATTCATCGTTTTTAAAATCTTCAGGCGCTACCCAACATGCTTTGTGAACTTGTAAATTTTCGTAAGAACATTTTGCTCCATATTCATGTTCCAATCTGTATTGTATAACTTCATATTGTAAGGCTCCTACTGTGCCAATAACTCTACGCCCGTTCATGTCTAAGGTAAATAATTGAGCTACACCTTCATCCATTAATTGGTCTAGTCCTTTATAAAGTTGTTTGGATTTCATAGGGTCTGCATTGTTTACATATCTAAAGTGTTCAGGAGAAAAGCTAGGAATTCCTTTAAAATTTAGATGTTCACCTTCTGTTAAGGTGTCTCCTATTTTAAAGTTTCCTGTATCGTGAATTCCAACAATATCTCCAGGGAATGATTCGTCTACAATTTCTTTCTTTTCAGCAAAAAATGCATTCGGACTCGAGAATTTCACTTTTTTTCCGTTTCTTACATGTAAATATGGAGCGTTCCTTTTAAAACTTCCAGAAACAATTTTTATAAAGGCCAATCTATCTCTGTGTTTAGGATCCATATTTGCATGGATTTTAAACACAAAACCAGTCATTTTCTTTTCTTTAGAGTCTACTATACGTTCTTCGGCTTTTTTAGGTTGAGGTGAAGGGGCAATTTGTATAAATGCATCTAATAATTCTTTTACTCCGAAATTATTTAATGCAGAACCAAAAAATACGGGTTGTAATGTTCCTTCTAAATATTCCTGTTGATTAAAATCTGGATATACCTCATCAATAAGCTCTAGGTCTTCACGTAAGGTTTCTGCTGCTGTTTCTCCAACGATATTGTCTAATTCGGGGTTTGATAAATCATCAAATTGAACTCCCTCTACAATGGAGGTCTTATTTTCAGCAGAAAAAAGATGTAATTTTTTTTCCCAAATATTATAAATCCCTTTAAAATCATAGCCCATTCCAATTGGAAAACTCATTGGTGTAACTCTTAAGCCTAGCTTTTGTTCTACTTCGTCTAATAAATCAAAAGCATCTTTTCCTTCCCTATCTAATTTGTTGATAAAAACCAACATGGGGATGCTTCTCATTCTACATACTTCTACCAATTTTTCGGTCTGTGGTTCAACTCCTTTTGCAACATCAATTACTACAATAACACTATCTACAGCTGTTAAAGTTCTATAAGTATCTTCTGCAAAATCTTTGTGACCAGGAGTGTCTAGAATGTTTATTTTTTTGTCTTTGTAAATAAATGCAAGTACTGATGTAGCCACAGAAATTCCCCGTTGACGTTCAATTTCCATAAAATCGGAGGTTGCCCCTTTTTTAATTTTATTGTTTTTTACGGCTCCAGCCTCTTGAATTGCTCCTCCAAATAGTAATAATTTTTCTGTTAATGTTGTTTTTCCTGCATCTGGGTGTGATATAATACCAAATGTTCTTCTACGTGCTATTTCTTCTAAAAAACTCATCTACAAATTTTGAGGTGCAAATATACGTTTTAGATTGGGAATTATCATTCTAAAATTTCTATTGTAATTCCTATATCTTCTATGGGCCATTCATCCACACCTACCTTAACCTTAGAGATTCTATCTAAGGTGTCAAAGCCAGAAATAACTTCGCCAAAAACAGTGTGTTCGTTATTTAGATGGTGTGCACCATTTCTTTTGTGTACCATATAAAACTCAAAAGGACTTGATAATTTATTAGGATTATTTTCCCACTGCCTGGCAGCAGCTAAAGCACCATATTTATGTCTTCTATGTCTTCTAAATTCTGGTTTTAACAAATAATTACCATACTTTCTTCGCTGTTTTTGCGTGTACATATTATCCGAATTTCCACCTTGAATCACAAAATTTTTGGCAACTCTATAGATAACAGTTGTATTGAAGTACTTAATTTTTGTTAAGAAAATAAAATTGGCTCTATGTATAGGGACATCTTTATATAACCGTAATTTTACATCACCAAATTTCGTTTTTATAATGACTTTAGTTTCTGGATTTTGTTTTCCATATTCGAATAAAAAAGCTTCGGTATTGTATCTGTTTAAACTATCCCAAGTTTTTACTATTTCCTTTTGAAGTTTGGGTTTAGGAGTTGTTTTTTTTTGTTGAACTATTATTGAATTGTTTTCACTCTTTTTCTCTTTTGTACACTGATTAAAAGAAATTAAAAAAAATAATATGATGATTTTATAGAAAAATTTCACTTTTACCATTTGTGTTTTGAAAAATCAAAGATAAATCATCACAATAAAACAATAGAAAAAATTAATACTTTTATTAAAATTTTAAGTTTTATTAAAATATGATTCCTTTATATTTGTAGCTATGGAAGAATTAGTTGTTTTAGTTGATGAAAAAGACAATCAAATTGGGTTAATGCCTAAAATGGAGGCTCATGAGAAAGCTGTTTTGCATAGAGCCTTTTCTGTTTTTATATTTAATAATGAAGGAAAGTTAATGTTGCAACAAAGGGCAGCAGATAAATATCATTCTCCCTTATTATGGACAAATACTTGTTGTTCTCATCAACGAGATGGAGAAACTAATTTGGATGCTGGTAAACGCAGACTAGAAGAAGAAATGGGCTTTACCACAGATTTAAAAGAAGTTTTTTCGTTTGTTTACAAAGCTCCTTTTGAGAATGGTTTAACGGAACATGAATTAGATCATGTGATGGTTGGACATTTTCAAGGCACCCCAAAAATAAATAAAGAGGAAGTGGCATCCTATAAATGGATGTCTTTGATTGATGTAAAGGAGCATATTGAAAAAAACCCACATGAATATACAGCGTGGTTTAAAATTATATTTGATAAATCTTTTGAAAAATTAATAAATGCCTAAAGTAACAGTTCATAGAAAAGCACATTTTAATGCGGCACATAGATTGTATAGAAAAGATTGGAGTGGAGAAAAAAACTTTGCTGTCTTTAACAAATGTAGCAATCCAAATTTTCATGGCCATAATTACGAGTTAATAGTTTCTGTTACCGGAGAAATTGATAAGGAAACAGGCTTTGTTATGGATTTAGCAGTTTTAAGAAAATTGATAAAAGAGGAAATAGAAGAAAGTTTTGATCATAAAAACTTAAATGTCGAAGTAGAGGAGTTTAAGTATTTGAATCCTACAGCAGAAAATATTTCTGTTGTTATTTACGATAAACTTAGAAAAAAGATTGCAGAAGATCTAGACCTGTCTATAAAACTTTACGAGACCCCACGTAATTTTGTAACCTATTCTGGAAACTAACAGTTACAAATGCTATTCTTGAGCAAGGTCTTTCCAACGGACCAATGTTTTCATCTACTTTTTCAATACTGGTAATTAATGAGTAGATTGAAATCAGATTTTTAATTACTTATAAAGTTCGTTATTTTAACCGAAAGAATCTCTCAGTATTCTGCTCTCGGATTCCTAGACTATTGTCATTTCGAAATGAGAGAAATATGAACGATTGAGAAAACGTATTCATTTTAGTTTACATCATCAGATTTTTCCCATCGTAGAAATGACAAGCCTTCAGTTTACAGCTTTTAAGTAAGCTCTAGAGTTTATAAAACCAACGAAATAGATGAATGACTCTGCCTCGAGAATTCTTGGTTTCAAGAATTTTTTTATTTTATTCAAGTATTACTTGTAAATTTGCAGCTCAAAACAGAGGTATGAAAATTATTGCAATGATTCCTGCACGTTACAGTGCATCTCGTTTTCCCGGAAAATTGATGAAAGATCTAGGAGGGAAATCAGTTATTTTAAGAACTTATGAAGCAGCAAAAAACACCAATTTATTTGAAGATGTTTTTGTAGTTACAGATTCTAAAATTATTTTTAATCAGATCTCTAGTGCTGGTGGTAAAGCTATAATGAGTAAAAAATCACATGAATGTGGTTCGGATAGAATTGCTGAAGCTGTAGAAGATATGGAAGTTGATATTGTTATAAATGTACAGGGTGATGAACCTTTTATAGATGAAGTTTCACTATCTCAATTAATTGATGTTTTTAAAAATGATTCTAAAAAAGAAATTGATTTGGCTTCTCTTAAAGTTGAGATTTCTAACAAAGAAGATATTGAAAATCCCAATATTGTCAAGGTAATTACAGATGTTAATAATTTGGCACTTTACTTTTCTAGAAATGTAATTCCGTATCATAGAAACAAAGAAATTGATGTAAAATATTATAAGCATAAAGGAGTTTATGCCTTTAGAAAACAAGCATTACTAGATTTTTATCATACACCAATTACACCCTTGGAAGCCTCAGAAAAGATTGAGGCAATTCGATATCAAGAAATTGGTAAAAAAATTAAAATGGTAGAAACAGTTGTTGAGGCTGTCGGAATTGATACTCCAGAAGATTTAGAAAAAGCAAAAAAACATCTAGGTATAAAATAACTTCTATAATGTATAAGAATATAAAAGTAATTGCTTTTGATGCCGATGATACTTTGTGGGTAAATGAAACTTATTTTAGAGAAGTAGAACTGGAGTTTGCTAGACTCTTGTCTGCTTACGAAACCAAAAATAAAATTGTTCAAGAGATTATAAAAAAAGAGATAGGAAACCTTCATTTTTATGGGTATGGAATTAAAGGTTTTGTTCTTTCTATGGTTGAGTGCGCTTTAGAATTATCCAATTATCAAATCAATCAAAAAACAATTGAATCTATTTTAAATCTTGGTAAAGAAATGCTAGAAAAACCAATAGAATTACTAGATGGGGTAGAAGAGGTATTACAATCTCTACAAGGTAAATATAGATTGATTGTTGCTACAAAAGGAGATTTGTATGATCAAGAACGAAAATTAGAAAAATCTAATTTGCTTAAGTATTTCCATCACATAGAAGTAATGAGTGATAAAAAGGAAAAAGATTATCAAAAATTAGTGAAGCACTTAGATATTAAATCATCAGAATTATTAATGATTGGTAACTCCTTGAAATCAGATATTTTGCCCTTAGTAAAAATTGGTGCTTCTGCAATTCATGTTCCTTTTCATACAACATGGATTCATGAAGAAGTTTCAAAAGAAAAACAATCTGAAACAGATTATAAAACAGTATTAAATATAAAAGAAGTTTTAACGCTCATTTAAATAAATAACCTAAATTTGCATTTTTAAAATAAACAATATTATGGCAAGCATTAAGAACTTAAAAAAAGATATTAACTATACATTAGGAGATTTAATTGAAGAATGCTATGTATATCAATTACTAAACCCTAAAGCAGATACCAAACCTTCTGAAGCAATTATAGATGAAGCTATAGAAACTTTCGATTCTTTAATAGAAAAGTTAAACGCTAAAAATATAGAGAATAAAAAAGCTCATTTTAAAGCAATAAACAAAGAATTAGAAGTAAAAGCAACTGAATTAGTTGCCAAGATTAATAGCTTGTAATTTAACATTTTTTAAACTTTTTTTTAAGACCACCATCTAAAAAGATGATGGTTTTTTTTATTAAATTTGTTTTGTGCAATAAAAAGAATTAAGTTTCGTTTAATAAAAATAAAACCGTAATAAAAATGGCTAGAGCTATGTTTGAGTACACTAAAACTGTACTAAAAAAAGTAAGTTTTAATTCAGACTTATTTTGTAAAGAATTAGAAAAGGCATTAAAAAGATTGTTACCTTACGAAGTTGAGGAATTAGTCATCTGGCTAAAACAGTTTACTGCAAACAAACCTGAATTATATGCCTATTTAACATTAATTAAATCATAAAAAAAGGAAGCTATTAGCTTCCTTTTTTTATGATTTAATTTTTCGGGTTGGATTTCATTCTCCGGTACTTTTTCATTAAATTTCTGATAAAATCTCTTTCAACAATTTTTAGTTTTAATATTTTTTTAAAAGACAACACTTCTGTTAATTCGATGTCAAAAGCTATTTTAGTCTTATAAACTTGCTTTTCTAAATCAGCAATTTTTTTCATCATAGATTTAGCATCTTTTTCAGAAATATTTTCAATCCCACCTATACGTTTAATTTTAGTTTTAATTTTAAATTTTTCAACGGTTTCTAATTGATAAAGTAGCTCATCAAATTTATTATAAACAGGCCAAAATTTTTCTGCTTCATTAGAAGTTAAACTAAGTTCTTCAGTGATAAATGCAATTTTTAAAGCTTTTATTTTTGCTTCTCTGGGACTTTTTGTTGTTGACTGTTGAGCGTAAGCAAAAAAGGAGATAAAAAATAAAGTGATTAAAAAAAGTACTGTTTTTTTCATTTTAATAATTTTCTAAAATTAATGATATTTCTTCCCTATTTATCAAATAATTCTCAAGCTCATCGTTACTTACTGAACTAGGTATAGCTAGGTCTTCTTCAAATTCAATATCAGCATAGGTTGTTTCAAAATCGTTATCATCAATTAAATTTATATTATTTACAATCCAATTTTCTACTTCGATATCGGTCAGTTTGTCAAAAGGATTTTCTTCTGTTTTCTTAAAAAAAAATGAATTCAACCCTAAAAATAATACAATAGAAGCTGCTGCTATCACTGGAATAAATTTTAAAACTTTCTGTTTTAAAGGAATGACTTTTATGTCTTTTTTTAAAGGTGAAACGCTAGCTATTATAGTTTCTTCTAAATTCTTAAAATAGGAATCTGGAACTTCAAACCCATTTGTTTTTACAAAGTTTTTTTCTTTTTGTTTATTTTTGATAGACTCTTCAACAATTTCAAAATAATTTTCAGGAACAGAAAAACCCGGCTTTCTGCCAGTCTTTTTGTTAAGATATTCCATACTATTTTGTAATTCGTTCTTCATTCTTTTAATAAGACTTTATTTCCTTATAAAGGTTTAATTTGTTTGTGTTTTAATATAATATTCAATCTTCTTAACTGCATGGAAGTAAGAGGCTTTTAATGCGCCTGCAGAGGTCTCTAATATTTCAGAAATTTCATTGTATTTTAAACCATCGAAATATTTCATATTAAAAACCAATTGCTGTTTTTGAGGTAATGTTGCAATTGCTTTTTGTAAAATTAGTTGAATGTCATCACCAGAAAAATAAACATCACTCTGTAAATTAGAAACCAGCTCTGTGCGAATATTAGCAATATCTATATTTCTCTCTTTGGCTCTTTTGTTGATAAAAGTAATTGATTCGTTTGTGGCAATTTTATACATCCAAGAATAGAGTTTACTGTCTTCTTTAAACTTTTCGATATTCTTAAAAACTTTGATAAATGTATTTTGTAAAACATCATCTGCGTCATCATGAGAAATTACAATTTTTCTAATATGCCAATACAAACGTTCCTTGTATTGAGAAATCAATTCACGGAATGCTACTTCTTTTGTCTGAACATTTTTAAGTTGTTCTATTAAAGTAATTTCATCTGTCAAATAATATTTTTTTTACTTAGACGATTAAAAGAAGTGAAGGTTTAATCGTGTAAAAAAATTATCCTTTTACCCTAGACCTAGAATATCCAAATAATCTTTTTTGTTTAATGGTTTCAGAAATTCCTTCAGGTAACATTCCTTCCCATCCTTCTTCACCTTTTACTATCATTTCTAAAACTCTACGTGAAAATATATCTAAAATATCTTTGTCAAAATCATCAATATTAACAAGCTTTCCATTGTATTTAAAGAATTTATATAATTCTTTCATTCTAGGGTGAACTTTTAGGTTTTCGCTATTAATATATTCTCCAGTTTCTTTCTCGTGATATGGGTACATATATATCTTTAAGTCTCTGTAGAATAGTTTTCCAAAGGCTTCTAAAACTCCACCACTCACATCTCTATAGTATTTTTCGTCAAAAATCTGAATTAGGTTGTAAACGCCCATTGCTAAAGCCATTCTTGCTTTGGTAAATTCACTAAAATATTCTACCAATTTAAAATATTGTTGATAATTAGTAATCATTACATTTTGGCCTTGAGCACATAATAATTCTGCTCTATCTAAAAAGTCTCTTTCGTTTATTTTTCCTTCTGCACGAAGATTACTGAGGGTAATTTCAAAAATAACTTTGGTATTTTCTTCTTTAACTTTATTTTCTGCTAAAAAAAGTTTTTTGGATTTTTCATACATATCCATATTTACTTTCGTTACGGGTCTAAAACTTCCTCGTAAAGCTAAAATATTTTTCTTATAAAGAGCTTGAGCTGGCAATAAGTTGTTTCCATCAGGACCAAACATTACGGCATTGGTCATGCCATTTTTAAGTAATTGCAAGCTCATTAAGCGATTGTCTACATACATAAAACGTGGGCCTGAGAAATTAACCATATCAATTTCTAACTGATCTTTATTTAAATTATCATAAAAAGATTTTACTAGTTCTTTAGGATTGTCATTCATGTAAAAAGCCCCGTGGATTAAGTTTACACCAAGAACTCCAAGAGTTTCTTGTTGTAACCTAGCATCGATTTCTTTAAAACGAAGATGTAAAACGATTTCATTATAATCTTCTAACGGGTCTAATTGAAAACGAATTCCAACCCAACCATGTCCTTTAAATTTTTTTGTAAAATTGATAGTTGCTACCGTATTTGCATAACTAAAAAATAATTTATCTGGATGTTTACGTCTACTTAATCGATCTTCAATTAGATCAATTTCGTGGCGTAACATTCTGGTTAATCTGGTTTCTGTTACATACCTTTTATCTTTTTCTTCCCCGTAAATAGCATCAGAAAAATCTTTATCGTAAGCACTCATGGCTTTTGCAATGGTCCCTGAAGCACCGCCAGCTCTAAAAAAATTACGAACGGTTTCTTGACCTGCTCCAATTTCTGCAAATGTTCCGTAAATATTTGAATTTAAGTTTATTCTTAAAGCTTTGCTTTTAGTTGAGGGAACAGAACTAATTTTTTGATCTCCTTTTAAAGAAATTGCCATAATGTGTTTTATTATTATATGTTAACAAATGTAATAAAATTCAATGCTATCAGTCAATTTTTATCTTATTTTTGTTTCCAATGAATATAAGTAAACCAAAGATTAAAATTACTTTTTTAGGAACTGGAACCTCAACAGGAGTTCCTATGATTGCAAGTACTCATCCTGTTGCGAAATCTAAGAACCCAAAAGATAAGCGTCTGCGTTCTTCTATTTTGGTCTCTTGGAATGATGTAAATTATGTAATTGATTGTGGGCCTGATTTTAGGCAACAAATGATTCGAGAGGATGTAAAGTCTATTAATGGAATTTTATTGACACATGAACATGCAGATCATATTGCTGGGTTAGATGAAATTAGACCTTATGGCTTTCAAATGGGTGAAGTCCCTATTTATCTTTCCCAAAGAGTTTTACATAACTTAGAAATACGCTTTGCTTATATTTTTACAACTAAAAATCGCTACCCAAGTGCGCCAAAAGTAAAAGCAACTGTTATTTCTCATCATAAGAATTTTGTATTAGATGGATTGGAGGTTATTCCTATTGAATTAATGCATGGAAGTTTACCGATATTAGGATATCGATTTGGAAGTTTTGCATATCTAACAGACATAAAGACCATTTCTGAGGAAGAAAAAAATAAACTTAAAAACCTAGATGTATTAGTTGTTACTGGATTAAGAAAAGAACCTCATACAACACATTTTAATCTAGAAGAAGCTTTAAATTTTATTGATGAAATTAAACCTAAAAAAACATATTTAAGTCATATTAGTGAGTTGTTAGGTTTTCATAATGAAGTGTCTAAAGAACTTCCAGAAAATGTATTTCTAGCCTATGATGGCCTAAAAATTGAAGTTGTATAAACTCTTTTTAACCACAAGAATTCTTCGGGCTTCTGTTTTAGGGGAATTGGTTTTAAGAAGTGTTTTATGCTAGCTGCTACTTTTCTGATTTTAGTGAGGAACGCTCTGCAGATAACATATCAATACCAGCGTTTCTTTCTCTTTTTTGAGGCTTCAGACTTTCTTCCTTTTTTGTGTTTACTAACCGTATTTGGTTGTTTTTTTTTGTGTTTAGGTTTGTTAATTATATAAGGATGATCAATAATAATTTTAATTTTCTTTTCAATTAACGTTTCAATTGTCTTAATATACCCGTTTTCATCTGGAGAACAAAAAGAAAAAGCGATACCCGATTTACCTGCTCTACCCGTTCTGCCAATTCTATGTACATAAGTTTCTGGAATATTTGGAATATCAAAATTAATAATTGCATCTACGTTTGTTATGTCAATTCCTCGAGCAGCAACATCTGTGGCAATTAAAATATGTGCTTTTTTATTTTTAAAGTCTTCTATGGCTTTGTTTCTCAAAGCCTGAGTCTTATCTCCATGAATGCTAGCTACTTTATATCCATTTTTACTCAAAGATTTCTCTAGCTTATCAACGCCAAATTTTGTGCGTCTAAAAATGATGATTTTTCCATTAATGGTGTTTCGTAATAAATGCAGGCACAAGTCTGTTTTATTTTTTTTAGGAAGATAATATAATAACTGACCAATATTTTTTGCCGTAGTTTCTTCAGGGTTTATTTCAATGGTTACTGGATTTTTGATGACTTTATTTGCCAAGTCAACTATTTTTTTAGGAATCGTTGCAGAAAAAAGTAAGGTTTGTTTTTCTTTCGGACATAGACGCTCTATTTTTTTAACATCGTTTATAAACCCCATATCTAGCATTAAATCTGCTTCATCTAAAACAAATATTTCTACAGCACTTAGATCTATATGTCCTTGCATTTGGAGGTCTATTAACCTCCCGGGAGTTGCAATTAAAACATCTACCCCTTTTGTTAAAATTTCTTTTTGTGGCTCTAAAGATACACCACCAAAAACTGCAGTAGCTCTTAAATTTGTGTACTTACTGAAGTTTTTGAAGTTTTCTAGAATTTGTATTGCCAACTCACGTGTTGGGGTAACCATTAACGATTTAATTTTTTTCTCACCCTTTTCTGCATCTTGCTTGTGAAATAACAATTGAATGATGGGCAATGCAAATGCGGCAGTTTTTCCTGTACCAGTTTGAGCAGAAACAATAAGGTTCTTTTTGTTTAAAACTATTGGAATCACTCTCTCTTGTACTAGAGTTGCTGTATGAAATCGCTCTTCCGCAACTGCTTTTAAGATTGATGTGTTTAAAGGAAATTCAGAAAACTGCATGGTTGTTTATTTTGATGCAAAGGTAGTTGAAAAGAAAGGATTCTTCTTCAATATAATTTGTAGGTTTGTTATGTGAAATTACCAATATGAAGCAGAAAGAAAACAAAACTAGAAAAATACGGAAACCTTGGCCCACTAAAGATGCGATGCAGCAAATCTATGAAATGAAACTTTGGGGCGATAATAAGACTGATTTTTATTCGGGTAATGGTTCTCACGATCCAGCAATAGTAACCCCCTATATTCAGTCAGTTAGATCTTTTTTGCAATCTTTTAAAACCCCAATTTCTGTTTGCGATTTAGGTTGTGGAGATTTTAATGTGGGTAAAAAATTATTTAAATACGCCAAGAGCTATGTTGCAGTAGATATCGTTGAAGCTCTTATAACGCACAATAAGAATAAATTTAAAGCAGATAATTTAGAATTCCAGTGTTTGGATATTGCGGTAGATACTTTGCCATCTGGAGATTGTGTTTTGTTAAGGCAAGTATTACAACATTTATCGAATGCTGAAGTTCAGAGGATTTTGAATGCCTTGACAACTTTTAAATATATTATTTTAACAGAACATATACCTAAAGGAGATTTTATTCCTAATAAAGATATTATTTCTGGACAAGGAATTAGATTAAAAAAACAAAGTGGTTTAGATGTTTTAGCGTCCCCATTTAATTTTAAGATAAAAAAGCAAACACCACTATTTTCTTATGTTTTAAATGGTGGTAAAGAAGTTTTAGTAACTACGCTTTATGAGGTTTTTTAATGAATCTATAAAAAAAATCAAAAACTACAAGCGTATTTCAATCCAGTTTTTAAAACTATAAAAATTTTGCGGTGCTACTCCGTGGCCAACATTGTATTCCGAATACACATTTTGAAGCCCTAAACTATCTAAAAAAGGTTTGCTTTTTCTTGCCCATTCTACAGGTAAAACTTGGTCTACAGATCCATGAGATCCATAATAATCTGTTTTAATTTCTTTAGAAATAGTAGTTGGTAGTAATTCGGTATTTATATAACCACTTAAAGCAATGATATGTTGTATTTTATTGGGGTAGAAAAAGCTCAAAGAATAACTTAAAATTGCCCCTTGGCTAAAACCTAGTAAAAAAGTTTTGTCAGGATTTGTATTGTATTGCTTCTTTATCTTATCGATACATAATACAATTTTATCTATGGATTGTTTTGCTTCTTTTAAATCAGAAAACTTACCATTTATATCATCAAAATTAATAGAATACCAGGCATAACCACCAAAATCCATGGCAAACGGTGCCCGTAGGCTAATGATTAATAGTTCATCTGGTAATTCTTCAGCAAATGAAAATAAATCTTGTTCGTTGCTCCCGTAACCATGTAATAAAATTAATAAAGGTGGTTTTTCTGCCGCCATTTTAGCTGGCCTTACAAGATAGTGCAAATCACTCATAAAAATTAAAAGTTTTTAAACCAATCCTGAAAATGTTCTCCAATAATAGGCACCGCCTTTTCTTCACCTTTAAAAGCGCCAACAATACTAATCAGCCAAAGGATAAAAATAATCACACCAAAAATCGAACTACCAAAAGAGCCAATCATGCTGTAAATTAACAAATTACTTATAAGAATAAGTAGGTTAATACCTATCATTTGTCTAATATAGAAGCTTGCAAAAGAATTTTTCTTGCTATTGTTTAAGATCATAGCAATAATTAGTCCAATGAGCCAAAAATGACTAATAATTGCGTATGATTTCCCTTCGTTTACTGAGAGATTTTCCATAGGTTATGAGTTTACTATTAGTTGATTGTTAGAAAAGATACCATATACTTTTCCGTTTAATTTTTTGTTAATGAAAATACTATTTTTTGAAGTAGATGAAATATGATCCTCACCAAAAGTATAGGGGTATTCAGGATTAAAAAGTGAGATATCAGCAGGATTTCCTTCTTTTATTTCAGGGTTTTTTAGACCAAATCTATTTCTAGGGTTTGTGGTAATGCTGTTGATAACATCTTCAATTTTTAAAACTGAATTCATGGCTCCAAATGCACTTTCTAAACCAATGGTTCCGTTTTTGGCACTACTAAATTCTACTTTTTTGTGCTCTATATCTATGGGATTGTGATCTGAAGTAATCATATCGATAACACCAGATTGTACCCCTTTAATTAGTGCTTTTGTGTCTTCTTTTGTTCTTAAAGGCGGTATTACTTTTGCTTTGCTATCAAAACCGTGCAATTCGTCATCCGTTAAAATTAAATGATGCACAGCAACACTACATGAAACATTCAGTCCTTTTTTCTTAGCTTCTTTGATGAGATTTACAGATGTAGCTGTAGAAATTGTAGGAATGTGTAATTTTCCGCCAGTATATTCTAGTAGAAATAAATCGCGGGCAATTTGTAAATGTTCTGCCAAAGCAGGAATTCCTTTCAATCCTAATTTTGTACTGTTCACTCCTTCGTTTACAATTCCTTCTCCAGCAATTGAACTATTTTGGGGAAAACTACAAACCAATGCATCAAAATTTTGAGCATATAGTAAGGATATTTTTAAAAGGTTGTCTTTGGCAATAGGTTTGTTGTAATCTCCAAAAGCAATGGCTCCAGATTGTTGCATGTCATACAATTCTGCCATTTCAACTCCCTTACTTTGTTGGGTTAAAGCCGCTACTGGGTATAAGTTTGTAGCATTTCCATTTGCCTTGTTGATTAAAAACTCAACAGCAGATTTATTGTCTACAATAGGAGCTGTATTTGCATTTACAGCAACGGCAGTAAAACCGCTTTTTGCTGCAACGTTTAAGCCGTTTTTTATGGTTTCTCTTTCTTCGTAACCTGGTTCACCAAAAGAAACACTCGTATCAAACCAACCGCAAGAAACATGAAGGTTTTCTAGCTCTACAATGGTATATTCTTTCTTTTTATCAATAGAATTTGCAATAGTTTTGATACTACCGTCAGTAATTAAAATATCTTTTTTTTGAAGATGATAAGGGCTTGAAGTGTCAATAATCGTTGCCGATTTTAGAAGCGTTGTCATACTTTTAAGAATTTTAAAATCAAAATTTCTACTAGCAAAGATACAATTGCAAGTGTTAAAAACCATTTCCAAAGCCAACGAACTTCATTTTTTTTATTAATTTCTTTAAAAACATCTTTTACAGAGGATGAGATTGCGATGTTTGTATTGCTTTTAGAAAGTTCATCTAAATTCATATAATTCAATAAGCTTTCTTCTTTTGGGTTGTTAAAGGCAATGGTTTTTATTGTTTTTTCTTTTAACGAAATAGAATAGAAACCAGCAATTAGTGGCTTTTCTTTTGTTGTTAAGGTTATTTTATTTTGATGTATTTGTTGAAGCGGTATAAAGGAGTTTTGATTATTTGTTATGGTTAAAATTTCATCTTTCTCTAGAGAAATGCCTACGTCAATCGTATTTGTTTTGTCAATTGTATAATATGGTTTCGATTGCTGTAAACTCATTTTTCCAAAATTGTAAAAAATGGGTACTATTAAAGGAGAGTTTGTAAAGTTGCTATTTTCTTTTTGTAAGGAACCTGAAATCCAATAAAGCTTGCTATTTTGGAGTTTTATTTGTTCTATATAGGCATTGTTATTTTCAAAAGAAACGATAGCGCTTGAGTTTTTAAACGAGCTAGGGTAGGAGCTATTACTTGTTGGGTATTGAAAATTTTGAACTTCTTTAGAGAACACATCAGATAGTAAAGGGTGGTTATAGTTAATACTCGTAATTTTTAAAGTATCTTTCTGTAATGGATTTATTTTTCCAATATTTAAATTTTTAAAAAGAGTATTGTATGAATTTAAATCAATTTTTAAATTTGGAATTACAACAATATTTCCTCCCTTTTTAGAAAAATCAACCAAACTTGTTACCAATGTAGCGGGAATTTTTTCTATTTCATTTAATAGGATCAATTGCTGTTTTGGAATTAGATTATAATTGGTATTTTGTAATGAGCTTTGTATCAAATTAAATTCTTTTTTTGTAAAGATTTTTTCTAAAAATTCTGTGCTTTTTCCTATCGTTAAAATATTGATTTTTTCTGTTGCATTTTGTGTAAAATAAAAACGGTTGTCAAAGCTAAAAGTATCGTTATAAGTGACTTCTATTTTTCCTAAAAATATTGATGAGTTTTCGATTGTAAATTGTATTGTTTTGTCGCTATTTTTATCAATTGAAAAAGATTGTTTACTTATTAATTTTGTATCATTGTACAATGCGATAGGGATGCTGATTTTTGCTTCTCCTTGGTTTTTAATTCTTACATGTACCAAACTATTGTTAGAGTTTTTGATTTCAATGTAAACGCTATCAATAGAAATATTGTTTTTTACAGCTGGATTTAATTTTATGAATGAAAAAGGCAGTGTTACATTTGTAAACTCTTTAGTGTAAGTATTCTGAAAATCAGATATTAATATATTTTCACTTAAAGTTTTAGTTTTATTTAATTTCTGACCCTTAATTTTTAATAATACAGATTGAAAATCTAATTTTTTAGATGTGTTTTTGATAGCTAATACCCTTTTTTTTAGTTCTTTTTTATTAATATTGGTGTAAAAACCTGAATTTGTTAGTAAAGAATAACGAGTATTTTCTAATGTATTTTCTATGATTTCTTGAGTTGCTATTTGCAGTAGATTTCCTTTATTTCCTTCTGTATTTGTACTTAATGAATTATCTAAATAAATAAAAGTTTCTTGCTTTATGTTTGAATTTTTAGAGCTTAAATAAGGTTGTGAAAAAGCAAAAACTATCGCTAAAATTAACAGTAATCTTGTCGCTAAAATTAACCATTTTTTTAGGGTAGAACTCTTTCGTGTTTCTTGTGCTAATTGCTGTAAGAAAGCAACATTGGTAAATGGGACTTTTACAAACCTTTGTAACTGAAATAAATGTATTAAAATTGGTATGAGTAGAAATACTAAAAGATATAAAATATCAGGATTTTTAAACTGCATATTTTAATATTTAGCAGCTTTTCCTTTGGATAAACTATTTGAAATAAATTCTCTTAAATCGTCATTTGATTTTTGTAAATCTTCATTTCTTAAATACATCATATGTCCACTTCTATAGCCTTTAAACGTAAATCTATCCTTCATTTTGCCACTTGGATCTGTTTTCCACATGGTATATTTCGCTCCAAAATATGTTGTAGCTCCATCATAATAACCAGATTGAACCAAAACTTTTAAATATGGATTCTGTGCCATTGCTTGTCTTAAGCCTTCTCTTACATTATTATTTCTAAAATCCCATGGACCTACGGATCCAAAAACATTGTATTTTACATCTGTTTTAAAGTTTAATTCTTTTCTGATATAGTAATTAATTGCTGGTGTAAAAGAATGTAACCAGGAGGTTAATTCTGAGCTATAGTCTGGTCTGGAGCCAGTTTCTTGTTTGTCAATTCCTAAATATCTAGAATCTAATCTTCCAATGGTATATCCGTTTTTATCGCGCAATAGTTCTTTCCAAAAATAACTTGGAGACAATTCTAAATTATTTTGAAGTATCACTTTCTTTTTTATCCCTGAATAATAAGCCATTTTTTCTGCAACTTTATTTTTTTCAATGCTTGAAATAAATCCTCCTTTTGCTATTGCTGGGAGTAATGTATTGATGGCATACTTCTCTGCTTCAGGTAAAATTTCTAATAAATCTTTATTTTGAAGCTCATTAGGAAGCATTTTATGATACCAAGCTGTGGCAGTATAGTAGGGGAGGTTAATTGCAAAATCTACAGAACTCCCAGTTCTTAAAACTTGATAATCAGCTGGAGAAACCATAATAACTCCATTCAAATACATCCATTGTTTATTTTGTAATTCTGCCGCTAAGCCCATAACTCGTGTACCTCCATAACTTTCTCCAATAATGTATTTTGGAGATTCCCAACGGTTGTTTCTTGTTATAAAAGTATTTAACCAACCTGCTAAATATGTTACATCTGCATTTACACCAAAGAACTGTGATTTTTCTAATTTTTCACCTTTTTTAACAATAGGTCTAGAATAACCAGTATTTACAGGGTTTACATACACAATATCTGCAACATCTAAAATTGAATTTGGATTGTCTTTAATGCCATAAGGCTGAACTGGGTTTCCTTCTTTGTCAATTTTTAGAACTTTTGGACCTGTATATGCAATATGCATCCATACTGAAGCAGAACCAGGACCTCCATTAAAAGACATAATTATGGGTCTTTTTGCTGTATTCTTGATATCAGTTCTCGAGTAATAGGTATAATATAGAGAAGCAATAATATCTCCGGTATCATTCCAAACAGGTTGCATACCAGTTATAGCTTTATAGGGAATGATCTTCCCTTTAATTTTTACAGAATTTGTAGTTGTAACAATTGTATCTATTGGGATTCTATGGTCTTGAGCAATGGAAGAAAAACTGAATAGGACTATTATAAAAATATATTTTCTCATTTTATTTTAAATATTAGACACCTAATTTATTAAAAAAAAACAATTTTTAGGTCGTTGTTAACTTCTAATTAAAACTTTTCGAAAACACCTAAGCCAAATAATGCAAAATCGTATTTTGAAGGATCCCTCTTATCGAAACTTCTTAAAGATGTATCAAGTTCATGAACAGCTTTCCAGTCGTTTTGTTTTCTTTTTAAAAGTTGTAATTTTCTTGCAACATTTCCAGAATGAATGTCTAATGGACAGGATAAATTTGCAGGATTATGAGTTTTCCAAACACCAAAATCGACCCCTTTATTATCATTTCTAACCATCCAGCGCAAAAACATATGTATTCTTTTTGCAGCTGAGTTTTTTAGTGGATCTGAAATGTGTTTTTGTGTTCTTTTTAGATGTTCTGTTTCAAAAAACAATTGCTTAAACTTATGAATAGCAGTTTGGTAATTATTTGTGCCATCACTTATTGATAAAGAATTTTCTAAGCCTGAATGATTTGTGTAAATATGCTTTAATGATTTTATAAAGCACTGAAAATCAATATAATTAAAAGTTCTATGAACAAAACTCTCAAACATATCTAAATGATAACTTTTATGATTCATTACAAAATCATACGGAGAATTTCCTAATAAATCCATCATTTTAGAGGCGTTTCTTATAATCATTTTTCTGTTTCCCCAAGCGATAGTTGCGGAGAGAAAAGCGGCAATTTCTATGTCTTCTTTTAAATTAAATTTATGTGGAATTTGTATAGGGTCAGATTCAATAAATTTGGGATTGTTGTAAAGGCTTGTTTTTTCGTCTAAAAATTCTTTAAGTTCGTTAAAGTTCATGTTTAGAATGCATCAAAAGAAAAAGTAATTAACATTAAAATACCGTTGTAACATGCATGTAAAGCTATGCTCCAGCCTAAGCCAAAACGAACTCTAATATACCCTAAATACCCTCCCAACAGCGTTTGGGGAAGCACTAATATTGGTGCCAATAGCAGCACATTTGTGGTCATTTTAAAATTTGAAATATGAACCAACCCAAACAATACAGCAAAAACGTAAAACCAAATCTTAAAAGAGTTTTTACTTTTAAATAAAGTTAATGGAGCTCTAAAAATAAGTTCTTCAAGAAGAGGAGCAATCACTACTGCTGTTAAGAAAATCATTGGTTTTGTTAAATTTTTCATCATATCTTCCATGGCATGATCCTCCATATTTATCCAACCAAATTCCTCGATGATAGCAAATATTGGAGAAATTAAAAACCCAGTTAATAAACATATTAAAAGCAAATATCCAAATTTTTTAATTCGATAGTTAAAATCTATATTTTCATCTTTTTCTAAAATAGGATTTTTCAAATACAATAAGAGTTCTTGAAAAGTTTCTTTCATAATTTTATATTGTTTAGTTGGTTCATGGATAACACTACTTATTGCAAATTAACTACATCATTTTTCCATCTTTCATCTCTAGTTTTCTGTCAGCCATAGCTGCTAGTCCGATGTTATGAGTTACCAAAACAAATGTTTGTCCAAATTCATCACGAAGTTTAAAAAATAGTTCATGTAATTTTTTTGCAGATTCACTGTCTAAATTTCCACTGGGTTCGTCTGCTAAAATTACTGAAGGATTATTAATTAAAGCTCTAGCAACTGCAACGCGTTGTTGTTCTCCTCCAGAAAGTTCATTGGGTTTATGGTTAATTCTATGAGAAAGGCCCAAAAAATTTAATAATTCTTTTGCTCTTTTTTCTGTTTCTTTTTTTGATTTTTTAGCAATAAATGCAGGAATACAAACATTTTCTAAAGCTGTAAATTCTGGTAATAATTGATGAAATTGAAAGATAAAACCGATGTGTTCATTTCTAAAGGATGAAATTTCTTTATCCGATAAATTTTTGAGGGATATTCCGTTTAATAACAGTTCGAAATTTTGCTCTTTTAAAGGTTTGTCTAAAGTTCCAATAATTTGAAGTAAAGTTGTTTTTCCTGCTCCAGAAGGACCAACAATGGCAACGATTTCTCCTTTTTTAATATGAAAATCTACTCCTTTTAAAACTTCTACCTCACCATAATATTTGTGAATGTTCTTTGCTATAATCATACTTAAAAATAAACACTACGAATGTATTAAAAAAGAGTTGAATTTTGGTCATAAAAATAGAGATCCTTTATTCTAAGAATATCTATTTTTAATAAAGTTTAAATTAAAATTGTTATTTCCATTTCGTATTCATTAAATTTTAAATTGATTTTTTCTTATTGGAAGTAAACATTAGATTATAAAAAATTAAAATTCATTTGAAATCAATCGTCTAATATATCATTGTAAGAGGTAGATTTTAATTTAGAATAATTTTCTTAAAAAATTAATAAAGATTCATCTTTGAATTTGTACTTTTGTCAACGTTTTTAAACATTAACAAATGAACTTACACGAATATCAAGGAAAAGAAATTTTAAGCAGTTTTGGCGTTAGAATTCAACGTGGAATTGTAGCAAGTAACTATAAAGAAGCTGTTGATGCAGCCAAGCAATTAACAGCAGAAACAGGTACTGGTTGGCATGTTATTAAAGCACAAGTTCATGCCGGTGGACGTGGAAAAGGAGGAGGCGTTAAGTTGGCAAAAAACTTACAAGAGGTAGAAAGAATTGCCAATGATATTATTGGTATGAACTTAGTAACGCCTCAAACTTCAGTAGAAGGTAAAAAAGTACACCAAGTTTTAATTTGTGAAGATGTGTATTATCCAGGAGATTCTGAGCCAGAAGAATATTATATGTCTGTTTTATTAAACAGAGCAACAGGTAAAAATATGATTATGTATTCTACCGAAGGTGGAATGGATATTGAAACAGTTGCAGAAGAAACTCCACATTTAATTTTTACAGAAGAAATAGATCCTTTATTGGGTATTATGCCTTTTCAAGCGCGTAAAGTTGCTTTTAATTTAGGATTGTCAGGAGCTGCTTTTAAAGAAATGACAAAGTTTGTTCTCAATTTGTATAAAGCTTACATTGGTTCTGATTCATCAATGTTTGAAATTAACCCAGTATTAAAAACATCTGATTCTAAAATAATGGCTGTAGATGCTAAAGTTTCTTTAGATGAAAATGCATTATTTAGACATAAAGATTATGCTTTAATGCGTGATTTAAGAGAAGAAAATCCTATAGAGGTAGAGGCTAAAGCTGCGGGTTTAAACTATGTTGATTTAGATGGAAATGTTGGATGCATGGTAAATGGAGCTGGTTTGGCAATGGGAACTATGGATTTAATTAAAGAATCTGGGGGTGAACCTGCGAACTTTTTAGATGTTGGAGGTACAGCAGATGCTGCGAGAGTAGAAACCGCTTTTGGTATTATTTTAAAAGACCCAGCTGTAAAAGCAATTTTGGTAAATATTTTTGGAGGTATAGTTCGCTGTGACAGAGTTGCACAAGGTGTTGTAGATGCTTATAAGAGTATGGGAGATAGAATTAATGTGCCAATTATTTGTAGATTACAAGGTACAAATGCTAAAGAAGCAAAAGAATTAATTGACAATTCTGGAATGGAAATTATTTCTGCTACAGAATTTCAAGAAGCTGCCGATAAAGTGCAAAAAGTTTTACAAACTTCATAAAGTTTTAATAGAGATTTAAAAAGGCCTCACAAATTGTGAGGCTTTTTTTGTAATGCTTTTGATGTAACAGCGTATTTTTATATCTAGATTATGTTAGTTATCGATTCTCCTTCAAAACAGTAATTTCAACTCTCAATTTTGCAGCCACAATAAAATCTAAATTTCTTAAAGAACTTTAAAATAAATCATAAGAAATTAAAAAATCTATATTGTTGTAGTTAGAGTCCCATGAAGATGAAGGACCTTCAAAAATATTCGTAGATAAATATTTTAATTCAAAACTTAATTTATTAAAATGATAACCTAAACCGGGAATTAATGTAATATGGGGTTTAATATTAGCTGTAGTTGGAGTTGATTTTTCAAAAATTAATGATGACCCAGCATCAAAATTAAAATTAGCACCTAAACTCAATGAAAATTTAGAGCCATTGTTCAAATAAAAATAATGTCTTGTATTTAAAGGAATTATAATTTGTTTTAAATCTATAGATACATTTTCAGGAAGAGTACTTGCTCCTGCACCGGTTTTCACGTTTTTTGTACCTTTGAAAGATCTATAATGTGGATCTGTATAAAAAGACCATTTACTTCCTTTGCTGTTGGGAAAAAACTCAAGTTCAAAGCCAAATAAAATATTTATTTTATTACCGTAATCAACATCATACTTAAATTCAAAAATATCTCCCCCTCTATTTAAAATTAAACTAGAGCTACTAATTCCACTTTTAATTTTAAATTTTATTTTAGCAGGATTCTTTTTAAATTCATCAAAAATTTTATATTCTTCTTTTGAACATTTATTATAGCTAATAAAATATTTAATTAAGTCACTTTTATTGTAATTAATTTTATCAGTGTCGTTTTTGCTGCTACAAGCAAGGTTTTTCTTTAATTGATATTTATATTTCTCATTTTTCCTTATTGTATTCTTTTGGCTAAAGTACTTTTTGAAAATTAATTGTTCGGGATTCATGCTATCATCATAGGTATAAAAGAACCTAGAGATTACCCCTTGTTTATAATGATATAAAGATGCTTTGCCTTTTAAAATCAATTTTAAAAAAAGAGTTGTTTTTTGGAGTTTGGGTATTCTCTGGGCATCAATATCAGATATTGAATTTTCAGAAAGGTAAGCATCTACAAGGAATTTTTTATATTCTACAATGTTATAAATACTAATTTCTTTTATATCATTGAACTTTTTGTTTGTACCATTTGAATTTACATCACTCTTAAATGTAAACTCACTATTATTATCATTAATATCCCAGTTTTCATTTTTTATAAGGCATTCAGTTTTTATTCCCTCATTTGTAATGAAATATCCTTTTTCATATTTAATTTGACCTATGGTATTTAACCCTATAAATAGGATAATCACAACACTTTTTAATTTCATATTTTTTTATTTATTTTTCCAAATATATAAATATTTTTTTCATAAACGTTCTTTCAAAACAACAATTTCATCTCTCAATTTTGCAGCCACAATAAAGTCTAACTCTTTGGCAGCAGCTTCCATGTGTTTTCGCTTTTCTCTAATGCGTTTTTCAATTTCTTTTTTTGGTAAATATTGCAAGTCTTGTTCTGCAGCTTTGTGTATTGCATTGTCATAATGATAAGAGGATACTGCAGATTTTGATAAGGTATCGTCTATTTTTTTGTTAATTTGAGTTGGAGTAATTCCATGTTTTGTGTTGTATGCGATTTGCTTTTCTCTACGTCTATCGGTTTCATCAATTGTTTTTTGCATACTATTCGTAATTTTATCTGCATATAAAATTGCCAAACCATTCTCATTTCTTGCCGCTCTACCAACAGTTTGTGTTATAGATCTATGGCTTCTTAAAAAGCCTTCTTTGTCTGCATCTAAAATGGCAACCAAAGATACTTCTGGTAAATCTAAACCCTCTCTTAAAAGGTTCACACCAATAAGAACATCAAACAAACCTTTGCGTAAATCTTGCATAATTTCTACGCGTTCTAACGTATCAACATCAGAATGAATATATCTAGATCTAATATCTAATCTTGTAAGATATTTTGTCAATTCTTCTGCCATTCTTTTGGTAAGTGTTGTAACTAAAGTGCGTTCGTCCTTTTCTACTCGAATTTGTATTTCTTCTATTAAATCATCAATTTGATTTAAACTGGGTCTGATTTCTATAATCGGATCTAATAATCCTGTAGGACGAATAATTTGTTCTACAAAAACACCTTCTGTTTTTTGCAATTCATAATCCGCAGGTGTTGCGCTTACAAATATTGTCTGATTTTGTATGGCCTCAAATTCTTCAAATTTCAACGGTCGATTGTCCATAGCAGCGGGTAATCTAAATCCATATTCTACTAAATTTTCTTTTCTGCTTCTATCTCCACCATACATTGCATGTGTTTGTGGAATTGTTACATGGCTTTCATCAATAACCATCAAATAATCATCTGGGAAATAATCTAGCAGACAGAAAGGTCTTGTTCCTGGTTCACGTCCGTCTAAGTAGCGAGAATAGTTTTCAATTCCCGAGCAATATCCTAATTCACGAATCATTTCTAAATCAAATTCTGTTCGTTCTTTTAAACGTTTTGCCTCTAGATGTTTTCCAATTTCTCTAAAATAATCAACTTGTTTTACCATATCCTCTTGAATTTGATGAATGGCATTTTGTAAAATTTCTGGAGACGTTACAAACAAATTTGCAGGATAAATAGTTAGTTCTTCAAATTTTTCTAGTACGGTATTACTCTCTAAATTGAAGGATTCTATTTCTTCGATTTCATCTCCAAAAAAATGAATTTTAAATCCGTGATCTCCATAAGAAGGATAAATGGTAACCACATCTCCTTTCACTTTAAAAGTCCCACTTTTTATCTCATGTTCAGTTCTAGAGTATAAACTTTGAACTAATTGGTGTAAAAATTTTGTGCGAGAAATTTGCTGATCAACCTTGATTGGAATTACATTTTTCTTAAACTCTACGGGGTTTCCAATTCCGTATAAACAAGATACAGAAGCAACCACAATAACATCTCTTCTTCCAGAAAGAAGTGAAGAGGTAGTACTCAAACGCAAGCGTTCTATATCCTCATTAATGGATAAATCTTTTTCTATGTATGTGCCAGTTACTGGAATAAATGCTTCTGGTTGATAATAATCATAATAAGAAACAAAATACTCTACAGCATTTTCAGGAAAAAATTGTTTAAATTCTGAATACAATTGAGCTGCTAAGGTTTTGTTGTGAGCCAAAACCAATGTTGGTTTTTTCACTTCTTTTACAACATTTGCTATTGTAAATGTTTTCCCAGAACCCGTAACACCAAGCAAAGTTTGATGTTTTTCTCCAATAATAACATTTCTAGTAAGCTCTTTAATTGCTTCTGGTTGGTCTCCTGTTGGAGAGAATTCTGACACCAATTTAAATTTCATACTGTAAAAATACGGATACTTTTTTGTAAAATATCCGTATTAATATGAAGTTTTTAAAGCTTATTTTATTACCTCCTCAGCAGCGAGAAGTTTCCTTTTTTATTGATTGTTGATTTATTAATATCCGCAGGGATGAGTTGAATACTAAACCAATAGTCATCTGAAGGAAGTATTTTTCCATTATACACTCCATTC
>Ga0189288_10188_pt1 | contig 46907 bp, 45 predicted proteins | sample UW105minimetaG_FD_130316 | JGI IMG/M metagenome (GOLD analysis project Ga0189288, IMG submission 130316) | Marine microbial communities from the Costa Rica Dome - UW105 mini metaG | ecosystem: Environmental > Aquatic > Marine > Oceanic > Photic zone | place: Costa Rica: the Eastern Pacific...
CGCAAATTATCATCGAAAGCTGGAGGCAACACTACAACACCAAACGGCCCCACAGTGCTCTGGGCTACCACCCACCGGCTCCAAAGGCCATTGTCCCGATAGACCGAAGGCCTACTATGCACTAACCTTCAATTTGGACCACTCAAGTGGGGCTGCTCAGGGCGAAACGGGTTCTTTGTCATCCATTATGTTTCACACCCAAGAAAATTATTGATAGTTGTCGTGTTGAACAACCTTACCCTGTGTCCAACAAGTTTTTCGACCTTGATGGGCAAACCTTCGGCAATTGATGCATCACTTAGCATTTCGGTGAGACCGTTAGAGTTCACGCGCATCATCGCAAAGAATAGATGTTTGCCGTACAGCAGGGCAAATTCACCCGTCCAGCCTTCGTCTCTGTTACCAACCAACTCACCAGTGACAATTTTCGTTGAAATCCGGTTTTCGAACTCCTCTTTTGGCAGTTCGATGAATGGTAGCTCGTTTGAGGACTATATTAGGCGGAACGGGCCATCATTTCCGTGAACAGCAGAGTAAAAAAGTAAAGGTAGGGCCAAGCGTTATCATCAATTAAGCGAACTGCATGTGTGGATGGCTCCTGCATAGCAAGACATTTCTGATCTGATTTGAGCATTTGCCAGAAGCTGTCATGTGTCCGTCCTGTTTGCGCGGTTTTGACCGCTGGCCCTGATGGGGTCCGCAAGCCAAGTCCCTATCAGCTTAACGGGCTATAATGCCCGCGCCATTCGGCGGGGTGTCTTGGTTTTCGCAGCAGACTTATGCACCATCATCTCGCGGGTCTTGCTAACTGATTGTTCCTTTTGTCTCAGACGGCAGCACGTGGGCTGTAGGGTTCGTTGCGGGTGAGCACTGCCCAGACGATCCGGACGGTCTTATTGGCCATCGCGACAGTCGCGACACAGGCGGCTTTGCGTTCGAGCAATAATGTCAGCCACTTGCTGGCGCGTTCGGGGTGGGATCTTGTTTGTCGGACCAATGACGTTATGCCGACGACGAGCAACGATCGTAAATACTGGTCACCCATCTTGGTGATCCGTCCCAGCTTCTCCTTGCCGCCGCTGGACTTATTCGCCGGCGTCAAGCCCAGCCAAGCAGCAAACTCCCGACCATTGCGGAACTGATGCCCGTCTACAATGCTGGCGCATGATTGCAGAAGCCGTTACAGCGCCAACACCGGGCATCGTGCGAAGAAGACGAACACGCGCATCGTCTTTGGCGACTTATTTGACACGACCTTCGTACCAGCGGACCCGTTTGTGCAGAGCCGTGAGTTGCTCGCACAGATTGTGGAGCACGTCATTGGCAATATCGGGCAGATTGAGAACTTCACCAAGTGTGATGCCTTCGGCAAACGCAATCACTCGGGCGAGCCCACGTGGGATAAAGATGCCAAACTCGGCAATCAAACCACGTAGATTGTTGATGAGTTGCGCTCTCTGGCGTACCAGAAGATCACGCGCCCGATGCAGCGAGAGTAGGGATTGCTGCTCGACTGTCTTGATCGCAACAATGCGCATAGTCGGACGCGTAACCGCTTCACAAATTGCTGCGGCATCAATTGCATCAGACTTCCCGCGTTTGACGTATGGCTTCACATACATCGGCGGGATCAACCGAACCTCGTGGCACAAGGCCGTGAGTTCGCGCGCCCAATGATGGACGCTGCTGCAGGATTCCATGCCAATAAGACACGGCTCCAACTTCGCAAAGAACGGCAGAAACTGAGCCCGCCGCAGGGGATTGTTGAACACCACTTCCTCTGTGGAAGTGATCCCATGGACCAGGAAAACGTTCTTGGCCAGATCAACGCCAATCGTTGTAATTTGCACGGGGAGGCTCCTCTCAAAAGCAGATTTAGACACCTGCACCATGGAGCATTGCGACGCCGGTTGAAGCAGGAACCATCCCCCCATCAGCATATCGAGCTGTCGTAGTTCTTCGACTAGCTCGAAGCCATCTCTAAACGAATCCAGTTTTTGAAGTCTTTTGCCAGCTGGCTTTCATTGAGATCCTTGTGTGGAGTTACGAGGAAGTGTGACTGAGAACTGCGGACGTTGCCGGTACCCAATTCAATGTTCCGCCCTTGCTCCATCGCAGATCGGGCAAATCTTTCGAGAACAATTGCACAGCCCTCGCCTGAGGCAACCAGATCAATCGCCGCAGCCGATGTGTCCACAGACACGCCGAAACTGCCAGTTTGCCCATGATGGCCAACTTCGTGAAAGTACTGGGTCCAGTTATCGTCAAAACCGATGATGTGAATTAGCGGGATTGTTAAAAATGCGTCAGGATTTCTGAACTGCTGGGCTGTGCCTTTTTGTATGATTGGAACAAGTGTTTCACCAGATAGTTTTTCCGCCTGAACACCCTCCCAGTTCCCGTGCCCGAGCCGGATCTCCACGTCAACGCGTTCGCCCGATAAATCGTTGTTCCAAAATGAAGATACGAGCCTGACGCGGGTTTTCGGATACTCACTTCGAAACGCGTGAAGCCGTGGCGCCAAACAAAGCAATGCGGTTGAAACAGGCGCGCGCACAGTCACCAGATCATCAAACCCCGGACCAAAGAGACCATTGGTTGATAGCGCCAGATCGTTCAGGGCCTTTTGCACGGCCGGAAGATAAGCACGCCCCATATCTGTCAAGGACAGGGCGCGATGATTGCGAACGAAAAGGTCACATCCGAGTTTGCTTTCCAACGCCTTGATCTGCTGGCTGACAGCCGCTTGCGTCATCCCAATTTCTTGCCCCGCACTTGTGAAGTTCAAGTGGCGGGCGGAGGCTTCGAATGTGCGAAGCCAGGAAAGGTTTGGAACGGGGATTTGCATGGGATCCATGCATAAGCAAATTGATGTTTAATCGCAACTTCTAATTGTTTTAATTTTCTGATCGAAAGTGCCACTACATGCAAAACACATCTACAAACCGTTGAAAGCCCATGGCCGATGGATAGAAAACAAGACGATGGCACCTCAGAGCCCGCACCAATGTCTCGGGAATGGTTTTTCCACCCTGCGTTGCCGGTTGCCTATGCACCTTATTGGCTCTGGCCGCCCCGGCCGATCAGCTTTGCGCGATGGGTCTTTCAAAACTGGCTCCAGGTCTCAGACAGATCAATCTATGTGCTGATCGCGTTTACCGTCGCCTACTGGCAGCAACCCTTCGGGCCCGGACAGGCTGGGCTTGAAGTTGGCTGGATCGCCGAAGTCCTAATCCGAAACCTCGTGTTGCTTGGCGCTGTCGCGGGCATACTTCATGTCTGGTTCTACGGCATTGATGGACAGGGCAAACGTCTCAAGTTCGATCCGAGACCTTATAACAAAAGGAAGAATGCGCTTTTCAAATTCGGCTATCAGACGTGGGACAATATGTTCTATTCTCTGGTGTCCGGTGTTCCGATCGCCTCGGCGTTTGAGGTTTTGATACGCTGGTTTTATGCCAATGATCTGCTGAATACCGTGACGTTTGCGGATAGCTGGCTCTGGTTCGTTTTGGCATTTCCCTTTCTGGCGCTGTTTCAGAGCCTGCATTTCTATGTCATCCATCGCATCATTCACTGGCCGCCACTCTACAAACATGTCCACAGCGTGCACCATCGCAACGTGAACACCGGGCCCTGGTCTGGCATGTCGATGCACCCGGTCGAACATGTTTTCTACTTCAGTTCGATGTTGGTGTTTCTCATCCTTCCTTTTGCGCCGGTTCATGTGTTGTTTCTACTTTATTGGCAAATGTTAGGCGCTGCCTCTTCACACTCCGGCTATGAGGCGGTCTGGGTAAAGGACAAATCCCGCCTGCTCATTGGGGCTTTTTTCCATCAGCTTCATCACCGTTACTACGAATGTAACTATGGGAATTCGGAAATGCCTTGGGACAAATGGTTTGGCAGCTTCCATGATGGTTCTGAAGAGGCGACGCGCATCACTCGCGATCGCAAGCGGAAAATGCACGCACGGTAGGTCCCCATGAAGAAAATCTATACATATGGGGGCCACTACGCCCGGCGAAACCTGACTGTTGCCGACATTGTTGAGCGCAAAGCCAAGAATGTCCCCATGACCCAGACAACCGTCACCAACGCAGAAGAAGCCGCCGCTGCAGAGGCTGCGGGGATCGACATGTTCTCTATGGTCAGCGAAGACATTCATGCAGTTCGCGCAGGTGCGCCTGAAACCTTTGCGGTGAGCGCTGTGATGATGACCAGTTACGTCACCAATGACGAAATCCTGCGCGAGGCGGTTCGTGCCTGCGAGGCCGGGAGCGATGCCATTTACACATGTCGTGGTTTCGATGTCGTTGAAATGTTATCACGGCAGGGGATTGCCGTTCAGGGACATTTGGGTCTTGTCCCTCGCAAATCAACTTTGGTTGGCGGGTTGCGCACGGTTGGAAAAACCGCTGAGGAGGCGATGCGCTTGTTCGAGGATTTCCGCAGGCTGGAAGATGCCGGGGCTTATGCGGTCGAGGTCGAATGCGTCGCCAGCGAGGCATTGGCCGAAATCAAGAAACACAGCCGTCTCGTTACGCATTCTATCGGGTCAGGCCCCGCCGGTGACGTCACATTCTTGTTCATGGAAGACCTGGGCGGGGACGTTGAAAATCCACCGCGTCATGCAAAAGCGTTTGGTGATATGCTCAGCATTCGCAATCAGTTGCGCGCTGAACGAGACACTGCACTCAGAGCATTTCGGGAGGCCGTGCAAGAACGGCAGTTCCCGGACGCGGCGCATTCTGTTTCGATGTCTGCACTGGAACAGGAAAAGCTGAAAGACGCTTTGAGTCGATGGAGATCAGTTCACTGTTGATGAACTTTGGTAGGGAACAGGAAACGATATGAACAGCCGCAACACGCCCAGTGGTTTGATGACCAAGGCCATCCATGCAGGTGAAAGTCCCGATCCGTCCACCGGGGCGTCTGCCCCGGCATTGCACATGTCTTCAACCTTCGTGACGGACCAGGTGGCCGGATTTTCCGCTCATGACCTCGAAGATGAAGCACCATATCTTTATGCGCGCTGGTCTAACCCCAATGTAAGGACGCTTGAGGCAAAAATCAGTGCGCTGGAAGGAACAGAAGACTGTCTGTGTCTTGCCTCGGGTATGGCTGCCGCAACCGGCATCTTCCTGACCTTTCTGTCTGCAGGCGATCATGTGATTGTGTCGGATGTGTCTTACGCGGGTGTCGCTGAACTTGCGCGTGATACCCTGCCGAGACTGGGGATCGAAGTCAGTCTCGTCGACATGTCCGACCTGGACGCCGTGTCCGAGGCAGTCCGGCCAAATACCCGTCTGGTTCATACGGAAAGCCCGGTAAACCCCATCGGGCGGCTGACAGATTTGGCGGCGGTCGCACGGATTGCCCATCACGCAGGTGCCTTGGTGTCCTGTGATGCGACGTTCGCGTCCCCGCTTGGGCAATCTAACGTCGAACTTGGTATCGACCTAATTATGCATTCCGTGACCAAATATATCGGCGGACATGGCGATGCCGTTGGTGGCGCTATTGCTGGAAGCAAAGAACTGATCACAAAGATCCGCAATGAAGCCGCGATCCATCACGGCAGCATCATGTCACCGTTCAACGCCTGGCTGATTGCACGCGGCATGGCAACATTGCCGCTGCGCATGCAGGCACATCAGGCCGGAGCCCAAGCGATTGCCGAATGGTTGGACGGCCGCGCGAGTGTTACGCGGGTCATTTATCCGGGGCTTCCAACTCATCCGCAGTTCGAGTTGGCCCAACGCCAGATGAAAAATACGTCTGGCATGATCAGTTTTCAGGTTGGCAATGCGGCCAAAGGCGAAGAACTGGCGCAGAAGATGATTGATAGACTGCAACTCATCCACTACGCGGTGTCGCTTGGCCATCACCGAAGTCTAATTTTCTGGATGGGGACCGATGCGTTGATGGGGACATCCTTCAAGCTAGGTGGACAACAGTTGGAAAGCTATCAGTCCTTTGCCGGAGACGGCGTCTTTCGTCTGTCAGTCGGCCTTGAGGACGCAACAGATCTGATCGCTGATCTGGAACAGATTCTTTAGTCGCCCAAATCGAATTCAAGAATTGCCGCAAGCAGTCACTCATACTGCTTGCGGCAATTGTGACTATGGGCTCGTATGGGCGCTACGGATATCGGATGTTAACCAGATTCCCGTTCCGACGCTAACATCAACTGCTGAGCTGTGGTTTACATCATGGTCGCACCTAATTCTTGGGCAGAGAACAGAGCCTTTCCACCTTTGGGTGCTATAAACTGATGGAGCTGTTGCACGCCGCCTGTCGGACCCGACCTGCTTACAAGGCATCGCGCGAACTAACGCTGGGGCGCCTAGATGTTTCCAACAATCATGGATTCTTGTTTCGTCATTTCTGCGACCAGAAACCGCACAAATGTCATCACGCGCACGGATGAGCGTAAATCAGGATGTGTCAGAACCCAGCCGGGGCGCGACGAAACGGGGCCGGTTCTGGGGATGCGGATCAGACCCTCCAGCCTATCTGCAAAAAAGCAAGGTAAGACCACCATGCCCAGACCCTCTTTTGCGGCTTGCGCCTGATCCAGCATATCAGGAATTTGGTGTCTCACCTCAGCGTCAGGAAATGGGCCATTTTTGACCCAGTTGTTGCTAGGATCGATCAATCCTCGCCCAATCCAGGTTGCATCGGTTTGATTGGCGTCAAAAGAATGTTGCGCGATGAAACTGGGTGACGCATAGGCGCGGTCAACAAAATCAGGAAGCCGGCGGCCAACCAGATTATCGTCAGGATCAAACTGGGACCGGAACGCCACATCTGCGGCGCCTTTCATCAGGTCGTCGATCGCAAAACTTGAATGCAGAACGATTTCGATACCGGGGTATTTTCGGGTGAAGGCCGCCAGATGTGGCATGAGCATGTATTGCGACAATAGCGGAGGCGAGGTGACACGCACTTGCCCCGTCAGGGTCGTATCCAGGCTATCGGCCTCGCGTTGGAGATCGACGACGTTGCCTTCGATCAGCTCGGCCTTTGCGACAATCTGCTCGGCTGTGGCGGTCGCGAGCAACCCGTCCCTTGACCGGGTGAAGAGCACAGCGCCCAGGCTGGTTTCTAAATCCGTGAGATGGCGTGAGACAGTCGAATGGCTCATCCCAAGCTCCGCGGCCGCCGCGCGAACGGATCGTCCTCGAAACAGGGCGAGAAAAACCTTGATGTCGTTCCAATCTAGCTTGGCCATACAGCGTCCGTGAGAGGTGTGGTCGATTTATGCACCATATCCCCCCAAATTCAGTCATTTCAATGCATTTCAGACGCACCTAGGTCTGAGGGGACACAAGAATTGGACGTGAACCATGACAAGCAAATTGAACTGCACTGAATTGCATGAGGTCATCCATGCCTCGCAAGAGCGCGTTTGGGAGGTGCTCTTTCACCAATATGGCGATGTCCATATCCACAATCCAACCATGGTGGCGTCAAATTACATGGAGGGCGGCACCAAAGGAGAATTGCATAGCGTCAGGCACTGCAGGTTCAACGAAAAGCTGTTCGTGGACGAAAAGATTGTCGAAGTGCACGGCACAGATAGCTTCAAGATTGAAGTTATCACCCACAACCTCCCATTCCTGCAGGAGATGTCAGCGATCTATGAAGTTGTCGCTGTTGGAGACAACAAGACCGCGCTCAAGATGATCTCATGCAACTCGTTCAAACCCGATTTCATGAAATTCTTGATGCGGGGCCAGCTGGCCAAATCCTTACGTAAGCATCTGTTTGGCCTAAAGCATTATGCGGAAACCGGTGGGATCGTGACCGCGGAAAACTACGCCAAGCTTCACAAAAAACACGCGTGATTCAAACACATTCCACACCTAATCAAGGAGAAACACCATGACCGCTCAACTGGTTCTAACACCCAATGCGCGTGTAGAATTTGGCTTTGGCACAGTCACGCCGGGCAAAGAGGAATGGATGTATGGCGAATACTTCCCCGCCATGGGGCCGACGATGGCCGAGCACGGGCTTTCGATCATGGCCGGATTTGGCATCATCGACACAAACTTTGCAGGCGGCGCACCAAAAACCGGAAGTTTGGCCCGTTGGCCTTCGGCCGCAAATCGTGCAGCACTGCACGCTGATCCCAAGTTTCTGGCCATCCAGCCCGCCCGAGATGCGGCGATGGATTTGCTGTCCGGTGGTCACTTGTTTCAGTCGCTCGACGATGTCATCACACTGAATACAGATAGCGACTATGCGATTATCGTGACAAAACACGTTGATGCGGTTGAGAACCCCATAATTGCACTGCCTCTGACCGAGGACAGTCCGGACAAAACTTATGCTGGAAAGTCACTTATCCTGAGACCCTGGGGTGCGGCCGATGCCGATTTACTGAGCCGCAAGCCTGAAGAGGCAGAGGTTTTTCGCGTCCGGTTCAGTAGTTCGGCGAAGTGAACATAAGCGCCTATACCGGGGGCGGTTTTCGCCCTCGATACTTGCCAGTGAGCATGACGAACGGTCATTGGCTCGGCTTCAGCGTGATCTTTCCCCACTGAATTGGTCCGGCCCTATAGTTAGGAACCGGAGGATTTGACCTGCTCCCCTTGTTCGGACCACCCGGCTGGAGATTTTCCAGGGGTTGGGGCTCAGGGTGCTTGTTGCAAGTCTGAGCCATTCATCAGCGAGATCGGCGGGTTGTTTCCGATTGCGCTGTGTGGGCGAACTTCGTTGTAGTCTCTACGCCACTCCTCTTTTTTCGACCGGGCATCGTCAAGGCTCATGAACCAGTGCGTGTTCAGACATTCTGCACGGAACTTGCCGTTATAGCTTTCGATAAAGGCGTTATCTGTCGGTTTTCCTGGCCGAAAGAAGTCCAGAACGACGCCACGCTGGTATGCCCAAAGATCCAGATCACGGGAGACGAACTCCGATCCCTGATCGACACGAATTGACTGCGGGTAGCCGATCCTGCCGCATATGCGTTCAAGTGTCTGGACAACATCTTCGCCGCGGTAGCTGAACCTCGGGTCAGTCGCAGGTGAGAACTGCGAGAACGTGTCCACAATGGTCAGCACGCAGATTTCACGGCCAGTGACCAGTTGATCGTGCACAAAGTCCATTGCCCAAGTCTCATTGCTTTGCGTCGCTTCCACACGATCCTTCCGCAGCTTGGCTTTAACCCGGCGTTTCGGTGTTTTGTTCCGCAGTTGCAGACCCATTTCCGTGTAGAGCGGGTAAACCCGCTTGGCGTTCACTAACCATCCCTCGCGCCGCAACAGGACATGAATGCGCCTATAGCCATAGCGCACACGCGTTTCTGCAATCTCTTTGATACGTTTCTTGAGCTCGGCCTGCTCATCGCCGTGTGTCTTGTAATGATAAGTCGAGCGATGCGCCTGCATCACACCACAGGCACGCCGGATACTGACGCCCCAAACCGCACGGAGCTCATCGACCAGTTCTCGGCGACGGGCAGGCCTTAGAGCTTTCGCTTGATAACATCCTGTAACATCGCCTTGTCTAAAGACAGATCGGCAACCAGGCGCTTGAGGCGAGTATTCTCTTCATCAAGCATCTTGAGACGTTTCATCTCAGAAGGCATCAGCCCGCCATACTTCTTACGCCAGTTATAAAACGTAGCTTCCGCGATTCCGGTCTTGCGGCAGACCTCAGCGATGCTCGTGCCCTCTTCGACCTGCTTCAACACAAACGCAATCTGAGCTTCTGTGAACTTGCTCTTCTTCATAGAATTCTCCTTCTCCCGCTCATGGGATCATAATTGGAAAATTCCAGCTTAGGTCGGTCCAGTTTTCGGGCAGCAGGTCACCCAAAGGCTGCATTCATCATACGGATCGCGGGTCGCAATATTGTTCCCACGACTACCAGAAAATCCTGCGCCAGAATGGCTTCAAGGTTTCCATGAGCGGCAAAGGCAATTGTTACGACAATGCCGCCGTCGAGACGTTCTTCAAAACCATCAAGGCTGAACTGATCTGGCGGCATCCTTGGGAAACGCGTCGGAAAGCTGAAATGGCCATCTTCGAATACATCAATGGCTTCTATAACCCACGTCGCCGCACTCAGTACTGGGCTGGAAAAGCCTTATCGCCTTCGAACGGAAAGTGGCCTAAACGAGCACTTGGGGCGGCACAAAAGCGCGAGACGTCCACGCTACCAAGTTGACAAGGCGTAGAATTTGGCGGATACAGCCGGAAGAAGAGCGGGCCGTTAGCTCAGCTGGATTAGAGCAGGGAACTTCTAATTCTCAGGTCGGGGGTTCGAGTCCTCCACGGCTCGCCAATTCCCCTGTATGTCATTCGACAAGCAAAGACCAACTTTTCGACAAAAGTTGGTGTTTTGGCGATTTCCAATGGCCGCGTATCAGCGGCGGTCTGAACACTCAGAGAACACACTGAGCGCAGCGCTTTTCAGATAAATTCCGGGGTATTCGGTGTTACGATCCTTAAACGCTCGTAATTTCATATCCTTGATGCGTGTCCGGATCGTGTTGCGATGAAGACCTGTGAGCTGCGTCAACACGGTTATGGTCACAAACACCTTATGGAAGACTTCGATGTCTTTCACGGTCAGGCTTGGGATGGGGCGCTGTGCGGAGGGATCCGCTGGGATCGATGCTGGGCTATGGCCTTTCTCAAAGAAGCGCTACAATACTCCGGCCTCATGAATGCCAATATCGCTGCCAAAAGCCGCCAGAGATTTCCCCTTTCTTTGTTTCGAACTGGGATCAGTCCGGACTCGCTCGGTGGCCAATGCGTTGATTTCACCCTCCCTAACACAGAATGAGTGGTATCACGTTTCACCGCCGCGCTGTCCCAATGCTAAACGCCTGCTGAGGATCGCTTCGATGATTTCGCCTACCAGGATCAATTTGCACCGCCGCTCGGTTTGGATCGTTTCCCAACCGAGCTCATCAATAGAAACTGGACTTGCCAACTTGGTGAGCTCTTTAACAATCGCCAGGCCGTCGGCGATCACCCATTGGTTTTTAGAGGTAGCTGAGGGAACCGCTGCGGAAGAATGCCATCATCACGCAATGAGAAAAGCTCACTTCGTGTCGCATTCATGCCAAGTCCTATTTCCTTCAAGCCAACCAACTGTGGAATCAGAACCTCTAATTCTACAACACTTCCGGCATCAAACAGTTGGCGGCTATCTGGCCGCTGATCGCTTGCATCAATCGCCTGGGCATCGAGAAGAAATTGCTTGGCCAGTTTCGAACCGACGCCCACAGCCTTGGAAAATGACGTCACTGCATGCAAGCGCCGTTCAGGGAGCGTATATCCGAGCACAGCTTTCCCTGCTGGGATCTGACAGTTTTTCAAGATATGGTGCCGAAGAAGATCACGAAATGGATCAAAACTTGCATCGTTTTTTAGGTGTCCTGCCAGGTCGACAAAAAGCCGACCAAAGGCTTTCTTAGGCTAATCCAAAGCGCCAGTTGCCCGGGTTGCTAGGCGGTGTTGACAAAAGGGATTCACACGGAGGCTTGGCCGTGATTCAAGCTGGTATCTGCCAAGGAGACCAGCTTGCCCCGAGACCTGATGAGCGACGAAGAATGGTCGCTGTTTGAGAATTTCATTCTTGCGCTCCGTGCCCCCAATGGTCGCAAGCCGACCAACCACCGCCTTGTTATGGAAGGGATATTCTGGATTGCCCGCACAGGATCACCCTGACGCGACTTGCCTGAGGATTTCGGCAAGTGGTCGAGCGTTTACAGGCAGTTTCGTCGATGGACTTTGGCGGGGCTGTGGGAGGATATACTAGACGCGTTGAACCAAAGTGGAGCTGTCCCAGACGCCCTGCAATTGGTCGATAGCACCGTCATTCGCGCCCACCAGCAGGCAGCGGGCGCAAAAGGGGGACGCCGCGACAGGGTTTTCGCCGTTCAAGAGGTGGGTTTACCCTTGCCCGACAGGCGATTTGCATTGCAAATCAGCCGACAGGGATCAAGATCCACCTCCGGGGCAATGCGCATGGGTTGCCCCTCTCGGGACATCGCTTGCAGCGCTGCCCTGCCGTGCAGGGAATGAGAACCGATATCACGCCGGGGCAAACGACGGACTATTTAGGGTTTGATTTGGTGATGGTCAGCAACTTGCCGGAGCCGCGCGTGTTGCTGGCGAATCGGGGCTATGATACTGATCTCATTCGGAAAACCATGAGTGAGCGCGATATCCTGACCCAGATCCCAATGCGCAAAACCCGGAAGATGCGGGTCGGTGTGGATCATGGCCTTTACCGGCTCCGTAACATGGTTGAGCGCTGCTTCAACAAGCTCAAAAACGCCCGCCGCGTCGCCACACGATACGACAAAACTGCTGAAAGCTACCTTGGGTTCATCGACATAACCTCAATCCGACTTTGGGTCCGCCATTTGTCAACATGACCTAGCCGCCTCATTTGCCCTAAAGAGAAAGCGATTGTTGGGCCGTTGGTCGGCTGGTTCTATGATTCCGGCATCCGCAAGGTGTCTGACGTCAGCGCTCGAAAGCTGGTCCCCATAACTGCCGATCGCTTGAGTTTGCTCAACCAGTTCTGGATTTGTGATCTGGGTCCAAAGAGGGGATCGCCGCCAGAAGATTCCGCGTGTAGGCGTGTTTTGGATTGGCAAAAAGCTCGCGGGTTGGAGCGCTTTCGACAATTTTTCCATGGTGCATGACAATGACATAGTCACAGGTATGGGCCACAACAGACAGATCATGGCTAATGAACATAAAGGTCAATCCAAGATCTTTTTGAAGTGATTTCAAAAGATTAAGGATGTCAGCTTGAATCGAAACGTCCAGGGCCGCAACGCATTCATCTGCCACCACAAAACGCGGATTGCAAGCCAGAGCGCGGGCAATAGAGATCCGCTGTCGCTGTCCACCAGAGAAGGCATGCGGGTAGCGCCGCAGGTGTTCTAGATTCAAACGGCATTTGCCCGCAATTTCACGAACCCGGTCGTCCGTTTCTGCGCGTGTCTTTGTTAGTCCCATCACTTCCAGAGGTTCCGCGATGATATCGCGCACAGTCATGCGTGGGCTAAGCGCGGCATAAGGATCTTGAAAGATAAGCTGGGCGCGACGTCGATAAGCCTTTAGCTCTGCTTTGGACATATTGGTGAGATCAAACCGCATCTCGCCATCGTCATAGATCGCACGGCCTTCAGTGATTGAGACCGCATTTAAAAGCGACCGCCCCAACGTGGTTTTGCCTGAACCAGATTCTCCAACGACGCCGACAAAAGCCCCTTGGGGGATCTCGATCGAAACATTGTCGACGGCTTTGAGCATCTGTTTATTGAAAACTGTGCCTCCGATTGGGAAAGCCACCGACAGGTTTTCTGTTTTGATCAATGGTGCTGTCATGACAAACCCGCCAAGTCTTCAGGGAAAATAGCCGCGAAATGACCCGGGCTGACTTCGGTCAAAGGTGGGCGCTCGGTCTCATAGCGAGACCCTGGGCGCAACTCGGCGTTGCGTGGATGAAATACACATCCATTGGGCCGTTCGAGAGGAGAGGGGATATCGCCGGGGATCGGTGTAAGAGGTGCATCCAGATCATCCAGTTTGGGCAAAGCGTTCAACAATCCACGGGTATAGGCATGGGCCGGGGTTCTGATGACATCCCGAACCGGGCCACTTTCCATAATGCGCCCCAGATACATTACTGCCACCTTATCTGCGGTCTGGGCTACGACGCTAAGGTCGTGCGTGATGAAAATGATGCCCATGCCAAATTCGGCCACAAGATCCTTCATCAGGTCAATCACTTGGGCTTGGATGGTGACATCAAGCGCTGTTGTTGGCTCATCTGCGATGAGCAACTTGGGCTTGGTCGAAAGCGCCATAGCGATCATCGCCCGCTGGCGCATTCCGCCCGATAGCTCAAAGGCATATTGATTGAACCGCTGCGATGGATGGGTGATGCCCACTCGGTCCAACATCTCAATTGACAGCTCTTTGGCCTGCTTTTTGCTCAGGCTGGTGTGGATCAGCAGCTGTTCGACCATCTGCTTGCCAATTGAAATGGCGGGCGCAAAGCTTGCCATCGGTTCTTGAAAGATCATGCTGACCGCACCGCCACGGATGACCTGCATGTCGCGTGGTCGCCGCAACGACATCACATCAACGGGTCCGTCATCCAGGTTGAGAGTGATTTTGCTGTCGCCACCATAAACAGTATTGCCTGCGTTCAGCTTCATCAGCGCCTTTGCAGTCACCGATTTCCCCGAGCCACTTTCGCCGACCAGACCCATGACTTCGCCGGGGTTAAGCGTGAAGGACACGTCATCAACTGCGGTGACAAGCCCCTCATCGGTTTTGAATTGTACCGTCAGATTTCGGACATCGAGCAGGCTCATTTGCGGGTCTCCGAATAGGGATCAGCCGCGTCACGTAACCCGTCGCCAACGAAGACGAAGGCCATGACCAACGTGATAAAGAAGATCACCGGAATAAAGTACCAATGGTAGTTCAACAAAACATCCGCTTTGGTGACGTTCTGCAACATGACACCCAGCGAGTTGACGGGGTCTTTCAACCCAAGCCCAATAAAGGAAAGTGCGGTTTCAGATAACACCATATAGGGGAACGAGATGACAAGATCGACGATGATATAGCTGGTGAAACTTGGCAGCAGGTGGCGACGGATAACGTGGCTTCCGCTGGCACCGCAAAGCTGCGCGGCAAGAACGTATTCCTGATTTCGCTCGGTCAAAAGATGGGTGCGCACCCGTCGCGCCAATGTCGGCCAGCCGATTAATCCCAAGATCATGGAGATAAAGAAAAACCGAGTTTCAGCTGACCAATCTGGCGGCACGAAGGCCGCGATCGCCATAAATAGAGGAATGGCCGGTACCGTTCGGATAGCATCAGTCACCATCTGGATCACACTATCCAGCCAGCCTCCGTAGTACCCAGATATCCCGCCGATCACGAGGGCAAGCACAAATGAGATAACCACGCCCATTGTCCCGACTTGGAGTGAGGTCCAAACTGCGTGCAAGGTCCGCGAAAAGATGTCCTTCCCTGCGCTATCTGTCCCAAACAGGTGGATCTGCCCTTCGGTCAGTCCAAACAGGTGGATGTTGCCGGGGATAAAACCAAAGAGGGTATAGTCATCTCCACGTACAAAGAACTGCATATAGTTGCGTTCATCGTCATTGATCTTTTCGACCCACCGAAAATTGGTCGCAAGTGACCGCTCTCGCGTAACGGGGTGCACAAATGGGCGCATGGAGCAGCCGTTTTTGTCACAGAACTGAGGGATCTGTGGGGCGCCATTTAGATAATCCTTATCTCGGCCAGCAACAGTCGGATCATAGGGCGACAGAAAAGGTGCAAAAATGCCCGAAAGAATCAGCGCCATCAGAATGACGGCGGCAACCATCGCAGCCTTTTGTTTTTTGAAGCGTGCCCAGATCAGCTGGCCCTGAGATGCAGTGAAATAGGCTTCTTTTTTCTTTTGATCGCGAGCGGAGGTGTGCGTCATTTCGGTCATGGCTTACCTCAGAATACTTTTGCGGACCCGGGGGTCGATGGCAGCCAGCAGAATGTCTGTGGCAAAGTTCAAGACGACGATTGAGGCAGTGAGCAAAAAGATGATGGCACCGGCCAGTTGCTGATCGTTTGAGCGTGCCAGCGCCTCAAGCAGCAGCGAACCTGCCTCGGTTAACGTCAGGATAAGCGCAACTACGGGAAGCTCGTTGAAAATTCGGTTCAGGTCAAACCCCAGACTGTTCACAATGGGCCCCAAGGCATGACGCGCTGGATAGCGCCACAAAAGCCGGGTGCCGTGGATGCCGCGTGCTGATGCGGCAGTGACGTAGAGTTTGCCGATTTCATCTGACATCAGTGCGCGTACGGTTTGTAGGGCAAAGGCGGTGGCAGACCATCCAAGGATAAAAACCGGCAACCAAGCGTGACTGACCAAATCTACAAACTTGCCCCAGCTCCAAGGCACATCTTTGTATTCGGGTGAAAACAATCCAGTAAGTGTATTGCCAAAGTAAACAGTCGCGATCAGCATAATCATCAGCGCGAGCAGGAAGTTAGGCATGGCCAACCCGAGGTAAGACACCACTCGGAGAATGTTGTTCATGGTCGCATTGCGCGAGGCGGCCGAGATGATGCCAACAGGGATGGCGATCATGTAGGCCAGCAGAAGTGAGCCAAGACAGATTGAAAGTGAAATCCAAAACTTTGACCCCAAAAGTTGGGCGATGTTCACACGGAGAATGCAGCTTTCACCAAAGTCACCTTGAAACGCACCTACTAGCCAGTCACCCCAGCGTGTCAGAAAGGCCCGATCAAGCCCAAGCCGAATGCGTTCGGCTTCAATGTCGGCCAATGTGATGGCTTGGCCTTGTGTGTTTTTGTAAGCGAGATAGCGTTCGGCGCAATCGCCCGGTACCAGCTCCATTAATGAGAAGACGACCAAAGACACGATCACAAGTGTGATCAGCGCCATGACCGCGCGTGTTGCAGCAAACCGTGCAAATTGCAGCATTTCGAACCCCTGTTGTGGCAAGGCGGGCGCTAGAAGCGCCCGCCTTCGTATTTTCTGATCAGAGCGATTACTCGCTCAACCACCACTGTGCAGGGCGGTAGGGATAGGTGCGGTAAAACTCATAAGACGAGGTCTTAAACTGTGGCACGTTGTTCAGTTTGGTGCTGACATAGATTGGCGCCGGCGCGGAAACGACGCCGATGAACGTCAAACTGCTGGTCATGGTTTCGACCATGCGCGCGCCAATTTCTTTCTGAGCGTCTGAACCTGGCTGGGTCGATTGGAACGCATTGATGTCATCGATCAACGACATGGCCCAGGCTGGTGGCTCGATACCCTCTGCGCCGTTCGACGAAATATACTCGCCCCAGCCCATAGCGGGGCGTGCGCCGAAGTAATCGGAGAAGGGTGGGGTCCAAAGCTGATTATCACCCAAAATGGCGCCAGCTGGCTGACCCACAACCCAGTTCACAACATCCAGTTTGTTGGACGACTGCGCCGAACGATACTCGTCCGAGGTGACTTCTTTGATGTTGGTTGTTACGCCGACATCAGTCCAATTCTGAGCAACCAACTCAACGAGTTGTGCCGGGGCGGCCTGTGTGGCGAACTGCCAGTTCAAAGTGAAAGGCTCGCCATTTGGGAGATCCCGATCACCGTCACCGTCGGCGTCAACAAGACCCATTTCGTCAAGCAAAGCATTGGCTTTGGCTGCATCGAATTCGGCTTCGTGCGACGCCCATTTTGCATCCACGTAATCAGGCAGTGGCGAGAAGCCAACATATTGCTGCGGTGTGCCCAGGCCAAAGTAAACGGTTTCGTTGATCTCGTCGCGGTTGATAGCAACCGACATTGCGGTCCGGAAGCGGATGTCGTTGAAGACGGCGCGCATCGCTTCATTGTCGTGGGTCAGATTGAAGCCAAGAGCTGGCATCGAAATTGTTGGACGCACGTCAATCGCGTAACCACCTTTTTCCTGACCTTCGAGCAGAACAGGAGCCGAGCTTAGGTTTACGGCTTGCGACTTGTAGTCAACTTCGCCGTTCAGGAGTTTTAGTGTGCGAACTTCTTCGTCACCGATATAAACCTCGTCCAGCTCGTTGATGTAAGGAAGCTGATTACCGGCGGTGTCGACCATAAAGAAATAGGGGTTGGCGACATAGTGACGGCCTTCGGCTGTCTCATTGACCACAATATGGCTTTCCAAAGTTGGCGTAGCGTGCTTGGGCAGACCGGCCAATTTGTCACCAGCGGTGAGCATCGGTGAGGGAGTGTCAGCCCAATCTGAGTTGCCATAGTAGGCTTTGATCAGGTCGTAACCGTTTTCATACCCCAATGCCTGCGCTTTGGCATCGGCGTCTGCGTTGATGGCGGGGTGAAATTGGCCCAAGAAATGCACAGGCTGATAGGGCTGTACATATTGCGCTGCAAAAGTTTCGATCAGACCCGGCTTAGGAGCCTTAAGGTTGAACTGAACGGTGGTTTCATCCAAAGCCACAACTTCCATTGGCTCACCACCCGCGAGCGCATAACCTTTGGCTTCTGCGATGACGTTGGTGTCCATCATCAGATTGTTGTACCAAAATACGATGTCTGCCGAGGTGAAGGCGGCACCATCTGACCATTTGTGGCCAGCACGCAGTTCAACAGTCAATTGGGTGAAATCGTCATTCCAAGTGAAGGATTTGGCAACATGCGGCACGATGGTCTGTAGATCATCGGTGTAGCGTACGAGGCTCGTGTGACGCACGGACAGGAAGTCTGAGGTTCCCGATTCAGTGGCGTTAGAAAGCGCATCGAACTGACCGCCATACTTTCCGACAGAAGTGTAAGGCGCAGCGACGAGCGGTTCGGCTGGCAGGCGCTCGGCGAGCGCAGGGAGCTCGGGGTTGCCAAAGATCCGCGCATTCAATTTGGCCATCGCCGGGTTGGCTGCGAGCGTGAGTTTGCAGTCTGCAGCCGCTTCAAACTCAGCCAGATCGTATTGCTGTGGGAATGCGCCTGGAGCGACGCCCTGAGCGTTTTCTACGGTTACGGCAGGACAGTTTGCCAAGGCCGCGCCAGGCAGCACAATCGCTGCAACGCCGGAAAGAAGAAGGTTTTTCATGGTCACTCCAAGTGGAATCAAGGTGGTCAGATGGGAGGTGATCATTCAGCGATCTTTCGTGCGAATGAGATGCTGAATCCATTGAATGGAAAAATATCAGTTGAGGTTTGTGGGCCTGACAAAGCAAAGAAATGCGCAACCTGCAGAGGTTGAGACTTATAAGGCTCCAGGCCTCGTACAATTGGTGCGCGATTGGTTTCAGTCATGGCAGAACGCAGGCTCAGTCGTTTTCTCAAACCCACAGAAAGCAAGAAGATGTAACATCTTGATGACCATTTTTGTGGATTTTTGTGGTCTAGGAGTACTTTTGACCGAATTTAACAAAAAGTCCACAATTTCCGGCGTGTCGAAATTCATGTGAAATATCTGGTGGATAGCAGTATCAAAGCTCTGAAAAGCCCGCTTCTCCTCGTGAAGCAAAATCAGAAAGTCCCACTGATTTTTCGTGTCAGCCCCACACACAACGAACGGTTCCGCCTCTGAAAACTGGAGGCGGAGCCGTTCGAAGGTTGCAAAGATATCTAGGTCTTGGGTTTAGGCGTTAGTGGCGCAAAATGCGTTTTGGACCTTCGTTTGTGATCATATCCAACGACAGGGTGTGGTCCATGTTTTGCATCCGATGGCGCAGCAGAGAACGACAGAGACGAGCCAATTCAGATGCGTATTGTGGATCTGTCGCGATATTTGTGAATTCGCCGTCTTTTGAGCTGCGATCAAACAGCAAGGGCGGTAGGTCTGCTGCGAATTCGACTAAGGTGAAGCGTTCATCTCGAAGAATGGACAAACAGCTGTCGCTTGGGCCGGTCCCAAGTTGGTTTTCCCACACTGTCGGGGAAAGCGGGTTCGCAAAATCAAGTTCTGAAACCGAGAATTTACGCCAGTCTCTTGGGTTTTCGCCGGTCGCCAAAGGCCTCAAGGAGCAACCGTCGACTGAGTTGGGGATCTCTTGGCCCACCCAATCCAAAATGGTTGGCACGATATCAATGGATTCTGTGGGATGAGATATCCTTGTCCCGGCCTGCGCTTCATTTTTGGGCAACCGCATGATGAGCGGCACTTTGTACGCGGCATCAAACACAGTTTGTTTGCCCCAAGCGTGGTGATCGCCAAGCATTTCGCCATGATCGGCTGTCACTACTAGAAGCGTATTGTCATATTGACCGCTCTCTTTGAGGAACTGGACAACGCGCCCGATATGGTGGTCCACCTCAGTCGCAAGCCCGAGATAGACCGCACGAAGAGTTTGGATGGCCGTGGTGTCTACTTCGAGTTCCTCAAATCCTTCGACAAAATCTGCGGCGCGCGCGTGCTGTAGAGCTGGAGCGCAGAAAGGATGCAATCCAGCCTCCTGCTCGGCGGTTTCCATGCGCGAGGGCAGGGGGAGCAGGCTGGGATCGTACATTCGGTTGTATGGCGCGGGGGCCACCAAGGGGGGGTGTGGGCGGATATAGGTGAGATGCGCAAACCAGCCCTGTTTGGCATAGGCCGGGATCTGTTGCAGGAAGCGGTTGGTTAAAAATGCAGTGTCGCTGTGCTCGGCGGAATATACTGCGGGACTATTTATGCGTCTTATGCCATCTGGATCGGGCGCCGCCTTATAAACGTCTTCGTACCGGTCAAAGCGATAGCCCTGCTCCATTAGGTGTGACTGCCAGGGCAAGGATTCTTCCAAGCGCATTTCCAACATTTCGTGGAAGCCAACCATAGGGTGTTCATAGGTGCGGACGGCCGGGTCGTTCGGATGGTGCGCACGGGGGTCTTGTGAGCTGTCGGTATATCCCCAAAGCATGGGCAGATACCCGGCTTTGCGCATTTCCGTTGCGATGTTGGGTGTGTCATGTCGCAAAGGCGTGCCATTGCGCACTGAGCGGTGGTTCATCGCATATTGTCCGGTCAACAAAGAAGCGCGTGACGGGCCACAGGGGTTGGTCACCGAATAGTGGTTCTCGAAACTGACCGCCTCTTGCATAAGCGCCCGGAGATTGGGAAGCTTGACATGAGCGGCCAATGCGCCGTTCAGACAGTCAGCGCGAAGTTGATCGATAACGATGAAGAGGACATTGCGGGGGTGCGTCACGGCATATGCTCCGGCCTGGAATGCGCCGCGATCCTATCTGCGACGGCATTGCTGTACAGTAAAACTTTGATGAAACTTATGGGTTTTTGCTTGATGGTCGAGCCTTTTTGTGGGCTAACGTGGAAAAATAGCTCAAAAAATGGTCATGCCTGTGGAAACGCCGACACAATCACATCGTGAGTTAGAATTGCTAGACGCGTTGCGGCGTCTGGGGGGCTCTGCGCGATCTGCTGAACTTGCCAAGTCTCTGGATGTTTCTGAAGAGACCATCCGTCGTGTTATCAAATCCTTGGCTGGTGCGGGTCTTGTGGAGCGGGTGCACGGTGGGGCTTATCTTACGGGGGGGCAAAACGATCCCAGTTTCATCACCCGTATCACGCAAAACCCACAAGAGAAACGAAGAGCGGCTGAATGTGCGGCCACGCTTGTCGAAAATGGGATGACGGTCTTTCTTGATGTCGGTTCAACCACAGCCTTTGTTGCGGAAGAACTTCAGCAAAAGTCCAATCTGACAGTCGTCACCAACTCGCTTGGCGTGGCGCAAAGCTTGATTGGCCACAATAACAATCGCGTTCATTTTTTGGGTGGAGAGCTGCACAGTAATGAACGTGGGACCTTTGGATTCGTCACCGAGCGACAGGCGCGACGATTTGCATTTGATGTGTCGTTCCTCAGTGCGGATGCGCTTTCGAGCAAACGTGGTTTTCTATATCTCAATCCCTCCGAAGCCTCTCTGACCGAAGTTGTGCTAGACAGCAGTGAAATCACTGCTGTTGTTCTCGACCATCATAAGTTCGGAGCTCTGGCTCCACATTGTGGCGTAGATCCTACGCGTATTACACATGTTGCCACAGACCTCTGCCCCGAGGGTGAGTTGGCAGATGCACTGTCTAGTTGGGGTATCGAGGTTCTAAGCCCATGACCCAGTTGCAAAAGATGGAAATGGCTGAGCTGTCTAAACATGCCCTGGCTTTGGCAGAGATTGCGGCCGAAACCTCCATGAGTTTTTTCCGAGGGCGTCTCGGGATCGAGTTCAAGCATGATGAAAGCCCGGTTACACAGGCGGACAGGGCCGTTGAGGCGGCGCTACGTTCCTACATTCGCGACCATTGTCCAAATCATGGGATTTATGGTGAAGAACATGGGTCGGAGGGGCTGGAGCTTGACCAAATCTGGGTCATCGACCCGATTGATGGCACACGATCCTTTCTGTCTGGCAATCCACTTTTCGGGACACTGCTGGCCCACCTAACCCAAGGCAAGCCTGATATCGGCATTATCGGCATGCCGGCATTGGGTGAGGTTCTCATTGGGAGAAGGGGTCAGGGTGCCTCGAGCAATGGGCAGCCCATCTCAGTGTCTCAACAAACCAAGCTGTCCGATGCAATCCTCTATATCAACGAAGGTGAAAAGCTCTTCCGAGATACTCCAGATCTGTTTGCCAAATTGATGACCACGGGCCAGACGCGCCGCTTTGGCTATGATTGTTACCCTCACGCAATGTTGGCCATGGGACATGTTGATGTTGTGATCGACTATGACTTGCAACCCTATGACTATTTGGCAGTCGCTGCAGTCGTTGAAGCAGCAGGCGGTATCGTCACCGATTGGTCCGGATCACGCCTTAGCCTCGAAAGTGATGGGCGGATTATCTCTGCCGCCACGCCAAGTTTGCACCGGTCTATGCTAAGTCTGGTTGAGACCTTGGCGTGAGGTTAAGGTTAACGTTAAGGAATGGTCAGCCTCAGATGCGGTTGGCCGTGCGATCCAAGATTATCTTGATACACTCGATGACAGGGCGTTTGGCGCGGCAGCCGGGAACATGGAAAGAAGTCTGACGGTTTGTTGTCATCGGCTTGCTTATCTGATCCGCGAAAGCCGTCACAATAACGGTTTTAAAATCTTGTTCTCTTGGCGAACGATGAGTGGAGCCGCTTTTTGAATGTAATTTAACCAGTCAGGGTGTTGGAAAAACGCATCTCGTCTGGCTTCGCGGTCCTGATAGTTTTCGTAGCCACAGAGATGAACAACTTGGTTTTGTTCGCCTATATCGGTGGAATAGTAGCCTATCAGGTTTCCCAAGATGGATGTTTGCACTTCGAGACCCTCAGACCGGTAGAGTTTCCGATATTTGTTCAGGGCGCTGATTTGGAGTGTGTAAATACGTTCTTCGATTATCATGCAAATTCCTTTGCCTCTTACAACTTCTCTGGGACTTCCATGAGCACCTCAGGCCAGCCATCATTTGCAAACACTGCGCAGGCGTCGTTGCGGTGATCGACCGGCAAGCGCGCCTCGCTCCTGTAAATCACCTTGAATGCCTATCGCATGACGCATGTTTCCCTGACCGCGTCTGCCATTCTTTTTATCGAGGAAACGAGCGTCGGCTGCGGGTGTTATCGCCTGCGCATTGATCTCCGAAAGACGCCTCACAGTCAGATGGCTAATAGGGTTTAGGCCGTACCGACAGGAGTTCGGTCTGGGGTGACGTCATTCGGACGAGTTGCAACGTAACGCGCGAGCTTGTCCCGAGTTTCCACCTCATCTGGATCATGGAACAGATTATTCAATTCGTTCGGGTCGCGCACGAGATCATACATCTCGCCTTCTCCTGAGTTCAAATCCATGGTCAATTTGTGGGTGCGTGTGCGCACTGTGCGCATTTCCAGAGCCACGCCAACACGACCAGGTAGAAGTCCCCACTCATTGCGCGCAAATTCGCGTGATGCATCGCCTTCAATCAAGGGTCTCAGACTTTCGCCGTGCTGGGTTTGCAGCGGGTGTGCCTGTCCGTAATCATAGAACGTTGGCCCAAGGTCGAGGGTTGAGACAGGTTGGTCAACGACCTTTCCCGGTGGCACGCCTGGGCCACGAATGATCATTGGAACCCGCAGAAGGCCCTCATAGTGCATTGGGCCCTTCAAGATCAGGCCATGGTCGCCAAGCCAGTCGCCATGATCCGAGATGTAGATGACAATGGTGTTTTCCTCCAAACCGGCTTGCTGGAGCGCAACGAGCATGCGGCCAACTTCGTGATCAATATAAGCGATCTGACCGTAGGTATTGGCGATGATTTCCCGCAATTGATCGTCCGTCTGGGGCGGAATGCGACTGTAGGCTTTACGGATCTCGGCAAACTTTGAGTCGGCTGGCTCTCCCTCGAGAGCGGCCTTGTGCCACCACGGTTTGCCTTCGTAGCTGCGTGTACGATGCTCTGGGAGATCCACCTCTGCCGGACTGTGCAATCGAGACCACGGCTCGGGGCAGTCAAACGGATGATGAGGATCCGGAAAGCTGACCCATGTCGCAAAAGGTTTGCCCGCATCGCGTCTGTGGTTCACCCAATCTATGAACCGATCAGAGGTCCAGCTTGTGTTATGGTGGGCCGTCGGTAGTTTCGAATGCCAAGTCTGCGCAGCGTCCTTGGTGTCTCCTGCGTTTTCCCACATCAGCCGGGTGCGTTCATCTCCTCGTCCGTCGCTATGGTAAAAGCGTTCGTAGTGTTGTCCTCCGGGCGGTTTTTCTGGGGCCCACCAATTGTGGCCAACCAACATGAGCTCGAGATGTTCGAAACCCATGTATGGGCCGTTCCAGCCCTCTCCATAGTGCTGTGCCGACTGCAGGCATTCCGGCGTGCCGGTAGGATCGTACGTATGATAGGTTGAAAAGTGTGCCTTCCCAAAAAATGAAGTCTGATATCCGGCGGCGCTCATTGCGCCCGCCCAGCCCTTCTCACCAATCGCGGGATCAAGGTCGATGCCATTGTCGTGTACGCCGTGAGTGCGGCAGAGTTGCCCCGTAAGAATGGAAGCTCGCGCGGGCTGACACACAACCGATGGTGTGATGCAGCCTGTGAAATGGGTGCCATCCGCTGCCAGTTGATCCAGGTGGGGAGTTTTGACGTTCCTCCCCATGAAGCCGAAACAGTCGGCACGTTGCTGGTCAGCAGAAATCAACAGGATGTTGGGGCGGGTCATGTGACGCCTTTCTTTTTTCGGGCGGTCCAAAGAATAACTCCAAGAGCCATCGCCATGAACAGCGCGGCTATTGGGTTGGTGAACAGGAACCAGGGATCGCCTCCAGTGGCCGCAAAGGCCTGGCGGGCGCTTTCCTCAAGTTTGCCCCCCAAAATGAAGGCAATAACAAAGGGAAGCGGTGAGATCTCAACGGCCCGCATCAGATAGCCTAGAACCCCGAACCCCATCGTGAACCAGATCGCTTCCATGCGCGTTTCTTGCGCGTAGATTGCCGTCAGCGTGAGCAACAGAACCCCAGGCAAAAGCATCTGCTTGGGGATACGGATCATGACGCCCATTGAACGCATGAACAGCCCGCCAATCGTCCAGTTCAGCAGGTTGGCAATCATCATAGCCGTAAAGAGGCCAAAGGCGACGACAAGTTCGGGATTTACGCTGTCGCTGGTAAACCGAAAAACTGAAGGGCCAGGATTGAACCCGCCGATGCTTTCGGCTGCGAGGATCAAAAAAACTGCTGCGGCATTCCCGGGGATGCCGAGGCTCAGTACGGGGATCAGGTTGGCTCCGGACACCGAGGAATTGGCGGCTTCGGTTGCTGCAATCCCTTCTGCGGCGCCCTTTCCGAATTCGGGGGCGTCCGGTCTTTTTTTTCGAGCATAACGCGCCTTGCCAACTGTATAGCCCAACGTTGCAGCAAGTGTTGATCCAATCCCAGGCAGTGCTCCGATCGCGGTGCCAATGACCGCCGAGCGTCCTATGTACGGCAGCAACCGTCGGATATCTGCGCGATGAAGCCTTTGATCTCCTTGGTCTCGATGTTCCAGGAGGATGCCACTGTCACGCCGGCGACGCCAAAGATCTTCAAGCTCTTTCAATATCGCCCCGATGATCAATACACCCAAAACTGCGGTTGCAATTGGAAAACCTTGGCTCAGTCCAGGCTGTCCCATTGTGAGGCGTGGATAGAAATCCTCACCCGTTCCAATGTAGGCTGCCAAGAGACCAAGCCCGGTCGAGATCAGCCCCTTTGCCGCCGAGCCGCCAATCACCGCTGCAATGAAGCTGAGCGACAGGATCAGCAGGGCTGTCTTCTCCGGGAGATCCAGATATGCTTCGACAAGCAAAGCCAGAAAAGGCGCGCAGATAATCAGAACGATATCCGAAAACGTGTCACCCGAAGCAGATGCAAAATGTGCCACTCGAAGTGCCTTCTTTGCCTTTCCGCGCTGGGTCATCGGATAGCCGTCGAGCGTGGTCATGAAAGCATCCGGCGTACCCGGCGTATTGAACAGGATCGCGGGCACTGCGCCACCAATCGTGGCGCCCTTCATGATGCCGATTAGAAAGCCCATAACAGGCAAAAGGGCATCGGGCGTATAGCCAAAAATCGAAATCAGGATTGGAAGGGCGATTGCCATGGCAACCGGACCGGCCAGTCCTGGTGTTGCGCCAACGGCGATCCCAGTCAGAAAGCCGGCCAGGATCATCACGAGAGTGACCGAGATCGACAATCCGAGAAACGAAAAGAGCTCAGGCCCCTGAAAGACGGCCTGAATGCCCATCAGAATATAGTCGAGCGTTCCCATCACACGTCACCATTCGGGGGCAGCAACAAGTCATCGAAAGGTACGTCGTAGATGATGATCATCGCAGCGACGGCCAGCACGGAGAAAAATAGGGCTTTCCGGCTTACTTGGCCCTCGACAAGAGAGATGGCGCAGGAGATCAGCAAAGTCCCACCGATGAAAAAGCCAATGTATTTCCATGGGGCGGTATCGCGCAGCAATCGGTATTCGAGGTCGCCTCCCTGAGCGGAATTCACAATCCAGATCACCAGAGGTCCGGAGTAACGCATCGCCACAAAGCTAATGCAAATGATCGCCAGCAGTCCGGCGGTGAACCCTAGGCCGCGCAAAGACACCCGCGGCTGGTGTTCTGCGTTGCGCTCGACAGGGACCAGCAAGCCACCTCCCAGGATGAGAAATCCCGCTGCCACTGATGGGGCCAATGCATCCCCTATCGCTACCTGACGACGGACCTTTTCGATGATGCCAGTCTGTGTATCCAGCGGGATCCATGCGAATAGAGCTACTGCTGCAAAGGCAAGCGTCAAAAGCCCCAAGATCAGATTGCTCCTAGATGTGCGTGCCATGTCGGCCTCCGTTTCGGATGCAAAAAGGCCGAGCTGTGTACTGTATGTACGGGCCCGGCCAAACAGCAGTTACTCTGATGCAGCGACCAGCAAGGTCTCAGCGTTGGCGTAGTCGCTTGCCATCAGCTTCGTCAGATCGTCGCCCGAGATCGTAGTCTCGCCACCAAAGGCTTTATTGATCAACCCACCTGCTTTGGTGCCCTCATCTGATACGACGGCTATAATAGCTTGCGACAGGGCCTCACGGGCGTCATCGGGCATGCCCGCCGGTCCCACGAAGACAAAGTAACCGTCCGCGGTGAACTCTACGCCGAGATCGCCAAAGGTTGGTGCGACTGGCGACTGGACCAGAGGTTCGGAAAGCGCTGAGGCTAGGTTCACCAGATCGCCTGCCGCGACACCTTTGGCCTGAATACCAGCCATGAATCCGACATCAAGGTCACCGGCGTTGACGCCATTCATGACGCCCTTGCCGCCCTTCACACTGACGATGTTGAACTCGACACCCTGCGCCTTGCCCAACAGATACGCGAGGTCTGCAAGCTTCGGGCTCATAGCGCCAAAACGAATTTCCTGACCACCCTTTGCGGCGGCGATCATGTCGTCAAAGGTTTTCCAGCCTTTGTCGGTTCGTGCAACGACGCCCATCTGGAACCCGGCGGTTGTGGTCAACCCAGTGAAGTCTTTCGGTGTCATGCCTGCATTCGCGGCGGCCATGTTGTAGCCCAGCGTTTCGGTTACGACCAATCCGATGGCCGTTCCGTCATTGGGTTGATCTTTGAGCGCGTTAGCAAGGTTCAGTCCCCCTTTGCCGGTCACCTGCTCGGGGATGAACTTCCAGCCCAAGCGTGCTTCGAGCTCTTCGGCAATCAATCGGGCCTGGGTGTCCGCGCCACCGCCAGCCTTGAACCCGATCATAAGTTTGATCGGCCCCGGGGGTGTCCAGTCGGCTGCCATAGACGACGTCGCCATGACCGCAACACTGAGTGCCGCAATCCCCGCTTTAAAGATTTTTTTCATGACTTCCTCCCTGTTCATGCGCTTTCCAAAAGCTTGACGCATTAAAGGTTGATCCGTCAACAATAAAGTTGACACCTCAACTTTTTACCTGCAATCTGACTTTGAAAAGAAGAGTGGAGCACATGGCCAAAACCCCGGACAACAAGATGGAGCTGCCTGTTCGTCTTCAGAATATGGTGACGTTCCGCATTTCTCGCCTGCACGCTCGATTGAACGCGCAAGCCACTAATATCCTTAAAGAAGCAGCCGATATTTCTCTGATGCAGTGGCGAGTTTTCGTGATGCTGGAATCCCATGGACGGATCACACCAGCAGAAATCGTACGGCAGACGGATTTGGACAAAAGCCAGCTTAGCCGAGCGGTGAAATCCATGGTTGAACGGGGCCTGATCACCAGCGAAGCGAGCGAATCGGACCAGCGCGCCCATAATCTAAATTTCACCGAGAAGGGTCTCGAGGTCTTTCACCTCGCCCGCCCACACATGCGGCGCCGACAGACCCGCCTACTGAATGCGCTGGATCAAAAGGAACAAGAAGCTCTGTTCGGCGCATTGCAGAAGCTCGACGCCGTCATGGATGAGATCGAGGCAGAGTCATGACGTCGAACCTTCTTGTGATCATGTCGGACGAGCACCAGGCACGCGCCATGGGTTGCGCCGGTCACCCGTTGGTGAAAACGCCCCATCTTGATCGGCTTGCGGCCCGTGGAACCCGCTTTACCAATGCCTACACGCCCTCTCCGATTTGTGTCCCAGCACGAGCGAGCTTTGCGACGGGGAAGTATCCCCATGAAACCCGCCTATGGGACAACGCCATGCCCTACGATGGATCCATTCCGGGCTGGGGACATGCGTTGCAAAAGGCGGGTATCCCCGTCGAGAGCATCGGCAAACTGCACTATCGCGCCGAAGAGGATCCAGCCGGGTTCGACACGGAACACTTGCCAATGATGGTTGCGGGCGGTGTTGGAATGGTCTGGGCCTCGATCCGTAAAGAAGATGAACGCATCTATGGCAAAGGCCGGATGCTTGGAGAGTACATTGGTCCAGGGCATTCGAAGTACACCGAGTATGATGCCGCAGTCACCAGCCGCACCAAGTCATGGCTGGAGGAGCGTGCCACCTCGGAAGACACGCGCCCGTGGTGTCTCTATGTCGGGCTGGTTGCCCCGCATTTCCCGCTGATTGTCCCGCATGAGTACTTTGACCTGTATCCGCTTGATGCGCTTCAGGAGCCCAAACTGAATCCACGAGAGGGCTACAAGCGTCACGATTGGGTTGAAAAACAAAATGCATTCATGGACAGCGAGGCCAAGTTCCAGGACGAAAACGAACGTAAAGTTGCAATTGCCAGCTATCTGGGATTGTGCAGCTGGCTGGACCACAATGTAGGGGGAATCCTTTCGGCGTTGGACGGTAGCGGCTTCGGAAAAGACACCACAGTGATCTATACCTCTGATCACGGCGACAACCTGGGCGCCCGTGGCCTTTGGGGAAAATCAAACCTTTACCAGGAAAGCGTTGCCGTTCCGATGATCATGGCCGGTCCCGAGGTCCCCGTTGGCCTTTGTGAAACGCCAGTCAGTCTTCTTGATCTGTCCTGCACTCTGGCAACCCATTTCCAGCAGAACATCGACGCTGCTCCGGGCGCAAAGCCGCTTGAAACCATCATGCGCGAGGGGGACGACCCTGAACGGCTGGTCTTTTCGGAATACCATGCGGCCGGTGCGGTTTCAGGGGCGTTCATGCTTCGAAAGGGGCGTTGGAAATACCACTACTATGTCGGCTTTGCTCCGGAACTGTTTGATCTGGAGAACGATCCGGAGGAGTTGGAAGACCTGTCCGAAAGCCCAGAACACGCGGCAACACTTGCGATGATGGAAGCTGCTTTACACTCTATCTGCGATCCCAAAGACGTAAATGCTCAGGCCTTTCGTGATCAGGCAGAGCTGATTTCGTTACATGGCGGGCCTGAGCGAGCAGTGACCCTCGGTGCGCCCGGTGCGACCCCACCACCAAAATTGGAAGCTTGATTCATGAAACTTACAATCCTTGGTTCGGGATCGCCCGAAGCCTATGTCCGCCGTGCCTCGTCGGGCTATTTGCTCGAAATTGGTGACGATAAGATCCTGTTCGATTGTGGAGGTGGTGTCTTTGACAATCTGGTGCGCTCGGGACGTTTGCCCAGCGACATCACCCATCTGTTCTTTACGCACCTGCACACCGATCACATGATGGATTATGCCCGGCTTGTTCATGCAGCCTGGGACGAAGGCGCGGCTCCGCTAAAAGTTTGGGGACCGAAACCCATTGCACGGCAGACTGAACTGTTATTCGGCAAGGAAGGTGTCCTGTCACCTGACTTGATTGCACGAACGGAGCTGGCACCATCTCAGCAGGTTTGGGTTGCACGCGGTGGCGCGCTTCCCCGTCCTTGGCCAACCCCCGAAGTGACTGAGATCTCTCCGGGGTTTTCCTTTGAAGGGGATGGCTGGACGCTGGAAAGTTGCGAGGTCCCTCACGCGCAACCCGCCTTCGATTGCATGTCCTTTTCGGTCAAGGTCAGGGACAAGAAATTCGTCTACTCCGGGGACGCGGGTATTTGCAGCGCACTATCAGAGTTTCAAGAAGATGCAGATCTTCTGGTGCATTGGTGCTACCGACTGACGTTAGACGACGTTCATCCGGCGATTTCGAAGTTTTCTCCCACACCAGAAGACATTGCAAAATCCGCACAAGCATCGAAGGTGAAGCGGCTGCTCATTTCACATTTTCGGATCCATATGGACAGCGAAGAGGGGCACGCAAGCGCCAAAAAAGAGCTGGCTGACCACTTTGAAGGGCCTTCTGGAATTGCTGAGGATTTGGAAGAGTACATTATTTAGCGCTGCGGACCTCAGGCAGCACCTCATCCCTGAGGAGGAAACAGGGCGCCGGCCAATCAAGCCTTGAGGCGCTATCCTCATAACACGTAACCGCACCTGCACTTTCCTCCTTGTCTCGTTGTTTACGACACCATAAATGGCGCGCGCTTTTCCCAGGTTTGCTCTTCGAGTTGATCAAGCATGAATTTCGCAAGCACAGTGGTATCAATACGACCGCCTTGGGTTTTCTCTCCCGAGGCACGTACCGGCGCACCGTGGCGGGGCCTTCCTGAAGAATTCAGGTAATGGTCGAGTGTCTATCGACAGTTCCGGCGTTGGAGGCTCTCGGGGCTATGGGGACAGGTCCTGGAGGCGTTGACTGAGAGCAGGATCGTTCCTGACGCGCTTCAGGTGATCCCTCTCGGCGGCAAAGCCGCCTGCCGGGCAGCGGACAGCACCGTGGTTGGCACCCATCATCCACTGCCTCGCATGGCAGTGTCCCGAGAGGAGGGCTGCGGGCGCTAAAAGGGGGATCCCGACTAAGATCCATCTCGGGGTGACTGCCGCTGGTCTGCCGATGCGAACTGACATCACGCCCGGCCAGACGTCCGACTATCTCGGCTTCGGGAATCCCCCCAATGATGCTGGCCGACAAGGGGTACGATGCCGACAGTATTCGCGACGATATGCGCAGTCGAAACATCCAACCGGTCATTCCCATGCGGAAGTCGCGAAAGAAGCGTGTTGGTGTTGATCGCCCACTGTATCGACTGCGGAACCTGGTTGAGAGATGCTTCAATAAGCTGAAGAATGCCCGCCGCGTCGCGACACGGTATGACAAGACCGCCGAAAGCTTCCTCGGCTTTGCCGACATCACGTCAATCCGCCTGTGGCTACGCCATTTGTCAACATGATCTAGCTGCCTCAGTATTCGAAAGATGAGGAAATCTGCGTTAGACTTGAAGCGACTAAAATCTATCGCGACCTCACACTGTTCAACATAGCGATCGGCAGCAAGCTGTGCGGCTGTGATCTGGTGAAGATGAAAGTCGTCGATGTAATGGCATCAGGCAAATCAATGAGCGCGCGTCCGTCCTGCAACATAAAATGCAGAAACCTGTGCAACTTGAGATATCCGAAGGCACAAGCGCCTCAGGCGAGAAGTGGATGGAAGACGAGCTCATGGTTCCGGAGTTTGAAAGGAGCAGTCGCTCTATCAGTCCGGCTTTCATCAAATCAAAGCCGGAGAATGCCTTCGCCAGGATGTTCGAAAAAGCTCCGGACAACAGGATCGAGCGACATGCTATTGGGCCGATATAGTCCACACTTTCGGGCTGCGTCTCGGTAATCGTATGTATTTTTTTGTTTTTTCCAGATTACGCGAGAAGAGAATGGGGTTCGATAAGGACGCCAGGCCATGGCCATGGTCAAACCCGTCACGTAAGTGGATCGGTGGGCTTCAGAAGGGGTCAGGATCGTTTGCGCCATGGCGTCTGCTGCACCGCTACCACGTTCCAGAACAAAAATGGCGTCACCCTGAAAGGACATCATACCGTGAAAGCGTGACCGGTAAGTCTGGCGCGATGCAGGGTCCTGAGCACGTCCTAAGTAACGAGTTCGGATTAGATTGTTTTCCTCTCGCACCAGACATAGTCCGCATTGGATTAGAGATGGCCAGGTGATGTTGATGAAGTAGGTATGATAGAGGCCTACATAATTTCGCAACACGTTGAGATTGCCAGGAAATAATTCTTGGAACACCCCTGGCACAGTGAGATCTGCGGAGAGTTGTGAGACCCGTGCGTTAAACTCTCGAGGAGGAAGAAACAAGCTGGCCTCTTCGACTCCAAAGTACTGACAAATCAAATATGTGTTGTGGCTTGATGGTTGAGACTGCCCCTGAAGGTACCGCTCAAATTGCTGACGATTGAGACCAATATCTCGGCAAACAGATGAAACCGAGCGACGCGTTCTACATAGCTCTCTTAGGTTCGTAGAAAAATTTGACATTTCGCACCCAGTGTCCTGTTTAGTTTTGCGCTATGTTTTACGTTTTCGCGTAATATAGCGTAAAAGAGAGAAAGCTTGCGTAATTGTCAAACTCCTTTTGGGAGGTTCATTTGCCTTTAATGGCAATGAAAGGACTCTCACGTGTCACAACCTGGAACCTCTGGGATATCCATTGATCCACATATGAAGATTGCGCTGTCTGATGGGGTGCAACTTTCAGCCAAGGTGTGGATGCCGGAGAGTGCCGCAACTGCTCCTATGCCGGTTATTTTGGAGTACCTGCCTTATCGCAAGTCTGATGGCACGGCGGCCAGAGATCACGCAATGCATCTACATTTCGCACAGAACGGTTACGTTAGCTTGCGAGTGGACCGCAGGGGATGTGGTGAGAGCGAAGGACTGTTTGACGACGAGTACTCTTCAGAAGAACTCGCTGACGGGGTCGAGGTGATCAATTGGATTGCTGCACAACCTTGGTGTGATGGAAACGTCGGGATCCAGGGTATTTCTTGGGGAGGTTTCAACGGGCTACAAATCGCGGCTTTGGCGCCTAAACCTTTGAAAGCTGTCATCACCATTGGTTCGACGGTCGACCGGTACGCTGATGATATCCATTATAAAGGTGGAATCCAGGTTGGAGAGAACATCGGTTGGGCCGCCACGTCGATGTCATGGTTCTCTATGCCGCCAGACCCGGCCTTGGTTGGTGAAACTTGGCGCGAGGTCTGGATTGATCGTCTGCAGAATACACCGTTTCTTGGCCAGGTTTGGCAGGGGCATGCGGATCGCGATGCCTACTGGCAACATGGCTCTGTTTGCGAGGACTACTCTGCAATTCAAGCACCTGTTTTGGCGCTAGGTGGGTTGCACGATGGGTATCGCAACACGATGGCCCATCTGGTTGAAAACCTCCAATCGCCTGTTAAAGGGATCGCAGGGCCGTGGAGCCACAAATATCCTCATATCAGTACCGTTGGCCCGTCCATCGACTATCTTAATCTTGCCGTTCGGTGGTGGGACCACTGGTTGAAGGGTATTGACCGGGGCGTCGACAAAGATCCTGCCTATAGTGCCTATGTCATGGATAGTGTGACACCTGACGCCGGGCTGAGCTATCGTCCAGGACGCTGGGTGGGAGAGGCCGAATGGCCTTCCTCCTCAGTTAGATCTGAGGTTCTTCATTTTGGAAATGGCACCTTGGGCACCGCAGAACCATTTCGGACGCATGCCAAAACTGACATGGCCTGTGGTCGAGCTTGTGGGGAGTATTTTCCATTCGGGTTTGGGCCCGGGGAATTACCGGATGAGCAAAGCCACGACGATGCACTTTCAGCCTGTTTTGACAGCGCGCCAGTCACATCAGACAAGGTAATTCTTGGTGCACCAAAAGTGCGCATAACGGTGGCATCCGACATGCCCCGCGCGCAGATGATTGTGCGGCTCTGTGATGTCGCACCTGATGGGACTTCCGGGCTCATCAGTTTTGGTTTTCTGAATCTGCGTCATCGCAACGGTTTTGACCGCAAAGTCGATTTGGAACCTGGGCAGCTCTACGACGTTGAAGTGACGTTGGACCAGACGGCTTACCGCCTACCCAAGGGGCACCGTTTAAGGGTCGCGATTTCGAACAGCTATTGGCCCTATTGTTGGCCTGAGGGGCGCAATTTCACATTGACGTTGAGCGCAGGCCTACTTGAATTGCCAATGCATCAAAGCCCTGGTCAAGCGTTCGAACCCCAGTTTGATGCCCCCATCGATGTCGAAGAGCGCGCGTACCGGGTACTTCGCGAGGCAACGGAAGCAAAAACGCGAAATGAAGATCAAAACTCTGGTCGGATTACCCTGAAGCTCACAGGCGATCATGGCCGACGGGAAGATCTTGAGAACGGCCTGATCACGGACAGCGACATGACGGAAACCTGGGAAATTGAGCGCGATAATCCCGCCTCGGCGCATGTCGAAATTATCTGGAACCGGGGACTTGCCCGAGAGGGAGAATTTGCGGTGCGTAGCCGTGTGGTCACTCGTATGTGGGGCCAAGAAGATCAGTTTTTTATCCAGCAAAAACTTGAGGCTTGGGATGGTGACACTCTGATCTTCGAGAAGTCTTTTCAAGACAGCATCGATCGCTGAACCAAAAATCACCAACCATTCGCGTGAACAGGGAGGAAATCAATGAACAACGAACTCAAACATCTGGCAGGGCTGACAGTTTCCGGTCAAATGGATCGCCGTGCCTTTATGGGACGTGCATTTGCTTTAGGGGCTACCACTGCACTAGCCGGTACTTTGCTTGGTTCACAGGCAAAGGCCGCAACACCGCAGAAGGGCGGGACGCTGAAGATCGCGATGTCTGGCGGGCAATCCACGGACAGCCTTGATCCGGCTTTGGCCTCGAACGAAACAACATTTATGGTGGTCAAGCATTTCGGCGACACCCTTGTCGAAGTTGCCGCGGATGGCAGCTTGGAAATGCGTTTGGCAACAGCTGTTGAAGCTTCAGAGGACGCGAAAGTCTGGACTTTCACTATCCGAGAAGGCGTTCGTTTTCACAATGGCGATGCACTGAGCGCAGCAGATGTCGTTGCTACACTTCGACGTCACGCAGGCGATGAATCGCAATCGGGTGCTTTGGGTCAGCTGCGCGCAGTAGAGACCATTGAAGATCAAGGTGGAAAAGTCATTGTCACCTTGAAAGAGGGCAACGCCGATCTCCCCTATATCATGTCGGATTATCATCTGGCGATCCAACCCCGTGGCGGCTTAGATGCGCCTGACGCAGGCGTGGGAACCGGGCCCTACAAAGTGGTCACTGCAGACCACGGAGTTCGGTATACCTTTGAAAAATTTGCAGACTATTGGGATGATACCCGAGGTCATGCCGATGCAATCGAAATGTTGATCATCTCGGATGATACTGCTCGTGTCGCAGCCCTGCAATCTGGCCAGGTTCATATGGTCAACCGCATCCCGCCAAAGGTGGCCGGCTTGGTTGAGCGTCATCCGAGTATAACTGTGCACTCCGCTGGTGGTCGCAGCCATTATGCATTTTTGATGCATTGCAACACAGCACCGTTTGACAACAACGATCTGCGTCTTGCGCTGAAATATGCGATGGACCGTCAGCAGATGGTTGACAAAATCCTGTTTGGCCATGGGTCGTTGGGTAATGACATGCCGATCAATGGCGCATACCCTCTGTTTTCGGACGACATTGAACAGCGCATGTACGATCCTGAAAAAGCGGCAGCGCATTTCAAAGCTTCGGGCCACGATGGGCCTGTTGTCTTGCGCACCGCCGATACGTCTTTCCCAGGTGCCGTAGATGCTGCTCAGCTGTTCCAGCAATCTGCCGCAGCGGCCGGTATTCAGATCGAGATCAAGCGTGAACCTAACGATGGGTATTGGTCGGAAGTGTGGAACAAACAACCATTCTGCACCTCGTATTGGGGCGGTCGGCCCACGCAGGACGGGATGTATTCTACGGCCTATCTAACCAGCGCCGACTGGAACGATACCCGGTTCTTTGATGACAGTTTTGACGCTCAGTTGCTTCAAGCTCGCTCTGAAACCGATCAGACGAGCCGTAAAGCGATTTACCGTGAGATGGGTGTGAAGGTTCGTGACGAAGGCGGGTTGCTTTGCCCGATGTTTGCGAACTGGGTTGAGGGTACAACCGATAAAGTCGAGGGTTGGTATGACGATCCGGGCCAAAACATGATGAACGGCTTTGCCACCATTAAGTGCTGGCTGAAAGCCTGATCCATGGCGTCAGGTCTTGCAAAAATGATAGCTCAGCGCGTTGCGCTGAGCTTGCTGATACTGCTTGCTGTTTCGGTTGTGATCTTTGTTGGCACAGAGATCCTTCCGGGAGATGTGGCGCAGAATATTCTGGGGCAAACAGCGACCCCTGAGGCGTTGGCAAACCTGCGCGAAAAGATGGGTTTGAACGAGCCGGCATTAAGCCGCTATCTCAGCTGGCTTGGAGGTCTTCTTCAAGGTGACCTAGGGGTGGCGCTGACCAATGGACGCGATATCGCGGAGTCTCTTCTAAGCCGCTTCGGGAACACGCTCTTTCTTGCCGCAGTGGCGGCAATAATGTCCGTACCTTTGGCAATATTCCTTGGTCTGGTGGCGGTTCGATATCGTGACAGATGGCCGGATAAAGTGATCTCTGCAGCGACATTGACGTCGATCTCACTGCCAGAGTTTTTCATCGGTTATCTTCTGATGTTGTTTTTCGCAGTCAAATTTCCAGCATTCCCCTCAGTCGCTTCGGTTTATGACGGGATGGGATTTCTCGCCAGATTGCATGCCGTTGCGTTGCCTGCATTCGCCCTCACGCTGGTTGTGCTAGCACATATGATGCGCATGACCCGAGCCGCTGTGCTGAATGTTATGGAAAGCCCCTACATCGAAACCGCTGAACTTAAGGGGCTTTCGTCATTTAAAGTGATCTACCGGCACGCTTTGCCCAATGCCATTGCCCCGATTGTAAACGTCGTGATGCTCAATCTGGCCTATCTGATTGTGGGCGTCGTCGTGATTGAGGTGATCTTTGTTTACCCAGGTCTGGGACAATATCTTGTTGATCATGTCGCCAAACGAGATGTGCCGGTGGTTCAAGCCGCAGGCCTGATTTTTGCGGTGATCTTTATCGGGTTGAACCTGATTGCAGATATCACCGCCCTTTTGAGCAACCCACGTTTGCGTCATCCAAAATGAGACCAGAGCAATGAAACTCTCTATCCCTCTGAGTGCCCTTTTGGGCATTGCAGTCACAGTAACCATTGTTGGTGTAGCGGTATTGGCACCCTGGATCGCCCCATACTCTATGTCCGAGATTGTCGGCGACGTATGGGAGCCGATGTCAACCACGCATCTACTTGGCACCGATACATTGGGCCGCGATCTGCTTAGTCGATTAATGTTTGGTGCGCGCACAACCCTCTGGATCGCCGCTCTCGCGACAATGATTTCTTTTTGCTTGGGAACATTTTTGGGTTTGGCCGCCGCAGTCTTCGGAGGTTGGATAGATCAGGTGTTATCCCGGTTGGTTGATTTGGTGATGGCAATTCCGACGCTGATTTTAGCGTTGGTGATCTTGTCCGTCCTTGCGCCTAGCCTGACAACACTGATCCTCGTTATGGGGCTCCTGGATAGCACGCGAGTGTTTCGTCTTACGCGTTCAGTTGGACACGACATTGTGGTCATGGATTACGTGGAAGCAGCAGTCTTGAGGGGAGAAGGACGGCTTTGGATCATTTTCCGAGAAATCCTGCCCAATGCGCTGTCTCCCTTAATCGCCGAACTGGGGCTGCGGTTCATCTTTATGGTGTTGTTCTTGTCTGCGTTGTCCTTCTTGGGATTAGGGATCCAGCCACCTGAAGCGGATTGGGGAGGCATGGTTAAGGAAAACAAGGACGGGATTGTCTTTGGTATCCCAGCAGCGCTCATCCCTGCGGCCGCAATCGCAGTTCTGGCTATTTCGGTCAATCTGATCGCCGATTGGGTACTCAAACGCACCTCAAGCCTGAAAGGAGGTCAAAATGTCTGACTCGAGTTTACTGGATGTTCGCAATTTAGAGATCTCGGTAGCAGATGCCGAGCCGCCAATTCGCATTGTACAAGATGTGTCCTTTACTCTGGAGAAAGGCAAAGTGCTTGGCTTGATCGGGGAATCTGGCGCTGGGAAATCCACGATCGGCATGTCCACTTTGGGATATGGCCGGGGCAAATTGCGCATCAGTGGAGGTCAGGTTCTTCTGAATGGCAGGGATATCACGTTGGGAGGTCGCTCGGAGCTGAATGCCCTGCGCGGCAAAGAAGTTAGTTACGTTGCTCAGTCTGCCGCGGCCTCGTTTAACCCGGCCCATCGATTAATTGATCAGGTGGTAGAGGCTACGCTTGAACACGGCCTCATGACCGCGCATCAGGCACACCATCGCGCGATTGAATTGTTTGCCGCTCTTGGTTTGCCGTCACCAAAGACAATAGGGTCTCGCTATCCGCATCAAGTGTCCGGAGGGCAGTTGCAGCGTGTAATGACAGCAATGGCCTTATGCTCTGAACCGGATCTCATCGTTTTTGATGAACCGACGACTGCGTTGGATGTGACGACACAGATTGGCGTACTGGCGGCGATCAAAAACGCCATCAAACAAACCAATGTAGCTGCGCTCTATGTAACTCATGACTTGGCTGTAGTCGCACAGATAGCCGATGATATCATGGTTTTGCGTCATGGGAAAATGGTTGAGCAGGGCTCGGTTGAGCAAATCATTCATGCACCAACCCAAGAATACACCAAGGCGTTGTTGTCAGTTCGGACCACACAACATTCCGAAGCGCCAGCTGGGCAGGGGCCCGTTCTTGAGGTGCGGGGTGTGACCGCTGGATATGGTGAAACCGATATTCTGAAAGACGTCACTCTTTCTGTTGACCCAGGGCATACGCTTGCGATTGTTGGGGAATCTGGCTCGGGGAAATCGACATTGGCACGGGTCGTGACGGGGCTTTTGTCACCTCGTTTGGGCGATGTAGCATTTGAAAATGCGTCTTTACCCCTCAAGCAATCCGACCGCAGCCGGGATCAGTTGCGAGACATTCAAATGATCTACCAAATGGCAGATGTCGCCATGAACCCACGTCAGACCGTGGAGGCGATTATCGGACGCCCCTTGACGTTCTACTTTGGATTACGAGGGCAGGAGCGGTCTGCTCGAGTACGTGAACTTCTAGAAGCAATTGAGCTGCCGGCCGAGTTCGCGCATCGTTATCCCGCAGAGTTGTCTGGCGGACAAAAACAGCGTGTGTGCATTGCCCGTGCTCTTGCCGCAGATCCCAAGGTTATCATTTGCGACGAAGTGACCAGCGCTCTGGATCCATTGGTGGCAGAAGACATTCTTTCGCTTTTGGAAAAGCTTCAGAAAGAGCGAGGTGTAGCTTACCTGTTTATCACACACGATTTGGCCACAGTGAAGGCTATCGCGGATTCTATAGCCGTTATGCACCAGGGAAATTTGGTGCGACACGGTTCGAAATCACAAGTATTGTCGCCACCATTTGATGACTACACCGAAACGCTTTTGTCGTCAGTCCCTGAGATGAGGTTGGGGTGGTTAGATGAGATTATCGTGGCCCGTTCGATATGACTGAGAAATGAATTGATGAATGCTTTGAACCATTATAGCGAAGACGACTGGATCCGACTCTACCAAAGGCTCGAGGAGAGTGTTGGCGTGCGTTTGTTCACTGTGACGCGTGTAGATCTCATAGATCACACCTTTGCGCGGGTGTTTTCTAATCGGCCAGAAGAGTATCCGGTTTTTGGTCTCAAACCGGCCGAGCGATCAGACTGGAGCGATCTGGTCATCCGTGACTTTCAAACCTTTGTTGCCAACAGCTATACAGAATTAAAAGCGCGTTTTGCGGATCATGCTTTAATCCGGTCGTTGGGATGTGAGAGTATTCTAAACATTCCCATTGTTCAAAATGGGGTTGTCACCCATACGATTAATCTACTTCACGAAAAGGGTTACTATTCACCAGACCGGGTGGAGCGAAGTGAAGCAGAGGTTTCTTATATGATTGATTTATATGACAAACTGTAGATATGTGAGGAATCTCGGGACGCTTCCTGTAAATTCCCTGATTTGGGATGGAGGAAGTATCCATGTCGAACGCAGAACGCGACAATCGATGTAAACTTAAAGTGCTTCAGCACGGCGAGAAGATCGGCAATGCCCGTTAAGCTTGCCGGTATTTTGGTGTCGGCAGATCCTGCTTTTATAGATGGCGCGATGCATCCCATAAGCGCGGTGAAGCGGGCTTGAAGAATGCAAAGTCTATTCCGAAAATTGATCAGGCCAGGAAACGGTCCTGACCCGGGCAAAGGCAACGATCACGATGGCCAACATGGTCTACAATATGGGAAGATTGCGGTGGCTACTTAGGCAAGTTTCGCCCGCCTGATACCAACTGGGCAGAAGACCCACCAAGCGACGTCAAATTTCCGCGTCAGCGGGTGCATCACTGCTTCCTTTGGCGCGATCAGTGCCTGACGACCGGGTTATCGGAGGTGTCCAGGTTATGAGTAAGTATCATTACGCTGACAAATTTGGGCCTGGCGGGACGATTTGAGGCGTCACTTCATACAGCCACGCCCCGATTGGTCCCGTTCGCAATGTCATACACATAAAGTATACGCGCACAGCCAGCTAGCAAGACCGACTTCAATTAAATTGATCGAGGCATCCGAGGCGTTCAATCTGTTGAGCGAAATCGCGTGCCTCCGGGGATCCCAAACGGCCTTCAAATCCACATACGCGGATGCGTTCAGCTGCCATGATTGATTGCGGGTTCTCGGTGTAGGCCGACAAACCGCTACCTGCCACCGTGTAGTGGCCGGATGGAGTGACGCTCGACAAATATCCTTCAGCAAGCACGAGCGCGACGGGATGCTCAAAGAGCCCGTTGTGAATATCGGTAACCACAATGTTGTCGCCCTCCAAAATACCTGTGACCCGAATGACATCCCCTTCATCGGCATTCTGGAGAGGAGCTACGTTCAGCGCGACCGTTCCGACCTTGGCTTCCAAGGCACTCGAAGGCGCGCGATAACTGCCGTGCAGACTAACCGTGTCACGTTTATCGATTTCGTGAACGCGCGTTGCATTGATGCCGTCCTGAGTCCAGAAGCCACTGACGGCTACCCATGTGCCGGGTGTCGCTGAACCGGACCATTTCACGCGAACACCGAGAGCCGTAAAACCACCATCCCTGCTTTCGGAAACAGGGCCAACCAAAGCATGCTTTTGGGTTATTGCAGTCGCAGTCCAACCAGTTTCGCCAAGGGCAACCGCAACGGCAACGATGTCGCCGGGGACAAGCATATTTGCTGATTTCGGGCCAAGAACGGATGAGACGGTTAGATTGCCGTCCAAGGCAATGTATTGCTCGTTGACGATAATGCTGCCAAGGGCAGTGATCTCGCCAACGATGCCTGTCCCAGAAAGGCCACCTTCGCGTTCCTTGTCGTCGGCTTGCGCCGCCGTCATCGAAATCAGGGTACAAAAAATAATTGTGCAAAACCCACGGAAAAGTGCCTTAGCTGTCATTGGTCGTTATCTTTCTTTGCCGAGGTCGTGATGGCTTGGTCAAAGCTGGGTGCGACGAAGACACCCGAGACAAACCGTCCATTTGAGAGGTTGCCTGATGCATCGTCTTCGCTTTGAAGCCTATGCGCCATGGTGTTCATATGCGCTAGGTATTCGCCTGCAAGCTTGCGGGCTTCCGCTTCGAGGCGTGCAACGGATGCGCTAGACAGGTGGGAATAGCGAACGACCTGATCGAAATCGCGTGGCGATCCAGTCGCCGACAAAACATTGTTGGTTGCAACGCGTAGGTGGTCAGAGACTGTTGCCTCGAATGCCTTCAGCGCCGCGTCGCCAATCTGCGCGATGAATGTCGGAGAAAGCAATTCGATACCACCATCATCCTGCTGAAGGATCAGGTTCTGTGTAGCCAGCTCCCGAAGGACGGTCGGTGGTGCAATATCGACTTTACTGGCACGGATCAGGCTGTCGAACCCATCTTCTGCATTGCGGTATAGAATGCGCGGTTGACCCTTGTTGTCTCGGAACCGGTCATCGTTGGCCCAGAGAGACAACACGATCGCAAGCCCCTTGGTGGGAGCTTTTTCGGATGACTTGATGTCACTCGCGTTACGTAGACGATTGACATCTTTGCGATGAACACCTGTCTTCAGGCTGATCAAGCTATTGGTATCAGCGCCTTCTTCGATGGCACCTTTCACCAAACTTTCTTTCAGGATCTCGACGGCGACTGAAAGGTTTGTATTGTTTTTTATCAGTATCTTGGACACGGGCGCAAGAATTGACGCGAGTATCCTTTCGACTGCTCTTTGCACTTCACTTGCCACACCGACCGTACCCGATTTTCCGCTCATTCAGAGATTAGTCCCACCAGCAGATAAAGCAAACTCAGGCAAACTCACAATAGTGTGTTTTGATCATGGGAAATTTTCCCATCATTTAATTGGATGATACTCGGGAGGTGCATTATGCCGCAATCTGAAACCGCGACTTCATTCGCTCGACCCCATCCGTCCGCTCTTCAAACCTCTGAGAGGGACGGGAGGCACAACGAAGTACCAGAAGACTGGTTTGCCCGATTTGGATTTGGACCGCATACGAGACCGAGGTTTCAAACCATCCTGTCGGGGTTTGAACATTTTGCGCGTGTTCAGCCTGATGCGATTGCAGTCGAATGCGAAGGCGAGGCCATCAACTATGGCGCATTGGATGACGCTGCTGCACGTGTCGCACAGCATCTTTCGGAATTGGGCATAGGTCGTGGAGATGGCGTCGGGCTTTACCTGAAACGCTCTATCCCGATGGTGGTCGGCATTTTCGCCTGTATGAAGCTTGGCGCGTATTACATCCCGCAACACGTTGGCGTCGCAACGGACAGTGCTTTGTCTCATATCTCGACGGTGACGGATGCCAGGGTCGTTATGACAATCACCGAGTGTGCAAACAAGTTCGCAACCGTCGAAGGACAAACACAGGTTGTGCTAGATGATCTGCTTGCCGACCCAAACGCGCCCCGTTGGACCGCCCAAAGCCCACTTGAACCCAACGACACCTGCATGGTTCTTTTCACTTCGGGCACGACCGGCCTTCCGAATGGCGTGCAGGTTACCCATCGAAACCTCTGCAACATCCTGCAAACCGCGCCGGGCGATTTGGGTATGAAGCCTGGGCTTCGAGTCGGTCAAATCCTATCAATTGCTTTTGACATGGCCGCCTGGGAAACGCTGGGCGCCTTAACGAATGGGGCAACGCTTGTTATTCGCGGATCTGACATTCAAGAAACGGCAAGCCGCGTCGATATTCTCATCGCAACACCGTCTATTCTGGGACAGCTCGATGCCGAGGCTTGCCAGCAGGTGCGAACCGCCGCTGTAGCCGGTGAACCCTGCCCACGCCCGCTGGCTGACAAATGGGCAAGCTTCTGTAACTTCTATAATTCTTGTGGGCCAACTGAGACGACCATCATCAATACCGCGATGTTGCACTCGCCGGATAAGGCCCAGCTGACGATTGGCAAGCCGACGCCGAACAACACCGTCTACGTGTTGGACAAAGATTTAAACCCCGTACCGTTTGGCGCGCGCGGTGTGATGTGGGCAGGTGGAGATTGTGTGACGGCCGGATATATTGCGAACCCCGCGCTAAATGCAGAGCGCTACAAGGCCGATCCGTTCCGGCCCGGACATATGATGTTCAATACGCGCGACTTAGGAGCTTGGACTGAAACTGGTGAATTGCTGCATTTCGGGCGCGTTGATGACCTGGTCAAGATCAAGGGGTTTCGGGTCGAACTGGATGGCGTGTCGCGCGCGTTGGAAGCCACAGACGGTTGCGATCAAGCGGTGACGCTTAAATTTGATGACCGCACTTTGGTTTCCTTTGTCAGCCCCGGTCATGTGTGCCCGATCGAAGCGCGCGATCGCGTTGAACAGAGTTTGCCATACTATTGCTGTCCAAAGGTTGTTCTGCCAATGGATCAGCTTCCCAAAACGACGCGGGGAAAGCTCGACAAGCGTCTTCTTCTGGACATGGCCGCACGAGCCTTGGCGAACGTAGCTTCGGAGGCGGCAGAATGACCACGGAAACGATCAAATTAGACCCTCCTCGGCGGTTCAACTTCCGTAACATCACCCGGCACCCATCGGTCATCGAATACAGGCGCCTTGCCGCAGTGGTGGCCCTTGCTAACCTTTGGGTGTTTGGAAGCGGGCTTGCAAACAGATCATGGGTTGCGGACGGCGCATTTGACGTCGCAGCGATTGCTCAGATTGCCCTTTTAAACTTCACGCTTGCAATTCTGATCCGACAACAACGGGTGGTAAATGTGCTGTTTTGGGCCGCGACCCGCATTCCCACCAGCTGGCCGCTTTGGATACGCTGGGGAGCGGGCAAGATCTTCCACTTTGGCGGGTTTCATTCTGGCGGGGCCGTAGCCGGATCCGTTTGGTTTGCTTTTTTACTGTTTGGGCTTGTCGCGAATGAGGTGAACGGGGTCGGTCATACATCCAGCCTGACGCTCGGCTTGACGGCTGCGATGGTTGGCTTGATGACGCTCATGATCGCGACATCGATTGGTCCGATACGTCAGAAATTCCACAATCGGTTCGAGCATGTGCACCGCTTTGCCGGATGGACGCTGCTGGCACTGTTCTGGGCGCATAACGCTGCGATGGTCCGTGATGCGGGGATAGCAATAACATCCAGCCTCGCGTTTTGGCTGTTATGTGTGATTACTCTGTCTATTGCGTCACCGTGGATGACGCTCAAGAAAGTGCCGATTGAGGTCGAAAAACCCTCCAACCACGCGGTCGTGGTGCGGTTCAACTATGGCGATACACCGTTTGCTGGATCGTCCAATTCGCTGAGTCTCAACCCAATGCGGGAATGGCATTCCTTCGCAAACATTCCCACACCCGGCGAGGATGGATACCGACTGGTGATCAGCCGTGCGGGCGATTGGACGGGCCGGTTTATCGACAACCCGCCTGACAAAGTCTGGGTAAAGGGCATCACAACATCGGGCGTTGCGCGGATCGAAGTTCTGTTCAAGAAAGTCGTCTATGTCGGCACAGGCAGCGGCATCGGTCCAATTCTCCCACACCTATTGGCGCATGAGGTGCCGAATAAGCTGATCTGGTCAACTCGCAGCCCACGCAAAACCTATGGCGACAAGCTCGTGGATGAAATCGAAGCAAACACAGACGACCCATTGATCTGGGACACAGACGAGCGCGGCAAACCAGACCTTTCAACGCTCGCTTTGCAAGCGGTCAAAGAAACCGGTGCGGAAGCCGTCATCGTCATCTCAAACCAAAAGCTGACGCAGCGAGTGATATATGACATGGAACGCCGAGGCATCCCTGCCTTTGGTGCCATATGGGATAGTTGATTTGCTGGATGCATCCAAAGCCTATGATACGATTGAAGTCTCACAAAAGGGCCGCGTGATCATCATTCGGTTCAATCGACCGAAAGTGCTGAATGCGTTGAATACGCAAGTAATGGAAGAGGTGCTGGACTGCGCCTCTTCCCACGACCGCGATCCTGATGTCGGCTGTTTCATCCTGACCGGCAATGATCGGGCTTTTGCCGCTGGGGCCGATATCGCTGAGCTAAATGCACAGGATTATACTTCAATGTATGACAGCGCCTTTTTCGCTGGCTGGGATGCTTTCGCTGCGCTGCGAACGCCGAAAGTGGCCGCAGTCTCCGGATTTGCCCTCGGAGGAGGCTGTGAGGTTGCGATGATGTGTGACGTCATACTTGCCGCCGACTCCGCCAAATTCGGCCAACCTGAAGTCAAAATCGGATGCATCCCTGGTATCGGTGGGACGCAACGGCTGACGCGGTTGGTCGGCCGCGCCTGTGCAATGGATATGATCTTAACGGGTCGAATGATCGAAGCGCCTGAAGCCTTGTCGATGGGTCTAGTCAGCCGTGTTGTGCCGGACGAAGCTTTACAGCAAACTGCGCTTGAGGTGGCGGAAACCATCGCCGACTATGCCAAGGATATCGTGATGATGGCCCGCGCCTGCGTCAACGAAGCAGAAGAGGTCGGCCTGCAAGCCGGGGTGCGTTTCGAGAGACAGATGTACCATGCGCTTTATGGCCTTCCTGCACAGCAAGAAGGCATGACCGCATTCCTCGAAAGACGCACACCAAGCTTTAGGGGCGACGCGTAGGAAGGGAACTGCAAACATTCTTGCATTTGCCGACGCTGTCTGCACGCTGGTATGAACATTCGCGAATATCCTGCGTTTGCTTCTAGGTCGTGTTGGCGCAGGATTTTCTGAGAATCGTGGGAACAATATTGGCTGCCCCTGTCGGTATGGTGGATGCAGCCCTTTGGCGGCGCACGGAACGCGATAGCCATTTTAAGTGCTCGGATCGCCAGATCCCGCTTCATCCGGTCGCTGACCGCCCAGCCAATGACACGGCGGGAATGCAAGTCCAAGATCACTGCAAGATACAACCATCCCTCACGGGTCCAAACATAGCTGATGTCACCAGCCCATTTCTGATTTGGCGCATCTGCGTTGAAGTCACGATCCAGCAAGTTCGGTGCGATGTTGA
>Ga0189288_10190_pt1 | contig 46020 bp, 39 predicted proteins | sample UW105minimetaG_FD_130316 | JGI IMG/M metagenome (GOLD analysis project Ga0189288, IMG submission 130316) | Marine microbial communities from the Costa Rica Dome - UW105 mini metaG | ecosystem: Environmental > Aquatic > Marine > Oceanic > Photic zone | place: Costa Rica: the Eastern Pacific...
AACATGTTTATTCGAATTTTAAATATTTTATCAAATCAATTTTTGTAGCTCTGTAAGCTTTAAACCCAACCACTGCAAAGACTAATACAATTAAAATAATGGGTGTAATTATATAAGGAAGTAGAGGCATTTCTATTCTATACACAAAGTTTTGCAACCAATTTTGCATAAAATAGTACCCTATAGGAATTAATAGTATAGAAGAAATAAGCACAATTTTTAAGAAACTTTTTAACAATTGAAACATAATTTCTTTTACAGAGGCTCCCAATGTTTTTCGAATAGCAACTTCTTTTAAACGTTGCTGAATGGTTAACGTTGCTAAGGCGAATAAACCCAACAATGACATTAAAATTACTACTACAGATAACAGTAAAAACATGGTTTGTTGCTGTTTATATTTCTCATAGGTTTTTGCAAATTTTTGATCTAAAAACTCATAGGTAAAAGGATATGTAGCATCTATATTTTGTTTCCAAAACTCTTCTATTTCTGAAATTGTTTGTTCAATAGTATCCGATTTTATTTTAAACTGAATGGCAGACATCCATACTTTGGTAAAATCAAAACTTTCCCAATTGGTAAAAAACATCGGGCCAATTTCAGTGTCAAACCCATCAAAATGATAATCTTGCACCATACCAATTACTTCAAGACTTGGTTGGTCATCTTCTTGCCATCCTAGGTGAAGAACTTCACCAATTGGATTGTTATAAATGCCTAATTTTTTTGCCGCTGTTTCATTAATTATAATTTTATTAATGGTATCTGATGCAATCTCTTTAGAAAAATTACGTCCTTTTAAAACTTTGATTTTTGCAAAATCTATATAATTATAATCCACTAAATTTGTTGCTGCATTTAGAGAAACATCATTCATTTTATGTCTTAGAGAAGTACCACTTACCCAACCCTCTCCTGGAACAAACATACTGGAGCTGATATTTAAAATATTTTTATTTTTTAACAAAACATCTCTAACAAGTGTATATTTTTTATACTTGTTATCAATGGGGTACACATCTACAGATAGCATTTTTTCTTTATCAAAACCAAGTTCTTTCTCCATCATATAATAAATCTGATTTCCTACAATTAGCATACTAATAATAAAGAAACCTGATATTAAAAACTGAAGTCCTAACATTAAATTTCTAGTAAAATTTCCTTTTTTACTTTTAGATACACTTCCCTTTAAAACTTCTATCGATTTAAAGTTTGATACATAAATTGCAGGAATACTTCCAACAAAGAATGAAATTAAAATAGCTGTGGTAAATAAAGTTGCTAACGAATTTGCATGCAGTATTGAAATTTCTTTTTGTACAAAATCATTAAAAAATGGCAATGCTAGTTCTACAATTATCAGAGCAAAAACAAACGAAATCAATCCTTGCAAAACAATTTCTAACACATATTGAATTAGTAGTTGTTTTTTTGATAAACCCAATGTTTTCTTTACTCCTACTTCTTTTGCTCTTTGACTTGCAGATGCAATAGACAAGTTGATAAAATTCACACAGGAAATCACAATTAATAATATTGAAAGTCCCAATAATATCATTAATAACTGATAATTTCCTGTACCGCTTGCCCCTGCCCTTTTTGCTGTATTATGAAGATATATGGTATCTAATTTATCTAAAAGAACAGTGGGTATTCCATAGCGTTTGCTATATTGTTCAACCGTTATTCCATTATCTTCTGCAAGAGCTTTGTAGATTTTATAAATAATTTGATCCATTTTTTGTTTTAAAATGGCTACATCGGTTCCCTTAGTAATTCTACAAAATAATTCGTTGTTATGATTTCCCCAATGAACTTCAAAATCTTTTTCAAACTGTACTAATAAATCTGGTTCGTGATGTGAGTTTTTAGGAATTTTATATACACAAGCAACTATATAGTTTTTATCACCAATTTTTACTGAATTCCCAACTGCTTTATCCCCTTTAAAAATACGTTCTGAATATGCTGCAGAAAGAGCTATATAAGTCCTTGCCTCTGCAAATTTCTGAGTAGATCCTTCAATAATTTCAAAAGGAAAAAAATGAAAGAATTGAGGATCTGTTAATATCGTTTTATCATTAAATTCGAATACATCATTAAATTGTACTACTCTACTTCTATAAAATGGCTTTACCATTAAAGCTTCAGTAACTTCAGGAATTTCTTTAGGATACGTAAGGTACATTCCTGCATTTACGGTAAACCAAACTTCACCACTTTTAGCCTGTTTTAAATTTACTCTGTAAACCTCATCTTTATTAGGATTCCATTGATTGTAACTTTGCTCTTCCTTTAAATACAACAAAACAATTAGCAAACCAGCTAAACCCAATGTTAAACCACTAATATTTATGAATGTATTTAACCAATTTTTTTTCTGATTTCTAAAAAATATTTTAAACCAAATTTGTAACATTTTATTATGCTTTACACTTTAAGCAATATGCTTTAAGTTAGATGAAATTTCTTCTTTGCGCTCTTTGTTCAATAGAAAAGTTACTTAACCAAAACATCTATTGTACGTTCATTTGCTTTTTCTGAAATTATTTCCCCATCTTTTAAAGTGATAATTCTCGATGAAAATTGTGCATCGTAAGAGGAGTGTGTAACCATAACAATAGTAGCTCCTGTAGCATGCAGTTCTGTTAATAATTCCATCACTTCATTACCACTTTTACTATCTAAATTTCCAGTAGGCTCATCCGCTAAAATTAATTTAGGATTTGTAATTAAAGCTCTTGCTACTGCAGCTCTTTGTTGCTGACCACCAGACAATTGTAATGGAAAATGTTTTGCCCTGTGGGCAATACCAATACGTTCTAAAATTTCTGTTACTCGTTTTTTTCTTTCTGATGATTTTACGCTGTTATAAATTAAAGGCAATTCAACATTTTCATACACTGTTAATTCGTCAATTAAATTAAAATTCTGAAATACAAAACCAATATTTGCTTTGCGCAAACTAGCTCTCTGCTTTTCATTAAATTTTGCAACTTCAGTTCCGTCAAAAAGATAACTTCCATTATTTGGTGAGTCTAACAAACCAATGATGTTTAATAAAGTAGATTTACCGCAGCCTGAGGCTCCCATAATAGAGACAAACTCTCCTTTTTTAACTTCGATACTTAAATTGTTTAATGCTGTTGTTTCTACTTCTTCTGTTCTGTAAATCTTTACTAAATCTGTTATTTTTATCATTGTATGTATTATTTTAATTTTTATTTTTATTTGGGGTCTTCAAGTGAAAACTACGAACTAATTTCATTCAATATTAATTTCTTCAACTTTTTTAAAATCGTCATAACTGGATGTTATCACTTTATCTCCTTCTTGTAAACCCTCTAAGACCTCATAATAAAAAGGATTTTCCCTACCAATTCTAATCTTTCGTTTTACAGCTTTTTGAGCTGAGTTCAAAACAAAAACCCAAGCTCCGTTTGTGCTTTGATAAAACAGCCCTTTAGAAATTAACAAGGCTTTACTATCATTCGATAAAAAGACTTTTGATTTTAAAGACATTCCTCTTTTTATGCTTTTTGGTAGTGAGTCGTTTTTAAAGAGAAGCTCAACCTGAAATTGTCCATTAACCACCTCAGACAATACTTTTGATAATAGAACATCAAAGCTTTTACCATTAACAGAGACACGTCCAAGAATCCCTTCTTTTAATTTAGAAATATAGTATTCATCTAGATTTGCAACTAATTTATAACCGTCTAAAACATCTATTTTACCTATGGGTTGACCTTGTGTATAGCTCTCTCCTAAAATGGGATTGAAGGAAGATAATAAACCAGTTACTGTGGCTTTTACAAGAAAATTCTCTTTATTTTTAAGCAGCAACTCTAAACTTTTTTGCATGTTAGTAATAGACTTATCAATTCTGGATAACTGTATATCTCTACTCTTTTTTTCTTCTGTTACACTTTTTTTAATAACACCACTTCTTTCTTTTTGAAAGGAATACTCTTGCGAAGATTTTTGATACTCATTCTTGGCAACTACTTCTTTACTATATAAAGTTGAATCTAATTTAAATTGACGTTCTGCATTTCTAAAATCATTAGCTATACTCAACAATTGTTGGTCTAAAATCAACTGTTGATTTTTAATATTTACTCTAATATTTCTTAAATTATTGATCTGCTCTACAATGGCCGTTTCTTGGGTTAAATAATTCAATTCAGCATTTGGATTATATACTTTTAAAAGTGGCGTTCCTTTTTTTATCATTTGTCCACTTTCTGCAAAAATTTCTGAAACGGACCCTCCTTGAATTACATTGACTAAAACTGATGTTTTTGGCTCTACGATACTACTAAATAATATAACATCTTCAAAATCACCTTTAAAAACCTCTCTAATACTTAAGGCTTCTTTTTGTATGTTTACCTGCCTTTTTCGAGTTAAATTCATAAGCATGAAAGCAAAGATTGTTAAAATAGGTATTCCCCAAAGTAGTATTTTTTTTGGTGTTTTACTTTTCACTTTTAGTTGCTTATCCATTTGTTTTTATTTCATTTGGTATACTTATGTCCATAAATATGCCATTATAAAACAAATAATTAACTTACTAAATTTCAAGAAGTTATATATGTACTGTGATTTTTAAGTGTTCAAAAACGAACATTTTTTTGTTCATATTCAAACATATACGTATATATGCATATGAGAAAAAAAGACGCTACTATTTTAATTGTTGATGATGATGATGATATTTTATTTTCTGCAAGAATTAGTTTAAAAAAATATTTTTCAGAAATAATAACAGCTAATAATCCAAAGAAAATAAGCAATCACTTAACAACTTCAACAATAGATGTTGTTTTACTAGATATGAATTATCGCATTGGATTTGAAGACGGTAAAGAAGGTTTATATTGGCTAAAGCATATTAAGGAAATTAGTCCAGAAACTACTGTTATTCTAATGACTGCTTTTGGAAGTGTGCATTTAGCTGTAAATGCTATTAAGCAAGGTGCAACAGATTTTATTTTGAAACCATGGAAAACAGAGAAACTATACGGCGTTGTTAATGCTGGCTTAGAATTAGCTCGTTCGAAACGAAAAAACACCCAATTACAAACAGTTCAAAAACAACAAGACAAAGATTTTCATCAACAAACAGAACATATTATTGGCAATTCTCTGGCCATGCAATCTGCTGTTAAATTGGCACAAAAAGTGGCTCCAACAGATGCTAATATTTTAATTTTAGGAGAGAATGGAACAGGGAAATATGTATTTGCAAAAGAAATTCATTTGCAATCAGAACGTAAAAACCACCCGTTTGTTCATGTAGATTTGGGTTCTTTAAATGAAAATTTATTTGAAAGTGAGTTATTTGGGTATGCAAAAGGGGCTTTTACAGACGCTCAAAAGGATACCTTAGGAAGGTTTGAACTCGCCAAAGGCGGAACCATTTTTTTAGATGAAATTGGCAACCTTCCTCTTCATTTACAATCTAAATTATTAACGGTTATTCAAAATAGAAAAATTACACGCTTAGGAGAAGGCAAAGAACGAAACATAGAGGTTCGTATTATTTGTGCTACTAATGCACCAATTCATAAAATGGTAGATGAGCAAACTTTTAGGCAAGATTTATTATTCAGAATTAACACCATTGAATTGAACTTACCTCCTCTGAGAGATCGAAAAGAAGACATCGAATTATTAGCAAATCACTTCTTAAAAAAACTAAATCAGAAATACAGAAAAAAAATTGAAGGTTTTACTAAAGAGGCAATAAAAGGATTAATCAGTTACAATTGGCCAGGAAATATTAGAGAGATAGAACACATTGTTGAACGAGCGGTAATTATTACAGACCATAATATAATACTGCCTGAAGATTTACATTTTTCTACAAAGAATATATCGGTAAACCTAGAGAATAATTTAAATTTAGAGGAAACTGAAAAGCAATTAATTAAGAAAGCAATAGACAAACATCAAGGCAATATTTCAAGGGCTGCAAAAGATTTAGGTTTAACAAGAGCAGCGTTGTATAGAAGATTAGAGAAACATCAATTATAAATGGGAAAAACACAATACATACAAATTATTGTTAGGGTTTTATTGATTCTATGTAATGGAATTATTGTGTTTTATAGTTATTCACATTCCTACATCATAAACACAATTGGTTTTTGCCTCCTACTTATTTTTCAACTATTTTTATTGATAGATTTCCTTAGAAAATTATTTAACGATCTAGAGAAATCTATTGATTGTTTATTATATGATGATTATTCAAATACCGTTTCTATTAAAAAAAGAAAAAACCCACTCTATAATAAAACTGCCTTATTGTTTGAGAAGCATAGGAAACAAAGTCTTCAAAATACATCTGAAAAGCAAATTTTTACCAATATTATTAAAAGCTTAAGTATTGGAATTCTTATTTTAAGAAAAGATACAGAAAACAATATAGAGGTTTTTCAAATTAATGATGCTTTTACTCAGTTTTTAAAAATACCTAAATTATATCATTGGAAACTTTTAAAAGAAAAAATAGGCTCATTGGCTCAATTCATAGAGTATTGGAAACAATTAAAACACACAATTTCTTTAACTATTAATGAAGAAAAAGAAGAGTTTTTCTTAAAAACTTCTCTCACCCAAACAAATGAATATGGTTATTTAATTCTTAGTCTAGAAACCATTCAACAATTAATTGATAAGAAAGAAAAAGAAGCATGGTTTAAATTAATGAATGTAATGTCTCATGAAATTATCAATACCATTACACCTATTAGTAGTTTGGCAGAAAATTTAGATTCCCTTATACAAGAGCATAGCTCTGATGAGCATACTTTTGAAGAATTATCTCAAGGACTAAAAATTATCAAACGTAGATCGCATCAATTAACTTCATTTGTTGATACGTATAGAAAATTAGCAGAATTACCTTTGCCTCAAAAAAAAGAAGTTAATCTAACCAAAATTGTCAAGAATACATTATTACTATTTGAACAAGAGTTTGTATTAAAAAATATAGAAATCGATTTTAAAACTATTGATTCTTATCTAATTAATGCAGACAAACAACAAATTGAACAAGTAATTATAAATCTTATTTCAAATTGTTTACATGCTTTAATTCATGAAAAAAAGGCCAAAATTACAGTCCATATTTCATCAGATACACAAAGAACACATTTGGTCATTTCAGACAACGGAACAGGTATTTCTGATGAAATAAAAGACAATATCTTTATTCCTTATTATACCACTCGTAAAGATGGGTCTGGAATTGGTTTAACACTTTCTAAAAGCATTATGGAAGCTCATAATGGAAAAATTCAATTTACGTCAAAGAAAGGAAATACTTCATTTATGATTACGTTTGTTGCTTAATCTGTCACAAATTTACTTCTTAGTAGTCTTTAAATAAAAAACACTTAAAAACTGATAAAAAAATGAATAACAGAATAACTATTTTAACCTTAAATGTATTCCTAATTTCAGCAATCTCTTTTGCTCAAAGCACTATTAAAGCATCAGATATTTTGAAAGATATTAAAGCTGGTAAAGAAATATCAATTAACAATGCAAGAATTGTTGGAGTTTTAGATTTTACTTATATGGAGGAAGCTTTAGAAAAATTACCTAGAAAAAAGAAAAATAATTGGTTTAATTGGAGTTCTGGAAACTCTACTAATGAAATCAAAAAAATAATCGATGTTAAGCTATCGTTTACAAATTGTACTTTTGAGGATGACGTATTGGCCTATATTCCAGATGAAGATTCTGGATATACATTTACTGCAAGTTTTGAAGATGAAGCAATCTTTAAGAACTGTATTTTTAAAGACAAGGCAATGTTTAAATATTCTCGTTTTGAGAGAAATACTGATTTTTCTGGCACAACTTTCAAAGAAGATAATACTTTTAAATACGCAAAATTTGAAAGAGATATTAATTTTTCAAATACAATATTTGAGGAAGAAGCTACATTTAAATATGCAAAATTTAAAAATAATGTAAGTTTTGAAAATTCTGTTTTTAAAGATTCAGCAATCTTTAAATATACTAATTTTAGTAACGGTGTTTCTTTTAGAAATACAAATTTTAAAGAAGACTTAGACATTAAATATCTAAAAGTTTTTGGAGATTTCGATATAACAAATATGAAAGTAGCATTTGATATAGACTCAAAATACACTAAAATTAACGGTAACAGTTTTAATAAGTATCTGATAAACAAAAATTAGGTATAAATACCCATATACAGTTCACATTTAAATTTTAAATTGCACTAAAATTGGTCATGTTGAATTAGGGGTCAACTTAACCAGCAAAAAACCGGCTTCTTTATTAAATTAAAGAAGCTATTTTTGTTTTGAAACGTATCACATTTTTGTATTTCCTTTACGTTTTTTTTAAAATTGCTATTAGTGTTGCTTGTCTAATAAGTTATTTTAAATTAAAAACTTTTTTGTTAATTTGACAAATTATTAACACACCCTCCTATGCAAAATAAAATTTCTCGTATTTTTGATTTTCCCGATCATCAATTAAAAGAATATCCGCAAGAAAAATGTTTCGTTTTTAAAGAAAATGGAACCTGGAAAAATATATCTACACAAGAATATAATAAGCAAGCCAATACAGTAAGTAGAGCTTTTTTAAAATTAGGTATTCAGCCAAATGATAAAATTGCAGTAATTACTGAAAACAATAATTATAAATGGCATGTTTTAGATATTGGTATTTTACAAATTGGAGCACAGAATATACCGCTATACTCAACACTTTCTTCTAAAGATTATGAATATATTTTAAATCACTCTGACGCAGAGTATTGTTTTGTTTCTAATTATAATTTATTAGAGAGCGTAAATTCGATTAAAAATAAAACAAGGCTAAAAAAAGTATTTTCTTTTGAAGAATTTGATGAAGATTCTAGTTGGAGTTCTTTCTTAAAACTAGGTGAAGATCAAAGTCTACAACAAGAAATAGAAGCCCGTAAGAAAAAAATAAATGAAGAAGATTTAGCTACAATAATTTATACATCAGGTACAACAGGAACACCAAAAGGGGTAATGTTATCTCATAAAAATTTAGTTGAAAATATTTTTATGACCGCAGAAAGACTTGATTTAGAAAATAATAAAAAACGAATAATCAGCTATTTACCAATCTGTCATATTTTTGAAAGATCGGCAAATTATTATTCACAATATAGAGGTTTCGAAATATATTTTGCAGAAAATATAGAAAAATTAGGAGATAATATAAGAGAGATACGTCCTCATTTTTTAACCGTTGTTCCAAGACTTTTAGAGAAAATATTTGATAAAATTGTAGACAAAGGAAGTGATTTAAAAGGTGTAAAAAAGATTTTGTTTTTTTGGGCTTTAAAATTAGGAGAACAATACCAACCTTATAATAAAAATGGAAGTTGGTACAATTTTAAATTAAAAATTGCTCGCAAACTAATTTTCTCTAAATGGCAAGAAGCTTTGGGGGGGCAAATAGAATTTATGCTTTCTGGAAGTGCCCCTTTACAAAAAAGGTTAATTCGTATCTTCTCAGCAGCAGATATGCAAATTTTTGAAGGGTATGGAATGACAGAATCTGCTCCTGGAGGCACCTTAAACGATTTAAGAAATAACGGATTAAAAATAGGAACCGTTGGTAAAGCTTTAAATAAAATAGAAATCAAAATTGCACATGACGGTGAGATATTAATGAAGGGTCCAAATATTATGTTGGGATATTATAAAAATAAAGAATTAACCAATAAAACCATTGTAGATGGTTATTTACACACCGGTGATATTGGCGAACTAGACCAGGAAGGTTTCCTAACAATTACTGATAGAAAAAAAGAAATATTTAAGACCTCAGGAGGAAAATATATTGCTCCAGCTGCTTTAGAGAGTGAATTTAAACAATCGCGTTTTATAGAACAGATAATGGTTATTGGAGAAGGAGAAAAAATGCCAGCAGCATTGATTCAATTGCATCTTGATTTTATAAATGAGTGGGCAAAACGTCATCATCATACAGTTAAAGATATTACTTCAGACAAAAAAATAATTGATAGAATACAAGAAGAAATCAATTATTATAATCAGAAATTCGGAAAGTGGGAACAAATCAAAAAATTTGAAATCACGCCAGATGAATGGACCATAGACGCAGGACATCTAACTCCTACTATGAAAATGAGAAGAAAAATAATTAAAGAGAAATACAAACATCTTTATCAAAAAATATATAATTCATACTAAAAAAGTTAATTTTTAATCATTTGTGAAATCAATGTAATTTTACTACTTTGCAGTTCTTCAAAATATAAATTTATGGCAATAGAAATTACACGCATATTTGATTTTCCTTATTATCAGTTAGAAAAGTACAATCTTAAAAAAGCATTTACCACAAAATATGATGGCAAATGGGTTGCTACCTCTACGCAAGAATATATAGACAAGGCCAATGCAATTAGTAGAGGTTTGTTAAAACTAGGGGTACAAGCAAATGATAAAATTGCGATAATTTCTACAACAAATAGAGCAGAATGGAATATCTGTGATATCGGAATTTTACAAACTGGTGCTCAAAGTGTTCCTATATATCCTACCATCTCCAAGGAAGATTATGAGTATGTTTTAAATCACTCAGAAGCCATTTATTGCTTTGCTTCCGATAATATGATTGTAGAAAAGTTAAATCAAATTAAAGGAAACACAAAACTAAAACATGTTTTTACCTTTGATGATATTCAGGGCGAAAAAAATTGGAATGAAATCTTAGAAGCAGGCATAGACACTAGTAATCAAGAAGATGTTGAAGCAAGAAAAAATGCCGTAAAATCTGAAGATTTAGCTACCTTAATTTATACGTCTGGTACCACAGGAAAGCCTAAAGGTGTTATGTTATCTCATGGAAATATTGTTTCTAATGTCATTACCAGTGAAGAAAATGTTCCATTAGTAAAAGGAGAAGAAAAAGCATTGAGTTTCTTACCTGTTTGTCATGTTTTTGAAAGGATGATTTTGTATTTATATCAATTTTGTGGAATAGAAATTTATTTTGCTGAAGGTATTGAAAAATTAACTGAAAACGCTCAAGAAATTAAGCCAAATGTTATGACAGCTGTTCCTCGTTTGTACGAGAAAATTTATGATAAGATAATTTTAAAAGGAGAGGATTTAACAGGTATAAAAAAGAAACTATTTTTCTGGGCTGTAAATTTAGGGTTACGATATAAACCCTACGGAGCCAATGGTTGGTGGTATGAAAAACAATTGGGTTTAGCAAGAAAACTTATATTCTCTAAATGGCAAGCTGCCCTTGGAGGTGAACTTAAATTAATGGTTTCTGGAGCCTCAGCGCTACAACAAAGATTAACCCGTGTCTTTGCTGCGGCCGGAATGCCTATTATGGAAGGATATGGTTTAACAGAAACATCACCCGTAATATCTGTTAATTTTGTAGAACAAAATGGTGAAAAAGGTTTTAGAGTTGGTACTGTTGGAAGGGTTATCAATGGTGTAGAGGTGAAAATTGCAAAAAACGGAGAAATTTTAGTCAAAGGTCCAAATGTAATGCAAGGATATTATAAAGATCCAGAAAAAACTGCAGAAGTTATTCAAGATGGATATTTTCATACTGGAGATAAAGGAGAATTTGACAAAGATCGATTTTTAAAAATTACAGGTAGAACCAAAGAAATGTTTAAAACTTCGGGTGGTAAATATGTAGTGCCGCCATTATTGGAGGGAGAACTAAAACAGTCTTTATTTATAGAACAAGTAATGGTTGTTGGTGAAAATGAAAAAATGCCAGCAGCAATTATTCAACCAAATTTTGAATACTTACATGACTGGGCAACAGATAATAATGTTTCTTATACTTCTAAGGAAGAATTGATTGAGAACGAAAAAGTATTATTAGAAATTTCAAATGCTATAAAATTATGCAATGCTAATTTTGGTAAGTGGGAACAAATTAAAACCTTTAGATTAACCCCAGATGAATGGACTATTGACGGTGGACATTTAACTCCAACAATGAAAATGAAACGTGTAATTATCATGAAAATATATAAGAACTTATATGATGATATTTATAATTATTAAACCATTATAAATTTAAAAATAACATCATACAAAATATTTTATTTTTTTTTGGTAGTATTTAGTTTGTCCTTGGATTGCTGTTGAAGTAGTATAATCAAACTATGTCTTAAGTTCAATAAAACAGTCACATCAGTATGAAATCTATAAAATATACAGTATGCTAAAATTATCATATATTCTATTATTTGTGCTAATAATTTTTGGGTGCACAGAAGAAAAAAAAGATTCTTTTTCTACAATAGAAGTTCAAGTAACCAATCGCCAATTACTAGACAGTCTCATTATTTATGACAAAGAAAAATCTTGGGAAATAAAGTCTACCCTCCGATTTAAAGAATCAAATACAGCTCTAGACACCTTACATATTATGGAGAATAAACTGTATCAAATCTATTCATTTATAGATGGTACTCAAGGAGAATTGGGTGAGTTTATAATGTCTCCAAATAGTAAGATCCTATTGTCTATGAATGAGAATGCTCCCTTTGACTCTTCAAATTATACAGGTAGTTTTGAGCTTCCAAATAATTTTTTAGCCTATTCTAAGAAATATCAAAATAAATTATCTGAAATGGTTCGAAAGGGCATCTCTCAAGAAGAGTTAGAAATACTTATTCAAGATAATGGGAACTCTATTAATGAAAAAGGAATGGCACTTGGCATTGTTGATACTCTCCAAGCTTATGTAAAAGAAAAATTTGATCAATTCTCTGGTGTCCTCAAAAAAAAGAATACTAAATATCTATACAAAGCATCCCTAGTGAATACTCTTGGAAATGGCTTTTCTTTTAAGGACATTAATAATAAGAATATATCTTTAACAGACTTTAAAGGAAAATATATCTACATTGATGTTTGGGCTACTTGGTGTAAACCCTGTAAAGTAGAACATGAATTTTTAAAAGAGCTAGAGGAATATTTTTCTGAAAATGATGCGTTACAAATTATTTCTGTAAGCATTGATCGAGAATATGACAAATGGAAAAAGTATATTACTAGCAAATCAATGGAAGGCATTCAACTGCATTCGGGTTCTGATTCTGAATTTGTTAAATTTTACGATATTGGTGCGCTGCCTAGATTTCTATTTTTAGATACAAAAGGAAATATTATTAGCCCAGATGAAATAAGACCTTCGAATCCTAAAACATTAAAAAAGTTAGAAGCAACTCTTAATGGAATGCTAGCCAAAAAATAGTTGATCAAAGTCAAAGACACTTCAACCTTATAATAAAGATAGATATCTACTTTAAATTTTTTTTATAAATAATCTCTGTTCAAATAAAAAACGGATTCCCGCTACCTTACAAGCACAAAATTATTAGCAAATTCAAAAAAAATCAATGTTTTTCTTTTTTCAAAAGTGTTGGAAACTTTCTTTTAAATGCATTTAATCTTGGAATAGAAACCGCTTTTACGTAGGATTGATTTGGATTTCTACGTTCAAAATCTTGATGATAGGCTTCCGCTTTGTAGAACTTGGTAAATTGGATTACTTCTGTAGCAATTTTACCATTATATTTTTCTTTATTTAGTTTGGCAATAGCAGCATTAATGATATTCTTTTCTGCATTGGTTTTATAAAAAGCAATAGAGCGGTATTGACTACCAAAATCTGGATCTTGACCGTTTTTAGTTGTTGGATTATGAGAACCATAGTACACATCTACCAAAGTTTTAAAACTAATAACTTTGGGATTATAATAAACAGCCACCGTTTCAGAATGACCAGTTCTACCTGTGCCAATACTGGAGTACGTTGGGTTTTTTGTATGACCTCCAGCATAACCAGAAATAGCTTCTTCAACTCCCCTCACACTTTCAAAAATTGCTTCTACACACCAAAAACAGCCACTTGCAAAATAAGCAACTTCTGTTCCTTCCTGTTGTTGATCATTGATACTATACATTGGCTTCTCTTTGGTAGAAAAACCAACAACTGCGATGCATACAATTACAAATGTTATGACTAAAACCCCCTTATATGTTTTCATTATTTTATTCATTTTTAGTTAGGTCGGAACAAAGGTAAGAACCCTACAATTGTTTACAACTTTAGCGTTTTGTTAAGAAACCATCTTGTACAACAGTAAACAGATACTTACTTTTGTTATTCAAATTTAAGTAAAAAAATGGAGCATTTTATAGTTTCTGCACGTAAATATCGTCCTCAAAACTTTGAGGATGTTGTTGGGCAACAAGCCATTACAAATACGTTAGAAAATGCTATAAAAAATAATCATTTAGCACAAGCCTTATTATTTACAGGACCTCGTGGTGTTGGTAAAACATCATGTGCTAGAATTTTGGCAAAGAAAATAAATCAGCAAGACAGCATCCTCTCTGATGATGAAGATTTTGCCTTTAATATTTTTGAATTGGATGCTGCTTCTAATAATTCTGTAGATGACATCAGAAGTTTAACAGATCAAGTTCGCATTCCTCCACAAACAGGAAAATACAAAGTATATATTATTGATGAAGTTCACATGCTTTCTCAAGCTGCTTTCAATGCATTCTTAAAAACCCTAGAGGAACCTCCTGCCCATGCAATATTCATTTTAGCAACTACAGAAAAACACAAAATTATTCCAACCATCTTATCGCGTTGTCAAATTTTTGATTTCAAAAGAATTGGGGTTTTAGACGCTAAAAATTATTTAAAAAAAATTTCTGAAAAAGAAAATATAACCGCAGATGACGACGCCTTGCACATCATTGCTCAAAAAGCAGATGGTGCAATGCGAGATGCTTTGTCAATTTTTGATAGAATTGTAAGTTTTTCAGGTAGTAATTTAACACGCGAAGCTGTAACCCAAAATCTTAATGTATTGGATTACGAAACATATTTTAATATGACAGACCTGCTGTTGGCAAACAAAATTCCAGAAGTTTTAAATGCATTTAATTTGGTTTTAGGAAAAGGGTTTGAAGGACACCACTTTATAAATGGATTGGCAAGTCACTTTAGAGATCTATTAGTTGCCAAAGACAAGATAACTATGGAGCTATTAGAAGTGGGAGATTCTGCTAAAAAGAAATATTTAGAACAAGCTACAAAGACAAGTATTCCCTTTTTAATGCAAGCCATTGACAAAGCAAATGAGTGCGATTTAAATTACAGAGCTAGTAAAAATCAGCGTTTGCTCGTTGAGTTAACTCTTATGCAAATTGCCTCTATCACTTTTGATGGAGAAAAAAAAAAGTCAGCTAATTACATAATTCCTGCTACTTTTTTCCAAGCGCTGCAACCTTCAACTAAAGAAATTACCAATCCAAATGTTGTTGATGTTGTTAAAGAACCAAAACCAGTTCTTAAGAGACCTGTTTTAAAACATGTAGAAAGACGTTCTTCTTCATTGTCTTTAAAAAGTATTCATCAGAAAAAAGAAGTACAAAAAGTAACGAGTAAAGAAAATTTTGACAATCATCCAAAAGAAGTTTTTAATGAACAGAAACTACAAAAACTTTGGAAGGAATATGCAAAGGTATTAGATAAAAAAGGTGAAAAAAGTATGGCTTCTATTATTGGAACTGATGTACCAAAACTAGAAGAAAAATTTAAAATATTTTTTACGATACCAAACAAATTAATGCAAGATCAATTTAAAAAAGGGAAACCAAAATTATTACAATTTCTACGAGAAAAACTAAATAATTATGGCATTTCAATTGAGGTATTATTGAACGAAACTGTAGAGAAAAAATTTGCCTATACGCCTCAAGAAAAATTTAATAAATTAAGAGAAAAGAATCCACTTTTAGAAAAATTACGCAAAACTTTTGAGTTGGATTTGTAACAATAACAATATTTAGACTACCTATTACTGTATTATATATATCAAATGAACTCATCAAATTAATTTTTGTTTTAGAGAATGAATTATTTTTTAGGATTTGCATTTATTTTAATTATCTGGTTTTTGGCTAGTAACTTCCTCCAAAAGAAACGCATACAAAAATTCAGGAAAAAACTTTTTGAAAATTGGGGAAAAGAAAAAAAGGAAGCATATTACAACTTTTTTGTAATTGGCAAATATTACAACAATAATTCTCATAAAGAAAAAGCGTATCATTTAATATCTGACAAAACAAAAATTGATCTAGATGTTGATGAAATTTTTAAATTTATAGACAGAACCTCATCAAAAATTGGGCAACAATACTTATACTTTAAACTAAGAACCATTGGCAAAATAGACTCGCTATTAAAGTTCAATTCTCTTACTTCTCTGTTTCAACAAAACAAAGATTTAAGTATTTCTTTCCAACTAGAATTATCTAAGCTCAATACCAATAACTCCTACTACTTAGAAGAATTAATTAATGGGCAGCAGCTAGAAAAACCTAAACATTTAAATATAATTTTACTGCTAACCCTAACAGGAATTGTATCCACAATTTTAGCTTTTTTGAATCCTATTTTTGGACTTATACTCATTCCAATCTTGGCTGTTAATTTGTTTTTTCATTACAAAAACAAACACAGTGTTACTTATTATTTAAATGGGGTAACTCAGCTATCTAAAGCATTAAAAGTTAGCCAAAGATTAAGTAAGAGTCCTGAAATTGCTTCTTACTTTTCAGATATTTCATTTATTAAAAAAATACAATCTATCAAATTTAAAACAGAATTTATTGCCTTTGAAAAAAATGTAACCAATGAATTTTTATATGCCTTTTGGTTTGTTGCAGAAATTATAAAAATCATGTTCAATATAGAATATTTAATGTTTTATAGTTTTATGAAATCAATTAAAAAAGAGCAAAAAAGCATAGAAGATATGTTTCTTTTTATTGGTGAAATTGATGCAGCAATCTCAACAGCTTCCTTAAAATCAGGAAATTTTAAAACATGTACACCAACTTTTAATGATCAAAATGAGCTCGTAGTTCAAGAAATTTATCATCCTTTAATTGAAAATTGTATTGCTAACAATGTTAGTTTATCTTCAAAAAGTATGCTTTTAACAGGTTCTAATATGTCTGGAAAAACTACTTTTATAAGAACTGTTGCTGTGAATAGCATATTGGCTCAAACACTATATATTTGTTTTGCAAACGAGTATTCAGCTCCTTTTTATAGAATATATTCTTCCATAAGAATTAAAGATGATTTGCTAGACAATACTAGCTATTATTTACAAGAAGTACTGAATATTAAAGAGTTAATTGATGTTTCTAAAAATAATACTCCCTGCTTGTTTGTTCTGGATGAAATTTTTAAAGGGACCAATACAGTAGAACGAATTTCGGGTGGAAAAGCAATATTAACCTTTTTAAACAAGAAAGAACATACTGTTTTAGTTTCTACACATGATATAGAATTGACAACATTGTTAGAAAAGGACAATTATGAATTATATCATTTTAGCGAACAAATAGAAAATAATGAACTCTTTTTTGACCATAAAATTAAAAACGGAAAACTAAGCACTAGAAATGCAATTAAGATTTTAGAATTATACAATTATCCCTCAAAAATAATTACAAATGCCAAAGAAATAGAAAATAATTATTTTGCTTGATGTTTCACCATATATTTTACTAAATAAGCTGCCTATTAAAGTTTACAGATAAAAATTAAGACCTCTCTAAAAACTGCAATCAACAATTTAGGATGAAAAAAATCTAACTTAGGTATGTTTGTATTGCTCATATACCTGATTTTTCCAATCCTAAAAACAATCCCAAAGTACTGAGGTTACTCAATATTTTGGGATTGCTCCTGTGGTTTCCCACATAAAAATACAAATTTGAAATCAATACACAACTCTCTCTTCGGATAATAAACATCCTTTAAACCTGTGGTTGCCCACATAAAAATACAATTTGAAATCAATACACAACATTAGCTACTATGTTTCCTATGACATCTAACCTGTTGTTGACCAAATAAAAATACAAATTTGAAATCAATATGGAACATAGGAACTAGACAATTTGCTAGCTCTTAACTGCTATTATTAAATGCAAACTAGTATTAATATAAAAATAGGGCTTAAAAGAATAACCATTATAAGTAGTCTTGTAAATAACGTTACATCATCTTTCCATTCTAATTTGTAACCTTTTTTAAAATATTTTCTTAATCCCATAAACATTATTCTTGATTAGCGTAATTACTGTAAGAATGGCAGGGTTATTTTGATTTATTTTCCTCTTTAAGTATTTTGACATAATATAGCATAAAATAAATACTTAATAACAGACAAGTGGAAGCCGTTCCTAATTCTTTATAGTTGTTTTCACTTACGTTTTCCCAATTTACGTATGCTAGTGAAACCCCTAGCCCTATGGTGATTCCTAACATTAAAACGAAAGCTATTTTTTTCGGAATTTTTATCATAATTATTAGTTTTTAGAATTAATATATTATTCTATTTTAAAATTCTTTTTTTTCCAAAATAAAATATTACTAATGGAAGAAGCATTACTAAAGAAATAATTAGTTTTATACTATCACTTTCCTTCTCGATAAATAACATTCCAAAAATTACGAATGCAATCAGTAAATAAACAATCCTAAATACCTTTTTTAAAGGTAAAATAAATGAAAATACAACATAAAAAACTCCTGTTATTAAAATCCAAAAAATATCCATTGAAAATATAATTTAATTACTCATGCATATTGCAAATTGAGCAACAATTAATGCAACTCTAATCCATGTATGTAACCTCAAAACTCCTCTTAATATTAACTAATAAATAATTTATATAGTCTGTTTAATCAAATTAGTAATCTGATCCTATTTGTTAAAACTATAACCGCTAAAATTATCATTAAAAAGTAATACTTATTGTAGTAGTTAAAATTTATAGACTCAATTTCTTTTTTCCTATAAATTTTAAAAATAGAATTACTAATAGCTCCAATGCAAATTAAAATAACAATATAATTCCAATATATATTCATAAAAGACAATTTTATCGATTCATACAAAAAGAAAATTCAACTACAGCTATAGCAATGCCAATGGGACCCAAAAATTTTTTCGCAAGTTTTTTTAGAGCCTTGCTTCCAACCTTTTTAAGTATTGCTTTGTTAGCTGATTTCACTGCATCAAATACTTCAGAAAAAGCTCCAATCCCTGTAGCTTCCCAAAAACAACTCCAAGATTTGTCTGCAAAATTAGGGTTTTCTTGGGAAATAACTGTAGAAATGCCAAATAAGTTAGGTTCGAAATTATCTGTAGAAGAAGTGTTGTTGTTAGAGTTTTCGGATGCTATAATTCCAGCTACAAGCAAAACTAAATTACTTTCATCTTTACCGTCTAACATTTCAATAATATCATTATCACTGAAACCAAAAGAGTAAAAGTATTCTTTAGCTTGAACTATTGCTGGATTCAATGATTCAATTGCCTCTTCTTCAGAGACTTCATAACAATAATTTCCTACTTCATCTATATCAAAATCTTTATCATTTAAAATATTAATATCTAAAGCAATAATTTCTCCTAAAGTTAAATCTCCTCCAGTGCTACCTGTATCATCTACTGGTTCATCTAAACAAAGTTTAGTAACATTTTCATCTATTACTATAGTCCCGTCTGTTAAATCTCTTGCTTGTGTATCAGAAAAATCTATTTTCTTTGCAGAAATATTATTAATTTTATACGAACTTTCTCTTAAAGCAGATAAAAAGTCCTCTTTTGCAACATTTTCAGGTTCATTAATATTATTTTCGCAGGCTTGTACTATAAATATTAAGCTAAATAACACTACTTTAATTGTAAAAATTGCAAACATTCCTTTTCCAAATTTGTTTAATCCATTTTTCATCATTTTATATTTTAATAATTAATTTTCTTTTTCTACTCTTTCGATTTTCGGATCTCGGTTTACTTTTTATTTATTTCGGTTTCAACTTTCACACTTCCGATTTTGGAGGGTCAGTCCTTAAAATAGACCTTATATAGGGTATCCTTAAGCGTTTATAAAAAATTAAATCATAAAAATAAATGCTATTTTAATACGTGTCAATAAGCAAAATGCTTATTTTTAGAATAAAAACTGTAAGTACATTTTAGTGTTTGGGAGGAGAAGGTAGGAAGTATCTTTTTTTTTATTAGGATGAAAAAAATCCAACTAAAGTATGTTTGTATTGCTCATATACCTGATTTTTCCAATCCTAAAAACAATCCCAAAGTACTGAGGTTACTCAATATTTTGGGATTGCTCCTGTGGTTGCCCACTTAAAAATACAATTTGAAATCAATATACAGCTTAGAATTACTTAATCGTCTTTGACGTTTACCTGTGGTTGCCCACTTAAAAATACAATTTGAAATCAATATGGAACATAGGAACTAAACAATTTGCTAGCTCTTAACTGCTATTATTTATATACCTCTGGTTGTGCCACGTTATTTATTGTTATATTTAAGAACTTTTCTTTATTGAAAAATAAAAGCCAAAAATATTTTATAACATCCAATGAAATATATGCTAAAATCACAAAGCAGACTATTTTGAAGCCTAAATTCTGATTAAAAATAAAAGGGCTTAAAAAAATCAATATTAAGGATAGGATAATTTTAAACTTAATCCTTTTAGGATTGAAACTTGAAATTGAGACTTTATGGCAATCATTGGAATTATTAAAATCAACTGAAACTTTATTTGATTTAACCCAATCAATTTTAGCATATATTTCACTCTTACCAATGTTTTCAATATCTATCTCTTTATCTTCGTTATCTTTTATTTTAGTAATAAATTTATCATTGACAAACAATTCGACATCTCTCAATTTATTGTAATACGATGAATTTCTATTTACAATTAATTTTGCCATAAGTTTATTTTTGTGCGGCGTGAATAGCAGATTGAACAGCAGCATCTAAAGCAGATGAACACAAGCCAAAAGCAACAGCACCGCCAATAACACCAGCAGGACCACCAATAGCACCAATTTCAGCACCTCCCCAAGCACCCATAACATCTGACCTCACAAAACTTACCCAGCTAAACCAACCACGAGATGCCGAATTTGTATATAAAAAACTAAAATCAGCACTACGGTTAGCTTCTGACGACCAATAATCAACAGAATGCTTATATAATGAGCCAGTACTCATTACCTTATAATAATCATCTGCATCAGTATTATCCAAATAATTTTTCATTATGTTGTCAATATCCAACTTTATTTCTTCAGCTGTTTGCTTATCTGTTGGCACAGAAAAAACTTTTAATTCACGTGCTCTATAGATTTCCATAAACTCATTCAAATCATTCAAAGGTTGTATTTCAATAATATTACCCTCAAGGTCAATTGTATTATTGTTAGCAATGAAATTATTAGTTTCTTCAAATACAATTTGAGCAATTGCTAATGTATCTATGCCATTATTCCGATTATTTTTTGCTCGTTCCCCAATTTCTTGAATTCTATTAAATGTTTTACTACTGAAAATAAAGTCAAGACCATTATTGTGCATTAGTCCAACTTTTTCAAAATTGCTTATTTCGAGATTAGAGTTCTCATTTATTTCAGATTTTTCTTCTTTAGTACAAGCTAAAAATCCTATTGTAAGTATTAATGTTAAGAAAATATAAGATTTGTAATTTTTCATTTTAAGTTGTTTTTTGGAAAAATCTTTTTCATTTATTTTGACTTTTCCAAGTTAATAATTTTTTTCTACTCTTTCGATTTTCGGATCTCGGTTTACTTTTTCTTTTATTTCGGTTTCAACTTTCACACTTCCGATTTTGGAGGGTCAGTCCTTAAAATAGATCTTATATAGGGTATCCTTAAGCGTTTATAAAAATTACAGCTATAAAAATAAATGCTATTTTAATACCTGTCAATAAGCAAAATGCGTATTTTTTAGGATAAAAACTGAAAGTGCATTTTAGTGTTTGGGGGAGAAAATAGGAAGTATCTTTTTTTTTATTAGGATGAAAAAAATCCAACTAAAGTATGTTTGTATTGCTTATATACCTGATTTTTCCAATCCTAAAAACAATCCCAAAGTACTGAGGTTACTCAATATTTTGGGATTGCCCTGTGGTTGCCCACATAAAAATACAATTTGAAATCAATACACAACATGTATAACGTACGCTGTAAATATAAGAATCCTGTGGTTGCCCACATAAAAAAATACAATTAATATTTGAAATCATTATTATTATCCTTATATTAAAATGCTTAAATATTGGTAAGTATATCTAGTAGTAGTAGCACATCAATTTGAATCTGTGCTCTTATTTTGGATAAAAAATATCATCAACCTAAATTAAAAAACAACCAATGGCAAACAAAATCTTATTATTTGGAGTCATTTTATCAGGGGTATTAATCATGGCATCTTGTGATAAAAATAATACCACTCCCTCAGAGCCAATTGATTCGGGAAACGACCCTAATTTTAAAATAGTTGCTCATTCAGACAATGGTTTTTCAAGCTTTAACCGAAAAGTAGTTGTTTTTGGAATCGATATATATGCGGGTACAGCAATAGAGGATGCTAAGCTTTTACACGCATCCAACGTGCTGGCACAATATCTAGATAATGACGAGGACGGTATTGTAGACAACCCATTAGTAATGGATAAAATGCTTGAAAATAAAGCATTTATGGTCATGTGGAAAAACGAAAACGAGTTAAATATAGCCCCACCAAACGGAAGAGAAGGGCAAGATTTAGGAAATGACGAAACCCATCCAAACTTTGTAAGCAATGGTAAAATAGGAGAATTCGATGCCACATTAGAAGAAGTACTTCATTTAATCAATAATGCAGGGCATTCGTATGCGTATCCGCAAGCATTTGGACAAAATATTGGTTCAGATCTTGCTAATGCAATGGACCTTGCAAGAGGCGGAAGATTTATAACCATCCCAGCTGCCTATCCTACCGATGCCTGGTTCACTTATGATGACGAAACTTGCGACTATGAAAGTTGCCAAACCATAGAATATCTATACTGGGCGCTGACCTCAATATTAGGAGCACAAGAAAATAGAATCAATGAAATTGACAATGAGTGGAAACTAAATACAAGACAAAAAGTTGAAGAAACAGATCTTGCGATATTTTCATTATTGACCAATCCTTTATATAAAATGCCAACAGTATTACCTGATGGCACCTATAGACATTAAACAGATATTGTAGGATTCTTTTTTTAAAGATAATTTTAATCAAAATGAATTTACAAGCCACATTCTGCATTTCATATTCATATAATGGACTTTTATTTGGCTGAGAAAATAAGCTGAAGTTTATCAAGTTTTAGTAATTTTTTAACCGCTACTCTATCCAAATAAACATCCTATGGAATGGAAATAAAAACAAAAAAATCCTTCTCAAATTGAGAAGGATTCTATTTTTGGGTGGAAGACGGGACTCGAACCCGCGACACTCGGTACCACAAACCGATACTCTAACCAACTGAGCTACAACCACCATATAATTGCGGGTGCAAATATAACTGTTTTTTTAGTTTTTACAAAAAGAAAAAATCAAATTAATTTATCTAAACTCGCTACCGCAACATAACGTTCTGTATTAAAACCTTCTGCATAATCAACCCCTATTAACCTTCCTAAATCTCTTGCTCTATAGTTTACGCTATCAATAAAATTTTTACTCGTTATTGGTGTTTCTGGCTCATTACTATTAGGGTCATAAAATTGTGATGCGTAGGCTAAAATAGCCTCATTTTTTTTGGAAATAAAACCAGAGACATCCACTACAAAATCAGGCTCAATACTTTTCCATTGAATGTAATGATATACTAATTTTGGTCTCCATTTTTCTTGTTGCTTTCCTGCTAAGCTAGTCTCAATTTTTAACAATCCACTTAAAAAACAAGCATCAGACACCAAATTACTTCCTTTTGGATGATCTATATGCCGATCATCAATAGCATTACACAACACAATTTCTGGTTGATATTTGCGAATCATCTTTATAATTTCTAATTGATGTTTTTTATCATTCATAAAAAATCCATCAGCAAAACCTAAATTCTCCCGAACTGAAACACCTAAGATCTTGGAGGCCTTGGCAGCTTCTTTGTCTCTTAATGCAGCAGAACCCCGTGTTCCTAATTCGCCACGAGTTAAATCTACAATTCCTACTTTTTTTCCCAAAGAAATTTCTTTGGCAATGGTTCCTCCACAACTTAATTCTACATCATCTGGATGTGCGCCAAAAGCTACTATATCTAGTTTCATTATTTTACTTTTTGTAATGCTTGTTCTATATCTGCAATTAAATCTTTTGTCTCTTCAATTCCAACTGAAAAACGAATTAATCCATCTTTTATGCCTTGGTTTTCTCTTTCTTCGGGAGATAATAAAGCGTGGGAAGTTGTTGAAGGATTTAACATTGTACTTTCTATTCCTGCTAAACTCATGGAGGGTTTTATCAATTGCAAATGATGTTGAAACTCCATAGCATCAATTCCATCTTTTAATTCGAAAGATAACATACCGCCAAAGAATTTCATTTGTTTTTTTGCCAACCTGTAATCTGAATGTGTTTTTAATCCTGGATAATACACCCTTTCAACATGTTCATTCTTTGTCAAGTAATGTGCCATTTTCAGCGCATTTTTACTTTGGCGTTTCACACGTAAATTCAAGGTTTTTAAACTCCGTTCTAACATCCAAACCGTAAAATCACTTAAGCTTCCACCAAGATTTTTAGCTACATTCCATATTTTTTCAATATGTGCATTTGATCCAGCAACTGCACCTGCCAAAATATCTGAATGACCTCCCATATATTTTGTTGCAGAATGAAGCATAATATCAATCCCAAAATCTACAGGAGTTTGATTTATTGGAGAAGCAAAGGTATTGTCTATCATCGTTACAATATCATTGCCCTTTGCCAATTTAGAAATCGCTTTCATGTCTGTAATTGTTAATAAAGGGTTTGAAGGTGTTTCTATATATAAAACTTTGGTGTTTTGTTGGATGTTACTTTCGAAGTTTTCTATGGATAAGCCTTCCGTAAATGAATATTCAATTCCAAATTTATCAAACTCTTCAACCACTAAATTATAAGTTCCTCCATAGAGCGTTTGTTGTAAAACGATATGGTCTCCTTTGTTTAAAAAAGCCAATAAGGTTGTGCTAACAGCTGCCATACCAGAACCAAAAATTAATGCATTCTCCGTTTTTTCTAATGCGGCAATTTTCTTGCAGAGCATTTCTTGATTTGGAGTATTGAAATAGCGTGGATACCGTTTTATATCTACTCCATCAAAAGCATAGGATGTAGACATATAAATAGGAGAGATAGCTCCTTTAAATTGCTCATCTTCTACTTCTCCTATGTGAGTACAGATGGTATTTATTCCTAGTTTTTTTGTCATTATATATTGGTATTTGACTTGAAATATATGTTTTTACTTAGTATGTATTTTAAAAATTTATTTTTTTATCACAAAGAAAAAATTATAAAATAGATGGCAAATAATCTTTTGTAAAAGGTCTTTATTTTTTACAACAGCTAATTTAATAAAAGCAATTCTAAATTTCTATAAATTTTGAATATCTTCGCAATTATGATTTCAGTTGTTATCATTGGGAATGGAAATGTGGGTTCACATTTATACAAAGCATTTTTATATGCTGATGGAGTTACTGCTACCCTAATTAACTCTAGAAATCTAGAGAAAATTCCACAGGCAGATATTACTATTATTGCAGTTACTGATGATGTAATTGCTAAAATTTCCTCAAAAGTGAAGAATTCTTTTGTTGTTCATACATCTGGAAGTGTTTCTATAAATTCACTAAAAAACAACACCAGTAAAGGTGTTTTTTATATGCTTCAAACATTTTCTAAAAACAAAAATGTAGATTTTTCTGAAATCCCTTTTTGTTTAGAAGCTGATAATGATGAGGATTTCCTATTATTAAAAAAGTTAGCTCAATCCCTAGGGAAAAAGGTGTACCAGATAGATTCAAAGCAACGAAAAGCACTCCATGTAGCTGCTGTTTTTGTAAATAATTTCACCAATCATATGTATAAAATTGGATATGATGTTTGTACTGAACACAGTGTGCCTTTTGAAATTTTACAGCCCTTAATTAATGAAACCGCTGCAAAAGTTGCAACACTTTTACCTGAAAAAGCGCAAACAGGACCCGCCATTAGAAATGATAAAGAAACTATAAAAAATCACTTATTTTTACTGAATAAAAATCAACAGAAAATTTATACTCTGATCACAAAATCAATCCAAAATGGAGATTAGCTACAAACAATTATTATCCAACATTACAACTTTAATTTTTGATGTTGATGGTGTTTTAACAAACGGAATGGTTACCATAATGCCAAATGGAGAACTTGTTAGAAACATGAATATTAAAGATGGTTATGCTTTAAAAACAGCTATAAATCAAGGTTTAAATGTTTGTATTATTTCTGGCGGGAAAAATGAGGGCGTAAGAATTCGGTTAGAAAATTTAGGAATTAAAGATATTTATTTAGGGGCACACAACAAAATTGAACAGTATAATGAATTGGTTACTACCTATAATTTACAGTCAGAAAATGTATTGTATATGGGAGATGATATTCCTGATTTACCAATCATGAAGTTGGTTGGAATGCCCTGTTGCCCCAATGATGCCGTAAGAGAAATACAGCAAATCTCTAAATATATTTCTGATAAAAAAGGGGGTGAAGGTTGTGTTAGAGATGTAATTGAACAAATTTTACGAGTTCAAGGAAAATGGGATAATAACGTTGATGCAAAATATGATTAATATGAAAAAAACTCTTTTTACAACCCTACTAGTGTTGGTAACAATTTCAATTCACTCTCAAGAAATTTTTGGTAAATGGGAATCTAAAGATTTGGAAACGGGTACTGTAGATTCTGTTATTGAAATCTATAAAAAAGATGGCAAAGCCTATGCAAAAATAGTAGAGATTAAAGATGAAACAAAAAGAGCGGCCCTTTGCACGTTTTGTAAAGGGAAGAATAAAGATCAACCTGTTTTAGGAATGGAAATACTAAGTGGTTTAGAAAAAAAAGAGGATGAATGGTCTGGTGGTACAATTTTAGACCCAAGAAGTGGAAAAATATACAAATGTTATATCAAGCTTGTCAATACAAATAAACTCAAATTAAGAGGGTATATTGGAATTTCATTATTTGGTAAAACAGAATATATGGAAAGACTAGAATAATGACGGTAAATCAGAAAAAATAATTTAATTCTTTTCTTCTAACATCGGCACAAAAATAAAATTACCCAATTCGTGTTTTTCAAACTCTTTGTCAGATTTTCTAATAAATAAAGTCATTATTTGAGTTTTATCTCCTACAGGAATTAATAACTTCCCTCCTACTTTTAGTTGAGATAATAAAGGTTTTGGTACATAAGGTGCACCAGCAGTTACAATTATTTTATTAAAAGGAGCTTGTTCTTTTAAACCTTTATAACCATCTCCAAAAATAAATTTTTTTGGCGTGTACCCTAACTTTGGCAAGAATAAAGATGTTTTTTTAAAAAGTTCATGCTGTCTTTCTATGGAATAAACTGTTGCTTTTAACTCCAATAAAATGGCAGTTTGATATCCAGAGCCAGTTCCAATTTCTAAGACTGTATCCCCAGCCTTTATTTCTAATGTTTGGGTTTGAAATGCAACGGTATAAGGTTGAGAAATGGTTTGTTCTGCTGCAATTGGAAATGCTTTGTCTTGATAGGCATGAGATTCAAAACTAGAATCAATAAACAAATGGCGTGGAATCTTGCGTACAGCATTCAAAACATTTTTATCAGTAATTCCTTTTGCTTGTAAGACATTCGCTAACTGATTTCGAAGTCCTTGATGTTTTGATGTATCTTTCAATCTGATTGATTTTCTAGAGCCTAAAAATACTAATAAATATAAATAGATTCCTATAAAATTGTATCTTTGTTTTTGTCATCTTTTTAAAAAATTAAAAACACATATTTATGCTAAAAGCTGGAGTTTTAGGTGCTGGACATCTCGGAAAAATACATCTTCGTTTGTTACAAGAATCAGAAAAATATGAACTAGTTGGTTTTTATGATTCATATACAGAAAATGCAGAAAGAGTTGCCAATGAATTTGGGTATAAATTATTTAATTCTATTGATGATTTAATCGATGCTGTAGATATTGTAGATATTGTAACTCCAACCTTATCTCATTTTGATTGTGCGAAACAAGCTATAGAAAAAGGAAAACATATTTTTATTGAAAAGCCCATTACTAATACTCTACAAGAAGCAGAAGCGATTAGAACATTAGCAAGTCAACAACACGTTCGTGGGCAAATTGGTCATGTAGAACGTTTTAACCCTGCTTTTACAGCTGTAAAAGATATAATTGATACACCAATGTTTATAGAAACACATAGATTGGCAGAATTTAATCCAAGAGGAACAGACGTTCCAGTTGTATTGGATTTAATGATCCATGATATAGATATTATTCTTTCTGTGGTTCAATCTAAAGTGAAAAACATTCATGCAAGTGGAATTTCGGTCATTTCTGAAACTCCTGATATTGCAAACGCAAGAATAGAATTTGAAAATGGGTGTGTTGCTAATTTAACCGCTAGCAGAATTTCTATGAAGAATATGCGTAAATCTCGTTTCTTTCAAAAGGATGCCTATATTTCTATTGATTTCTTGGAGAAAAAATCTGAAGTTGTAAAAATGAAAGATGCTCCAGAAAATCCAGATGAATTTGCAATGATTTTACAAAATGCCGAGGGTGTAAAAAAACAAATTTATTTTGACAACCCAGAAGTAACTCCTAATAATGCAATTTTAGACGAATTAGAATCCTTTGCAGATGCGGTTATGAACGATACAACACCTATTGTTTCTTTACATCAAGGAACTGAAGCTTTGAGAGTTGCACAAATGATTATTGATGCTTTTTAATATTCCAAAATTATTTTAGAGTAAAACATAAAACAAGTAAAATTGGATGAAGAATTTATAGGATGATTCTTTTTTATAGTCGTTCTAGTGCATGTATAAAACATGTACAAATAGGCATCAAAAACAAATAAAAAAATAGAACTATAAAACTCTATCTTTAAAGAAATTAAAAAATAAGTAGTAATTATTTAAATAAATATATATGAAAAACATAGCTGTAATTGGAGCTGGAACCATGGGGAATGGTATTGCACACACATTTGCACAATTTAATTATACTGTTCAATTAATTGATGTATCACAAATCGCATTAGACAAAGCAATAGCTACCATCACTAAGAATTTAGATAGAATGGTTGCAAAAGAAAAAATTTCTGATGATGATAAAAATCAAACTTTGTCAAATATTACAACTTTTACCTCTATCAAAGAAGGGGTAAAACATGCTAATCTTGTGGTAGAAGCTGCTACTGAAAACGTTTCTTTAAAGTCTAAAATATTCAAAGAATTAGATGAGTGCTGTCCTATTGACTGTATTTTAGCAACAAATACCTCATCAATTTCTATTACTCAAATTGCTGCAGTCACAAGCAGACCAGAAAAAGTAATTGGAATGCATTTTATGAATCCTGTGCCCATAATGAAATTGGTAGAAATTATTAGAGGGTATAATACGTCAGATGCAGTGATGAATTTTACAGTAGAATTGTCTAAAAAAATCAATAAAATTCCTGTTGAAGTTAATGATTACCCTGGTTTTGTTGCCAATAGAATTTTAATGCCAATGATAAACGAATCTATAGAAACCCTTTACAACGGTGTTGCCGGTGTTGCTGAGATAGATACTGTAATGAAGTTAGGAATGGCGCATCCAATGGGACCATTCCAGTTAGCCGACTTTATTGGTTTGGATGTTTGTTTGTCTATTTTAAATGTAATGTATGATGGGTTTAAAAATCCAAAATATGCACCTTGCCCACTATTGGTAAATATGGTAAACGCAGGGAAATTAGGAATAAAATCTGGTGAAGGTTTTTATGAGTATTCTGAAAGTAGAAAAGCTGAAAAGGTAGCAAAGCAATTTGTATAAACTAACACTTTTTTTCTGTCTATATTTTGTTTCATTTATCAACTGTCAGACAAAGAAAGATAGGGCTTGTGAACTTAAGAAAGTTGGAATTCTTTTTAGCAGCGCAAAGCAAAATTCTTTTCTGATCTTTGACAATGATTATGACTATAAAGTACATGCATTCAAATTTCAATTTTTTTATAGCGTACGCAGAGGAAAAAAATGGGATTTTAATTTTCTCGTTCAACCCCAATTTCAGATGGCAACGCATCAGTTATTAAATACATATTTTATAACTCCAGATACTCCAAATTTCGAATTTCTTCGAACAAAATTTTCCAAAAAAAAGAACCTTTCTTTATATGCTTTTGAGTTGGGTTTTCAGTTGAGAAGAAATATTTCTAAAAAAATTTTCTTTGAGGCAACATTGGGGCTTGGAATCGCCTATATAGATCTTTCCTCAGAAAGGTTAGCTCAAGGATTTACTTTTATTGAAAATCTATCTTTAGGGATGTCTTATGAGTTCCATCAGTCGGAATTATATCTAGGATCTACAATTGGACATGTTTCAAACCTAGATTTTAAATTACCAAATGATGGGTATAATAGTTTTGGTTTTGAGCTTGGGTATCGAATCTATATCAACTAAAAAAAGGAACTCGTATTGAGTTCCTTTTTTTTTTTTAAACAATTTACTACTTTTTGTCATCCTCATTTTCCTCATCCTCTTTTTTTGCCTTATTCCAGACCTTGATTTCATCTTCCATTTCAAGTCCTTCTATGATTTCTACATTCACGCCATCAGAGGTGCCTAGTTTTAAAATTCTTTTTTCAAATTTTCCATCACTAATTTTTACCTCAACATAAGGCTCTTCAGTCTTTCTATCAAATTTTAGTAATGATTCTTTAATTGATTTAATGCTATCTTTTTTCTCTAAAACAATATCCGCATTTGCGCTATAACCTGCTCTAATAAAAAACTTTTCATCTAAGGTTACATCCGCTTTTATTTTAAATTGAACGGCTCCGCCTTCCTCGGTTCCTTTGGGTGCAATAAAAATTAATTTTGCTGGAAATTTAGTCCCTTCTATGGCTCCTATAGATACTTCAATATTTGTTCCTTTAATTAATTTACCCACTTCAGATTCATCAACTTTTCCTTCAAAAATCATTTTTGTCATATCGGCAACACGAGCTATGGTAGTTCCTGCATTAAAGTCATTAGATTGTGTAACTTGATACCCTACTTTTACAGGAATTTCTATAATCATGCCCGAAGCAGTTGCTCTGATATTTGTATTTGCAGTAGTGCCAAGGCCAGAAGTAGATCCCTTTTTAATAATATCTAAATCTGATTGTGCATTGGATAATGATTGTTTTGAATTGTTAAAACTCAATTCTGAAGTTTCAAATTCTTGACGAGAAATAACACCTTTATCAAATAATTTTTTATTCCTATCGTATTGTATTTTTGCATTATTAAAATTTAATTTTGCATTTTTTACGCTCCCCATCGCTCTATTTAAGGAAGCTACATTGGGAACAACTCTAACGGTTGCTATTAAATCTCCAGCCTTTACAATAGAGCCTTCATCAACAAAAATTTTATTTATAATTCCTGCTATTTGAGGTTTAATTTCAACCTCTTCTAAAGGAATTACTTTACCCGTAGCAACTGTTTTCTTAACAATTGTAGTTCTAAATGGAGTTTCAGTTTCGTATTCTACAATATTTTTTTTGTTCTTTTTACCGAACCAAATCAGTGCTGCTGTAAAAAAAATTCCTATAATAATTAAAATAATTTTTGCTCTTTTACTCATAATTTGTTAATTGATTTATTCTTCTCTTAATGCTTCTATTGGTTTTACTACAGTTGCCATATGGGCAGGAATTAACCCTATTAAAGTTCCTAAAATTACTAAGGTTGTAAAGGCTATTAGTATAATTGGTATGTTTACAGTTGGATTCACTAATGCAGCGTCTACACCTGTGCCCCATTGCCAATCAATAATCATTAATACAGCGGCACCAAATACAATCCCTATCATCCCAGCTACTGTAGTCAGAAAAACAGATTCTAAAATAATTTGCTGACGAATACTTTTGGGTGTAGCACCGATAGCCCTTCTAATCCCTATTTCTTTGGTCCGTTCTTTTACCGTAATTAATAAAATGTTTCCAATTGCAAAAACTCCAGCAATAAGTGTTGCAATCCCCACAAACCAAGTTAAAAACTGCATCCCTGTTAAAAACCCTGTTAGTCTTCCTATTTCTTTTCCTAAATTAACACTCCCAAAAGCTCTTTCATCTTCTGGATGGACTTTATGTAAATTCTTTAATGTTAACAAAATATCAGTTTCCATTTGCTCAATATCTATGCCTTCATTTGCCGTAATCATCATCCAGTCGATATTATTGGCAGTATTATACACTTTTTTAAAAGTTGTAAACGGAATATAAGCAGTATCTCCATCAAAATTGATTGTATTTGAGGGCTCATATACACCAATAACCTTATAATTAATATTATTTATTTTTATGTATTGTCCTATGGGCATTTCATCTTTATCAAATAATTGCTTGTACATATCTTCTGATATTACAGTAACTTTGGCTATTGATAGGATATCATTTTGATTTAAAAAACGACCGTAAATTAATTTTTTCTTTTGGATTTGATCTAAAACAGGATAATCTCCACTCACATTAAAGGAACCAGATTTAAAATCTTTTACCATAAGATTATTGGTTTGGTTTCTAGGAGCCAATAATTTTATTTCATTGGAATATTCAGATTTTAAAACCTCAATATCATTCATATTCAAACGAAATCTTCTTCCTTTTTGAAAACCTTTAAAAGGGGTGTCTGTAAATTGTGTCCAAACAAAAACACTGTTTGTAGCAAAGTTTCCAAAGGCTTTGTTAAAACTATTCTCCAAACCTCTTGCTGCGCCTAATAAAACTACCAATAAGAAAATTCCCCAAAGAACACCAATAATTGTAATTACGGTACGTATTTTATTTTTACGAATGCTTCCGTAAATTTCTTGCCAAGTATCTGAATCGAATAAAAATTTCATAATTAATCTGCTCTTAATGCTTCTATGGGTTTAATTCTTGCTGCTCTTTTGGCTGGAACATATCCTGCAATTAATCCTGAAAAAATTAGAATTATAGTGGCACCAATTACAATTCCTGGACTTACACTGGGGTCTTTAATAAAATATTTTTCTTCTAAACTATTTCCTATAAAACTTAAAATATACGTTCCTAATGATAAACCTGCATAGCCAGCTATGGCAGTTATTAGTACAGATTCTTGAACAACCATTCCTATGATAGCACTGGGTTTGGCTCCTAAAGCCTTTCGAATTCCCAATTCTTTGGTACGTTCTTTAATTACAAAGATCATAATATTGCTAATTCCAATAATTCCAGCAACCAAGGTTCCTGAACCTATAAAAGCAATAATTAAGTATAAAGCAAGCATGATAATACCAAAAAACTTATTTGCTTCTGCCATATTTCTCACAGACAAAGCACTTTGATCGTCTGGATGAATATTTAATTTTTTACGCATATCACGTTCTACTTTTTTACCAAAAGCAATGGCATCTTCTGTACTTAAATCTGGGTTGTATCCTAAATTTATTTGGCTAATATAATCGTTATTGCCATACATCATCTGCGCTGTAGTAACTGGCATATATGCCATTCTTTCTTCATTATCTCCACCTTCATCAGAAAAAATTCCAATAATTAAAAAAGAACTTCCATTGACATTTACTCTTTTTCCTAAAGCTATTTTTTCTCCAAATAAATCTTTCTTTATCAATCTACCAATAACAATAACTTTAGATTTATTTTTTAAATCCTTATCATTTAAATAACGCCCCTCATCAATCATTGTTTTTTCTAAAAATTGATGATCTGGATGCACCGCTCTAATGTTATAGTTATTGGCGTTATTTTTGTACTTGATAGAAAAGTTCTTGTAGATTCTTGCTGTTTGGTATTGAATATTACTGGCATATTCATCCGTTACATAGTTATAATCTGTATTTTTTAATTGAATTCTTCTACCTGTTTGAAGTCCTTTGTAGGGTTTTGTAGTTTTCCAAACACGAACTACCATCATGTTTTGTGCATCATCTGCAAAAGCAGTTTTAAAGAAATTTCCCAATCCACTGGCAACACCAAATAATAATGTAAAAAGTAAAATAGCGAAGGCTACAGTAAAACCAGACATTACAGATCGTAGTCGATTTTTGTTTATACTTTGGAAAATTTCTCTCCAGCGATCTAAATCAAACATAATTATACGGCTTTTGCTACTCCAGTAGATGAATCACTAATAATAACACCATCTTTTAAACGTACAATTCTTTTGGTTTGCTCTGCAACTTCTTCTTCATGAGTAATCACAAAAACGGTCATCCCCTCATCATTAATATCTTTTAATAAATCCATTACATTGTCTGTAGTAGTAGAGTCTAAAGCTCCTGTTGGCTCATCTGCTAACACCACTTTTGGATTTGTAACCAAAGCTCTTGCAATAGCTACACGTTGTTTTTGACCACCAGATAACTCGTTTGGCAAATGATTGGCCCAATCTTTTAATTCAACTTTATCTAAATATTCCATTGCAACCTTGAGACGTTCTTTTCTTGCCATACCTTTATAATACAGAGGCAAAGCAACATTTTCTAAAGCTGTTTTGTAAGATATTAGATTAAATGATTGAAAAACAAATCCTAGAAACTTATTTCTTAAAATGGCTGCTTTTTTCTCATTCAGATCCTTTATCAACTGTCCGTTTAGATAGTAATCTCCTTCATCATGCCCATCTAACAAACCAACAATATTTAACAATGTAGATTTCCCTGAACCTGAAGACCCCATAATAGAAACAAATTCTCCTTCTTTTATATGTAAGTCAATCCCTTTTAAAACGTGTAAAGAATCTTTCCCGATAGGATACGATTTGTGTAATTTTTCTATTTTAATCATTTTAAATTATTAATTTATACTAAAGTAACTAAAGCGCTTCATTGCCTTTATTAATATTTTGTTAAAAGCAACTATTGCAAATTATTTTGACTTACTACCATAAGACGTTACAATAAAACAAATGTTACAATAATTTTAAAAAAAGATGAAGTATCTTTGTAATTCATAATTTTAATGATTGTAAATGATTGATTTACCAAAAAATAAAAAACTAATTTTATTCGATGGAATCTGTAATTTATGTAATGATTCTGTTTTGAAAGTGATAAAATACGACCGAAAAAATATTTTTATTTTTACTGCCTTACAATCTGAAACTGGAAAAAAAGTGATAGATCATTTAAAAATTGATATTTCTAAAATAGATTCTATAATTCTCTTCGAGCCCGAGGTGTCTTTTGATATTAAATCTACTGCTGCTTTGAAAATTATGAATGATTTTGGAGGATTTTGGAAAGCAACTCAACTCTTTTTTATTTTTCCTGAAAGAATCAGGAATCTAGTATATGATTTTATTGCCAAAAATCGCTATAAATGGTTTGGCAAAAGAGAAAGTTGTATGCTACCAACACCCGAATTAAAAGAAAAATTTTTAGAGTAAATGAAGCTTCCAAACCCCATAAAATGTGTCATTTTTGATATGGATGGCGTCATTATAGATTCTGAAGAAATTCATAAGAAAGCCTATTATGAAACTTTTATATCTCTTGGATTAGAAGTTTCTGAGGAATTGTACAAAACACTTACAGGCACCTCTACCCTCAATGCTTTTCAAAAATTAATTACACATTTTAAATTAGAGCAAGATGCCAATGAATTGGTTTATCAGAAAAGAAAAAGATATGTAGATTTCTTTGAAAATGATAGCAGTTTACATCTGGTTAATGGCGCTAAAGAAATTATTGAATACTTATATAACAAAAACATTACATTGGTATTAGCTTCTTCCTCTGCCATGGTAAATATTAACAGAGTTTTTGACCGGTTTGATTTACAAAAATATTTTATAGCAAAAATTAGTGGTGCAGATTTAACACAATCAAAGCCGCATCCAGAAATTTTTGAAAAAGCTGCTATTTTAGGAAATTCTGCAAAAGAACATTGTATTATAATTGAAGATTCAGACAATGGAGTTCAAGCTGCTGTAGATGCAGGTATTTGTGTTTTTGGCTACAAAAACCCTCTGTCTGAAGGACAAACTTTAGAAAATGCAGATTTTATTATTCATAATTTTAACCAATTGAAAAAGCTTATATAAAAACAGGTGTTTTCCTTACTTATTTTCCCTTATAAATTATAGTGAATTCAATAAGTGTATATTAATCACTGCTAATTTTACCTCTTAAACTCTAAGACTCCATCATCAATTTTTTGGTGTTTAAGCATGAATAAATCTTTTACATAATTTTGATGAAGTCTCCAAGGTATTTTATTTCCTTGTTTTGGGAGCATAGCTTTGGCTCTTGCTATATAGCCAGAAGAAAAATCTATAATAGGCTCTAATATAAGGTCTTTGTCTTTTAATTTTGGTGCACAAATTTTATAGCCTTTTTTGTCCATATATTTCAGCAATCTACATACATAAATACATATTAAATCTGCTTTAAGTGTCCATGACGCATTGGTGTAACCTACAATAAATACAGCATTTGGTAGGTCTTGTAACATGATCCCTTTGTAATTAACTTTTTTACTAAAATCAACCTCTATTCCATCTACCTTTATAGAAATTCCGCCTAACATTTTAATTTTTAATCCCGTTGCAGAAATAATTAGATCTGCAGGAAGTTCTTTTCCGGACTTTAATAAAATACCATTGTTGGTAAATCGTGCTATTTCATCTGTTACAATGCTACATTTCTTTTCTTTTATTGCATAGAACAAATCATTATCTGGCACCACACACAGGCGTTCGTCCCAGGGATCGTATTTTGGACTAAAATGAGTGTCTACGTCATAGTCTTTTCCTAGTATTTTAACTATTTTTTTCTTGACGTATTTTTTTACGCCTTCAGGATTTTTTCTGGACATATTAAATATAAAAATTTGCTCAAAAATACTCTTCCAACGTGCCAAAGAATGCGCAAGTTTTGAGGGAAATATTTTATGTGCAAATTTTGAAAAAGTATCGTACAACGGGCGATCTAAAACGTAGGTTGGCGAACGTTGGAGCATGGTTATGTGCTTCGTTTTATCTGCCATAGTGGGTACAAGAGTTACTGCTGTAGCTCCACTACCAATAACAACGACTTCCTTGTTTTCATATACCGTATTTTCTGTCCAATTTTGTGGATGTACAAATTTGCCTTTAAAATTTTCAAAACCTTTATAATCTGGAGTGTATCCTTCATCATAATCATAATACCCTGTACAGAGCATTACAAAATTACTGGTGGCTATAAATTTTTCACCTTTTGTAGCATCAAAACCTTCAATAGTCCATGTTTTTGTTTCTGAAGACCATGAACCACTTGATATTTTATGATTGAAAAGAATATGGTCTGTTATTTTATATTCCTCAACAGTCTCTTTTAGATAGTGCATAATAGTTTCTCCATCTGAAATAGATTTATGGTAAGTCCAAGGTTTAAAACTATAGGAAAATGTGTGCATGTCTGAATCTGAGCGAATTCCGGGATATTTGAACAAATCCCAAGTACCTCCAATAGTATCTCGCGCTTCAAAAATGGTAAAGGATTTATGGGAGCATTTCATTTTAAAATGACAGGCCGCATCAATGCCAGAAAGACCTGCGCCAATAATTATAATGTCTAAATGTTTGTGTTGCATTTATAGTAATCTTATAAAGAATGTATATTTTTTTAAATCTATTGTTTTTTTTCTTTCATTCCAAATTAATTTGACAGCGAATTTTTAGGAATAAAATTAGTAAAAAACAAAATTCTTTTGCAATCTGAACCATGGATTATTTTGACTTTCTTTTTTTTGAATTGATTTAATAATGTGTTTTGAGGTGCTCTGTTGAAGGTTTCTGACGCATACATCTGTTACAATTAAGAGTTCCTTTTTTTACTTCTTGCTGCTAGATGCATTGAAGAGCATCTAATAATATCAAATTAATAGTAGTTTTATTTGCATAATTATAATTAATTTTTTAAGTTTATTAGGAGTAGCTTTAAATAGAATTTTGTATAAACGAGGTTTTATGAATACACCAGAAACAAATAGATTAAAATGTATCTTGATCTTACTGTTGATGACAATTTCAATTCATCTTCATGCGCAAGGTCTAAGCTATTCTGGACCCAATTCTTTTAATATCAGTAGTCAAACGCCCCCAACTCATTTGAATGAAAACTTAATTCCCACCATCGATAGAACCCCTACTGGTATGGCGTTTGGCGATAGTGGTAATAAGATGTATCTGACTGGTTCACAATCAGATTTCGTTGTTCAATTCTCATTAAGTACCGCCTATGATTACAATTCTAAAGGCCCTATGGAACGAGCGTTTAGAGTAAATAGTGAAGAAACGTCTCCACAAGATGTTGACTTTAATGATGACGGAACCCGTATGTATATCTTGGGTGAGTCAGGAGATGATATTACAGAATATGCACTATCAACAGCTTGGGATGTTTCAACCTCCTCTTTCACTGATATCTTTGATGTAAGAGCGGCCATTGAAACGCTCCTGGGATCAACCAATGGGGATCGACTCACAGGAATGACTTTTAATGATGATGGAAGCAAACTATTTGTTGCCGACAGAAGAAGTGATGATGTTTTTGAATTTGAATTGTCTACCAATTATGATGTATCAACAGCAGGTGCTGTAGTAAATAACATAGCGATCACAGGAGAAAACAATGTTCGAGATATTAGCTTTAACAATGATGGAACAGAATTATATATTATTGGCAGTCAAGGAGATGATATAAACACATTTCCATTGAGTACAGCCTATGATCTATCTTCTGTTGGTACATCTTCTGTTAATAGCCTACCGGGATCACCAGATAATACTCCGCAAGCCATTCTTATTAATAATTTAGGAACCACATTCTATGTAGCAGGCTCTTCAGATGATGAAATTAAAGAATATACCTTGTCTTCTGCTTTTGACTTTAGCTCTACCATTACATTTGTGCAGTCCTCAATTTCTCAAACAAAAGAAATATCACCCCGTGGAATGAGCTTTAATAACGATGGTAGCAAACTATTTGTTGCAGGTGATGCTCAAAATGCAGTGTCGGAAATTTCGCTCTCTATACCCTATGATATTAGCACAGGAAACCTCCTTACTGCCTTGTACGTAAACGCAGAAGAATCTAATATTCAAGGACTCGCTTTTAACAATACTGGAACCAGCATGTATATTATAGGAAATAGCGGTGATGAGATAAATGGATATGACCTCTCAGCAGCATATGACCTCACTTCTACTATTACCACTATAAGCGGAAGCCCTTTTGATATCTCTGCAGAAGATAACAATCCTACTGATATTTTCTTTAATGATGACGGTACTAAATTCTACCTACTTGGAAATGGTGGAAATGACATCAATCAATATTCCTTATCTCCTGCCTATGATCTAAACGATGCCAATTCTACCAATTTAGATATTGTTTTTCCCTTAGACAACGCTTCTGGATTGGTGATTGATACGGCACCTCAAGGAATGTTTTTCAATCCTGAAGGCACCAAACTCTACATTGCAGGTAATTCAGGAAATGACATTAACGAAATTAGTTTAAGCAATGCTTTCGATCTTTCTAGCGGAACCATCGCCCTCACTGCTAACTATTCCATAGCTTCCGAAGAAACCACTATTACGGATGTCATTTTCAATCCCAACGGTTCAAAATTCTTTATTTGTGGCACTAACGGAGATGATATGAATCAGTACCAAACCAAAGGAAATTTAGTAGAAACCTCTTTAAATAATGGTAGCATAGACAATTCGAATCCTTTCGTAGTCTCTATTACAGGAGATACTTTTGCAGATTCTGATGGCGATAATCTATTGGATTTGACCACGGAATTTATCATTGGAAATTTACCCACTGGGCTGACTCCTATTTTCACATTGTCTGATGGTGATACCGTTGCTACGCTTACATTTTCAGGCACAGCTACCAATAGTGACTCCTCAGATGATATTTCTAATCTTAGTTTTACCTTCACAGACGCGGCTTTTAGCTCTTCCAATGCTGCAGATGTTGCGCTGGCAGTTGGACATACAAATGTACTAGGCATCGATTTTAATTTCTGTATTGATCAGATTGTCTATGAATCTAGTACTTGGACTGGTGGTAATAACAGCGGAATTCCAGACAACAGTGTTACAGATTTGGCAAAAGGAATCAATGTACTTGATGATGTAACCATCTCATCAGATGTTAATTGCGACTGTCTATTGGTAGATTCTGGGGTAAGGCTAACCGTGGCGGATGGCATCAAATTGGAAGTTACAAACCTAGTACAACTAGACGGAGAAATCCGCTTGAATGGGGATGCCCAATTACTACAAACATTTTCGGGGATAAAAGATGAATCTGGAAGTGGCACCCTCACCATAGACCAAACCAGTGCCACTACCAATATATACCAGTCGGGGTACTGGACGTCTCCAGTTACCACCAACGGAACTACTTTTACCATCGGCGGAGCCATGAAAGACGGCACAACTACTACCCCTCAAGACATTAGCTTTACAAGCACTGACAACCATGATGGAGATGGTACCACCACTCCCATAACAGTTAGTGGACGATGGTTGGCAAGATTATCAGATGCACTCTCTTGGACAGTTCCCATAGATCCTGCAACGGAAACTTTTACACCTGGAGAGGCCTATAATATGAAAGGAACAGGAGGAATAGATGGTAGTTCACCCCAAAACTATTCGTTTGTTGGTTTACCCAATGCAGGAGACTATTCGCTAACAATTAACGATGAGCATCTCTATTTAATTGGAAATCCCTACCCATCAGCACTGGATGCAAATCAATTCATTACAGACAATACAGATGCTATTGGAGGCACTATGTATTTCTATGAATCAGGGTCTGAAACGTCACATTTTTCTAGTGATTATTCAGGAGGATACGCTACCTACAATGGCATAACAGGTGTTCCTTTTAATACAGGAAAAACACCAGCACAATATCTCCCTATTGCACAAGGTTTTTTTGTCTCTAGAGATGTTGGTAATTCGCTGGGTACAGGTACTTTGGGTTCAAGTGCTGCTATTAGCTTTAACAATGCCCAAAGAGCTTTTGAGCTAGAAGGAACATCTTCCGTTTTTTTTAGCCGAAACCACACTCCGCAGGCCCTTTTTCCAGTGATGAAATTAGGAATGGAATTTGATATTGGAAATGGAGTAAATTTTCATAGACAAGTTGCTGTTGGTTTTGTGGGTGCTACCCGTTCTTTTGAAAATGGATTGGACTCAAAAATGCTTGGATTAAAAAAAACAGACCTATCATTGTTTGTTCAAGATAACTCTGAACCCTATGTTATAATTGGAATCGAGTATTTTTCTGAAGATGCAATAATTCCTATAAGGGTTGATTTGGATATAGATAGAGAGGTTAGCTTTTCCCTAGATCAATTTAATGGAATGCAAAATCAACAAGTTCATTTGGTAGATTATGAAACAGGTACTTTTTATGACATCCATACCGGTCCTAAGGAAATACAAATCAACAAAGGAAGCTATTCAGATCGATTTGCTGTATGCTTTAAAAGACCCAACTCCTTAAGCGATGGCAACGAGCTAGTATTCGATGATGTTTCTGTTTTTCATGATGCCAATGCCAAAGAATTTGTAATCAAAACGAAAGATACATCAATCGATTGTATTAAAATTTACAACCTTCTAGGACAGCAGGTGATGGCTTATGAGAATAAAAAATTTCTTGAAAAAATCCGACTTTCGTCTGAAGGAATTTCACCCGCTGTATACATTATAAGGCTTGTTAGCAAAAAAGGAGTTCTCACTAGGAAGCTCATAGTAAATTAATATAAAACTTAGTAACTATTTTCTAAAAAAATAAAAAAACAAAAATCTACCTATTCTCAAAAAATAGAAGCTTTTATTTCTAGTCTTATTAAAACGCAAACATTTAGGTTTTTTTGTTGCAATTTCAAATAGAAGTTGTCCTAGAGATTTATTTTAAGGGGGATGATTTTTTTAGTTGTTCTATTATTCTTAAATTGGCAAAAATTTTGCTATTTATATGTTTAAAAACCCTTTTGGATTTGTAGGTCGAATTACACGCACTGAATATGCATTGAGTATAATTTTGTCACCATTCCTTTTGATTTTTATTGCTATTTATTCTTATGACTACTTACACGGAGGCTTTATACTCTTATTTTCAATGATTGTATATTTTTGGTTTAACTTGGCTCAAGGAAGTAAGCGATGTCATGATGTAAATCAAAGTGGAATTATGCAAATTATTCCTTTTTATGGATTTGTTTTAATTTTTCAAGAAGGCACTCCTAGTAATAATCTTTATGGAGAAAACCCAAAATCAGATAATTCTAGAAATACTAAAACTTTCAATAAATTTAAAGATGATGGAAAAACTTTTGATTTAATTCAGGAATTACTCCCTTTTGTTTTATTGAATTCTATTTTGATAGCATTAACAATTCAGTTTTTAGACATCAATCAAATCATTTTTAATCTCTCTCTTTACCTAACAATAATAATAAGCTACTTTTTATTTTTATTTACCTCTAGAAGAATTCAACATTCTCTTGGTTTAAGATTATGTTACAGTCTCTTGGTATTTATTATTATTAGAACGTACACAATTGTTTTTTTAGATTATTCATTAGATATCCTATTCCTTATAATTGAGTTATCTTTAATAGCTGTATGTCTAGGTCTTACCCATGTATCTTATTTAATACATAAAACTTTAAATAAAAAAAAGCCAATTGAATAGATACAAAAAACATAATATTTTTTCATTAGCCCTATTAATACTGTTAATTACTACAGGAGTGAAGTATGGTTTGAAAAATAATATTAAATGGGAACTAGATATTTTGTCTTGGAATGATTTTACTGAAATAGATTCTCTTTCTGGAGGGTATGATGCAAATATTCTTTCTGAAATAGCATTAAAAGGAGACTACACAAAAGATAATTTTGAGGTATATGCATATATGAATCCCAATGAATCATTCAAGGTTAAAGATTCATCATTAAATAATCAATTATTGATTCATGAAAAGTACCACTTTAATATCACTGAATATCATGCAAGATTACTTCGAAAAGAAATTATTTCATTAGGAATTCAAAAATTAACTAAAGAAAGAATAGATTCTCTACATAATAGATACAAATATGTCAGTCTTAAAATGCAGAACAAGTATGATGATGAAAGTGACCACAATAAAAAACAAGAACAACAACGATATTGGGAAATGAAGATAGATGATTTACTCAGACAAACTGAAATCTATAAAAACTCGAAACTAAACTCTTACAGTCAATATAAAGATCAAAAAACACAATATTTTAAAAAAGTATTTTTAACTCTTAATAATGAATTACTCACCTCATATCCTGTAAATAAATCTATGATAGATTTTGGAAAAGTTTATCAGGTTTCTCGTTATAAGGATTCAATAATCATAAACTATTTTCAAAACGGAACATTAACTAACGGTGGAGAGTTTGATACTGCTATTTTCAAAATGATTTTTCCAACTGACAGTATCTTAGAAAAACATTCATTTAATTTAAATGGAACTTATAATCAGAATTTACCTTATCAAATTTCTAAAAATATTAAAACAAAAAATAAAGAAATTATTTATCAATACTTTAACGAAAAGAAAGAAAGAATCACCTACAAGAGCGCATACAAAAAAATCAGAAAAAACATATCTGATAAAAAAATAGAATTTAATTTTTATGATAAAAAGGGCAATGAAATATCTAAATCTGATGGGGTCTATAAAGAAAGAAAAACGCTAGATAGTATTGGAAGAGTTGTTTTAATTGAAAGTTTAGGAAAAGATGACAAATACTGTTTAGACAAAAGTGATTTATCATCAGCTGTTAGGTATTCTTATGATGAAAAAAACAATTTAAAACAAAGAACATATTATAATTTTTATGGTGAACACGCAAAGCATATAAATCAGTATAATCTTTTTTATAAGTATGATGATTTAGGAAATAAAAGTGTAGTAATTGTTCTGAATGCAGATAATGAAAAAGTTGAAGATAATAGTGGTGTGAGTATCTATAAATATTGGTTCGACACAAGAAGTAATACAATACAGACAAAACGATACAATAGAAAAAATAATCCAATACTAGGGGTAGATAATTATTTTAAGACTGTTACTGATTATGATGCTAAAAATAGAATTTCGTTTGAAGCAGAATACTATTTTCTTAACCGTTTAAAATTTAATGAAGATGATAAATGGGGAGCAACGAAATATGAATACATTGGAGATTCAATTGAATTAAGACATAACATTGACGTATATAATGAACATTTTAATGATGATACAGGAATTGCAACTGTTAAAAATTACTTTAACAAAAAAGGATACACCAAAAAAATACAATATTTAGATATTAAAGGAAACTTTGCTAAAACTAGTAATAATATAGTTCAATATACATACAAGTACGATACAAATGGGAATAATACAGAAGAAACTTCATTAGATTCTTTAGGTAAAAAGATTGTTTTTTCTGAGGATGTTGCAACGGTAAGATGGGAATATGATAAAAATAACATAAAAACTAAAACGACCTATTATACTAAAGATGGGAATCTAGCAAGTGCAAAACAAGGAGCTACTTATAACATATTTACTGATGATAATGATAGAAATATTAGTGAAGTAATATATTATAATAAAGAAATGAAACCTGTTGAAATTGATGGAGTACACAGAACTAAATATGAGCTTAATCGCTTTAGAAAGGATTCAATAATTAGCTATTACAATAAAGATAATAAGCTTATTAATGGAGTCGCTATTATAAAATATAAATACAATTTATTTTCTTCTTTAATCCAAGAATCATATTTTGACTCTAAAAATAAACTCACAAAAGATTCAAATGGTATTTCATACAAAAGGTACTTATTAAATGACCAACAACAGGATGTTGGTTATAAATATTTTGATAAGAATTTCTCTAGAACGAATAATATACATGGGTATCATCATGAAAAAATTATATTAGATAATAATAATTATAGAATTGGTTATGAATACTATGATAAAAGAAAAAGGCCAGCACTAAACTCTAATAATTACCACAAAATTCTATTTCAAAGAGACTCTTTGGGGGAATTAATAAACTATAAAAAACTTGGTCTTTATAATAATTTAGTCGAAAATAAAATAGGTATTGCTGAAATTCGATACAAAACAGCAAATACAGGACTTACTAAAAGTATAAGAAATTTTAATAGAAAGGGTAAACTAACAAACGATAAAGATGGTGTTGCGGAAACGTATTACATACCTTATTTAAATGGTTTATATTATATTGAAAAACAATTAGATAAAAACGGAAATGAAGTTGAGGTTAAATAATTATTTTATAAAAAAACTATAAAATTAAATTTTTATTAAAAACAATTGTATTGTAGCGAATTGCAATTTTTATTTGAAAATAAACTGAAATCCCAGATTCTTTTGTAAATGCAATATTATTTTAAATAAAAAAGATTCTTATTCCCAAAAAATAGAAGCCTTTATTTTTAGTCTTATTAAATCGCGAATATTTAGGTTTTTTTGCAGTTTTGAATAGAAGTTGCCAAGTGATTTTTTAATTTACAAACTAAATTTCAAACCAAAAAAACCACTAATTAAATATCCTTTTGAATTGTATAGTACAGATAAGTCTTTTCTCTGTGTAAGCTGGGATGTGAAAATAATCTTTAATCGCTCACTTA
>Ga0189288_10193_pt1 | contig 45778 bp, 39 predicted proteins | sample UW105minimetaG_FD_130316 | JGI IMG/M metagenome (GOLD analysis project Ga0189288, IMG submission 130316) | Marine microbial communities from the Costa Rica Dome - UW105 mini metaG | ecosystem: Environmental > Aquatic > Marine > Oceanic > Photic zone | place: Costa Rica: the Eastern Pacific...
GGCTGGTATCTTTACGTAGAAAATGGAAATACCGTTGTAAACACTACCCTAACCCCAGATTACTTTTATTTTATTTTCGGTTCAAATTTAAGTGATGATGGGAATAGAATTATTTTACATTTTAATGATCCTGAAAGACCAAAAATGGAAGTACAAATGTCTTTAGATTATATAGATGGAGGTCTTGGTGGTGAAACAAAACTTGAATGGAGATTATTTCATGTCGCAACTGGTTATGGAATGATTGGAGAACCTGCTCCTTTAACAAGTTTTAGAGTCCCAACCGAATTAACATTAACAAAACAATAGAAGACTTAAAAAAGTAAGGAAAGTATTAAAAAATTGAATGACTTGTTAAAAAAATATGGAGTTGGATTGTTCAAAGCCAATAATGTTGCTTGGCAGAACCTTATTAATGATGAACAACAGGATATTAACAATTTGCAAACTCAAATTAAAAACACGTTTCCAAATGGATGCAATTAAACAAATCTTATTCATAGTACTTTTTATTCCTCTTTTAACTTTTGGGCAAGAATCAAAGTATCCTAAAGATACTATTTTTTTGAAACTTAAGGATACTATTTTTAATAATCCAAAGATGAAATCAAAATCAACTCATAATTTTCAAGGAAACGATGGAATTAAATTTTGGTGGAATGGTAAATGGTTATTTTATAATGAAAACCAAAAATCAGACACTTTATGCATCAAACATTTAAAAAACTATACTTTTTTAAATTTAAAGGACATCGAAAAAAAAGAAAAACAATATTACAATAAGAGATTTGGTCGTAATCCATGGATTAAAAATAAGAATTGGGTTTTTCATACCTATTTACTAGAAGTTATTTCAAAAGAAAAATTTGTGGTTTATCCTGTAATTTGGAGAAATGAAGGGGCAATTGATTAATGAAAAATACAAAACACAACAACGGTAACCGTTACAAAATTGCAAAAAAACAAACATAATCATCCAAAAGCCCCTATAAAAGGAGCTTTTGTTTTTTTACTAAGGATATCTAAAGAAATGATAGGCCCTCTAGTTGTGTTTTGTGAAGTTTGAAAAAGCATTTTCATAAAAAGCACAAAACCCTCAGTGTTTTGACATCACTTTTTACAGTTTTTATAATGAAAATAAGGATTTTACCTATTGTGGGGCATGCGGATAACAAGTACTTTTATTCCATGTCAATTTGGTCTGGATGTTAAAGACCAAAAATATACAATAGACATGCGATATATCAACAATGTTGGTTCTCGTTTAATGGTATTCATAGGAGAAATCTCGAATTTTATCGGAAATAAGAAAAATTATACTTGAAATATGACTGAAAACAAACTATTAGGAATAATTACACAATATTTTAAAGATAAAATTTTCGAAAATCATAAAATAAATTCTTTACAAACCCATTCTAAACTTAAATCATATAAAATCAATCCAATTATTGTTAAGTATTTATCCAAAATACTAGAGAATGATTTTACTCCTATTGGAATTGCAAAAGCTCTTTACTATCCCAGAATTTTAGGAACTTCAATAAATACATCGTTTGGAACACGAATTCAAAATATGTTTGTTAAATTGGGACTTGCCCAAGGTTCATTAATAAAAGGAATGGATATTGAATTTACAGACAAAATTGACAACAGAAAAAAATGGTGTCAGCTTAAATCAGGCCCTAACACTATAAATTCAGAGGATGTAAATCCACTTTTGAAAAAATTTACTACTGTTACCAATATAGCAAGAACAAATTTAATGAACTTAAATAATTCTGATTTAATTTTGGGTGTTCTCTATGGTGAAAAATATCAATTAAGTCAACATTATCATAAAATAGACAAACAGTTTCCTGTGATAATTGGTAAAGAATTTTGGCATAGGCTTACAGGATTTGAAAACTTCTACAATAAACTTGTTTCTAATATTGACCAAATGATTTTAAACTTGGATACAGAAGATTTTTTCAAAAAAGGCTATATGGCTTTAGCCAAGGAAATAGAAGACTCTAACTTATTTGATTTTGAGTAAACACTATTTAGAAATTTAATAATAGAATAACCAAGTTCCTTTCCTAAATTACAAGGTACTGCATTTCCAATTTGCTTATACTGTTGAGAAATTGAACCTGCAAATTTCCATTCATCTGGAAATGTCTGAATTCTAGCATATTCTCTGATAGTAAAAGGACGTGTTTCATCTGGATGACATCTCTCTGTTTGCTTTTGTGCTGGACTACAAGTTAAGGTTAAACTAGGCTCGTCCCACCCTATTCTTCTTGCCATACCAGTTTTTCCTCCGCTTAAATAAAAACTCTTACCCATGTATTCTCTTTGAATATCAAGTGGCAAATCTCTCCAATATCCTTTTGGAGGGACTAAATCTAAAACCTGCTTTTTATGTTCAGGGTATTTAGAACCTTCAGACTTAGGAACATCTGTGTCATATAACTCTCCTTTTTTAAGAGCATCAGATAAATTATAAATAACATTATATGGTGTTGGGTATTCATATTCAACATCAATATCCTTTCTTATTCCAACTAAAATTAATCGTTCTCTTTTTTGAGGAACATTGTAATTAATTGCTTTTAATACTTGAATTGGAACAACATTATACCCAATCTCATTCAAAATAGAAATCATTCCTAGTAAGGTTTTCCCTTTATCGTGAGATAGTAATCCTTTTACATTTTCACCAACACAAATTAATGGATTAACTTCTTTTACCACTCGTGCAAATTCATAAAATAAAGTTCCTCTTGCATCTTCTAAACCTAATTTTTTTCCTGCATAACTGAAAGCCTGACAAGGAAAACCTCCAGTAACAATTTCAACTTCATTTTTGTATTTAGTAAAACTAAACTCTTTTATATCACCTTCTAAAACATTCCATTTAGGTCTATTTTCTCTTAAGGTTTTACAAGCCCATTTATCTATTTCATTTAAAGCCGCACAATTAATTCCTGATTGTTCCAAACCAATTGCTAAGCCACCTGCTCCAGCAAATAATTCTAAAACATTATAATCTTTAAAAGGAATTACAGTATTGTCAATATTATTATCTATTTCAGATAGTAATGGCTCAATTAAAGAATTAATATCTTCTTTTCGATAAACTCTATAATTACTAACTGGTTCACGAACGGCATCTAACTTTCCATCTCTATCCCATCTGCGGAGAGTTTCTTTACTCTTACCTAATACTTCTGCCGCCTCTGAAAGCGAATAATAATCTTTTATAACCATGTTATACAACCTTATACAATGGTTACAAATTTAAAATAAAAAATGGAATAAAAAAACCTGCCTCAACAATGTATGTAAAAAATAGCGAATTGACTCCTTAACAGGATGAATTTTATAAATTAATAGTGATTTAAATTTACTACTTTTCATTTACAAGACCGATATTTTTTTTACCAAAGACACCTTTCAATTTGTAAATAATTTGTGTGAAAGTTTTGCAAGAAAAGCGAAACTACTTGATACTTCAAATACAGAAATTTTATTGGTGGATACTCAAATAACGAAACCACTAGATTAGAACAAAAATTAAAATAGATACTAAATTTTAAAATAAAGACAAAAAAAGGAAATGGAATAACAATAAGGGGGTAAAAATTTGAAAAAGTTCAGCTAAAGATTTATGGGGTAAAACCTAATCTGTTTTTCTAATAATATTCTTAAATTTCATACTTTTACCCTATGAAGATTCTTATAATTACAGGAGGAAGCAAAGGAATTGGCAAGGCAATTGCAAAAAAATATGCTTCAGAAAATTACCAAGTATATGCGTTGTCTAGAAACAGCGCTGCATTAAAAAATAGTATTGAAGTTTCTGTAGATTTATCAAACCCTATAGAAGCAGAAACTACATGTAGAAAGCTTTTGGGGGAACTTCAATACAAAGAAATATCGTCCATTACATTGGTGAATAATGCCGGTAGACTCGGAAAAATATCCTCCCTAGAAAATTTAGAAAGGGAAGATATTTCAAAAACAGTTCAATTAAACATCACAACCCCCCTTGTTGTATCCAGTCTCTTTATCAAATTTTTAGAGAAGAATACTTGCAAGAAACAAATCATTAATATTTCTTCTGGAGCAGCAAAAAACCCTTACCAAGGCTGGACTGTGTACTGTTCTTCTAAAGCTGCCATGGACATGATGACAAGAACCATTGCCACTGAACAAATGGGCATAGAAAATGGTGTAAAATGTGTTTCAATCTACCCTGGAGTTGTCGATACCCATATGCAAACGCAAATTAGAAACACCAATGAAAAAGATTTTAACAGCCTCCAACGTTTCAAAGATTTAAAAGAAAATAACGAATTGTATACTCCGGAATTTGTTGCTGAAAAAATATATAAAATGGATACTGAGCTCCTATTAAAGAATGGGGATATTCTTGATCTCAGAAATTTCTAGCACATAAAATGACTGCTTTTCTGAGTCACTACCTCCGTAAACTTCATAAAAAAAACTCTCCATATGGAGAGTTTTTTTTTATGCTAATTTTTTGGCACTCTTTACTTTCTGTTTTGTGAGCGCTAGCGCTATCACTTCACTCATTTCAGAAACATAATGAAATTTTAAGCCTTTTAAATACGTCTTTTTGATTTCAAGAACATCTTTTCGGTTTTCATCACACAAAATAATTTCTTTCAAATTTGCTCTTTTAGCCGCAAGAATTTTCTCTTTAATACCCCCAACAGGCAATACTTTTCCACGCAATGTAATTTCGCCAGTCATGGCTAATTTATTTTTCACTTTACGTTGAGTAAAAGAAGAAATTAACGAGGTTAACATCGTAATACCAGCACTTGGTCCATCTTTTGGTGTTGCACCTTCTGGCACGTGAATATGAACATTATAATTTTGTAAGGCTTTAGAATTTACACCAAGTTCTTCTGCATTTGCTTTGATATATTCCAAAGCAATGGTTGCAGATTCTTTCATTACTTTCCCTAGATTTCCAGTAATAGATAAATTCCCTTTTCCTTTAGAGAGAATAGATTCTATAAACAAAATATCTCCTCCAACACTTGTCCAAGCGAGGCCTGTAACCACTCCTGCAACATCATTTGTTTCATATTTATCGCGTTCTAAACGGGCAACCCCTAAAATGGTTTCAATTTCTTCGGTCGAAACATGAATGTTATATTCTTCTTCTAAAACAATAGATTTGGCTGCATAACGCACCATTTTTGCCATTTGTTTTTCCAAACCTCTAACACCAGATTCTCTGGTATATCCCTCAATAATTTTTTCGATTTGAGTTTTTCCTAACTTTAGATCTTTCGCTGTTAATCCGTGTTCTTTTAATTGTTTTGGCAATAAATATCTTTTGGCAATTTCTACCTTTTCTTCAATGGTATAACCAGAAACATTGATAAGTTCCATTCGATCTCTCAAGGCCCAAGGAATCTGTCCAAGATTATTTGCTGTCGCTATAAAAAGTACTTTCGACAGATCGTAACCAACTTCTAAATAATTATCATAAAACGATTCATTTTGCTCCGGATCTAATACCTCTAGCATGGCAGAAGAAGGATCTCCTTGGTTGCTATGTGCCAACTTATCGATCTCATCCAACACAAAAACTGGATTTGAAGTTCCTGCCTTCTTTAAATTCTGAATTAAACGCCCCGGCATGGCACCAATATAAGTTTTTCTATGTCCTCTAATTTCTGCTTCATCTCGCAATCCTCCTAAAGACATCCGCACATATTTTCGTCCTAAAGATTCTGCAATAGATTTTCCTAAGGATGTTTTACCAACTCCTGGAGGGCCATACAAACAGATAATTGGAGATTTCATATCACCCTTTAACTTTAATACCGCTAAATGTTCTATGATTCTATCTTTTACTTTTTCTAATCCGAAGTGATCTCTATCTAAAATTTTTGTTGCCTGTTTTAAATCGAACTTATCGTCAGAAAATTCTCCCCATGGCAATTCTAACATCAACTCTAAATAATTACGTTGCACACCGTATTCTGCCATTTGTGGATTCATTCTCTTTAAACGAGCCAATTCCTTATCAAAAGTCTCTCCTACTTCTTTATTCCACTTTTTACTTTCAGATTTTAGACGCATTTCTTCTAACTCTTGATCGTTAGAGACACCTCCCAATTCGTCTTGAATTGTTTTTAATTGCTGATTCAAATAATATTCTCGCTGTTGCTGGTCTAAATCTTCTCTTGTTTTAGACTGAATATCATTGCGCAATTGTAATTTCTGAAGTTCTTTATTCAGATTTTTTAAAGCTAATAATGCGCGTTCTTTTAGATTATCTTTCTCTAAAATTACTTGTTTTTGCGCTACGCTTAAGTCCATGTTTGAGGAAATAAAATTCACCAAAAAAGAATCTGAACGAATATTTTTAATTGCAAATGAAGCTTCCGAAGGCAACATTGGGTTTTCTTTAATTACCTCTAATGCCTGCTCTTTTATAGAATCTATAATTGCAGAAAATTCTTTCTCAACCTGAACTTCTCTGTCCTCTTTTGCTTCTTTTACAATAGCTTTTAAATAGGGTTCATCTTGAATTACACTATCAATTTCGAAACGCTTTTTTCCTTGAATGATTACTGTTGTATTTCCATCAGGCATTTTTAAAACACGTAAAATTTGTGCCACAACACCTGTTGTATAAATATCATTTAAAACTGGCTCTTCAACATCCTCATTGCGTTGTGCAACCACACCAATTACTTTATCTCCTTTATTAGCATCTTTAATGAGTTGGATCGATTTATCTCTTCCAGCCGTAATTGGGATTACAACCCCCGGAAACAACACAGTATTCCTTAAGGGTAGAATTGGTAAAATTTCTGGTACACTTTCTTTATTTATTATTTCCTCATCTTCAGGAGTCATTAAAGGAATTAATTCTGAATCCTCATTTAACATGCTCTGTAAAGACAAATTGTCTATATGTAATACTTTTGGTTTGCTCATCTTCTTTATACCTGTCATACTGACATTTAATTTGTCATTAAACAAAAAAATATCAGTTGCTTATATGATTAAATAATTGAAAATCAAATGATTAAAAAACAACCATCGATTATCCATACAATCAAAAACAATTGTTGTGCCAAAGGATTTTATTAATAAAAGATATTATTTTTTTTTGAAAAATTAGAGATCAATATACTAAGCCAATACGTTCTCTAACCCTATCAAGCAAATGAATCAAGTCTTTAGAAAATGAAAAAGTCATGATATCACTTTCTGTTTTATTTTCTCTAACTAAGGTATTGAAATGTTCTATTTCAAAATTATAACCCATTGTTTTGTAACCAAAATCAATGAGTTCTTTTTTACCATCCTTACTAATAGTTACTGTTGATGGTTGGTGAAATCTTGAATTAATTTTTATAATTGCATTCTCAAAAGTAAAAATAGCCTCCGTTTTTGTTTCTTCCAATAAGGTACTTTTTAAAATGGCTTTAGCATTTTTATAATTGAAAACCATTTCACAACTTGCATCGGCTCCGTTTTCGAAAAAAGAGGCTTTTGAAACGATTGTATTGGGTTTCCCTATGGTAGATAAGGCAGCAAAAACTGGATAAATACCAATGTCTAATAGACTTCCTCCACCAAGTTCCTTCTTAAAGAGTCTACTTTCCGTATTGTAAGGTGTATAAAAGCCAAAATCTGCCTCTAACGTTTTTATATTTCCAAATCTACGACTTTTAATACTTTCTAAAACATACCTATAATGAGGCAAGAAATAGGTCCATAATGCCTCCATTAATAAGACCTTATGTTCTTTTGCGACGCAAATCATTTCCGTAACTTCTTGCAAATTCATTGCAAAAGGCTTTTCACATAAAACTGCTTTTTTGTTTTCTAAACAACGTATGGTATGCGCTTTATGAAAACTATGTGGAGTTGCAATAAAAACAGCGTCAACACCTGTATCTTTTGCCAAATCTAAGTAAGAAGTATAGGTTTTTTTTACATTAAACTTTTGTGCAAAATTAACTGCATTTTCTTCATTTTTAGAGGCAACTGCAAAGATTTCTGAATTCTCTAAAGTTGCCATATCGGTAGCGAATCTGGCAGCCATTTTACCAAGACCAATAATTCCCCAACGTATATTTTGAGGAGTATTATTTTTGATGAATTGTTGTTTTATCAATATTAAAAAGTCCTAAAAAGAAAAATAAAATTATCAAAGAGACAATATGAGTAATATTTAAAGAAACTTCATTTAAAACATCATATGTAATTTTAAAAATCGCTAAACAGGTAAGCAATAAGGTAATTTTACTTTGCTTGTTAATCGACTTAAAAATGAATATTAAAGAGAAAAAAGAAACTAAAATACAACCAATAAAATTAAGCCATAAATAGCTTATAATTGGATCTAAATCTTGAGATTCATAAGTATAAATTCCAAAGTAAAAAATGAAACAAATGAATACCTGTGTAATTATAGCGGCCTTAAAAACAGCGTTCCCATTTACTTTTTTAAAGAAGAATGCCAATAAGAAAATCCCTAAAACATTTCCATAAAAAATAGACCCAATAATATTCACTAATTCTATTAAATTTTCGAATAAATTTGCAACACAAGCTACTAAAATTGCAATAATACCCCAAGCGAACGTAAACCATTTTGAAGCTTTTACAAAATGCATATCACTCTTTTCTTCTTTTATATTTCGCTTGTATAGATCCATGGCAGTTGTAGAGGCTAGTGCATTTAATTCTGATGCAGTAGATGACATGGCTGCAGATAAAATTACAGCTAATAAAAGTCCGATTAGACCTCTTGGTAAATTATTTAAAATAAAATGAATAAAAACATAATCTTTATCATTCGATTCAATTTTGTTTGTTGATTTTTCATCTATCACATCTATGATTGCTTTGGCTGACTCTTTGAGTTCGAGATCTCTGGCATTTAAACGTTGAACTTCCTCTCTTTCATCCGACTGAAAACCATCGATAAAAATTGCCTTTTTGTTGTTTTCTATCTCTGCATGCTCTGCCTCTAGTTGTTGGTACTCTACCGCGTATTCAGAGTTTAAAACAGCAGAACTGGCTGTAGGATTAAAATTTAGAGGAGAAGCATTAAATTGATAAAACACAAAAACCATCACCCCAATCAATAGAATAAAAAATTGCATAGGCACTTTTAGCAATCCGTTAAAAATTAAGCCGAGTTGACTTTCTCTAACCGATTTTCCAGACAAATAGCGTTGAACTTGACTCTGATCTGTACCAAAATAGGAGAGCATTAAAAAGGTACCACCAAGAATTCCCGTCCAAATGGTATATCTATTACTCAAATCAGGAGAAAAATCCAACACTCCCATTTTACCACTTGCGCCCGCAATGTCTAATGCTTTGGAAAAGGTTAAGTTGGCAGGAAGTTGACTCACAATCATAAAAAAAGCAATGAGCATTCCAATAAAAATGACAATCATTTGTTGCTTTTGGGTAATATTTACCGCTTTTGTACCTCCAGAAACCGTATAAATAATAACCAGCAAACCGATGATAATATTTAACGTTAATAAATCCCAACCTAAAACTGCAGAGAGTATAATTGCAGGAGCAAAAATGGTAATTCCTGCAGCCAAGCCTCGCTGAATTAAAAACAAAATAGCAGCCAAACTTCTTGTTTTTAAATCGAACCTTCCCTCTAAAAATTCATAGGCTGTATAAACTTTTAACTTGTGATAGATTGGAATGAAAACCAAACAAATAATAACCATTGCAATGGGCAAACCGAAGTAGAATTGCACAAAGCCCATTCCGCTATGGAATGCTTGTCCTGGAGTAGATAAAAATGTAATTGCACTGGCTTGTGTAGCCATAACAGACAGGCCAATTGTCCACCATTTAGAATCGTTACCCCCTTTTATATAATCTTTAACGTTCTTATTTTTTCTGGTGACATAGGTTCCATAGACCACAATAAAAATTAAAGTTATGGACAGAATAATCCAATCTATTGCATGAAGTTTGCTTGAAATTTCCATAAACTTAAACTGTAAAATAATTTGTGATTATATAAAAAGCAAGAATGTACACCACATTTGCCACCAAAACTAAGGTGTATTCTTTTTTCCAGATATATTTTTGCTGTTTCATTATTTCTTTACTTGTTGTTTAACTTCTATTGTATTCTTGCCTACAGACAACATATTCGCAAATAACTTGTAGGCTCCAGAAACCCCTGCAGGTAATTCTCTGAAGAAACTTAAGCCCGTATAGATATAATTTCCTTGACCATATTTAGCAATTAATAAACTTCCGTTTTTAGCAGTTTCGCCCTTATCATTCATAGATAAAATTGGGGTGTATTCTTTACTCCAGCTATTGGGAAAATACAATCCACGTTCTTGCACCCATCCTTTAAAATCGCTTTGAGTAATTGTATTAGGGAAGTTTAATAATGAATTATCTTTTGCTAAGACTCTAACTTCTGAAAATTCATCAGTAACTCTATCTCTGGATAATTTAAGAGAGAAAGGAGCAGCAACATCTACGTTTCTATTGGTATTGTATTGTACAATCATATTCCCTCCTTTTTCCACGTATTCCAATAAGAATTTTTGTTTAAATTTTAATTCTTTTAATACATTATAAGCTCTTATCCCTAAAACAATAGCATCAAAATCATGCAAGTTTTCACTGGTAATTTCATCAGGGTTTATTTTAACAACAGTATAACCAATTTGTTTTAAACTTTCTGAAACAGCATCTCCAGCACCCTGAATATAACCAATATAATTTCCTGCCTTTTTAATATTTAATCGAACAACCTTTGCTTCAGAATTTGATAAAACTGATTGTTTTGGAATATGACTATAATTAATTTCTACCAACTCTTTTTTAAATGTTTTTCCATTTGAAGTTGCAATAACTTCTAGGGTTCCTTCGGATTGGTTTTCAGGGGGACTCACCAAAAATTCAACCTCCTGTTTGTCGTTTTTTTGAAGGATATTAAACGGTATTTCTTTGGGTGAAACTGTCCAATTGACAGGAACTTTTATACGCACATTTCCAGAAATAGTATTGGCTCCTGCTTTTACTTCAACAAAAACTTTTTTGGGAGTATTGTCAGAAAAAATAATCACCTTATCTTTTAGTTTTGTGGTTACCAAAGGTAAAATCTCAAAAGGCTCATAAATCTCGCCTTTATCTCTTTCTGAATATCTCCTTATAATATCTTTTATAATGGTAATGGGAACATTATCAATTATCAAATTAAATTTAATCTTTGCTGGTCTTGGTGTTTCTGGGTTTCCAATTAGCAATTGATTATTAACGGCGTACATCCCTAAAGAGGCCTTATTTCGCAACCAATAAGGATCAGAAAATTGATTTGTTTTAAGATGAATCGTTTGTTTAAAATTAATTTTTTTATTCGTTTCTAAATCCATTTTTTTAAAAATGGTTGTCTTGTCTATTGTGGATGTAATTGACGTTAACTCAACACTAATATTACTTCTATTTAAAACTTCAAAGGCTACATCAATTTTAGAATTTGGTGTCCCAGATGAACTAACCGCAGAAGCTTCTAAATACAATCCAGCAGAAGCTTTAATGATATTTAAAATTTGCTTTTCTTTAATTTCTCGCCAATATTGGTCTTCTAATTTTTGAATTTTTTGATAAGCCTCCAATAATTTTGGTAGATGTTTGGAAGGATTTACAAAATCGAAATTTTGTTCAATTGTGTATAATATAGCCCCTATTTCACCACCACCTTTTATGCGATTCCAGGTTGTATTTATTCCTGAAAAAATATCACTTTTATCTTTGGGTATCTCACCTTTTAAAAACTCTAAATATTCGGTTTGACTTCCTCTTGTTGTAATTCTACCAAAACCTTGACATAAATGTTGGCTGCTTGCCATTGAAGCTAATTCATTGTTAGACAATCCCTTTAAAGGATAATATGAGCCAACATCAAATTTTATAAAATCTTTTACTGCTTCTGCAAATTTGTCTTTATCTCTGTAAAACCATGAAGAGGTATTGTAAAATAAACGTTTGGGTTTCCATGTTTTAGTATATTGTAGTTGCTCTTTGTACTTTGAGCTATCTCCTGCCAAATCAAAAGCTTCAAAACTTAACATTGCAGAACCTGTGTGATGTCCGTGAGTTGTTCCAGGAGTTTTATGATTAAATCTGTTAATAATTACATCGGGTTTAAAGGTTCTAATTGCCCAAACAACATCACTTAAAACCTCTTCTTTATTCCAAATTTCTAGAGTTTCGTCTGGGTGTTTCGAATAACCAAAATCATTGGCTCTTGTAAATAACTGTTCTCCTCCATCAACTCTTCTTGCTGCCAATAACTCTTGGGTTCTAATAACGCCTAACAATTCTCTAATTTCTGGCCCAATTAAATTTTGTCCTCCATCTCCTCTTGTGAGAGACAAATAGCCAGTTCTTGCCTTTACATTATTTGCTAAATAAGCAATTAAGCGGGTGTTTTCATCATCTGGATGAGCAGCAACATATAAAGCGGTACCTAAAAAATTTAATTTTTGAAGCCTCTCATAAATTTGATTTGAAGTTAATTTCTGAGGTTTTTGTGAAATGAGGCTGAATGAAATCAGTAAAAATGAAAGTATAAAAAAGTTCTTTTTTTTCATTTGTTTGGTTTGATGATTTTAACAAAAATAGTTTTTTTTATAAATTAAAACCTATCTATTAACATAATTATAACGTTTTAAAATTCGTCAACAAATTGCTCATAAACTGTTAATAAATTAATTTTTAAACTCACTTAATAAGATTATATTTGTAAATCAACATAAGAAAAGAATTTACATGAAATTTATAGTATCGAGTTCGCAGTTATTGAAGCAATTACAAGTTTTAGGCGGCGTTATAAATAGCAACAACACCTTACCTATTCTAGACAACTTTTTATTTGAGTTGTCTGAAAATGAATTAAAAGTTTCTGCTTCAGACCTAGAAACAACGATGAGCTCTGTGGTTGAAGTAGAAAGCGAAAGTTCTGGTTCTATTGCTGTTTCTGCACGTTTGTTATTAGATACTTTAAAAACATTCCCAAACCAGCCTTTAACCTTTAAAACAGAAGGAGAAAATACAATTGAAATTAGTTCTGATCAAGGAAAATATGACATGGCTTATTTTGGTGGAGATGAGTTTCCAAAAGCGGTTTCTTTGCCCTCACCAAGTACCACTGTAATTCCTGCACATATTTTAGGAACTGCCATCTCTAAAACTATTTTTGCTGCTGGGAATGATGATTTACGTCCAGTAATGAGCGGTGTATTTTTTCAATTTAGTTCACAAAGTTTAACTTTTGTTGCAACAGATGCTCATAAATTAGTAAAATATTCTAGAACAGATGTCACCGCAGATCAAACGGCAGAATTTATCATGCCCAAAAAACCTCTAAATTTATTAAAAGGGATTTTAAGTGGTTCTGATAGCGAAGTTACCATAGAATATAATGACGCAAATGCAAAATTTACATTTGACAATGTTGTTTTAGTGTGTCGTCTAATTGATGGAAAATATCCTAATTATGAAGCTGTAATTCCTAAAGAAAACCCCAATAAATTAACAATAGATAGAGCTTCTTTCTTAAATTCTGTAAGACGTGTTTCTATTTTCTCCAGTAAAACTACACATCAGATTCGTCTAAAAATGGCAGGAACAGAACTAAATATCTCTGCAGAAGATTTAGATTTTGCAAACAAAGCAGATGAACGTTTGCATTGCGATTATCAGGGAGATGATATGCAAATTGGTTTTAACTCACGATTTTTAAGTGAAATGTTAAATAACTTAAACTCAAACGAAGTTTTAATTGAAATGTCTTTACCCAACAGAGCAGGAATTTTAACACCTATTGATGGTACAGACCAAGGCGAACAAGTTACCATGCTTGTAATGCCTGTAATGTTAAATAACTAAAAAACAGCATATCCCAAATATTAAATAGCATAAAATATATAAAAACCACAACTTTTAAGTTGTGGTTTTTTTGTTTACATTTAACAGATGAATTTTCTAGCTCACTTGTACTTATCAAATAGTAACACCAATATAATGATTGGTAACTTTATTGCAGATCATATTATAGCGAATAAGTATGAGCAGTATTCCAAAGAAATTCAACAAGGTATTTTCTTACATAGAGAAATAGATACGTTTACAGATACCCATGCAGTTGTAAGAAAGAGCAAAAGACGTTTGCACATCCGTTACGGACATTACGCTGGTGTAATAATCGATATTTTTTATGATTATTTTTTAGCAAAAAACTGGAACCAGTATTCTGCAATTCCATTAGATATTTATACCCATGCTGTTTATAAATTATTTCAAAAAAAATCAGCAGAATTGCCTCTAAAATCTCAGCAGTTTGTCAAGTATATGGTTCAGTATAACATCCTCTATAATTATCAATTTGAAGAAGGAATTGAAAAAGTTTTAATCGGAATGAATTCAAGAACAAAAGGAAAATCTCAAATGAATTTAGCCATTGAAGATCTCCATATTTTAAAGAACGAATTTGAAGAAGATTTTACTGCGTTTTTTAAAGAATTAACGGCGTTTACAACAAAAAAAATAAAAGAAATTAATCAATCAAACCCATCACTATGAAAAAATTATTTTTGTTATTTACAATTTGTATTTTGATGTTTCATTGTAAAACATCTAACAAACAAATAACTGGTTTAATTACAGAGAAAGCAATGGTAGTCTCTGCAAGACAGGAAGCTTCTAAAGTTGGATCTGATATTTTAGAAAAAGGCGGTAATGCATATGATGCAATGGTTGCCACCCATTTTGCACTGGCAGTTGTATATCCCGTTGCTGGAAATATTGGTGGAGGTGGTTTTATGGTCTACAGAAATAATGATGGCACAAAAGGCGCTTTAGATTTTAGAGAAAAAGCCCCAATGACAGCACACAAAGACATGTATCTAGATTCTTTAGGGAATGTCATTAAAAATAAGAGTACATTAGGAGCACATGCTGTTGGAATTCCTGGTTCTGTTGCTGGCGCTTTTGAAGTTTATGAAAAATTTGGGAGTTTGCCTTTTAATGACCTTATTCAACCTGCTATAGATTTAGCAAAAAACGGATATAGAGTTACCAAAAAACAAGCAGCCTCTTTAAATAATGCTACGGAAAGATTTGAAAAAGCAAACAACTATACAACCATATTTGAAAGAGAATGGAAAGAAGGAGACCTCTTAAAACAAGAAGAATTAGCAGAGACATTAGAACGCATTCGAGATTTGGGAAAAAACGGATTTTACAAAGGTAAAACTGCCCAGCTATTTGTAAATTATGTTAGAGAATTAGGAGGAATTATTTCTCATGATGACCTAGAAAAATACCAAGCAATCTGGAGAAAGCCAATTACTTTTACCTATAAAAATCATACCATTACATCAATGACATTGCCAGCAAGTGGAGGAATTTGTTTGGCTCAAATTTTAAAATCTGTAGAACCTTTCGAAGTCTCAAAAATTAAGCATAATTCTACAAAATATATACAATTACTCACGGAAGCAGAAAGAAGAAGCTACGCAGATAGAGCACATTTTTTAGGCGATATTGATTTTGTAAATGTACCGATTGATAGTTTAACAGACACCAGTTACATCAACAAGAGAATGCGTTCTTTTTCTTGGGATAAAGCAACTCCCTCATCGGAAGTTTCTCATGGAAAAGTATTAGGGTATGAAAGTGATGAAACAACGCACTATTCGATTATAGACCAATTTGGGAATGCAGTATCCGTAACGACAACTTTAAATACGGGTTATGGTTCTAAAGTAGTCGTAAAAGGTGCTGGTTTTATTTTAAATAATGAAATGGACGATTTTTCTAGCAAACCCGGAACACCAAATGTTTATGGTTTGGTAGGCTCTAAAGCCAATGCAATAGCTCCCGAAAAAAGAATGCTTAGTTCAATGACTCCCTCAATTGTAGAAAAAGATGGAAAATTAAAAATGGTAGTAGGAACTCCAGGAGGATCTACCATTATTACTTCTGTTTTACAAAATATTTTAAATGTTGTAGAATATAATATGGGCATGCAAGAATCTGTAAATCAACCAAGGTTTCATCATCAATGGTTACCAGATCAAATTCTTATGGAACCTAACGGCTTTGACAGTATCACTAAAAATAATTTAGCCTCTAAAGGCTATAAAATAGTAGAAAGAAACTCTTTAATTATTGGCAGAGTTGATGCTATTTTAGTATTACAAAACGGAAAATTAGAGGCTGGTGCAGATCCCAGAGGAGATGATACTGCCGTTGGATTTTAAGAGTTCATTTTACAATAATATTTCAAAACTTAAATATGTATGCAGGTACAACCATTTCATTTAGCAATTCCAGTTCAAGATTTAGATAAGTGCAGAACTTTTTATAGCCGTGTTTTAAATTGTAAAGAAGGACGAAGCTCTGATCATTGGGTAGATTTTAATTTCTTTGGACATCAATTAGTAATTCATCAAAAAGATGGTTTTCATCCTGAAAGAATCTCTAATCCTGTAGATGGACATGAGGTTCCTGTTCCTCACTTTGGAGTTATTTTAACTTGGGAGGATTGGCATCACTTATCTGAACGATTAAAAGCAAATAATACTCCATTTATAATAGAACCCACAATTCGTTTTAAAGGAAAAGTTGGTGAACAAGCAACAATGTTCTTAAATGATCCAGAAAATAATGCTTTGGAGTTCAAAGCCTTTAAAGATGAGCGTCAGATTTTTGCGAAATAAAGTCCCCTAACATCATTTTTATTTTTGTTGATTTTTCTATCTTTATCAAAATTAATTAACCCTTTTATTTATTATGAAAAAACTCATTTTTATTTTTTCAATTCTAATTAGCTACAGCAATTTTTCTCAAGGAACAAGATTATTAAGACAACCCACAATGTCTGATACTGATGTTGTTTTTGTTTATGCGGCAGATTTATGGAAAGCATCTTTAAATGGTGGAAATGCTATTCGTTTAACAAGTGATGAAGGATATGAAACGAACCCTCATTTTTCTAAAGATGGAAAGTGGATTGCTTTTACAGCTCAATATGATGGGAATACTGACGTATATTTGGTGTCTATAAATGGTGGCGAGCCAAAACGATTAACCTATCACCCCTCTGCAGATATTGTTCAGGGTTGGACACCAAATGGAGAAATACTTTTTCGCTCAGATAGAGAATCTAGACCTACTCAAACAAGTAAATTTTATACCGTTTCTAAGGAGGGTGGAATGCCAGAATCTTTTGCGCTTCCCAGAGCTGCCTACGGAAAAATTTCTGAAGACAATAAATATATTGCATACACACCCATTACAAGTTGGGATGCAGAATGGAGAAATTACAGAGGTGGACAGGCAATGCCTATTTGGATTGTAAATTTAAAAACAAAAAAATTAATTAAAACTCCACAAAAAGATGGAGAGAGACACGTAAATCCTGTATGGTATAAAGGTGATGTATATTATATTTCAGAAAGAGATTACACTGCCAATATTTGGTCCTATAATTTTAAAACACAGAAAGAAACTCAGGTTACATTTCATAAAAAATTTGATGTTAAGAATATTGATGCCAACAAAAACGGAATTGTTTATGAGCAAGGTAGTTTTTTACATTTTCTAAACCCAGAAACGAAAAAAACAAATCCAATTGTAATTAATGTTAAAGGAGATTTAAACTACGCTCGATCAAGATGGATGGATGTTCGTGGAAGAAATCTTACTAATGCAAATGTTTCTCCCAAAGGAAAAAGAGCAATTTTTGAATATAGAGGAGAAATATTTACAGTTCCAAAAGAAAACGGAACTTGGAGAAACTTAACAAATTCTTCTGGCGTTGCAGATCGTTCGCCAATTTGGTCTCCAAAAGGAGACAAAGTAGCTTGGTTTTCAGACAAGAATGGAGAATATGAACTGGTTATGGCAGATCAAAATGGCAATAACCAAGAATTTATAAAATTACCAAATCCTACTTTTTATTTTCAGCCAGATTGGTCTCCAGACGGAAAATACATCGCATATACAGATACTAATTTTGTAATATGGGTAATCGATTTAGAAACTAAGAAAATTACAAAAATAGATGCAGATACCTATGCACACCCCAATAGAACGATGAATCCAAAATGGTCTCCCGATAGCAATTGGATCGCCTATGCTAAACAAAACAACAACAGCTTTAAATCTATTTATGCATATGAAATAAGTACGAAGAAAATTATACAAGTTACAGATCCAATTGCAGATGCAATTTCTCCTGTTTGGGATGCTACTGGTAAGTATATCTATACATTAGCAAGCACCGATTATGGATTACAAACAGGTTGGTTAGACATGAGCTCTTATGACCCAAGTGTTACAAGAGCCTTATATGCAATAGTTTTAAATTCGAAAGATAAAGCTCCTATTTTACCAAAAACAGATGAAGAATCTTTAGAAAAAGAAAAGACAAAAGAAGACAAAAAAGGAAAGAAAGGAAAGAAAGAAACTAAAAAATCATCCAAAGAAAATAAAACCATTATTGTTGAAGAGGGTCTATTTGATAGAGCTGTTGTTCTAAAATTGCCTGCAAAAAATTATATGGGCTTATTAAAAGGGCCAAAAAACAAAGTATTTATAGCAGAAGCTATTCCAAATTCTAGAGGATTAACGGTGCATAGTTATGACATTTCCAAAGAAAAAGCGACGGTTTTTGCAACTGGTGTTTCTTCAATGACAGCATCAAATGATAGAAATTCAATCTTAATTTCTAAAGGAGGAACTTGGAGTTTAGAAAGTAGCAAAGCTGCCAAACTGGGGAAAAAATCTTTAAATACAACTATGAAAATAAAGGTTGATCCCAAAGCAGAAGCGCATCAAATTTTTAAAGAAGGATGGCGATATATGCGTGACTTCCTTTACGTAGACAATGTTCATGGCGCTCCGTGGGACGATGTCTATAAATGGTATTCTCCATGGATAAAAGATGTTCGTCACAGAACCGATTTAAATTATGTGGTAGATATAATGAGTGGAGAAATTGCCATTGGGCATTCGTATGTTTACGGTGGAGATTTACCAAATATCAATAGAGTTACTGTTGGCTTATTAGGAGCAGATTTAGAAAAAAATAATGGCTTTTATCGTTTTGCGAAAATTTATACTGGTGAACGTTGGAACCCCAATGTTGCTTCGCCTCTTGGCCTACCAGGCATAAATATAAATAACGGAGATTATTTAATTGAAATTAATGGAGTTTCTTTAACATCAAAAATGAATCCTTATCAATTATTAGAACAAACTGCGGGAAGAGAGATTTATATCAAAGTAAATGATAAACCCTCTCTAAAAGATGCACGAACTGTATTAATAACACCCACTTTTAGCGAAAGAGCCTTAAGATCTATAGATTGGGTAGAAAACAATAGAAAAAAAGTTGATAAACTGTCTAAAGGAAAATTAGCTTATGTATATGTTCCAAATACAAGTGGTGCTGGCTTTTCGTCTTTTAATCGGTATTATTTTTCCCAACAGGATAAAAAGGGAGTCATTATAGATGAAAGAAATAATGGTGGAGGTTCTGCTGCAGATTATATGATTGATATTATGTCTCGAGAAGTTGTTGGTTTTTTTAATAGTAAAAGTGAAAGCAGACGACCTTGGACAACACCTATCGCAGGAATTTGGGGGCCAAAAGTGATGATTATAAATGAAAGAGCAGGTTCTGGTGGAGATCTACTTCCTTATATGTTTAAAGAAAAAAAAATAGGCCCATTAGTAGGAACAACAACTTGGGGTGGTTTGGTTGGAACTTGGGACACCCCTCCTTTTATTGATGGAGGAAGAATGGTTGCCCCTAGAGGTGGCTTCTTCGATATTGATGGAAATTGGGCCGTTGAGGGCGAAGGGGTAGCACCCGATATTGAGGTTCATCAAACTCCAAAAGAAGTTTTAGCTGGAAAAGATCCTCAATTGGAAAAAGCCGTTGAAGAGGCATTAAGATTGTTAAAAGGAAATGAATTTATACTAAAAAAAGAACCAAAAGCACCCATTCGCTCTAAAAGACCAAAAGGATACCAAAAAGAAAATTAAACCTACTTAGTGTTTCTAGAGGTATGTGAATTATTTTTTTAAAAAATCATTATAATTTCTTTGAAAATTATTGATATCCATATTACACCAAAACAGCATAAACCTGTTCGTTTACAGGAATATGCTGTTGGTATTTTTAAAATATTACCCACGAAGTCTGCCATTAAAAAAGCGATTAAAAAAAAATTGATTTTTGTTGATGGAAAAACAACTTCTACTGCTCAATTTATTAAAGGTGGCGAGATAATTGAGTTGTTTCAGACCAAAGAAAGTAGTGTGTTAAAGAAATTAAATTTAAAATTAAAAATACTATTTGAAGATGACTATTTGGCCATCATTTACAAACCTGGGGGAATTTTGGTTAGTGGAAACTCATTTGCAACCATTGACAATGCGCTTCCTCAAAACGTAAAAAAAAGCCCCAAACCCGATGCTGTTCGTCCAAGACCTGTTCATCGTCTAGATTATCCAACAAGCGGCTTATTACTGGTTGGGAAAACTTCTTCTTCTATTATTGCTTTAAACGCAATGTTTGAGAATAAAGAAGTTACAAAAATATATCATGCAATTACCATCGGTGAAATGGTGCCTGAAGGGGAGATAAATTCTAAGATTGATACTAAAATAGCTATGACCAAGTTTAACGTTTTAAAAACTGTTTTCTCAAAGCGTTTTGGTTGCTTAAATTTAGTAAAACTAATGCCTAAAAATGGGAGAAAACATCAGTTAAGGAAACACTTATTAGCGAATAAAAGTCCTATTTTAGGAGACAAGGAATATTTTATTGATGCTTTAATTTTAAAAGGAAAAGGCTTGTATTTACATGCTTCTATGCTAGAATTTACCCATCCCTTTACCAATAAAAAAATAGTTGTTTCAAAAGAACTTCCAAAGAAGTTTAGAAAGATTTTTCCAGAAGTATCAGTTCATCAACTGTTTTCTTAAGTCTGTGCATCAATTCATAAATTTCTTCTTCATGATAGGCTGCAAATCCTATTCTGATACAATGGTGGTTTAATTTTGCAATGTCATATCGTTTCCAATCTCCAATTTCTAATTGGTGTTTTCTTGCAAGTACAGAAATATGTTCCCAAGAATAATTAGTATTCAATCGCACCCATACCGCCATCCCTCCTTTTGGAATTTCAAACTCAAAAATAGTTGGAAAATAGTGCTTTAATAGACTACAAAACAAATCTCTTCGTGCTTTGTACACTTTCAGTACTTTCTTAATATGTCTATCCAAATCGCCACTTTTTATAAATTCAGCAAAGGTTAATTCTAATAAAGCATCACCTTGCCTATCAATACATCTTCGTTGATTTGCAGCTTCATTTACAAATTCAATAGGGGCAATTAAATATCCAATTCTAAAAACAGGGGCCACTGTTTTACACACCGAACCTATATACACAACATTTCCACCCACATCATGACTCGCCAGCGGTAAAATTGGAGAATGGTTATAATTAAAATCGTAATCATAATCATCTTCAATAATGGCAAAATTGTATTTTTTAGCCAAGTTTAATAAATGAATTCTTCTATTTGCAGATAAGGTTACTGTTGTTGGATGATGATGATGAGAAGTAACGAAAACCGCTTTTATTTGCTGATTTTTGCAAATGTTTTCAATGTCTTGAGTAACCAACCCATTTTCATCAACAGGAATTCTTATCAAATTTGATTTTTGATGTAGAAAAGAAATGTCTGCAGAGGTATAATTTGTATCGCCAACAACCATTATATCCCCTTTTTTCAGCAATAATTTAGAGGATAAATAGATGCCCATCTGGCTTCCTCTAGTTATTAATATATTCTCAAAAGTTGTATTTAACCCTCTTGTTTTATTTAAATATTCAGATAAGGTTTTTCGCAATTTTTCATTCCCAAAAATGGATCCATAAGACATTTCTTTATAAATCTTTTTGCTGCTACAAATTCTTCTATAAGTTCTCGCTAAATCTTCAGTAGGAGTTAATCTAGCATCAGAAATTCCATCATTTAAATACATAAAATCATGAGAATGTGTAAACGTTTTTCTCTCTAATAAAGGCTCTTTATAAAACTTAAAACCTGTGTTCTCTTTTACTTTTTTTGTCTTTAATTCTTGAAATTCTCTTTGATGTAATTCTGGTAAATCTGCATGTACATAGGTTCCTTTTTTGGCGATACTTTCTACCCAACCTTGCAACAATAACTCTTCATAGCAAGCAACCACCGTTTTTCTGTGCACACCTAATAATTCTGCCAAGGTTCTACTTCCGGGTAATTTCGTTTTTGGAGGCAATTTTCTGTCTTTAATAAATATTATAAATTGATTTGCCAATTGCAAATACAAAGATTGAGCACCTTTTCTTTTTAACTGAAAACTAGTTTTATAAGGAAACATAAGCTGGACTATTATTTATTTATATTCTGGATTACTATAAGAGTCCATAAATATAGTAATTTTGGAAATCTAATAACCAACGAAAGATTCAAATACCTACAGATGATTAAGCAAGATTTAAAACCATTAGAATACAACGAATATTACAAAAGTTACATTGATAAAATTCCGGATGAAACGGGATTAATTCCTGGATTAGAAGCCGATAAAGAAATGGTCATTAATTTCTTTTCTTCGCTCCCAAAGCACAAGTTAGAATACAGATATCAACCCAAAAAGTGGAGTATCAAAGAGGTTTTACAGCACATCATTGATACGGAACGTATTTTTATGTACCGCTTATTGCGAATTGCTAGAAAAGACACCACTGAATTGGCAGGTTTTGATCAGGATGTTTATGTAGCACCTTCTGAGGCTAATAGCAAATCATTAGAAGCGTTGATTCATGAATTTACGGTTACACGTTTGTATTCAATACACCTTATCCAAAGTATTTCTGATGAAAATTTATTGAATTTAGGAACCGCAAGTAATTCTAGAATATCTGCCAGAGCTTGCGCATTTATACTATTAGGACACAGTATTTGGCATATAGAAATTATCAAAGAACGGTATTTATAATATTAGAAATTAGCAGCAATTACAATAAAAATAACAAGGATTTTACTAGAGAAAATAACTGTTACACTAAAACTGGAGCAACTTCAAAAAATAAAGAAGATTTTTTAAGACATACATCACCATGAAAGAATATCAAAAATCAAAATTAAATCGTGTAAAACGTGGAAAAAAAAGAGCAACCTACAATATAGAAAAAATCAACGCTATTTTAGATGCAGGATTTATTGGGTATGTAAGTTATAATTTTGAAGGAAAAGCAATTGCTATTCCAATGGCCTATGGCAGAAAAGACCATACAATAATTTTACACGGTTCTAGAACAAATAGAATGTTGACCACCTTGTTGGAGGTTCAGGAAATGAGCATGACCGTGATGCATTTAGATGCATTGGTTTTAGCCCGTTCTGGTCTTCATCATTCTGTAAATTATAGAGCTGCAACTTTATTTGGTACTGTAAAAAAAATTGAAGAAAAAGAAAAAAAAGATGCCGCTTTATGGTGTTTTATGGAGCACATGATGAAAGGAAGATGGGGCGGAATTAGAAAAATGAAAGATGAAGAATATGATAGAACTTTAGTTGTAGAAATGACCATAGAAACTGCATCCGCAAAAATCAGAGATGTTGGTGTTTCAGATGAATCTGAAGATTATGCACTAGACGTTTGGGCGGGTATAATGCCCTTAAAACAAGTTGCAGAATATCCTATTCCCGATAAAGGAAAGCCTGAAAAAATGAAAATTCCACAACATATTTTAGATTATTATGAGCAAAACAAATCATGAATTGATTTAAAAATGATACATTAGCTTTTTAATTTATCATTTTTTTTTATGAAGAAATTTTTCAAAATAATAGGAATCCTTTTACTCCTAATACTCGTTTTTATCACTGCTTTTTATTTTATTAATAATGAAAAACTTCCCGAGGGAAAACAAGGGAAAGAAGCAGATGCTCTCGCCATTAAAATGTTCAATGCTTTGAACCATGAAGCTTTTGAAAAAACAGAGATTTTAGAGTGGAGTTTTAGAAATAAAAATCATTATAAATGGTTCAAACAGGAACATATTGTTCATGTTTCTTGGGATGATAAAAAAGTAATTTTACACACAAAATCGCCAGAGAGTTCCACTGCTTTTATCAACGGAAAAGAAACCGATGATCAAGCATTAATTAAAAAGGCAACTGCTTTTTTTAACAATGATTCTTTTTGGTTGGTTGCACCTTTCAAAATTTTTGATTCAGGAACTGAAAGACGCCTTGTAAAACACAATGATAAAGATGCATTATTGATAACCTATACTTCTGGTGGTTCTACCCCTGGAGATTCATATTTATGGATTTTAGACGATAATTATTTACCAACCTCATTCAAAATGTGGGCTTCAATAGTTCCAATTGGTGGGGTTTCAGCAACTTGGTCTGGTTGGAAAAACACCGAAGCAGGTATACAATTATCTACAAAACATCAACTTTCATTATTTGGAATGGAGCTACCATTGGGTTCTGTTAGAGCCTACAATGCTAAAGCAGATCAACTTGCCAATAAAATACTCAAAGCCATACATCATCAAGCTTATAAAAATACGCGCTATATAGCGTGGAGTTTTGGAGGAAGAAGAAATTATATCTGGGACAAAGAAAAACACATCATCGATATTTCTTGGGACACCCTTCGTGTACAACTGCACCCCAATGATCTTGATAAAAGTTCCGTTTTCTATAATGGTAAAAGGCAACAAGTATCAGATTCAATTCTTGTAAGTAAAGCCAATGCTATGTTTAATAATGATAGTTTTTGGTTGGTTGCACCTCATAAATTATTTGATTCTGGAACGATTAGAAATATTGAAAAAGTAGAGGGAAAAGATGCTTTATTTATAAAATACACCACTGGAGGCTCAACCCCGGGAGATTCTTACCTGTGGATTCTAGATAGTAATTATGTTCCTAAAAGTTATAAGATGTTTGTGCCAAGTATGAAAATGAATGGAGTTTCATCTACTTGGCAAGATTGGATAACCACAGAAAGTGGAACATTATTGCCAACAAATCACAGTTTTGGAAAAAATAGAATTTTAAGTATGGGAGAAGTAAAAGGATATAATTAGAATGAATGCAAAAACAATTTCAATCGGAATCTTAAGAGCTTTAGCAATTTTAGCGGGTCTTGCAATGCTTTGTTATTTTTTATTTAAAATTCAATCTGTAATTCTGTACATTATAATTGCAGGAATTTTGTCATTAATTTCAAGACCTTTAATTCTTTTTTTAAGGAAAAAATTAAAATTTCCAAACACAATAGCTGTTATTTTTACCATGATTGTTATGTTGGGATTTTTATCGGGTTTACTTATAATGTTTGTCCCTTTAATTGCTGAACAAGGAAAAAGTTTATCATTATTAGAAGTTGATAAATTGCAAATTAATGTTCAAGAGATATTCAAGCAAATAACGGCTTATTTTTCTTCTAAAGGAATTGATGTTTTGGGTGAATTAAAAAATGTTGATTTTATTGCTCAATTTAAAGAGATTCCTAATTTATTAAACGCTGTTCTTGGAGCTGTGGGTTCTTTGAGTGTTGGCTTATTTTCAGTATTATTTATCTCTTTCTTTTTTATGAAAGACAGTCATTTATTAAAAAATGGTATGTTAACAATCATTCCAGACAAAACAGAAGAAAGATTTTCAAAGTCACTAGAGACCATTAAAGATTTGTTGTCAAGATATTTTATAGGATTGTTAACTCAAATCACAATTTTGTTTGTGCTCTACACAATTATTTTATTAATTTTTGGAATTGACAATGCTGTTGTTATTGCTTTTTTGTGTGCGTTATTAAACTTAATTCCTTATGTTGGCCCTATGATTGGAGCTGTAATCATGTTTATTTTGTCAATGACAAGTAATATTGGTCAAGATTTTCAAGCGGAAATTTTACCCACAAGCATATATGTTATGATTGGCTATTTAATTGCTCAATTGATAGACAACTTTGGTAGTCAACCCCTTATTTTTTCCAAAACTACAAAATCACATCCCTTAGAAATTTTTCTTATTATAATTATTGGAGGCTTACTTTTTGGAATTATGGGAATGATTACGGCAGTTCCCCTATACACTGCGTTGAAAGTAATTTTAAAAGAGTTTTTAGCGGATAATAAAATTGTAAAATCTTTAACCAAAGATCTTTAAGATATTTTGAATCTTACTATTTTACATCCAGAAATTCAACAGTTTATTTCAGACAATTTAAAATCAGACATTACAAAACTAGTTTTAAAAGGAAGTCCTTTTCAGGGGGTTTCAATTCAAGAGTTGGCAAATCAAATCGTTGCAAAACAAAAAGCATCAACCAAGTTACCAACCTGGTTTTCTGGAGAAAACATCTATTATCCAGAAAAAATTAGTGTGGAACAAACTTCTTCAGAAATTACTGCAAAATACAAATCAAAATTAGTTTCTGGAGATGTAATTATAGATATTACTGGGGGCTTTGGTGTAGATTCTTATTACTTTTCTAAACACTTCAACAAGGTAATTCATATAGAAATTAACGAGGTTTTATCAACAATAGTAAAGCACAATTATCGGCAATTAAAGCAAGAAAATGTTACTACATTTGCTCAAAATGGTATTGATTTCCTTAAAAATACAGAACAATTTTTCGATTGTATTTATGTAGACCCATCAAGAAGAAATAATTTAAAAACAAAAGTATTTTTATTGAAAGATTGCTTGCCAAACATTACAGAAAATTTAGATTTCTTATTCAGTAAAACAACCCTAATTCTACTTAAAGGATCACCTATTTTGGATATTTCGAGTGCAATTAGTGACTTAAAATTTGTAAAAGAAGTTCATATTGTGGCAATTCAAAACGATGTAAAAGAAGTATTATTTTTATTGGAGAAAGACACAAAAGAACCGCTGCTTATAAAAACTATTCATTTCCTAAAAAAAGGGGTAGAAAAATTCAATTTTATCCCACAAAAAAAGGCAATATCTACTTATTCTGAACCTTTAACCTATTTGTATGAACCCAATGCAGCCATTTTAAAATCTGGAGGATTTCATCAAATATCCAGTCTATTAAATGTCTTTAAATTACACCAACACTCACATTTATATACTTCAGACAGTTTGATTGATTTTCCAGGAAGAGTTTTTAAAATAAAAAATAGTATTTCTTACGATAAAAGGAAAATTAGTACTCTAATTCCGGGAAAAAAAGCAAATATTACTAACAGAAATTTTCCTAAAACAGTGGCCCAAATACGAAAAGAAACAAAGCTTAAAGATGGTGGAAATATATTTGTATTCTTTTCTACAGACATGCACAAAAAATTAATAGTACTAATTTGCTTAAAAATTTAAACGTTTCAATTACTGGGCATTCACTATTGAGATCTCTATGCTCCTTTTGGTTGTATTGAAGTGGCCACAAAAACTCTAGAAGTAGAGAAATTATTTCTTTAAAACGACACTCGCATTAATTTTCGAGACTTTTGTTTTTTTACACTACAACATTTTCAGTAAGTTTGTATAGAAAGGCCAACTTTATAGTTTATGCAAACATTCGTATATCAGGGATTAAAAATTATTAGCAACCAACAAGTATCCATTCAAGATCATTTGGTTGTGGAAGCTCCGTTGCAAATAAACATTAATAATGAATCCTATACGGTTGTTATGAGAACTCCGGGCAATGATAAAGAACTTATACGAGGCTTGCTTTTTGCAGAAGATATTTATAAAAGCGATGTGAATTTTAATCTTGAGATGAAGAAAGAGGAGAACAAAATTCCTTCAATTGTAAACATCCATATCCCTAAAGAAATTTTAGGAAAAGGATATCTAAATAAGCGAACACTTTTGTCTGTTTCTTCTTGTGGTATTTGCGGAAAACAAGCATTAAAAGATTTAAAAGTGGAGGGAGAAAAATTACAATTCAAAGAAGGTTTTTCTTTTAAAAAACTACATAAAATGCATGCAAAAATGAATTCTTTTCAAGATACATTTAAAGCCTCGGGAGGAAGTCATGCTGCTGCAATTTTTGATAAAAACCAAGAGTTACTTAGTATCAAAGAAGACATAGGAAGACACAATGCAGTAGATAAAACTGTGGGAGAGTTGCTATTAAAAAACGCATTAAAAAAAGCGAATTACTTACTTGTAAGCGGACGAGTATCTTACGAAATTGTATCCAAAGCATTTATTGCAAAAATCCCAATTATTGTTGCCGTTTCGGCCTGTTCTTCTTTAGCGGTAGATTTTGCAAAAGAGTTTGGAATTTGTTTAATTGGTTTTACAAGAGAAAATAAAATGACCATTTATTCAAACCCAAGGTTTATAAATAATTTAGAAAATGTCTAAAAAATCAAACGCACAGCCACCAGAAAAATTGACAGGAATTCAACTGAAAAAGATTCCAAAATCTGCTGTTGGTGCCAAAGCAATTGCTTCTACTTTGAGTCATATAAAAGAGGAAGTAGGTCTTACAAAGGGAATTGGTTTATTAAAAAACTTAAATCAGAAAGATGGTTTTGATTGCCCTGGTTGTGCATGGCCAGATCCAGATGAAAAACGTGCTTTTTTGGCTGAATATTGTGAAAATGGTGCAAAGGCTGTTGCAGAAGAAGCCACAAGAAATAGAGTTTCCCCACTATTTTTTGCAACACACTCTGTTAAAGAATTGTCTAAATTATCTGACTATGAAATTGGAAAAAGTGGAAGAATAACCCATCCTATGTATTTGCCAGAAGGCAAAGATCATTATGAAGAAATTTCTTGGAAAGACGCTTTTAAATTGATTGGAAAAGAATTAAATTCTTTAGACTCTCCTGATGAAGCTATTTTTTATACCTCTGGAAGAACAAGTAATGAAGCTGCTTTTTTGTATCAATTATTTGCGCGTCAGTTTGGTACAAATAATTTACCAGATTGCTCCAATATGTGTCATGAATCTAGTGGGGCAGCATTATCTGAAACCTTAGGGATAGGAAAAGGGTCTGTAACTTTAGACGATTTTAATCATGCAGACCTGGTAATTGTGATTGGGCAAAACCCAGGCACAAATCATCCAAGAATGTTAACAGCCCTGAGTGAAACTAAAAAAAGAGGAGGTAAAATAATCAGTATTAATCCGCTTCAAGAGGTTGGTTTGGTTAATTATAAAGACCCTCAAAACCCTTTAAAATGGATTGGTTCTGGTCAAGACTTAACAGATATATTTCTGCAGGTTAAGATAAACGGAGATGTAGCTTTGTTAAAAATTATTTTAAAATTGATGAAAGAAAAAGAAACAGCACATCCAGGATCTGTTTTTGATCATCAATTTATAAAAGAAAAAACTGCTGGAATAGAGCAGTTACTTGAAGATTTAGATAGGTATTCTATTGAAGAATTACTTCCACAAACTGGAATTCCCTTGAAAGAAATAGCAAAAGCGGCAGCACTCATTATAAACAATGAAAAAATTATTATTTGCTGGGCCATGGGGCTAACCCAACATAAGAATGCAGTTGATAATATTAGGGAAATTGTAAATATACTATTGCTAAAAGGAAGTATTGGAAAAAAGGGAGCAGGCACCTGTCCTGTTCGAGGACATTCTAATGTTCAAGGGGACAGAACCATGGGAATTTGGGAAAAAATGCCTGATTCTTTTTTAGACAAACTAGACAAAGAGTTTGATTTTAAATCTCCAAGAAACCACGGTTTTGATGTGGTGAATTCTATCGAGGCAATGCACCAACAAAAAGGAAAAGTATTTATAGGAATGGGAGGTAATTTTATTTCTGCAACCCCAGATACAGAATTTACTGCGGAGGCATTAAGAAACTGTAAGCTAACAGTTCATGTATCAACAAAATTAAATAGAAGTCATTTAATTCACGGTAAAAAAGCATTGATACTACCCTGTTTAGGTCGTTCAGAAAAAGATGTTCAAACTTCTGGCGAACAATTTATTTCCGTAGAGAACTCTATGGGCGTTGTGCATCAATCTCATGGACATTTAGAGCCTTCCTCAAATTATCTATTGAGTGAACCTAAAATTGTTGCAGGCTTGGCCAATGCTACCTTAAAAAATAGCGAGGTAAATTGGACAGAATTAACTTCTAATTACGATTTAATTCGGAATAAAATTGAAGCTGTTATTCCCGGTTTTGAAAACTATAATGAGCGTGTTAGAATACCGGGTGGCTTTTATTTGCCCAATACTGCTAGAGACAATAATTTTGCAGTTACCAAAACAGGAAAAGCAAATTTTAGTATCAACCAGACCTCCAAAATTAAATTAGATAAAAATCAGTTTTTAATGATGACCCTTAGAACTCACGATCAATACAATACGACTATTTATGGATTAAATGACAGATATAGAGGCGTTTTAAATGAAAGAAGGGTTATTTTTATGAATGAGAAAGATATGAAATCTTTGAATTTAAACAACTTAGACAAAGTAGATATCACCAGTCATTTTAAGGGTGAGGAAAGAATTGCTAGAGGTTTTTTAGCCATTTCGTACAATATTCCTTTACAATGTACAGCCACCTATTTTCCGGAAGCCAATGTGTTAGTTCCCCTTCAAAGTAAGGCAGATATTAGCAATACCCCAACCTCCAAAACCGTCCAAATTACCATTCAAAAAAGATAAAAATGAAAAAGTTTTTTGTTGTATTGTTAGCATTGCTAGCCAATCAATTTTTATTTTCTCAATTAGAAAATATTCCTAAAAAAAAGACCCAAAAAGCATTTGCAAAAATAGATTTTCTTTCCATTGATTTACCAATAAATCCTTTGGGTTTCAAGGATCCCAATATGGGGTATACTGGAATCCATTACAACCTAATGATTCAAGATTGGGCTTATGCTGGTTTGGGAATTTATGGAGCCGTATCTGGCAATAAAGGAGGCTTTTTTACTTTAGGTGTCAATGCTGGAATTAAGAAATATTATCATTCATTTTATATTGATAGTGGATTTCATTTTGGTGGCGGTGGCGGTGCTGGTGCACCCGATGGCGGTGGGGCATTTATTTTACCTCATTTTAATGTAGGCTATGATTTTAAGTCTTTTTCAATAAATTCTGGTTGGAGTTATGTGAATTTTTTTGACAAAGGAAATATTAAAGGGCATCAGTTAAATATAGGCCTAGAAATTCCACTAGATTATAAGTATGCCTCCTACAATTCACTAGAAACTACTTCCGAATTAGAAAGATTAAAAAATTCCGATTGGAATGGAAACTCTACTAGGAACTCTTTGCTGTTCCATGTAAATAATTTAAAAATTAAAGGGGATTCTAAAGATACCAATGGTGAAAAATATACCGGCGAAACTATCAGATTGGCTGGATTTGAATTGGCGTCATATATCGATAAAAATTGGTTTGCTTTTTTTAAAGTAGATGGAGCCTTCGATGGCATTGATGCAGGTTATATGGATGTTTTTTTGGGAGGTGGTTATCATTTTTCAATGAATAAAAACCGTAGCAATATTTTGCTAAAATTTGGTATTGGAGCTGGTGGTGGTGGTGGCGTTGATACAAAAGGAGGTTTCTTGATATATCCAGATATATCTTTTGAACAAAAATTATTTAATGATTTGTATCTCTCTATAAATAAAGGTTTTGTAATGTCTCCAGATTCCTATTTTTATACTTCATCTTTGGGGGTTGGGGTAAAATATTATATCGAAAGAAATGGAATAATAGCTCCCAATAGAACTTTTACAAAAGGAAAATTTAAAGGTTTAGAAGTTCTTGTAAAGCAAGACCTTTACTTTGATGCTGAGAGAATTACAAACCCAACTGAAAACTTACATCAAATCTCTTTACAAATAAACCTACTGCTCAATAAACATCTATATGTTGCAGGACAAACCTCCTTTGCTAATTTTGGAAATGCAGGTGCTTATGCAGAGGGAATTGTGGGCTTAGGTATTAAAACAAGTCCATTTCTTGATAAAACAACAACAGTATTTACTCAATTACTTGGTGGTGCTGCTGGGGGTGGAAATATAAGCACCGGAGAGGGCTTGATTATAAAACCAAGTATCGGTTTGGATTATAAATTAAATGAAACATTAAGTTTAAGAAGCGCTTTTGGGTATGTTTCCTCTAAAGGAGGTACATTGAGTAGTACTTATGTTAATTTTGGAATAAAATACAAGCTATCTTTTTTAAAAATGAATTAATTTTTTGTATATTTGCACTATAATTCCTTAAGAACAATTAGGAATTCCCCCTAAACAAGTTTATAAACAAGTTCAAAGCAATTAGAAGAATGTCTAATTGAAAATTATTTTTTATAAAATTTATAAAGCACCCTAACTTTTTAAGTTTTTTTTACCAGCTATTATTTAAATAAGCGAACGGAAAACTAAAACTCAAAACCCTCTACAAAGTTAGTTCCTCATCGCATAATAATAGTTTTTTTTAAAATTTCTAGTTATAAATTATTATTTATTATGAAAAAAGCATTTCTAGCTATCGTATTTGTAGGGGTCTTACTCACAAGCTGCCAACCCGTAAAAACCGAATTAGAACATTATGAGTCTAATAGAGAGGTTGTAGCAAAAGAATTTCCTCAATATCACATAACTTCATTCAGACAATTTAGTTATGTATTTCAGGTTTCTAACCCAGAACATGTGATAAAAGTAACCTTAGACAATCAAAAAATAACAAAGAGAGATACCTTAAGAATATTTGACTCTCTCGCAAAAAAATAACTACTCCCAAAAGTAAGTTTATAATGATATGGCGTTTACCTGTTATATCGCTAAGAGCAACACTACTGTGTTGCTCTTTTTTGTGTCTTTTTATGTGATGAGAAATAGTAGCTTTGACTAGTAAGAGCTATTTGCAACTTTGCATTTATAAAACAGCTTGAAAAAACAATCTACCTCAACATATCGATTTAATTGAATAAAAATGCTCTTAAAGTTATTTATTCACTGATTTTGTTGATGGAAGACAGCTTGGAAAGAACCCAAACTCCGAAGAAATTTAAGATTCAATTCTCATGAACTGTATTTGGAATCTCCAGGAATCTTTTAGCCCCCTTAGTCTTTCAGATTAATCCTTCATACTTTGTAGATTAAAAAATAATTTGTTCACAAAACAACTATTTATGAATTCATAAATTTTTAACTCTAAAGCTTTCTTTTTTAGATACAATAAGTAGTGAGTTGGCAAATGGAATGCCTACTAAGGTTCCAACAATTCCCTGAGCAAACAGTATCATTTGCCTATTAAAACCAGTAGATTTTTTGTTGAAATCAAAAAAAAAAATCATTGTGATAGTAATTATAAGATTCTTAAACCTTTAGGGCATTAATAAACAATAATATGTTACATTTACCGTTAAAATTAAAATAAAATAATCAATGAAAAAAAAACTGCTTTTTGTTACTATTTCCTTTTTACTATCTAATTGTGAAGCCATTTTTTTGGAAGACATTTCAAACGAATCTGTTGTGTTATTAGCCCCATCAGATAATTCAGAGGTTACCAGTGGAACCATAGAGTTTCATTGGGAGCAGCTCAATGATACTATTGAATATAAAATTCAAATTTCAGCGCCGAGTTTTAGTGCAGCCAGTCAAATAGTTTTGGACTCTATAACAACTGCAACTTCACTTTCAAAAGAGTTAGCTGCGGGAGAATATGAATGGCGTGTCAAAGCATTCAATTCAGATTATTCTACCAATTATAGCGCAAATAGTTTTACAGTAAATTAAATATTAAAAAAATTGTGATTAAAAGATACCTTCCTTTTGTGTTATTCTGGCTGTGTTGTACTCAATTTTCATTGGGGCAGATCAAAGATACTAGAATCAAAAAAATAGAAAAAACATTAGATAGTTTATCCATCTCTATTTCAGGGCTCTCCAAAAAAGTAGATTTTAGTGTGAGCGATATAGAGCTTTCTACCTTTATAAGGGCTGTGGCAAAAAACCACAAGGTAAATGTGAGTATTGAACCTGGTTTACAGCAGATTAAAGTTTCTCAAAACTTTTCAAATGCGACTGTTAAAAATGTGTTTTTGTATTTGTGTAAAGAGTATAATTTAACAATCGAAGTGCTTGGAACTATTATCAGCATCAAAAAATACAGAATTCCTTTCCAAAGCAGAGACCTTGAGGCTTCATATGATAAAGATTCAGATGTATTCTCTATACACTTACAAAATGATACGCTGCATGTGGCTTTCAAAAAAATTACAGATATTACAGGAAAAAACCTTGTCTTTGCTCCTGGTATTGGGAATCAAAAAATCTCTTCTTATATCAAAGACAAACCCTTTGAGAGTGCAATTGATAAAATAGCCTTTGCCAATAATTTATTGGTAACCAAAACAAAAGACAACTATTATTTATTTGAAAGTACTGAGACTTCCAATCAAAAAGGAATGGCAGACTCTAGAAGACAAAAACCTGCACGATATCGCAATTCTAACTTTTACTTCAAAGTTCAAGACACCATTAAACAACTTATAGATGTTGATTTTCAAAACGTGCCTATTGCTTCTATTATTAACGATATTGGTTTTGATTTAAGTATCAATATGTTTACCAGTAGCCCATTAACCTCTGCTGGAGATGCAACTGTAAAGGCCAATAATATTACCTATGATGTGCTTTTGACCAAAATATTAGAAAACACCAAGTTTAGCTATAAAAAAATTAATGGCATTTATTATTTTGGAAGTGATGAACAGATTTCACTAAATAGCTCTGTGACCATTCCTTTATTACATCGTTCCATTGAAATTATGAATGCCCCCATTCAAAGCAATCGAAATTCAGGATTTGATTTTAATCAAGGATTTAATTCTTCAATTGGAAATCAAAATTTTAATCAAAATTTTAATCAAAATACTAATTCCAATCGAAATTCTAGCAGAAATACCAACAGCCAAAGAAGTACTTTTCAAGATTATTCTAGCAAAGCAGATGCTTTATTAAGTTTGATTCCTAAGAAAATAACGGAAGGTTTAGAGATTTCTGTAGACGTAGAACAAAACGCATTTTTAGTGAATGGAAATGCTCAAAAAATAGAGGCCTTTAAGTCTTTTCTAAAAGAAATAGACAAGCCTGTTCCAGTAATTCTCATTGAGGTTATGATTATAGAGGTTTCGAATTCAAATTCTGTTTCTGTAGGTTTGGATTTAGGCTTAGGAGAGTCTGTAGCTCAAGATCAGGGTACTATTTTTCCTAGCACAGATTTAACACTTGGAAGCGCAAGCATTAATAAAATTATTGGAGGTTTTAATAGTTTTGGCTCCTTAAACATTGGTAAGGTAGTACCAAATTTTTATGCAAAAATTCAAGCATTAGAAACCAATGGAGATTTAAAAGTCCGCTCCACTCCAAAGCTTTCTACCTTAAATGGACATCAAGCTACTTTGTCTAGAGGAGAACGCTCATATTATGCCGTTACAAGAAGAGATGTTATTGGTTCACAAAACCCACAAACAACAGAAATAAAAAATTATTATCCAATCGATGCCGATCTGTCTATTGGCATTCGGCCACTGGTTTCTGGTGATGGCAATATCACACTAAATATCAATGTACTTCAATCAGATTTTAACGGAGAAAGAATTGATCCAGAGGCTCCTCCAGGAGTTAATTCTAGAGAATTTACATCTACCATTAGAGTAAAAGATAAAGATGTCATTATTTTAGGAGGAATTGAAGAAAACGCCAAAAATAATTCTGGTTCTGGAGTTCCTTTTTTAGCAAGAGTCCCGATCATAAAATGGTTTTTTAGCAAACGGGTAAGAACGGCATCGAAAAGTAAGTTATCAGTATTGATCAAACCAACTATTATCAACTAGTGATTGGCAAGCAACTAACATATGGCAAAAAATATGCAGCAATAGAACATGCAGAAAATGGCAGGTTCCATGTTCTTGAACTCACCAAGAAAAAAAATGAATTTGTCATCTCAAATAAAATTCAAACCACTGAATTTAAGACTATTACCAAAGAGCTAAAAGGACAAAAGCATGTTTTTTTAGTGGTAAATAATGAGCAAATACTATCAAAAAAAATAACAATTTCTAGTTCAGAGCCCAAATCCATCTTACGAACTGCTTTTCCTTCTATTGCCATTCGTGATTTTTACTTTGAGGTGTATTCAACAAATACAGCCACCTTTGTAGCAATTGTTAGAAAAGAAATTGTGGACAGCTTAATTTCAAAGTATCAAGAAGCAGGCATTGCGGTACTTGATTTTTCTTTAGGAAATTTGGCAATTAAAAATCTACGGCATTTTTTGGGAAATAAAAAAATGTATACATCCAATGCACAAATTACTGTTGATAAAGAAACGATTTCTGAGATAAAAAAAGACACTCCTTTAGAGGAAATTTACAATATCAATGAGTTAAAAGTCTATAATACAGAGGTTTTGCCTTTGGCAGGGATTATTGGTTATTATTCTAAACACCCTTCAAGTACACTTTTTAAAAAGTTAAAAGAAAAATACCTTCAAAAACGTTTCTTTGATCTTGGTCTTAAAACAGGGTTGGTTTTTTTAGTGACCATCTTACTCATCAATTTTCTATTTTTTAGTAGTTATAGAGAAAAGGTTGGACGATTAAGGGGAGAACTACAACTAATTGAAACCTATAAAAATCAATTAAACAAGCTCCAAAAAGAAGCAACTCAAAAAAAACGTTTGGTAAAAAGTATGAATTCTGCTTCCAATTCTAAGGTATCAAAATATATTGATGAATTGGGAATTTCTGTACCCAATACTCTTTTACTATCGCAAATAAATTACCAGCCTAGAAAAGGAGTGGTAAGAACAGACAAGCAAATAGTATTTGACCGACATAAAATTCTTGTAAAAGGAAGCTCAAAAAACAATGAAAATTTTTCTCGTTGGATTTCTGTTTTAGAAAAAAAAGAGTGGATTAAAAACATTTCCATATTGGAATATGGGAAAGGAAAAAAGACCAGTTCAACAGCCAATTTTGAATTTATAATAAGCATCAATGAGTGATAGACAAAAAAATATTGCATTGGTTGGTGGGTTTTTATTGCTACTCATTATTTCCTATGTCTTTTCAATTCAAAAAACATTTGAGTTAAAAACAAAATTAAATAGTTTAGAAAAAGACAAAGAATTGTTGTCTAATGCCACAGAAAGAATTTTTAATTTACAACAAGAAAACTTGTATTTAGATTCTATTTTACAGCTCAAAGATGTATCTATTGAAAATTCTTTTCAGCAAACCATTCTCAACAGGCTAAATAGTTTTTCTAAAAATGAATCTATAGAAATTATTTCTTTTCAAGAACCGCATTCTTTTAAAGAAAATACGACACGTTTAGACAGCTATTCTTTTGAAATTAAAGGGAATTTTAATGCGCTTTTAAAATTGGTAAATACCCTGGAAAAACAACAGTTAGGAGAAATAATATCTCTCAATTTTGAAAAGAAAAAAAACTATCGAAGAAACAAACAAGAACTAATGGTAGCATTCCATATTCAAAAACTCGCACAGCTAGACTAATCTTCACAAAGGGATTGGTAACATAAATGAAACGATTACATGAAGATGATACTAACAATTTTAATGATTCTTATTTTAGGAATCCTCTTTTATCAAGACCTAAAAGAGCGAAAGATTTCTTTGTGGATATTGGTTATTGGAATTATAATTGGAGGAATTATTCATTATTTACATCAATATCTAATGGTTTTTTTATGGAATATTTTTATCAATACTGCCTTTATAATGCTTCTATTTGGAGTGCTATGGAGCTATGCAAAATTGAAAATGAAAAAGAAAATATTTGATGTTTTTGGTCTTGGAGACCTGCTATTTTTTATCCTGCTAGCAGTAAGCCTTCCTATGCTATCTTTTCTGATTGTATTTATTTTTTCACTGCTTTTTTCTTTGATAACTTTTATCTTGTTAAAGAATACTTTTACAGACAAAACAGTGCCTTTGGCAGGACTGCAAAGCCTATTTTTTGGATTGGTATTAATGGGCAATACAGCATTCTCTTCAATAAATCTCTATGCGCTCTAATGAAACAGAATCAATTTCACATATCCACCGATTTAAAGCAACTTATTAGCAGTGAGCAAGCCTATCAATATAGAATTATTCCCCTAAAAAAAACAGCGGATGAGTGGGTGTTTAAAACAGATTCACAAAGCCTCGATTCACTTTCTCAGGAACTCTCTATTGTATTGGGAAAAACCATACGATTAAAAGAAGATTCTAAAGAAAATATCCAACACTACTTAGAGACCAACTACCGAAAAAGAAACCAAGGAAGACAGCAAAGTACACTTCAATACTCAGAAGATTTTTTGTTGAATATCATTCATGAAGCCAAAGAAATTGGCAGTAGTGATATCCATTTTGAAACTTTTGAAAAACAAGCACGAGTTCGATTGCGAATAGATGGAAAATTAATAGAAAAGTATGTCATTTCTCTAGAAGAGTACCCAAAGATTATCAATCGAATAAAGATCATGGCGAACTTGGATATTTCCGAAAAAAGGTTGCCACAAGACGGCCGAATTAATCTGGCAACAGATCAAGAAGATTTTGATATCCGTGTTTCATCTTTACCAACATTGCATGGAGAGAAATTAGTATTGCGTATTTTATCCAAAAACAACCTCCATGTTTCTTTAGATCGTTTAGGGTTTTCAGCAGAAGAACTACAGATCTATACAACTGCGGTTCAAAAACCCAATGGAATAGTACTGATTTCTGGGCCTACAGGTTCTGGAAAGACAACCACTTTATATGCTACTTTAAAACTCTTAAATAGAGACAATACCAATATTCTAACCATTGAAGATCCCATTGAATATACATTGGAAGGTGTAAACCAAGTGCAACTCAAACAAAATATAGGACTCGATTTTGCAAGCACTTTGCGAACGTTTTTAAGACAAGATCCAGATATTATAATGGTGGGAGAAATTAGAGATGTTGCCACTGCAAATATGGCTATTAGAGCTTCTTTAACTGGGCACTTGGTCTTGTCTACCATTCATACCAATTCTGCTTGGGCAACGGTTTCTAGATTGATCGATATGGGAATTCCATCCTTTTTAATTGCAAGCACCTTAAATGTAAGTGTAGCGCAACGTTTGGTTAGAAAACTCTGCAATAACTGTAAGCAACCGAAGACCTCTTTAGATAGCGATGCTCATGCCATAAAAGAGTTAAAAGAAATTAAAATACAGTATGAAGCAATAGGCTGCCCTGAGTGTTATCAGACAGGCTATCAAGGAAGAAAGGCAGTTTACGAAATTATTCCAATTACAGAAGAATTGGTGCATAATATCAAAGACAAAAAACTGGAGATTCATAAATATTTGAAAGAAAATAATATCGCAACACTAAAAACAAATATGATTCAATTGGTAAAGGATGGAGTTACCTCCGTTGATGAAATTTATCCTTTTCTAATCTAATTTTTTAATGATGAATACACAACAAAAAACATATTTTTTACTAGGGGCTGTATTTCTAATTTGGGGAATTATTGGATATCAAATGTATGCTCGACTGTATCCCCCAGCAACCAAAATAAAACCCTTACAAGTAAACAACACGTGGATACCTCAAAAGAATGTAGAGAACACTTTCTATAAAGTAAATCCTATTTATAGAGATCCTTTCTTAGGAGAGTTTCCAAAGAAAAAAAAGAAAACTAGAAAGCGAATTGTAAAACCAACATCAACAGTTCCGTTTCCATCGGTTGTTTATAATGGTGTCATAGAGGGAGGAAAATCAAAATCGTATGTCTTAACCATTAATGGACGGCAAGAAATTGTAAAGTTGGGTGAGACCCATCAAGGTGTAAAATTAATTAGTGCAAATACCAAACAAATCACTCTGAGATTTCAAGGAATTAGAAAAAAAATTGAATTATAATAATGAACTTCTCTCAAAAAATAAAAGGTGGTGCATTGCAATATGTTTTGGTGGTATCTGTTATTATTGCCATTATTATTCTTTCTTTTATTTCTTTGATATATCTGGAGCATCGGCTGACTCTTAAACATGGTTTTTCAAAAGAAGTGATTGCCAATACTCAAATGGGTTTTGACTATTTAAAAGGCAATACTATTGCTTATGACACAGAAACCACACTAAAAATTTCTGATAATCTGAAAGCTACAACTAAGGTTTTAAAAAAACATTGGGGTGTTTTTGACCTAGCAATTGTAAGCTCAAAAATAAAAAATGAGGATTTTCAAAAAATAGGTTTGTTAGGAACTCAAAATGCAAAAAGAGAGGCTTTGTATCTAAAGGATAACAATCAATCTTTAATATTGGTAGGAAAAACAAAAATTACAGGAGATGTTTCAATTCCAAAACAAGGTGTAAAAAGTGGCAATATTGCAGGCACTTCCTATTATGGAAATACACTTATCTATGGAAGTAAAAAAACAAGTACTGCTTCGTTGCCTAAAATAAAGAACCTTCAATTTTTAAAAGATTTTTATAAAAATTATGATGATGGGTCTTTGAAAAATTTTGAACTAGAAAACGATTTAAAACTCCACCAACCTTTTGCTAAAAACACCTTAGTGCATGAAAATTCAACTCCAATTAATTTAGCAAATATAACATTGAGTGGACAGATTATTATTGTTTCTAAAACTGCAATCAAAGTAGAGGCAACAGCAATATTAGAAGATGTAATTTTAATAGCACCAACCATAGATATTGAACCGAATGTAAGAGGAAATTTTCAAGCAATAGCAACTAAAAATATTACAGTACATTCAAATTGTTTATTGCGCTATCCCTCCGCTTTAATTGTATTAGAAAAAGAGACAAAGAACAGTAGGCCAAATAACCAAGGGAAAGAACTACATAAAATTACCATTCAAGAACAAAGTGAACTAAGAGGAATTGTACTTTTTCATTCAGAAAGTAAATCATCAAATTACAAATCACAGGTTAGTATTCAAGAACGAGCAATTATTAGAGGAGAGGTATATTGTAGTAGAAATCTTGAAATGCAAGGAACTGTTTTTGGTTCGGTATTTACCAATAATTTTATAGTGAATCAATCTGGGAGTATTTACATCAATCATCTGTATAATGGAGTCATTAACAGTAAGGAATTAGCGAGCCAATATGCTGGTTTGCAAATTAACCAAGAAACCAATGGAGTAGCAAAATGGGTCGACTAAAAAACATATATTTTAGAAAATTAAACGCATCATCTCTTACAGAAGTGATTGTTGCAACTACTATTTTACTGGTGGTTTTCGGCCTCGCTCTGGTAACCCTTAGCAATATAATGAGGAGTGTTGTTACAAAAGATACCCAACAAATGAATGCTAAAATTGAAAAATTAATCTATCAATATAAAAATAATCAAATCAATATTCCGAGCGCTTACCGGGAAGGCGATTTTATGATTGCTATTCAAAAGAGTACCCAAAGAGAGAGCGATTTTATAGAATTTTCAATCACAGATGCAATCCATAAAAAAAGGATTGTCCAAAAACTATTATTTTATGAAACCGATTAAACTCAGGGCTTTTACACTTGCTGAAATGTTGGTGGTTTTGGTTGTTGCCAGTAGTGTTATTGCAATGGCTTTTTTAATGCTTACTATGGTTAGAAAACAAGTAATTTCTATTCAAAAAAACAATCAAAAGAAACAAGAAATACAGTTTTTTGAAACCACCTTATTCAGAGATTTTAATAGACATCGCGTGTTTTATAATAAGCAGCAGAATTTATTTACACTAAAAAGCCCTAAAGACAGTATTCGATATACATTTTTAGACGATTTTATCATAAGAGAAAAAGATACATTTCAAATTAAAATAAGTACTAAAAAATTATTTTTAGATGGCGTTCAAGTAAAAGAAAAAACAATAGATGCCATAGAACTTAGCTTGTCGGATGCATTTGCCAACAGACAATTATTTATTCATCAAACAAAAGATGCCGCTTATTATCTTAATAATCACTAAGAACACAATACCAGAAACCGCAAACTAAAACATGGCTTTTCAATTAAAAAATATAGAAACTCAAAACAAAAAGCGAACTTCTTTTGATATTGACAGGCTATTAAAAAAGGAAATTTCTTTTGGAAATTCTTTCTCTAATAAAAAGAAAGAAGCCTACTATACAGAATTATATGTTTTATTAAATGCAGGTCTAACATTAAAAGATGCACTCCAACTAATTGCAGAGGAACAAAAAAAAGACAGCCATAAAAATCTCTTTAAAGCAATTATTAATGACCTGGTAGATGGTAAAAACATCTCTTCTGCCATTAAGGCCAACAAAGAGTTTTCTGCTTATGAATATCATTCTATTAAGATTGGAGAACAGACTGGAACATTGGCATCGGTTGTTAAAGAGTTAGGTGCTTTTTATAAACGAAAAAATGAGCAAAGAAGAATTATTATAAGCGCATTATCATATCCAATAGTAGTGCTGTTTACTGCTATTTTAGCCATTCTTTTTATGCTGCAATTTGTGGTTCCGATGTTTGCAGATATTTTTAAACAAAATAAGGTAGAATTGCCTTGGATTACAAAAAAAATAATGAGTGCTTCCACTTTTTTTCAAGAGTATTGGTGGTTCATTTTTATAGGTTTGCTGGTGGTTTTTATTCTAATACAACTTCTAAAAACCAAAGAATGGTATCAACAATACACCTCAAAAATTATCTTACAAACCCCCCTAATTGGAGAGTTTGTAAGAAAAGTGAAAATTGCGCAGTTTACACAAGCAATTACTTTACTAACAGGAGCTAAAATTCCTTTATTAAATGGAATTCAGCTCACAAAAAAAATGATTGGTTATTATCCGTTGGAAGTTGCTTTGAATAAAATAGAAAATGATATTCTTCAAGGAAAGAGCTTGCACCAAAGTATGAGCAACTATAAAATATTTGATAAAAAGATGATTTCACTCATTAAAGTAGCAGATGAAACCAATAAAAATGAAACTATTTTTAAGAGATTAACAGAGCAATACAATGAAGAAATTGCACACAAATCCAAAATGATTTCTGCAACTCTAGAACCTTTTATAATTTTAGTTTTAGGAGCCTTTGTAGCCATTATTTTGATAGCCATGTATTTACCAATGTTCAAACTGAGTACTGTAATTTCTTAGGCATTTTGTTACCAAAAGCTTATCAAAGATCAGGTTTTGGTTTTGGAATCTCTAGCCACAGAAATAGTTTCCTAAAAATCTAATAAGACGCAACTGCATCTTTAAGGATTAAAATGTAAATAAATTAGTATTATTTTAATACTTTTATAAAATAATTCTTTTAATTATTGCCTTATGAAGACAAAGAAAAGAAAATTATCAAAAAAACTAGCTGCATTTAATATGCAGGAAATGTTGGTGGTTCTTGTAATTATTGGAATCTTAGTGCTTATTGCATTGCCCAACCTAATGCCTATTATATCTAAAACAAAATCATTAGAAGCACAAAATCATTTGGTGCATCTGTATGGTTTGCAACGAAATCATTTTTTTATGCATTCTAAATATTCAAATGATGTGAATGCTATTGATTTTTTAGCTGAAAGAACTGTTAAAAATGGAGGCACTGCAAACTATGAATATGAAATTATTGAAGCAACCAATACTTCATTCAAAGCCAAAGCAATTGCAGTTACAGATTTTGATGGTGATGGTATTTTTAATGTTTGGGAAATTGATCAGAATAAAAATTTAAAAGAGCTTGTAAAAGATTAAAAAAGTTATTTTTTTAAATCCCTTATAAAGGGTGCAATTCCCTTAGAATTGCCTCTAATTGAAATAAGTTTCACTTAACCTCAAAAGATAATAGGATTGCTTTTAAATGAAAAAATACATTCTTATATTTTTTTTCATGCATCTTTTACCATCTCCACATGAGCTAGTTATTTTTTACAGAAATCCATTGAAAGTTTTTACATTAGCGAATAGAAAAAGCTAAGAGAAAATGTACAAAAGAAATTACCATCCGTTAATTCCTTTGTTGTATACCAAAGGAATATTGGATAAAAATCAATTGAGTGACATACCCAAAAGAACATTACAACATTGGAATAAACATAAAAATAAACAGTACGATTTTGAGAATTTAGTGAGCCCCTATTTAAATGAGCTAGAAAATATTCAAAAAATATACCAGCAAAAACAACTTAAAAAAACAATGAAGTTTATACTTCATTTAAGTGATGGATACCAAAAAGTATTGCAAAATATACATCGTTCTAAAAGAGTAGTAAAACAAAATAAAAGTTTTATTATGACTGCGATCCATCAAATTATTACTACTTCTGGTATTAGTACAAAACGTGCCTGTAAATTTTATGGCGTTTCTTCGGATTGGTATTATCGAGAAAAAAGGAAGATCAATTGTTCTTTACATATTTTTAAAAATTGTTTTAAACAACATCCTAATCAATTAACCTTTAAAGAAATAATTGCCATTGAAAAATTGGTTACTAATGCTGAACATTATGGAAAAACAAAAACTACCTTGTATTATTTTGCTATGAGAAACAAATTAGTTTTTTGTGCCAAATCTACTTTTAGCAAATACGCAAGTGTATTAGGATATCAACAACCAAAGAAGCCTAAACTTTTAGCCAAAAAAGGAGTCAGAGCTGATCGTATTTTTGAGTGGTTGCATGTGGATATTACACTAGTTCCCACTTTAGAGGAAGGAATGCAAAAAGTAGCTTTTATAAAGGATAATTTCTCGAAAGCCATTTTACATTATGGTTCTGTTTCTGAAAAAGCGGATAGTAAATTCATCACAAAGCTATTTAAAGAAACTTTTTTAAAATTCAATTTGAATGATGTAAAAAAACCAATACATATTTTAACCGATGGTGGTTCTGAAAATAAAGGAGCTTTTTCTACTTGGGTCAATCATTTTAACGCGCCTCCAGAAGTATCTAAAATCACAGCAAGAACGTATGATTTCCCATTATCTAATTCTATGGCAGAGAGTACCCATCGTATTTATAAAACCGAATTTTTAAAAGGACAGCTCTCAAGAAACAAAAAACAGCACCTAGAAAATTTAGATGCCTTTGTAGAGTATTATAACCATCATAGATTTCCAAATGATTTATTTGGATTGACTCCCATTGAAGTAATTCATGGAAATAGACCCGATAAAGACTTCTTTAAACCGCATATTGCAGCAGCAAAATTAGATAGAATTGCCAAAAACCAGTCTTTTAATGAATGCGCCTTTATAGGGTAGTTCGGTTTAAGTACAACCCAAAATACAATCCCTAGCCTATTCTACTCGTATCATTGAAACCCCAGATTCTTTTGTAAATGCAATTTTATTTTAAATAAAAAAAGACTCCTATTCTCAGAATAGAAGCCTTTATTTCTAGTCTTGTTAAATCGCAAATATTTGCGGTTTTTTTTGCAGTTTTGAATTGAAGTTGCTCTGGATTTAGTTTGCAAGTAAAAAAGGAGAATAGAAAGCTAAAGAACCCCCTACAATTCTTTAACCAATCTAATTCTCCTCAATTTCTTATCGGTGATTTTTTATTTTACAAACTAAATTTCAAACCAAAAAAACCACTAATTAAATATCCTTTTGAATTGTATAGTACAGATAAGTCTTTTCTCTGTGTAAGCTGGGATGTGAA
>Ga0189288_10194_pt1 | contig 44840 bp, 46 predicted proteins | sample UW105minimetaG_FD_130316 | JGI IMG/M metagenome (GOLD analysis project Ga0189288, IMG submission 130316) | Marine microbial communities from the Costa Rica Dome - UW105 mini metaG | ecosystem: Environmental > Aquatic > Marine > Oceanic > Photic zone | place: Costa Rica: the Eastern Pacific...
AACTGGCCAAGATGCGGCCCACGCCGAGCCTCGCCACCGCCTGAGAGAGGCAGCGACCTCACTCGCCTTGGATCCAAAGCGCTCAACCAACCCAGCCAACGTCGACTTTTTCAACAGAATAGATCCGATTGCGGACATTCCAGTCAAAGACTGCTTTGCGCCCCATTGTCGGAGGTTAAGCAACTCAGCGTTTATTCTCAAAAGCTGCCATTGCGCGTGCCGCACCATTCGACCGATCTTGCGTCAGTCGCCGTGCGCTTTGTCAAAAAAGCCTTTCGAGAAAGAGATATTGCGACAAGAAGATTGAAATTTTCACTTGTCGCGCAGTTGCCTGAGCAGAATAACAAAGACTAGGTCCGAAAGCGGATTGATTGGAGGGTGAGGTCCACCGACCTCAAGTGACGACGGGGAATTAGGGGATAACGTGTTTCGTTTTATTCACACCGCCGACTGGCAATTAGGAAAGCCCTTTGCCTGGGCTGAACCCGAAGTGCGCAGCGCCCTCACGGAAGCGCGCTTTGATGCGATTGACACCATCGGGCAGATGGCAAGAGAGCATTCGGTTCCGCATATCCTGGTAGCAGGTGACGTCTTTGACACCGAAGGTCCAGACACGCGAACAATCGTCCAAGCTCTCTCCCGCATGGAACGGCATCAATGCAGTTGGTGGCTGCTACCCGGAAATCACGATTTCGTCAGAGCCGGAGGTTTGTGGGACCGGATCGAAGGGCGTCTACCAGGCAACGTAAACTTGATACCGGAGGCTCGACCAAGCGAACTCGATGACGGCGTTTGGCTGTTACCAGCACCGCTCGCTCATCGCCATCAGAATGACGACCTGACAGAGTCCTTCGACACAATGGAGACCCCCGGAGCAATTCTACGCATAGGACTGGCACACGGGTCGATCGTAGATTTCAGTGCTCAAGGCGAGACAAAGAACCAAATCGCTCCTGATCGCGCGGCGCGCTCCGCGCTCGACTATCTTGCCCTTGGTGACTGGCACGGCCTCCTGCAGGTGAATTCGCGCACCTGGTATTCCGGAACGCCAGAGGTTGATCAGTTTCAGCGCGATGAACCTGGCAAAGCGCTGCTTGTGGAACTCGAACAAAGTAGCGAACCGATCGTCACCGAACTCCGAACGGGAAAGTACCAATGGCTGAGGCGCGACTGGCGCGTGGACGATGCCGCAGGGTTCGAAGCTTACAGTGCCCAACTTCTCGACGAGTGCGATCCTGCTGCAACGCTCGTTCGGGTGACGCTAAGCGGCATCACGACACTGACCGACCGCGTCGCCATACTGAGCTCGATCGAGCACGATCTTGCGCACAGGTTCCGCTACTTCTCCTTCTCGGCAACGGACCTCGTAGCGAAACCCAGTGACGACGATCTGGCGGCATTTGCCGCCGAAGGGATCTTGGGAACAGCAGCTTCAACGCTCAATGCTCGTATCCAGGAGGATGGGCCAGAAAGCCTGATCGCGCGAAAAGCACTTGAACGGCTATTTGTCGAACACGCCAAGGTAGTCGGCTCATGAGCTTGCAGCTCGAACGCATTGTCGCGACCAACTTCCGGAAGTTCCGCGATCCCATGGTGATCGAAGGCCTCGGAAGCGGCCTCAACATTGTCATCGAGCCAAACGAAACCGGCAAATCCACGCTTCTCGAAGCCCTTCGCGCCGGCCTCTTCGTCCGGCACGGTACGAAAAACCAGCTTGCGCAATCCTTCATGCCATTCGGCGAAAACGTAGCGCCCGAGGTCGAAATTGAGTTTCAGATCGACGGAGAGCGTTGGCACGTCGCCAAGAAATTCCTCAAATCGCCAGCACTTGAAGTCCGCGGGCCGAAAGGACGCACTTCAGGCGATGCGGCGGAAGAACAATTACAGGCGTTACTTGGGTTCGAGCGCAGCACGAGCCGTGATGCCGATCTGGACTCCTACGGTGCCTTAGGTTTGCTCTGGGTCGGACAAGGTGATGCGCTTTCCGTAAAGGCGCCGGGTGAAATCGTGCGGAACAGCGTACGCTCAACCTTGGAAGCGGAAGTTGGCTCGATCATGGGTGGGGCGACGCACGATGCCGTACGTGCCTCCGTCGACAAGCAATTCGCCGATTACTGGACTCCAGGCGGTTCGATTGGGGGCCGACAAAAATCGGCACGTGATGCTGCGCAAACGGCGCGAGATGCAGCGAATCAGGCCGCCTCCGATCTCGCCGCGTTGGAACGTTCCTTCTCAGAGCTTGCCGACAAACAAGCGCGTATCAAGGTTCTGAAACGTGAATTGGCGGACGAACACGATGTACGAGCGCGTGCCGATCTCGTGAAGTCTCTCGAAACAGCCCGGGCAGCCGCCTTGATGCTCGGCCAGCGCAAAGCCGAACGCTCGGCGGCACAGGCAGATGCCGACGCGCTCGGCGAGTTCGCGGAACGCCATAAAACTGCTGTATCAGCGAAGTCAGAAGCCACTGATGCATTAGCCGATGCAAATGCAAAACGGGCGGAAGTCGAGGCGGAAGTCGCGGACGCGAAGAAGAAAGAAGAGAGCGCGAAGCAAGCGCTGTCATCGGCCCGCGATGCCCGCGCAGCCGCACGATCCGCGTTAGGAGACGCCCGGCTGCTCGCCACCGCCGCTTCTCAACATTCGGCAATCGCTGACGCGAAAAGTCGACATGAAAAGCTCGTCGAACTGGAGGTAGAGCTTGCTGAAGCAAGAAAGATCGAAGCGTTTGGCGTCGATCCCCAAACGATGAAGTCGCTGGAATCCCTCCAACGGGACGTCGCGACCGCCTCTGCCGAGCTATCTGCTGGCTCAACCACCATCGAACTGGTCGGCGAAGCATCCCACATTACTGTCGATGGGGATGAATTTGGCAACGGCACGCGAACGATCATTGAGGAAACCAGGATTGGTCTCGGCGGTGGCGCCGAACTGATCGTCAAACCGCCGCGCGGGACAGCGAGTGCGCAAGCGCAGCTGGACGATCTAAACGCACGGCTCAAAACGGAGCTGTCTCAGCTCGGTGTCGCGAGTATTTCGGAAGCGCGCAATCGTGTTGACGCCGCTCGTGATGCGAAAGCAAGTATCGCCGCGCTCGATGCGCGTATCGAAGCAATCACCCCCGCCGTGCCGGCAGTAGAAGTTGGTGCTGGGGCTGATGCATTGAGGAGATTCGTCGCGTCAATCGCTGACAGCGACACGGTGGCACCTGCTACAATTCCCGACCTAGTTGAATTGGAGAAGTGTTTCGAAGATGCTGAGGATGGTCTCGCGACTGCCGATGGCACTCACCAGGCTGCACTTGAAGCCTTGCGAAAGGCTGAAGAGAAGGACCGCCCACTCGCCACAGCAGAAACCTCCGCACGCTCCACTCTCGCTAGCGCCGAGCAGCAGATTGCAACAATCGAAGCAGACCCGCGCTTCGCAAACTTGGATGCGGAACTGCTCGCCGCGCGCAAGAAAGCAGCCAGTGCGGATGTCGCATGGCAAAAGGCTCAGGAGAATGCTGGTTCTCTCGATCCCGACGCCATAGAACGACAAATAGAGAAGATCGACAAGCGCGCGGATTCAGCCCGAACGCAAGCTACCGAACTTCAGCTGGAGATCGCGAGACTTGAAGCCACAATTGAAACCGAGGGCGGAAAAGGCCTCGCCGAAGCAGCAGCAAAGGCAGAGGAAGAGGCGGAAGCTGCGCAAAGGTTATTCGATCGCGTGAGCGAAGAAGCTACAACAGTGAAACTGTTGCGCGACACGCTCGAAGATGCGCGTTTAGAGACCTCCCGTACTTATGTTGGACCCATTGCTCGCAGGGCAAAACGCCACATTGAGCGGCTTCTGCCCGGATGTGACCTGTCGTTCACAGAAGATCTCCAGCTGCATTCGATCACTCGGGCAGGAACTGAGGAAGGATGTTCCAACCTATCCCGCGGAACGCAGGAGCAACTCGCAGTCCTAACACGGTTGGCCTTCGCCGACATGCTCCTCGAAAAGGGACGACCGGTATCCTTGATCCTCGATGACCCGCTAGCCTATTCCGACGATGCTAGACTGGATCTGATGAGTGATATTCTGACTGAAGCTGCTGAGCGGATGCAAGTAATCCTTCTCACGTGTCGGGAGCGAGCTTTTCGACACCTTGGCGGCACGCACATCGCAATTGGTTGAAGGAGGCTTTGACCACAAACACGACCGTGACACTCAGCGCTTGGACTTGGCAGATTTGTTTCTGAAGCGGAATCTGATTTTTTAGCCGGTGAGACTAGAGATTTTGACCTGTGAGGTGTGTCCAGGCACGCTGGACAATGGAATTGAGAATAGCCGACTCTTTTCCGTTTTCTCTCGCAAGCGAAAGAGTTTGGAACATCACTTCGGGAATCTTTTGAGTTTCTCCGTTAGCTGGCAGTTCAAGTGGCGCACACGCTGCTTGGAGATACTGCTGAAGTTCTGCCTCGCCGATTTCGCTCTTCAAAGTGCGCTCCAGAGAGTCTTGGAAGTGTGTGTAACTCGCTTCGACCGTGGTCTCTGTGGGAGCTTCCTCGATGTCCCCTGTCGGATCGCAGAGCCGCGCAAGCGCTAGGTTCGTAGCTGGGTGAGCGTTGTTTGCGTTCTTGTGCCCATCGCAATCCCAGATCGTATAGACCGGCACGCCGAGCTCGGTAAAAATCACATAAGGTCGGTCCAGATTTTCCTTGCCTTCGGCTGACAAGATAGCGATGCCCGCCGAAGCGAAATTTACATTAAGTATTCGGGCAGCCGCTTCCAGAGCTGCCTTGTCGCTCCTCCCTTCGACGAGGATCACGCCTTGGGCGAAATAGCCCTCACTCAACTCTGCACCGAGAATATGCAGACGGGGCATCAGGGTCGCGCCGGTAAAGGTGCCCGGATCCTTCTGCCAAGCCGCCTCCAAACGTGTCGCTGCGGCATCTAGGGAAAGCGATTGCAGATCGCAGATTTTGAACTCACACTCTTCGATCGCAATTTTTCGAGCTAAGCGTATCTCGTCGGCATGCCCGAGCGAGACGAAGAACGGTGAGTGCGTTGCAAATAGAATCTGAGTCCGCGCATCGGCACCCGGCAACGTGCCGTTGCTCAATCCTCGCAGAACGTCCGCTAAATGACGTTGTTTTGTGGGATGCTGATAGAGTTCAGGTTCTTCGATCGCCAAGATGAGCTGCGGAACTGGCGTCTGTTCGCCTTCGGGCTCCTCCTCTTCCACCTCGTTACCGGCCAGAACCGTCGAGCGAGCTAAATGCTGCAGGATCGTGAAAATGAAAGCGCGTTGCAGACCATGGCCCTGACGATCGACTGGGGCTCCGAAACCATCATCAGATAGCTCCACATCTGCCATCGGGAGAGGAACTGGAAATTCCTCGACCGCTCGCCAATCCATGCCTACCGTTGCGTCCTCGTAGAGATTGCGCAAATCTCGGGTGAGGTTGTCTGCGAGAACGCCGAGTTCTGGCATATTCTCCGGTGATACTAATTCCTGATAGCGCTCTGTCATCTCCTGCTTGAAAGCCTGGATCTCCTGACGTTGCTGGATTGCGCTTCTGACGAGCAACTCAAGAAGCTGTCCTACCGCCGAGCTCTTCCCGTCGGTCGCGTCAATGGAAGCATCCCGAACTGCGGACACAAAGACGAAGGTCGTATGGCGCTGCAATGCTCCTCTGCTCGCATTCTGGAATCCGAAGAATTGACCATCATCCAAATGAAGCTCCAAGGCTTCGGGATTCGCCTCCTCCCACGCCGACATGGCGTCATCGGCTTGCGTTGCGCTGGTAACGGCAGGCAGGCCTGCATATGCTGGGTTGTTGTTGCGGAGATCCCTATAAGCGTCACGGCGAGGACCTGCTTGTATGAGTCCTCGGATCGGAACGAAGTCGGAATTTTGAAGAACCGAACCATGGTATCGCCCTGTCGATGCAGTTTGATCAAAGATGCGTGTGACGACCAGCTCGCCATTGCGCACCCTGCTCGCAAAGCTTTCAGCCTCCAGAGGCGTAAGCTGATTGTAAGTCAGCTCGATACTTACCTCTAGATTTTCATCGCGACCGTAGAAATCGTCGGAAGGCAGTTTCTTCGATGTCGAATAGAAGGCCTGTAATGCTTTTAGGACACTGGACTTACCAGCGCCGTTCCCACCAATCAGCGCAGTATGGGCACCGACGTTAATCGTCACGTCTTTCAATGATCGGAAGTTCTGGACCCGGATCTGTTTTAGCTGCAAAGCTGTTCTCCGACTGGAAGTAGGAAGACTTATGAATCAGACGATTATCAATGCGATACATGAACGACTACTCCTGACCTTCGATTAAAAGGGCAAAACGCGAGTGGTTGAGCCCCACACTTTCGGCGTTCAGCACAATGGGAATGAGAGCTTGAGCGCTTGGCAGCTCTCCGGTGGGAGCGGGGAGGCTTTTCGCCTCTACCTTCTTTCCGAGATGACTGCGATCGAGCCGCAGGGCGAACCGTTTGAAGACGAACGACCCGCCTACCAAAAAGGTGACGGACGATATTCTAAGATCTTCGCCGAGTTGTAGCTGAAGGGCCCGCCGATGAATACCGAATGTCGAATGACAGTTCTTTGCTGGCTCATCTCTTGAAGCAGACGGTCGGCTTCCGGCCCGAAGTTGACGCTACGATTGCGACCTATGCCTTTCGATCAGCTGGAAAGGCCTGCCATCTGATGGCTTGCCCGTTTCTATCGGAATGCCGAAAGATTCCGAGTCGTCGACTTCGACACCCATCTCGAATTCAAGGAAGTGACGATACTTGGCTCTGTGGTAATCGTTCATGATCCAGACCAGATCGTTCAGGTCTGAAGAAGGGGCCTGCGACACTGCTTCCGTCATCTCCCTGTGATAGTCGAAGCTCATCTGGGCATACTTTCTATCAGTGCTTGGGCCTGCCGGTTGGGCGCGTGTCAAGCCGCTCGTCTCACCTGTTGCGACATAAGCGTCAGCAGATGTTCTCCAATGGCTTTCCCGAGCAGGGGAGGCACTGCATTTCCCACCTGAATATACTGTTCTGTCTTCGAGCCGAAAAACTCGAAATAGTCCGGGAATGACTGCAGGCGAGCCGCTTCGCGAACGGTTATCGCGCGATCCTTTTCCGGATGGATGTAGGCGCCCCAGTGAATGTCGCATTTGGTCAGGATCGTGCACGCGAGACCGTCCCAACGCATCCGACCGTAACGCTTGGTGTGATCGGACCGCTTTGCTCTTTTCATGCCCGCAGGCAGAAGTTCATGCGGAATGTCGCGCCAGCTTCCGCCTTGCGGGATGTGCGGAAGGCGATCCATATTCACCTTGCCGAGGCGCGGTGCGGCGTGCTGCGACACGTGGGTTGCATTGCCACGCAGCTGACGCTGGAAGGCCGACGAAGCCTCTGTGCGATAGGCAGGGGCACCCGGATCTTCACCGTTCTCGATCTCGGGAAGGTCACCGATCGCATCTTGAATTGTCGTGAAGGGATGGGCCCGGTCCGGTCCGTGGGTGGGATCCGGGTGGGAGATAGGCAGGCCGAGCCGGTTGCCGATAAAGACCACTCTGCGGCGTTCCTGCGGTACACCGAAATCTTCGGCCTTGAGCACTGCCTCTTCGACGTCGTACCCCAGAGCCGCAAGTTCGGCTTTGATTGTGCGAACCGCTTCGCCACCGCCGATGGAATAGATGCCTTTGACATTCTCCATCACGATCCATTCGGGTTTCATGCCCTGAACGATCCGAAGGTATTCCCTGAACAGCGTTGCGCGCCTGTCATGCATGCCGCGCTTGTGATTGTAGACCGAGTAGGCCTGACAGGGCGGTCCGCCAACGAGCACGGTCAACTCGCCTTTCTTGAGTCCGGTCACTCTCATAAGCTGCTCGACCGACAAATCTTCGATCGGGCCCGGGATGAATTGCGCGTTCGGATGGGTTGCCGAAAACGTTTTGCCTGCCGCCTCGAAGCAATCATTCCCGGCCAGGACGCGAAAGCCCGCCATCTCCAGTCCGGCAGAGAGGCCTCCAGCACCACAGAATAGGTCAATCGCGGTTTTTGTCATTGAGACAGCCCTCGGTTTGTTCTCTTTTTGTCCTGATACATATATCGCTGTGTCAAAGCAAGCGATCCAGTCCCGCTTTCGCCTTGATCCGCGCTTCGAATTCGCCTTGAACAACCGGAATTCCGCCGGTCAATCCGAGCGTAGCGCTTTCGAGAGTGGTATAAATCTCATCTACGATTTTGAGCTGATATCGGCCCGACACCGGATCTTCGACAAAATCTGCGATAAACCACGCGATATCGGCGTTGGAAATATGCTTTGTCTGCTCCATCTGGCCCATCGAATGGTAGAAGGCCCAATCGACCACGATGGCCATCTTCTTTCCCCAGCGCCTGAGCGTAGGGATCTTGGTCAGAAGCTGAGGCATCAGTCGTTTCACGCCGCTGCTGCGGTAGTCGGGGCGCCTGCCCAGGACCGGCATTGCCAATTTCCCCTGACGGTTGGCGATATCGTCAAATTCGACTGCCATCCTCTTGCCGGAAAAATAAACTGCCTGAACCTCGACAGCCACCCAGTCCAGCAAGGACTGGTCATCCTTGTCCAACTTGAGCAGGACCATGTCTATCCGGCCGACGTCTTTACCCTCTTCGCTGTCCAGGCTGCCGGTCGATTCGAGAAACCCAACCTCACTGACCTCGATCGGGTCCGAGGTTCCCAGAAGACTCTTGCCGATTTCTGCAAATGCGACGTGACCCTGATGGAACCGCCATGGGCAAAGCGATCTAATCTTCCCCTGATCGCCTTTCACAGGTTCGACTTGATTGCCGCTGTCTTCATAAAGGCGGATTGAACACACCCCGCCTTTCTTGGTGCAAACGGGGTGGTCTCGTCCGGCCTTGAACGGGCAAGGCAGCTCGTCTTCATGTTGCTGTGAAAGCTTCTCGCGAAGTACATCGAGGCGTCTCGCTTCGCGCGCCGTCAGAGATGTTTCGGCTAGTTTTTGCTCGAGTACGGCAAGGCGGTCGAGCTCGTCTTTCTTCATTGCGGAACCACCCACGACATGCGCGGCGCGTACAACACGCGCGGTATCCGCGAGTTCGTGAAACGGATCACCATACCATTCTGCGATATGGAATTTTCTGTCGGCCATGGATGCCCCGTTTAAAGATGGTCGGCCCTATGTGCAGGTTTAAAAGTGGTCCGACAATTCATGGTCAGTTGTATTCCCCGCCAATTCCTTTCTGACCGGGCCTTGGTTAGCAGCTTCCGGGAAGCTCCGTTCAGCGTGAAGATCGCTTATGGCAGGGCGCATGTAGAGCAAAGTCGTCAGCAGCATAACTTTTGGCAAGCCTCGCTCAAGCGACGTTTCCTCTCAATGCAACGCTAATCTACGATTTGCGCAGTTCCTTGTTGCCCGACAGTGATTTGATGTCTTTTTGATCTGCCTCGCAAATGCAGCCGGTGGTCGGTTGCCGCATCCGAGGCAGTCCATGAGCGTTATCCCTCTCCGGTCCGAAATATCATCGCGCGGCGCGCGCATGCTGCGCACCGCGCTTGGTGCCGATATCGCCCGCTGGTTGGGCGAACCCGATGTCAGCGAAGTCATGCTCAACCCCGACGGGCGTCTCTGGGTCGACCGATTGGGCGAGGGTCTCGCGGCGACCGAATATCTGATGAGCGCAGCCGATGGCGAACGGATTATCCGGCTGGTCGCCCATCATGTCGGTGCCGAAGTTCATGCAGGTGCACCGCGCGTATCCGCCGAACTCCCGGAAGGCGGCGAACGCTTCGAAGGTCTGCTGCCCCCGGTGGTTACCGCCCCGAGCTTTGCCATCCGCAAGCCAGCTATCGCGGTGTTCTCACTGGCCGATTATGTGGCGGCAGGGATCATGAGCAAATGGCAGGCCGAAGCGCTTGCCGGTGCAGTCGCTGCAAAGAAGAACATTCTGGTGGTTGGCGGCACCTCGACCGGCAAGACGACGCTCACCAATGCGTTGCTCGCCGAGGTCGCATCCACGTCCGACCGTGTCGTTCTGATCGAGGATACGCTGGAGCTGCAATGTGCAGCGCCCAATCTGGTGTCGCTGCGGACCAAGGACGGCGTAGCGACCTTGTCCGATCTCGTCCGGTCCGCGCTGCGTCTGCGGCCCGATCGCATTCCGATCGGCGAGGTGCGCGGTGCCGAAGCGCTCGATCTTCTCAAAGCCTGGGGTACCGGTCATCCGGGCGGTATCGGCACAATACACGCCGGCTCGGCGCTCGGTACGCTGCGGCGGCTCGAACAGCTGATCCAGGAAAGCGTGGTCACCGTGCCGCGTGCCCTGATCGCCGAGACGATCGATATCATCGCCGTGCTCGTGCGCGACGGCACCGGGCGGCGCCTTGCCGAACTGGCCGAAGTTCGCGGACTCGATGCCACCGGCGAATACGCTCTCGCCCCCCTTCCATCCTCAGCAGGAGACCCTTCGTGATCCAAATATTCTTGCGGGCGCGCTCGCGCCTGTCGGCCCTTGTGCTTGGCAGCTTCGTGGCACTGGCTGTCGCCACGCCTGCCCATGCTGCCGGCTCGTCGATGCCATGGGAGGCGCCATTACAGGCCATCCTAGAATCCATCCAGGGCCCGGTCGCCAAGATCGTCGCGGTGATCATCATCATCGCCACCGGGCTGGCGCTTGCGTTCGGGGATACGTCGGGCGGTTTCCGGCGCCTGATCCAGATCGTCTTCGGGCTGTCGATCGCCTTTGCCGCGTCCTCCTTCTTCCTTTCGTTCTTCTCCTTCGGCGGCGGAGCGCTGGTCTGATGGACAGCGGTCAATCTTCCCTTCCGAACGGCTTTACGGTGCCTGTCCACCGGGCGCTGACCGAGCATATCCTGCTCGGCGGTGCGCCGCGCGGACTTGCTATCGCCAATGCGACGTTGGCGGGGGCGATCGGACTGGGTCTGCAGCTGTGGATCGCAGGCATCGCGTTTTTCGCGCTCGGCCACATGGTCGCGGTCTGGGCCGCCCGGCACGATCCGCAATTCGTCGATGTCGCGCGGCGGCATCTGCGGTTCCCCGCACATCTGCAGGTCTGAGCCATGCTGTCCCTGCGCGAATATCGAAACAAGGCCGACCGGCTTGCGGATTTCCTGCCATGGGCGGCGCTCGTCGCCCCCGGCGTTGTGCTCAACAAGGACGGCAGCTTCCAGCGCACCGCCCGCTTTCGCGGGCCGGATCTCGACAGTTCGACTCCGGCCGAACTGGTTGCCACGACCGCTCGATTGAACAGCGCGCTGCGCCGGCTCGGGTCGGGCTGGTCGATCTTCGTCGAGGCCGTGCGCCGTCCGGCACTTGATTATCCCGTCTGCGCCTTTCCCGATCCGGCTTCGGCACTGGTCGAACGCGAGCGCGCCGCGCAGTTCGCAGAAGAGGGCGCGCATTTCGAGAGCCGCTACTATCTGACCCTCCTATGGATGCCGCCAGCCGAGGATGCCGCGCGGGCTGAAAGCTGGCTCTACGAAGGCAAGGCCGAGAAAGGCGTGGATCCGCGCGAGCTTCTCGAGGGCTTCGCCGATCGGACCGACCGGCTGCTGCGCCTGTTCGAAGGGTTCTTTCCTGAGGTCCAATGGCTCGATGATGGCGAGACCCTGAGCTATCTTCACAGCTGCATCTCGACGCGACTGCACGATGTACGCGTTCCCGAAACCCCGATGCATCTCGATGCGCTGCTTGCCGACGAGCCGCTGACCGGCGGTCTCGAACCGCGCCTGGGTGCGGCCCATCTGCGGACACTGACCGTGATCGGCTTTCCGAGCGCGACATTCCCCGGCCTGCTCGATGAACTCAATGCGCTAGGCTTTGCCTATCGCTGGTCGACGCGGGCAATCATGCTCGACAAATCCGATGCGACGAAGCTGCTTTCGAAAATTCGCCGCCAGTGGTTCGCCAAGCGCAAATCGGTCGCCGCGATCCTCAAGGAAGTGATGACCAACGAGGCTTCGGTGCTGGTCGACAGCGATGCCGCCAACAAGGCCGAGGATGCCGATGCCGCGCTGCAGGAGCTGGGCGCCGACCATGTCGGGCTCGCGCTGGTCACCGCGACCGTTACGGTGTGGGACGAGGAACCGGCGCTTGCCGCCGAGAAGCTGCGGCTGGTCGAAAAGGTCATCCAGGGCCGCGATTTTACCTGCGTGACCGAAGGCATGAATGCGATCGAGGCCTGGCTCGGATCGCTGCCCGGCCATGTCTACGGCAATGTTCGCCAGCCCCCGATCTCGACGCTGAACCTTGCGCATATGATGCCGCTTTCGGCTGTCTGGGCCGGACCGGAACACGATGCGCATTTCAACGCGCCGCCGTTGTTTTACGCCAAGACCGAAGGCTCGACCCCGTTCCGGTTTTCGCTTCATGTCGGCGATGTCGGACATAGCCTCGTCGTCGGTCCGACCGGGGCGGGCAAATCGGTCTTGCTGGCAATGATGGCGTTGCAGTTTCGCCGCTATGCCGGGTCGCAGATTTTCGCTTTCGATTTCGGTGGCTCGATCCGTGCGGCCGCGCTCGCGTGCGGCGGCGATTGGCAGGATCTGGGATCGAGTCTTTCCGAGGACAGCGACGAGCCAGTCCTGCTGCAACCGTTGGCGCGGATCGATGAGCCGGCACAGCGCAACTGGGCCTCGGAATGGCTTCAGGCGATCCTCGTTGCGGAGGGCGTCGCAATCGATCCAGAAACCAAGGATCATCTGTGGTCGGCGCTGAGCTCGCTGGCGAGCGCGCCGGTCGCTGAGCGCACGCTCACCGGGCTTGCTGTCCTTTTGCAATCGCAGGCATTGAAGCAGGCGCTTGCCCCCTACTGCGTCGGCGGGCCGTTCGGACGGCTCCTCGATGCCGAGAGCGAACGGCTGGGCGAAGCGAGTTTCCAGGCGTTCGAGACCGAAGGGCTGACCGGATCGGCGGCTGCGCCTGCCGTGCTGTCCTATCTGTTTCACAGTATCGAAGGCCGCCTCGACGGCTCGCCGACGCTCATCATTATCGATGAAGGCTGGCTGGTGCTCGACAGTCCGGCCTTCGCCGCGCAATTGCGCGAATGGCTCAAGACCCTGCGCAAAAAGAATGCGAGCGTCGTTTTCGCCACTCAAAGCCTTGCAGATATCGAGACCTCGGCGATCGCGCCCGCGATTATCGAAAGCTGCCCGACGCGAATCTTCCTGCCCAATGACCGGGCGGTCGAACCCCAGATTTTGGGTATCTATCGCCGCTTCGGACTGAACGACCGCCAGATTGAAATCCTCAGCCGGGCAACGGCGAAGCGCGATTATTACTGTCAGTCCTCTCGCGGTAATCGCCTGTTCGAACTGGGCCTTGGCGAAGTGGCGCTCGCGTTCACCGCCGCCTCTTCCAAGAACGACCAGCTCGCCATGTCCCGCATCATCGAAGAGCATGGCCGGAGCGGCTTTGCCGCCCACTGGCTGCGGCATCGCGGCCTCGACTGGGCCGCCGAATTGCTCGGCGACCGTGCGCACTCTTCCGACCCCCCAAGCCCCCCAGAAGGAGACCTGAAATGAACCGTTTGAGAATTGTCCGCAGCATCGCCATGGGCACCGCGCTGGCCTTGGCGAGTACGAGCGCCTTGGTATCATCGCCCGCACACGCCCAGTTCGGCGGAATCGTCTACGATCCGTCCAATTACGCGCAGAACGTGCTGACCGCCGCGCGCACGCTCGAGCAGATCAACAACCAGATCCGCATGCTGCAGAACCAGGCGGACTCGCTTATCAACGAAGCGAGGAACCTCCAAAGCCTGCCGCTGACTCTCGTGCAGCCCCTGCAGGACCAGATCCAGCAGACCCAGCAACTGCTGAACGAAGCCCAGCGCATCGCTTACGATGTCCGCACCATCGAGAGCGCTTTCGACCTGCACTACAAGAGCGTTCCGCTCGGTGCCTCGCAGCAGGCGATGGTCGACGGTGCCGAGGCGCGCTGGCAAAACAGCGTGGCGGCCTTCGAAGATGCCCTCAAGGTCCAGGCGGGCGCGGTTGCCAATATCGACGGTTCGCGCGAAGCGCTCGGCAGCCTCGTTTCGGCGAGCCAGTCCGCCACGGGCGCCTTGCAGGCAGCACAGGCTGGCAACCAGCTGCTGGCATTGCAGGCCCGCCAGCTGGCTGACCTGACCGCCACGATCGCCGCTACTGGCAGGGCGCAGGCGCTCGATGCGGCCGAACGCGCGGCGGCCAAGGCACAGGCGCGCGAACAGCTGAGGCGGTTTCTCGCTATTCGTCCGCGCTATCTGCCCGGCGGATCGGACTGATCCGCGATGGACACCAAGCTCCTCGCGCGCATCGGTGCCGCTGTATTCGTCGGTCTCGCTATCGCGATGACGATCGTACAGCTGCGCGAGGAGCCCGCGCCGGTGCAGCAAGCCGACCGGCGCATATGGGTGCCCGACGGCGATCCGCTGCCGGCCCAGCTAAGGGTTTGCGCTCAAATGGGCGAACTGGCGCTGTCCTCGCCCGATTGCCGCGCCGCCTGGGCCGAGAAGCGCCGCCGCTTCTTCGGCGTCGATCACCCCGAGGCTTATTCCGGGATCGGCGATCGGGCGCTTCCTGAATCCTCTTCCGGCGAAGCGAGAGGGGAGGACTGACATGGGCGGCACCGGCGTCGTCGATCGCTTTCTGGCGATCTTCTCGCAATATATCGACAGCGGCTTTGGACTGCTTTCGGGCGAGGTGGCGTTCATCGCGACCACGCTGATCGTGATCGATGTAACGCTGGCGGCCCTGTTCTGGAGCTGGGGCGCGAACGACGATATCATCGCCCGGCTCGTCAAGAAAACGCTCTTTGTCGGGATCTTTGCCTACATCATCGGCAACTGGAGCGCGCTCGCCAATATCGTGTTCAACAGCTTTGCCGGATTGGGCCTCAAGGCGAGCGGCTCGGGGCTCGGTGCGGGCGATCTGTTGCAGCCGGGACGGGTGGCGCAGGTCGGCATCGATGCCGCCTGGCCGCTCCTCGAATCGATTGCCGATCTGATGGGCTATGTCGGCTTCTTCGAAAATTTTCTGCAGATCATCATCCTGCTCGTCGCCTGGGCGATTGTCATCATCGCCTTCTTCATTCTCTCCATCCAGCTGTTCGTCACCCTGATCGAGTTCAAACTGACGACCTTGGCGGGTTTCGTGCTCATTCCCTTTGGACTGTTCGGCAAGACCGCCTTCCTTGCCGAACGTGTGCTCGGCAATGTGGTCTCCTCGGGGATCAAGGTTCTCGTTCTCGCCGTCATCATCGGCATCGGTTCGACGCTCTTCGCCGAATTCACCGGCGCCATCCCCGGCGAGCCCACCATCGAGAATGCGCTTGCCATCGTGCTCGCCAGCCTCACCCTGCTCGGTCTCGGCATTTTCGGGCCGGGGATCGCCAATGGCATTGTCGCGGGCGGTCCGCAGCTCGGCGCAGGCGCTGCCGCAGGCACCGCGCTTCTGGCAGGCGGCGCTGCGGTTGGCGGCGTGGCCGGTGCCAAACTTGCGGGCGGCGCGGTCGCCAGTGCTGCCTCTTCCGTCGCGCGAGGCACCTCGCGCGCTGCCGGAGGTGCGACCATGGCCTATGCCACCGGTTCGGCGGGCAAGAGCGGCGGCGCCGCGGTTGCAAGCGGAATGGCGGGTGTTGGCCGCGCAGCAGGCGGTGCCGCCATGTCGCCGCTACGCAAAGCGGCAGACAGCGCCAGGAGCAATTTCCGCGACGGGGCGCGTGCGTCGGTCGGGAACATGGGTGGCCGCATCGTGCCCGCTCACGGTGCTTCGTCACCGGATCCGGAACAGACGAACGGCCCGCCGGCCTGGGCGCGGTCCATGAAGCACAGGCAGAGCCTGGGGCACTCGGCCTCGCTTGCCGCGCACACCGTGCGCTCCGGTGATGGCCACGGTGCAGGCGCTTCCATCGACACCAAAGAGAAGGATTAGCTTTCAATGTTCAAACGGCCTTCGATCCGCTACGCAAAAACGCCTCAAGCAGAGACGCCCTACCAGCGCGCGGCGCAGGTCTGGGACGAACGCATCGGTTCCGCGCGCGTCCAGGCAAAGAGCTGGCGCTACGCCTTTTTCGGCGCCCTCGGCCTGTCGGCAGCGCTGACGGGCGGGCTCGTGTGGCAGAATGCGCGCGGCACCATCGTGCCCTGGGTGGTCGAGGTCGATAGGCTCGGCGAGGCCCGCACCGTCGCTCCTGCCGCTGCGGATTACGAGCCGACCGATCCGCAGATCGCCTTTCACCTCGCCCGGTTTATCGAGCATGTCCGCGCTATCCCCGACGATCCGATTGTGGTGCGCGAGAACTGGCTCAGAGCCTACCAGTTCGCCAGCGACAAGGGCGCCTTGGCGCTCAACGATTATGCGCGGGTCAACGACCCGTTCGCGGCAATCGGCCGCGAACAGGTTGCGGTCGATGTCACCAGCGTGATCCGAGCCTCGCCGCGCAGCTTCCGCGTGGCCTGGGTCGAGCGGCGCTACCGCGACGGCGCGCTCGCCGAAACCACTCGCTGGACCGCTATCCTCGGCGTTGCCGTCCAGCCTCCCAGAACGCCCGACGCGCTCACCAGCAATCCGCTCGGGATCTTCGTCACCTCGATCAACTGGTCAAAGGAGCTTGGCTGATGACGCACTTACTTCAATTCTCCCGTCCGGCGCTGCTCGCAGCCGGCGTTCTACTCCTTGCCGGATCGCCCGCGTCAGCGACGCCTGCGCCGCAGGCCCGGGCCGCATCGCGGGCGATCACCGCCTTCGACCTCGCCGATGCATCCCGCCTTGTTCAGGCCATTGCATATGCCAACACCCCCTCGCGGCAGGCCTCCCCCACTGCCGCGCGCCGCTCCCCTGCCTCTGACCCCGCCCCTGATCCTCAGAGCCATGTGGGAGCGGCGAACGAGGCCGCCAGGATCGAACCGGACAATGCCGGATTTGACAATGCCATCCAGCGCTATGCCTATCGCGAAGGTGCGTTGTTCCAGGTCTACGCCAAACCCGGGCAGGTGACCGACATCGCCTTGCAGGAGGGCGAAACGCTGGTCGGCCCCGGGCCGGTCGCTGCAGGTGATACCGTGCGCTGGATGATCGGCGACACGCTGAGCGGCTCGGGAGCGACGCAGCGGGTGCATATCCTTATCAAACCGACGCGGCCCGACATCGCCACCAATCTGGTCATCAATACCGACCGCCGCACCTATCATATCGAACTGCGCGCCAATCCGGACATCTATATGGCCTCGGTCAGCTGGTCCTATCCGGCAGACGAACTGATCGCGCTGCGCCTTGAAGAAGAGCGAGCGGCGCGAGCCACACCAGTCGCCGACGGGTTCACGCTTGAGGCGCTCAATTTCGATTACCGCATCTCGGGTGACAAGCCTGACTGGCGCCCGCTACGGGTCTTCGACGACGGACAGCGGACCCTGGTCGAGTTTCCACCCGATATCGCCCGGGGCGAAATGCCGCCATTTTTCGTGGTTGGCGCCGGTGGCGCAGCCGAGCTGGTCAATTACCGGGTCTCCGGGCGCTATCTCATCGTCGACCGCCTCTTCCACAAGGCCGAACTGCGCCTCGGTGCCGGTCGCAGACAGGTCCGCGTGAAGATTGAAAACCGCAAGAGGGGGCGGTCGTGAACGAGGAAAGCAAGACCGAGCCGCCACCCGATGCCGAAAGTATCGTTCAATTGCGCGGGGAAGGGCCGCGCGTGGTCAGGCTGTCGCGCAAGGCTATCGGCATTGCCAGCGCCGCGGGTCTGACCGTCCTTGGCGGTATATTGCTCTACGGCCTGCAGCCGCCCTCACAGGACAGCGGCGAAGAGCTGGTGAACACCGACGGGATCGCTGTGGCAGACGGGCTTGCCGCAGCCCCGGCGGACTATTCCCAGGTTCCGAGGTTAGGGCCACCGCTGCCGGGCGATCTCGGTCAACCGATCCTCGAGGCGCAGGATCGCGGTGCTATTGCCGCGCTGCCCCCTGTCGGCGCCCCGCCTCCGGTCCCGCCCCAGCGGGCGGCGCCGAGCCCTGAAGAAATAGAGCGCGAACGCCTGGAACAGGAACGCGAGGCGGCGCGCGGCAGCCGCCTGTTTTTCGGCGGCGGGACACAAGCTGCCAGTTCTGGTCCGGCAGCTTCGGGGGCTGGGCCACAACCGGCAGTACCATTTCAGCCCTCCGTCTCGACCGCGCGGGCAAGTTTTCTCCAACAGCCTGCCGAGACGCGGACAGCGTCCGTGCAGCGGCTTGAGGCGGTGCCATCTGGCGCGCTGCTTCGGGCCGGGTCGATCATTCCGGCAGCGCTGATCACCGGCATCCGCTCAGACCAGCCCGGCCTCGTGACCGCGCAGGTTACCGAGAATATCTATGACAGCCTGACCGGACGGCATCTTCTGATCCCGCAGGGTGCGCGCCTGATCGGTGAGTACGAATCCGATGTCGGGTTCGGGCAACGCCGGGTGCTGCTGGCCTGGAACAGGCTCATCCTGCTTGATGGTCGCTCGATTGTGCTCGATCGCCAGCCAGTCGCCGATCCCTCGGGCTATGCCGGACTGGAAGACGGCGTCGATTACCATTGGGGCGGTGTCGTCAAGGCGGCGCTCGTTTCCACTTTGCTCGGGATTGGTGGCGAACTCGGCGCAGGTGGAGATGATGATCTGCTGCGCGCTGTTCGCCGCGGCAGTCAGGACAGCATCAATCGCGCTGGCGAGCAGGTGATTGCACGCGAGCTCGATATCCGCCCGACGCTGACGATCCGCCCCGGCTTTCCCGTGCGGGTGCTGGTGACGCGCGATATCGTGCTGGAGGGTGGAGCATGACCCGGCTCAAACTCTCCGACATCACCGATGGCAAGCCTGTAAAGTTAACGATCGAAATCCCTGCCCGGCTCCATCGCCGGCTGATCGAATATGGGACCGTGCTCAATGGCGGGGTATCAGAGGGTGCGCCTGTGCCTGAGCTGCTTATTCCGCCGATGATCGAGCGCTTTGTTGCAAGTGACCGGGATTTTGCCAAGGCACGCAGAGGATCGCGCGCACTATCCAAACAATAAGCACCTACAATATCGGAACTTTTTCTGGTTCTTCCAAGCCATTCTTACTTGCGAAATGCACACGTAGGTAGAATTGCGCTGTTTCCGCGTGCATGATTGGCCTTATCGTGAAGTAGCGAACGCATGTTCCTAGCGACCGGGTGGCGACACGCATGTCCAGGCGAAAAGCTAAAAGTGTCGATACACTCGCCAACGGGTGTTTCCATCACCCGGTCGCATCTTCGACCACACTGTATTTATAATTCCATTATAAGTTGGTCTGAATTCCGCTCCGCGCTCACTCTCCACTTGCGACGTCCGAGTCGCGATACCAACCACAGGAGTGAATCATGAAGGAGTTCGACCATAACCAGAATGAGGTTATCGACCTCGGCAAGGCCTCGGTTGAGACCAAGGGCGCCGTCGGTTTCTACATCGACGCCAGCGGCGGGCAATTGGCCAACAGCCCGGGCCTGCTCGACGAATAAGTCCTCGGCGGGCCGTGCGGCGCAATCCTGCCGCGCGACCCGCCGATTCGGGCTCCCAATCGATGGATCTCCACCGCGAAGGACTGGCGTGGCGCATTTTGGATGGCCAGCTCCTATTTCTCGATGTTTCCAACGATCGCTACTTTCGGTTGTCGGATGACGAAAATCGCAGATGTCTCGAAAAACTTGGCCGGTATCCCGAGAAGCAATGGCACCAACCGAGCAGCCTCGCCCGGCCTGCGGACTGGACCGTCCCAGAACAATCGAGCCCGGCAATCGCCGAGCACACCTTTAGTCTGCCCGCAGTCGCGAGAGCGCTTTGGATGCAACGCCGCGTTGAAGCGCGGCTCGCGAAACACTCTTTGGCGCTGGTCCTTTCCCAATTACGGAGCGTTGTCGAATCCAGGTCGGAAAGCCAATTCGAGATCAGTGAGAAGGGACGCAGGTGTATCGGGGCTTTTGAGGATGCACGATTGTTGCGCACCGCTGCGGACCGGTGTCTTTCGCGCTCCATCGCTCTCGCGACTTGTCTTGCCGCATATGGCGACCGGGCGCGGATCGTCATCGGCGTCCATACACCCCCTTTTGCAGCACACTGCTGGACGCAGCACCGAGACACGGTCTTGAACGACAGTGTCGAAGAAGTGCTCCGCTATGAACCAATTCTTGTCGTATGAGACCGCTACGTTTTGTTCTTGCGGTTCCTCATGGCGCGAACGGCCAAATCTTGCCGTCAATCGTTGCAACCCCGGGTCAGGTTTGTTCCGATGTCGCGGCCTTGTGGTGTGACAGCGAAACGCCCTGCCATTTCCTGAACCGACAGTGCTGCCTGATCGGGATCGCTTTTTCCCGAACGACATATCGCCGCGTGCGCGCCGCCGAGGAACTCGGGTTGGCCCCGGCCGAAGCCGAGGAGGCCGCTAAGCATCTCGTCGCCAACGTCTGGGGTGGATATGTCGCCATCCTAGGCGATTGGAGCAATGGGCCAATGGGTGTGCTGGTCGATCCTTCCGGACTCTTGCCCGTTTACCTTCTCTCCACATCCGAGCACGTCATACTGACCAGTGACCCGCTCCTGATTGCGGAAGCGGGAGGATTGGAGACGCCGGTTTCGTACCCGGCGCTGCACGCGCACCTGCTACGGCCTGAACAACGCCACCGGAAAACGTGTCTTGAGGGAATTGACGAACTCGCGCCTGGATCGCTGCATTTACTCGCGCGCCAGGGTTTGCAGATCCGTAGGATATGGCATGCAACCGACTTTCTCCCACGAATGCCGATCCCGGCATTCACGGATTACGCCGCGCAACTGAAGGAGCTCGGCGCCGCAGTGCTGCAAAGCTGGAGCGGCATGTTTGGAAGAGCAAGCGTAGCGGCATCGGGCGGCGTCGATTCGTCATTCATTTGCGCTGCTCTGGCCCATTCGGGCGAACGCTTCGATTGCGTTACTCTCGCCACTCCGGATCCGTCCGGCGACGAGCGCATATACGCCAATCGCGTGGCGGAATGGTTCGGGGTTCGGTGTGTCGAACGGATATACGACCCGGCGTTTTACGATCCTTCGAGGTCTTCCTCCCGGGGGTTGCCGCGACCGGCCCGACGTTCATTCCAGCACATTCTTGACGCCTTGCTTGTCGATGCGATGGCGGACCTCGGCGCCTCGGTCATCTACGATGGCAACGGAGGCGACAATCTGTTCTGTTTCCTCCATTCCTCTGCGCCGGTAGCCGACCGGCTGGCAGCGGAGGGTCTGGGGACAGGCGTGCTGCGCTCCCTGATTGACATGTGCCATATCACCGGATGCTCGGTCCCCACCATGGTCGCCGCAGTTCTTCGCAGACGGCTTGGTAAGGGAACGAGGGAAAGCTGGCCGGTCGATGCGAGTCTGCTTACCTGCGGAACTGACGCTGCGTACAGCGAGCCACTCGTGCCCTGGCTGAGTCCTCTAGGGATCTCAGGTTCGGGAAAACGCGACCATATGGTCCTGATCATGCGGGCACAGAACCACATTCATGGACTGGCCGCCGGCCCGCCTCGATTTTCGCCACTAATGAGTCAGCCGCTCATGGAGTTTTGTCTCGGTGTTCCGACTTGGATATGGGCACACGGCGGCAGGAACCGCGCTTTGGCCCGGGCGGCATTCGCACAGGAATTGCCGCCTGCCGTGCTGGCCAGAACATCGAAGGCCGGACCCGACAGCTTCGTAAGGCAAATTTTCGCCCTGAACCGAAATTCGATCGCCGAGCGCTTGCTGGATGGGTTGCTCGCCGCGAACGGGGTAATCGACCGCCATGCCGTGGAAGCCGCGCTGCGCACTGATGAACGAGACGACAACAGCATGTTCGGTCGCATACTTGACCTGCTCGAAGCCGAGAATTGGGCTCGCTCATGGACCCGCTAATGGTTCAGCATGGCAGCGAAGGTCGCGTGTGGGCGGGGCACCCTCCATGGCGCTCCAGCGGGCGTACTGTGCTTCTCTTGAAGGATTGCAGTTCAGCCTGCCCATAAGCCAGAACTCGAACCATTCGACGACGCGCTCGTACATCGCCAGGCGATGCGACGATTGCCATTTGACATGAGACTCATCGGGGAACACGTAGAGTTCGATAGCCTTATTGTTATGCGAGAAGGTTTCAACGACATCGAGGCTGCCTTCGTACTCGCTGTCCCCTGCCTGGATCAAAATTGGAACATCGATCCGGTCCACATTGAGTATGAGCGACATGGGCTCCCAGAATGTTTCGGCACCGGGCTCGAAATAGCGATAACCCATGTCCCGCAAATACTCGGTAAACCGTGGCCCTGCAGCGAGAGCGAAGGAGTAGAGATCCTCGCAGCACGATCCCATCGAAGCGACCTGGAAAAGGTCCGAGTTGATCAGCGCCCACTGGACGGTCGATCCGCCATCACTGAATCCGCTGATCCCCATGCGCGTTGGATCGACCGCACCAGTCTCGACGGCGCGTCGTACAGCGAGCTCTAGTGCTTCCTGCACCTGGCGCCGGTCCGCCCAGTCATCTTCGCTCAATGTCCGTATTTCTGCATCGGTTGTTGCCAGATACGCCTCTGGCGGGAAATCAGGCCGGTCGAAACTGAGGACCGCGAATCCGCGTGCGGCGAGAGGCTGGATCGGAACCTCGTCCCCGGTTCCTCCGCGAAGGAAGCCCCGGCTCCGGTACTGCACCACGATCAGGGGATGCAGTTCGCCAGGTCGATGAGTGGGCGGCAGGACAAGGTCGGCGAAACTCTCGACACCGCTTGCCAGGCGGAAGCGGAAACGCTGGACGGAGCCATACTCCATGTTCTCAAGCTGCGGGTTTGGATCGTGGATCAGTCGTTCTGATCCCGTTCGCATGTCGAGCGCCACCAATCGGCGAGGCTGTGTGCTGCCCTCACGCCCGCAAATAAGTTCGTTGGCATGAGGGGCGCACCCGATGAACACATCATCGGAAATCAGGACTTGGCGAGGCGCAGCATCGCGGGGATCCCAGCGCAACAATGCCGTCTGGCTGTCGGCCCATCCAGTACGCTGGACGAGGAAAAGGGCGCGCTCCGAGGCCGACCAGAACAGTTCTCGGATGCCGTCGCATTGCGTGACAGGGCAGACTTTTCGGCTGCCGTCCGGAGCGGCCAGAACCAGCCGCGTCGGGCTGAGGAGACGCTCGGGGAACTCTGCTTCGAGCCAGGCCGAAAATCCACCCTCTCCTGATCGAACATTTCGTGCGTTGTCCGGTATCGCTGCCGGTCGCGGCGGGGCAATAAGCACCTGCTCCATTTCGGTTGCAGGTCGCGATGACCCGTCCCGAAGCGAAACCCATGTATAGATCGGATCGGCATGGCCGGTCGGTATCGGTCGGTCGGCTGCCTGCGGCGCAAACCGCGCGTCGAAGAGAAAGCCGCGTCTGCCTTCGCTGGCGATTGCCGCGGCGGCGAGGCGAATTGCAGGCCTTGTGCTGACAATGAGACCCATTCCGTCCTGAGCCCAGGCGAAATCGTCGACATCGTCGGCCAGATTGGTTGCTCGGACCGCACCCGTTTGCCCGGTTGGGCTGGCCAACCAAACCTGTGTCGAACCGGCTTCTCTCCTCAGATACGCAATTCGCATGCCATCCGGCGACCATCGCGGCGCGCTTGTCCTAGGCCAACCGGCCAGTATCGCGGTGAAGTCGCGAAGCCGGAAATCGTCGCGAATGAATTCCCCGCCGCGCGCCACCTCGATTGGAGAACCTTCGCCGTTCAACGGCGCGACCAGCAGTCTTTGGCAATAGCTATTCGTCTCGGGAATTGCGCGACGGACGGTGAAGGCAATTTGGCTGTCGTCAGGCGAGATGCCAAATACACTTCGATTGGGAGTTCCGACCGGTGCGCCAATATCCGCAATCCGGACTTGTCCGTCCACTGTCCACTCACCTAATTCCGCATTTGCCGTTTCCTGGGCGATGGGCAGTGCATCACACGGATCTTCGGCCGATGGCGGATCTTCAGCTGTCGGCACGATCGTCAGGCTGAGCGCTAGGGTAAGGAGCGCAGTCATTACCAATGCCTCCTTACGCCAAACGCGATGAAGCGCCCGATCGGAGAATAATTGGTTGAATCGTAGGGTGTTGTGTTGGGACCGGTTTGGCCGATCACGTCCGGCTTATCGTTAAACAGGTTTTGAATGGTCAACGAGAACTCGAGGCCGGGATCACGGTCGTCGCCGCGAATGACCGCATAGTGCATGCCAAGATCGACAGTTGCGCTTGGTGACAGCCGCTGCACGGTTGCAAGCCGTCTGTCGACGAGCGCACCGATATAACTGACTGCCGCATTGGCGGTAAGGCGGCCTGCCCGATATCTTGCTGCTCCACGCGCGCGGTAGCGGGGCGGGTTGAAAGTCGTACCGGCAAGCTGGACTTCAGGTAGTTCGGATGTGATGGTTTGCCTGCTGCGCAACCAGCTGCCGTTGAGATCCAATCCTATCGAGCGGTCATTCCCGAGATCGCGGTTCCAGGCAATCCTGGCATCCAGCCCTTCTACGCTCCACGCCGCGACATTGATGTTCCTGTTATCGAACAGAACGACAACATCTGCAGGATCGAACGGGCGGCCTGTAAAGTTCTCCAATCCGAACTGGGCACCCGCGATGAGTTCGGCCAAATCGGCCGGATCAGGTGAAAAATCGATGAGGCTGGCATAGCCCGGATTGTTGATAGCAGCTGCGATCGATCCAGCGATCGGCGCAACGACGCGGTTGTCATAGCGGATATCATACCACGTCGCGGAGGCGGTCAATCCTCGGACTGCCGCAGGCTGGAACTCGAATCCCGCCGTCCAGCTTCGGGCGCGCTCGGGACGGAGGTTGGGATTGCCGCCCCCGCTCAGAAAGACTGTGTCGGAGCCGGTGCCCGCTCCGAACACCGCAGCAGGCACCAGAATGGCCTGAGAAAAGATGTTTTGCTGGAAAAGCGTGGGAGCCTTGAACGAGCGTGCCCAACTCGCTCTGAACATCAGATCACCACTTGGCGAATAGGTAATCCCAAGGCGCGGGGTGGCGAGCTGGTCGAGTCCGGGATAGTCTTCGTAGCGAACTGCAGCGGATAGCGTTAGCTGCTCGATTCCATCGACGGCGTTCCGACCCGACACGAATGGAACATACAGTTCCGCATAGGCGAAGCGAGCCCGCTGCGTTGCATCGAATTGCGCATTGAGGATCGCGCTTTCCAGAGAGTACTCGAGTCGATTGTTACGAAATCCGATGCCGACAGCCAAGCGCGTCTCGCCGCCGGGAAGAGTGATAACCGGGCCTTCCGCACCCATTTCCAGCGAGGTGATCTGATGCAGGTAGCTTCCCGTAGAGACGCGCGCCGGACCTGTCTCTGGAATGAAACTGGTCTGGAAGCGGGTTCGATCGCGCCCGAAGACACCCGCGAGATTGGCCTTCCAACTCGGCCCAAGGTCAAACTGCAGCGACGGCGCTACGGAAAAGGTCTCGAGGTCGGGCTCACGCCGAATGCGCTGGGCCGGCGTGCCATCAATGGTGGTTGATTCGCGATACGAATAGAGCGCGTCGAGATTGGCCTCCACGCCTTCTGACAAGCTCTGGTGCGCCGAAAATGTTACGGCGTGGCGCCGGTTTGAGGGATAAAGCAAGGTTTCCGGTAGCAGTGATCCTGCATAGGCGCGCTCCCTCGCCTCAATCCCGGAATTGTTCGCGAAGTCGTAGGCGAAGACGAAGCCGCCACTGTTCCAGATTGTGCCTGCGACTATGTCGGCCTGTTGGCGAAAGTTGCCTCCATCGGTGCTCGCTCCAATCTGGGCCGAGGTTGTCACGCCCTCAAAGTCGCGGCGCAGGATGACGTTCACAACGCCGCCAACCGCGTCCGAGCCATAGAGCGCTGAAGCTCCATCGGGGACGACCTCGAGCCGGTCGACAATGGCGAGCGGAATGGCGGAGATGTCGACGCCCTGGGACGCCGAGTTGTATGGAAGGCGATGACCGTTGAGCAATGTCAGCGTCGCATCGGGCCCAAGCCCGCGCAGATTGGGAGACGATGCTGAATTTACATTTTCATTGCCGATGCCGCCGCCCGAACCAACCCCAGGGTTCTGACCGCCCGAGAAATTCTGGGGTAGGTTGCGGATCGCTTCGCCGAGGTCCACCTGGCCCGTCTCGACGATCGTCTCGCGATCAAGCTCGATGACTTCACCTACGACCCGTGCGCCTCGGATACGCGTTCCCGTGACAACGATCGCGGAACTCTCTTCGTCCAAAGCTGTATCGCCAACCTCGGCAGCGTCATCTTGTGCCTGTTCGCCTGGACTGTCTTGGGCGAAAAGAGGAGGAGCGGCACCTGCAAATGCTGCCCCGGTTAGAAGGACGGAAAGTGTGCGAATTGTCGACGACATTGATATCTCCCTGTTTTGGCGCGGACCGGCCGCTACAGAAGATGACGCTCACTTTTGCGAGCACCTTAGTTTCAATTGAAATTAAATTTTGAGTGGTCCCTTTTGGCCGGATGCCTGCAGTCACCAACTGTGACCCAGCGCTTGACGCAAATGCGCAAGAGCTTTCATCATGTGATAGTCGACCGTCGGCAGTGCGATGCCGAGTTCGATATGTATCTCTCGGTAGGATTTCTTCTCGAAGCGGTTCATCGCGAAGATACGCGCGCACTTTTCGGGGAGCTCTGCGAGCGCGATTTCCAGCGCTTGCCGGGTTTCACGGACATGCACGGCATCTTCTTGCGCAGCACGGCTTGGCGCGTCTGCGTTCTCCAGAAGTGGCTGGGTCCTGACCCGGCACTTTTGCCGCCGCGCCTCGTCCACCATCAAGTTGAATGCAATCCGCCTCAGAAAGCCCGCCGGATTGACGAGTTCCGTCAGCTGCTTGCTGGTCGCCGCACGCAGGAACACGTCCTGTGCCAGGTCGCGGGCGCGTTCGGAGCCCACGCGGCGCGCAAGATAGGCGATCAGTCCAGCCCGTTCCTCGCGGTAGAGGGCATCGAGTGTGCGGCGGCGACCGACCGTTAGGCTTACCTTTGCAGCGCAATATGCGGGACCCACGCACTGGGGAGATTGGTGCCGAATTTCGGCGGCAATTTGAGTCATGCTTCGAACTTGGAGGCGACCGCAACCTGAGTTCGCCGTGGCGAACTGCGTGCGGGTTCCAGGTCTGTGCCGCCGTCCGGGGCCTAGTTTGTGCCCCTTGATCGGTCCGGCCGCCGGGCCTGCGATGGACCGGCGTGCATGATGTCCGGCGGAAAGATCCACGCGGATGGTGCCAGAATATCAATCCGCGCGCTGTCAATCTGCCCAACATAGGAATGGCTTGCAAGAGGTAAGTAGAGCCGTTTTGGACCCGCTTGTGGCGGCGGTCGTCGCCTTCCCTAAGAAAGCAACGGTCTCGGCGAGCGCCTGATCAAATATGCCCAATATTGGGGAGGCGGCCCCCTAGGTCATGGAATGTCGGCGCGGTGCTGGCGCCTCTAGCGAAATCGGCGAGAAAGGAGGTGCTTCATGGATCGACCATTTGACAGCAACGACCGGACAGGCGCATTCGACTATTCGGATTTCGCGCAGGAATTCCTGCGCCGCAATGCCGCGTACCGGCAACAATACGCACGGATCGCCAGCGAAAGCGGTTTCGACCCGCAATCCCCAGCTTGCCGCCGAATGGCGCGTTCATGGGGCCTTGAATTTCCCGATTGATCCCGACCTTTCAGCTCGCAGCCATCCGGCGATCTGGCAAGCCGAGGAAAACGCTCATGTGGTAATTCTTGGCGGTGGGCGCGCAGTCAAGGCGGCGCGCGCAACGTGCGACCTGATCTCCAAGCGAACCAGCAATGCGGGAGATCATCTGGTCCTCGCCGGTGGTGGCGCTCGCCATCGGCTGCTCGTTATGGCCTCCGCCCGGTTGGGTGGAGACAATTATCTGATCCCTCGGGACCAGTCGTTTCCGATCAGGCTGGCGGCGCTCGATGCGTTTCACTGCTGTGTAGATGGTTCCGCTGCTCCCAGCGTGCGAAACCAGTTGCAGCCCACTGCCTATCAGTCCCACCGCTTCCACTTGCTGCTCGCCATACTTGATGCTTTATCCCGGGCGCCTGAGGGTGTTATGCTAAAAGATATCGCTGGAACCATTGTTTATCGGGGATTGTCCGCGCAGCGCGCCATTGACTGGAAATCGTCATCGCAACGCCGCCAGACCCAGCGTCTCGTGGTTGAGGCGCGGCGAATGGCGTCGCACGGCTATCTCGGCTTGCTTCGCCAAAGCCGGCTCCGCTCTTTTCAAACGCACTGAATGCACTATGGTTTTTCGTGGGGCATGCTGCTGAATTTTGCGGCGCGCCCGGATTGGAACCGGACCTTGAGGGTCGCAACTGCAACTGCTGGAACAGGTGGAATGGAACCGTCTGATCCGGCACCGAGCAGGCGGTCAGGTGGCGGCGTGTTGGATTGCGTGCTGCCGATCGAACGGCAGGTCTATGTACGCATATCTCGCGGAGGAATTCGCAACTGAACTTATCAATGTCCGTTCGGACACTGAACTCGACGGTGCGCTTAAACAGGTTTCCCGGCGCCTTGGCTTCGACCACTTCGCGCTTAGCCTGGAGATGCGTTCGACATCGTGCGAGGCACCGGGCCTGCTATTGCACGACTATCCCGACGAATGGGCGAAAGTCTATATTGCCTTCGACCTCGCAGGGCAGGATCCGGTGCGAAGAGCCTGTGACAAGACCATCATCGGTTTCGCCTGGGACTGGATTGACGAACTCGTCCCTCTCACGCGCGGCGACCGTCAAATGCTCAATGTCGGCCGGGAATGCGGAATTGGCAATGGTTATACTGTTCCGCGGCATTTGCCCGGGATAGGGCGCGGCACCTGCACCTTTGCTGTTCGACCCGAGCGAGAACTGCCCCGACGGCGCTTCGCCGTCGCGGAAATGATCGGGACGCTGGCTTTGAGCTGTGCGCTGGGCCTGAGTTCAGAAAAGTTCGATGAGAAGGTCCCTTCCCTGACCGATCGGCAGCGGGAGTGTCTGCTTTGGGTTGCAAGAGGGAAGACTGCAGCTGAAACGGCCATGATACTCGAAATCAGCACCGAAACCGTCATTCAGCATCTTAAGATGGCCCGCGAGCGCTACCAGGTCCATTGTAAACAGTCCCTCGTCGTCGCGGCGCTGTTCGACGGGTTGATCGGGTTTGCCGACATTATCCGTTGGCGGGACACAGGCTAGTTTTCGCGCCACTGCCTCTCAATCACTCGAACATGGCCGTACTGCCTATTTCGCAACCGTTCAGAAAGCAATTTGACTTCTCTCGGCATTTCGATATTTTAATAGTTATCGAATCATTGGAGTGAGCGATGCAAGCCGACCGCGTGATCCGAGCCCTATCTGCTCTGGCACAGGAGCATCGCCTCGCCGCATTCCGCCTGCTCGTGCAGGCCGGGGAGCAAGGCGTTGCCGCTGGGGTGCTAGCTGAGAAACTCCAAGTGCCTCCGTCTTCAATGAGCTTTCACCTTGCCCAACTGGGCAATGCGGGGCTGGTCACCCAGCGGCGCGAAAGCCGCTCGATCATCTATTCGGCGGACTATGCCGCGATGAATGGCCTGATGGGCTACCTCACCGAGAACTGCTGCGGCGGCATGTCCTGTTCCCAGGATACCGAATGCTTTCCTTCTCCTCAACGAAAGAGCGCCTGATGAAACGCTTTCACGTGCATGTCGGCGTGACCGACATCGACCACTCTATTGCCTTCTATTCAAGCCTGTTCGGTGCCGAGCCCGACGTGGTGAAGGCCGACTATGCCAAGTGGATGCTGGAAGATCCGCGCATCAACTTCGCGATTTCGATGCGCGAGGCTGCTGCCAAAGGCATCGAGCATGTCGGCTTGCAGCTCGAGGACAAGAGCGAACTCGAAGAGGTCTATGGCCGCCTCAAGGCTGCTGACCGCCCGGTGCTCGAAGAAGGCGCGACGACTTGCTGCTACGCGCAGTCGGAAAAGAGCTGGATCGCCGATCCAGATGGCGTCGTCTGGGAAGCTTTTCTGACCGATGGCGAGAGCACGACCTATGGCGGCAGTCCTGACCTCGACCAGCTCGCATCTGCCATTGCCACTTTGGGCGCCTGCTGCGCGCCGCAACTGGCACCTGCCAAGACGTCCTGCTGCTGAGGTAACTGATGTTAGATCAACCGCTGAACGTGCTGTTCCTGTGCACGGGCAATTCCGCTCGTTCGATCCTGGGTGAGGCAATCCTCAACCAAGACGGTGAGGGTCGATTCAAGGCCTACAGCGCCGGAAGCAATCCGATCGGCACAGTGAATCCCTGGGCGATCCATACGCTCAAGACACTGGGCTATCCGGCAGATGGCTATTCCTCAAAGAGCTGGAGCGAGTTTGCCGAAGGACCAGAATTCGATCTGATCTTCACCGTCTGCGACAGCGCGGCGGCCGAGACTTGCCCAGTATGGCCGGGTCGTCCGACTTCCGCGCACTGGGGCATTCCTGATCCGGCGGCGGTCGAGGGCAGCGATGCAGAGAAGGCAGCGGCCTTCCTCGATGCGTTTCGCATGCTGAAGCGCCGTATCGACCTGATGCTGGCGCTGCCGATTGCCAGCTTCGAGCAGATTGCCCTGCGCGAAAAGCTGCAAGCCATTGGCCACGAGGCGGATGAACAATGACCGCTGCAGCTGCTGACATGGACGCCCGCGCGGCGGGGCTAGGCCTGTTCGAGAAATGGCTTTCGGTCTGGGTCGGCGGCGCGATCCTCGCCGGGATTGCGCTCGGCAATGCAGCGCCAGAGCTATTCGCCTCGCTAGCGGGCATCGAATACGCCTCGGTCAATCTTGTCGTCGCAGTACTGATCTGGGCGATGATATTCCCGATGATGGTGGCGGTCGATTTCGGCGCGGTGCGTCGCGTCGGTGACAAGCCAAAGGGCCTGATCATCACGCTGGTAGTGAACTGGTTCATCAAGCCTTTCACGATGGCTGCACTTGGCGTGTTGTTCTTCGAGGTCGTCTTTGCCGACCTGATCGCGCCTGCCGATGCCCAGCAATACATCGCCGGGCTGATCCTGCTGGGTGCGGCCCCTTGCACCGCGATGGTCTTCGTATGGTCGCAGCTCACCAGGGGCGATCCTGCCTATACGCTGGTGCAAGTCGCGGCGAATGATCTCATCATGATCGTGGCCTTCGCGCCCATTGTCGCGCTGCTGCTGGGCGTGACCGACATTGCGGTCCCGTGGGAGACGCTGCTGCTCTCGGTCGCGCTCTATGTGGTCGTGCCGCTCGCAGCCGGTGCCATTGTGCGGCATCGGCTTCTCGCGACCCATGGCGGCGATGAAGCGGCGGTGTCCGAATTCACGGGGCGCATGAAGCCGCTCTCGATCATCGGCCTGCTGCTGACGGTGTTGCTGCTGTTCGGCTTCCAGGCGGAAACCATTGTCGCCCGACCGCTGTTGATCGCGCTGATTGCAGCGCCCATTGTTGTCCAAAGCTACGGCATCTTCTTCATCGCTTATGGCTGGGCCAAAGCGTGGAAGGTCCCGCACGCAGTAGCCGCGCCCTGCGCTCTTATCGGCACGTCCAATTTTTTCGAACTGGCGGTGGCGGTTGCGATCGGCCTGTTCGGCCTAGGGAGCGGAGCTGCTTTGGCTACGGTGGTAGGCGTCCTCGTAGAAGTGCCTGTCATGTTGTCGCTGGTAGCGATCGCCAATCGGACGCGTGGTATATTCCCTTTGGCTTGATGCGGATGTGCCTCATACCGGTCTGGGGGCGAGCAAGATGACGCCGGCGCCTACAAGGCAGATCGCCACGCCCAGAGTGTCCCACCGATCGGGCTTCACGCCTTCTGCGATCCAAAGCCACAAAAGCGCGGACAGAATGTAGACCCCGCCGTAGGCAGCATAAGTCCGACCTGCATGCTCGGCATCGACCAGCGTTAGCAAATAGGCAAAAAGGACGAGTGAAGCCACGCCCGGAACGAGCCACCAAGCCGACTTGTCCATACGCAACCACGCCCAGAAAGCGAAACAGCCCGCAATTTCAGCAATTGCAGCACCGAGATATGCGAGAAAGGTCATCATCTGACCTCTATCGAGATTTCGACTGTCGATCGCAAACGGGATTACCCGGTTGATGGCTTTACTGGACCAAGCGAGGCGCAACTACGATAGCATGGAGCCAAGATCGGAGCCCACGCTCGGATACACCGATACCATTTTCTTGAGATCGCTTGTTGTCAGTCCAAGTCGGATGGCCAAACCGAAGAAATTAATGATTTCGCCATATTCGGGTCCGAGCAGATGGGCGCCCAGGATAGTGTCGCTGTCCTTATCGATTATAACCTTGGTTGCAGCGCAGCTTTCGCCAACGCGAAGGTTGGAATACCAGTCGCCGGTGTCATTCTCGACGACGCGGATATCGTGCCCGGCCTCTCGTGCATCCTGTTCGAGCATGCCAACGCGGGTTAGCTCCGGTACGGTAAATACAGCGCTCGGAACTCCCGAATAATCCGGCTTGGTCCGGTTGCCCTTGAGCATATTGGACGCAGCTACCTTGCCCTCGAAAACCGCGACAGGCGTAAGCGGGGCACCCTGCGTATCGGCGGCATCCCCGGCAGCGTAGATTTTCGGGTTGGACGTGCTTTGCAGGTAGGCGTTGACCGCAACGCCCTTGTCACCTGCCTCGACATTGGCTGCGGCCAGATCGAGCTGATCAATTGCCGCGACGCGGCCCGCGCCGTGGACGACGAGATCGGCGCGCAAATCTTTCGTTTCGCTGTCCGTTTCTACCGTGACAAGAAAGTCCGTCCCGTCCTTCTTGATGGATTTGAGTGACGTGCGCCGTCGCAGTTGGACGCCGACTTCCTCGCCTCGCGCGACGAGTCTTTCAACAAGATCGGCATCGAAACCTTTAAGCGGTCTCTCCCCGCGATCGATCATGCACACCTCGCTGCCGGCGCGTGCTGCGATATGGCCAAACTCGAACGAGATGAAGCCGCCGCCGATGAACAGGATGCGTTCGGGCAGCGCATCGAGCCGCATGAACTCGGTGCTGTCGGTAAGGTATTCGGAGCCGGGAACATCTATCGTCCGCGGCTTGGCACCCGTTGCGATCAGGAAATGGTTTGCCTGAAACTGCCCCTCGCCGTCGATTTCGACGGTATCTTCGCCGACGAAGCGCGCTTTCCCGTGAAGGCTAGTGACGCCGTTGCTCTCCAGACCGTTTTCGATCCGACCGGGCATTTTGTCGGTGAACGTCTGCGTGAAGGCGACCAGATCGGGCCAGTTGATGGCGATGTCGTTCGGTTCGATGCCCTTGCCGTGCATGAGCCGCGCTGCGTCGATGATTTCCGCCGCGCGGCGGAGCATTTTCTTCGGATCGCAGCCGCGCAGGGCGCAGGTGCCGCCATAAGGCAGTTCGTCGACCACCGCGACCGACCAACCGGCTGAGGCGCATTTGTTGGCGGCATTTACGGCCGCCATACCAACACCCAGCACTATAAGATCGAAGTTTCGCGTACTCATCTCACCGCCCTCCGCAACATGTGGCGCCCTTGCGATCGGCACGCGTTTCCTGGATCGGCGGGCAGGGGATGGTGCCGAATGAGCAGAAGACACAGCAATCGCCCGCATTGGGGCGGAGTTTCACACCGCAACCATTGCAATCGTAGAAAAACCAGCAGGCATCCGTCGGCATTCTTTCGAGCTTTTTGTACCCGCAAGTAGGGCATGTGATCTCGGACTTCAGTTCGATCATAGCGCGCTCTCTGAAAGGATCGCCGGATATCCGGCCTCGGTCGACGCCGCGGCGATCGCGCTTGTGGTTGTTCGCTCAGGATCGAACTGCGCAGTCGCCGTCCTGGTCTCGTAATCGATAGTCACCTCGTGCACGCCTGCCACGCCTTCCATCGCGCGCCGAACCGTTATCGGGCAGGTCGCGCAGGTCATATTCTCGACCGCAAAACTTGCCGATTGCAGATGCGCGGAATTTTGTTGAACCCGTTCGTCGGAGTTTGGCGGAAACAAGGTCGCTGCCCAGATACCCGCTCCGGCCAGTCCCAGTATCGCAACTGCGACGATCATCGTCTTCTTCATCTTTCGAACTCCTAGTAGAATTGCGGCGCCCACCACTCGACCGTGGACGAGGCAGCGACCAATACGGTCGCCAGCCATAGGGCGCTCTTGACGATCAGGTTTGCTCCGGGCCGCGCGCAATATGTTCCGTCTTCGCAAGGTTCGGCTTGCCGAAAATAGGTGTGCCGGAATCCAAGGCCCAGAAAGAGGAGCGCGATGGCGATAAACACCCATTTATAAGGTTCGAGCGCGGTAAGATTGCCGATCCATGCGCCGCCGATGCCCAGGCTCAGCAACAACAGCGGAGCAATACAGCAGGACGAGGCGAGTATCGCGCCGAGCGCGCCTCCACTTGCCCATATTTGCTGCGCATTCTTTAGCGTTTGATCGGTCATGGAAACCGATATAATCTCTGTACTAACTACAGGTTCAAGCACTAATTGGCATTTGGCTCATGACAGCATCGAAAATCATTAAGCGCGGCAAGCTGGCCAAACAGTCGGGCTGCAACCTTGAGACGATCCGCTACTACGAGAAGATCGGTCTGCTAAAGCCGCCCGAGCGCACGGCAAGCGGGCACAGGCTCTACTCACCCGGCGACCAGGCGCGGCTCGGCTTTATCCTGCGAGGCCGCGATCTGGGTTTTTCGATCGAGGAGCTAAAAAGCCTGTTCAGCCTTGTCGATTCGCACGACTACAGCTGCGGCGAGGTTCAGGATTTGACCAGTAACCATCTGGCCAGCGTGCGATCCAAGATTGCCGACTTGAGAAGGTTGGAGCAGACCCTTGCCGAAGTATCGGCCCGCTGCGAGGGCGGAAATGTTCCAGAATGCCCCATCATCGATACGCTCTTTGGTCGTGGTCCTGCCGCTCGACCGTGAAGCAATGCCATCGGAGGGGGTACGCGGCTTGAATCTATTTTGATTCTTTCATGAGACCAACCTTTGGCTCAGCCAAGTGCGACGCTGTGACAAGGAGCCGCTAATCAGTTCAACCACTGCAAAACGCAATGTTGCTATTGCGAATTAATCGCAACTTCAATATTGGCGCCTTCAGATTCTGAAGGAGCCGTCCATGTATCGATATCTCGCTAGCGCGTTTGCAGTCATTTTCGTTTCGCCCGCCATGGCCCAGACCGTTGCTCAAACAGAGGCCGACGAAATGGAAGAGTCCAGCGAGGTGATCATCGTTACCGCGGCGCGTACCCAGCTACCGGCAAGCGCTCTTCCGCTTACTGTGGACGTGATCGACAGTGAATCTCTCCAGCGCCAGGTGCAGATTTCCGGCTCGACCGTGGATGCAGTCTCCGCGCTCTTGCCCTCCTTCTCGCCTACCCGCGAAAAACTGAGCGGGGCGGGCGAAAGCCTGCGTGGCCGTTCGCCGCTTTACGCCATCAACGGCATCCCCCAATCGACACCGGTGCGAGACGGTTCGCGTGATGGATATACGATTGACCCGTTTTTCATCGACCGGGTGGAAGTGATCTATGGTTCGAACGCCTTGCAGGGCATCGGCGCTACTGGCGGTGTTGTGAACCAGGTCACGGTCGGTGCGCCGAGCGAGGACGGCATTGCGGTGCGTGCACTCGCCCAGCTCACACTGCCTGACGGTTTCGACGCCGAAGGCATCGGAGCAAAATCAGGCGCCCTGCTGGGTTATCGGGACGGCCCGCTCGATGCGAGCTTCGGCGCAACGCTCGAACGGCGTGGAGCCTTCTTCGATGGCGCTGGCAACAGGATCGGGGTCGATGGAACACAAGGGGAAATCCAGGACAGCGACAGCTGGTCTGTCTTTGCGCGCCTGGGGTATGACCTTGCGAGCGGTGCACGGTTTGAAGTGGTGGCCAACCGTTTTGAACTCGAGGGAAATGCCAATTACGTCATCGTTCCCGGCGATCGCGCTACAGGTGTCCCGTCAACCAGCGTGCGCGGCGTCACACCGGGCGACCCACCCTCAAATACCGCAGAGCTCCTATCGGCTTCGCTCATAGACCCCGATTTGGGTGGAGGCACATTCATCCTGCAGGGCTTCTACAGCCGCACGAAAGATGTGTTCGGCGGCGGAGTCTTTGGGACATTCCAGGATCCGGCAATCGATCCGTCGAGGACTCTCTTCGATCAGTCTGCCAACCAGTCGCGTAAACTAGGCGGCAAGGTGAGCTACGAACGCGCTATTCCCGGCCTGGAAGATCTCGTTCTGACGGCAGGCTTCGATGCGCTCTTTGATCGGACGGAACAATCGCTGGTACAGACCGGCAGGGTGTGGGTGCCGCGAAGCGATTTCCGCAGCCTCGCGCCGTTTCTGCAGAGCAATCTGGCGCTCGCCGATGGAGTTGTTCGCGTAGCGGGTGGTCTGCGCTATGAGAATGTCCAACTGTCCGTTGACGACTTCCAGACGCTCGCCAGCTATGGTTCGGTGCAGGTGGAGGGCGGATCTCCGTCGTTCAACGATCTTTTATGGAACGCTGGGGTAATAGTCGAACCTGTCGACGGGCTCCGTGCTTACGGTAGCTATGCCGAGGGCTTCACTATTGCCGATGTCGGCCGCATCCTGCGCGGCATTACCCAAACCGGAGTCGATGTCGACGACTTCCTTTCACTGGAACCCGTGGTCTCGAACAATCGCGAACTAGGTCTCGAATGGAATCGCGGGCCGCTCAAGGCATCGGCCAGCTATTTCTGGTCGTCGAGCGATTTCGGATCTTTACTGGTTCTGCGCAACGACGTCTTCGAAGTCGAGCGCCAACCGATCGAGATCGAAGGTTTCGAAGCCAGCCTCGACTGGCAGACCCCGCTGCCGGGACTTTCGCTCAGTGGGGGCTACGCCGACCTTTCCGGACGTACCGACAGCGATGACGACGGGCTTGTCGACGACGATCTCGATGGCGCGAACATCTCGCCGGATCGTATCAATCTCGCCGCAGATTATTCGTCCGGGGCATTCAGCACTCGGGTGCAGGCACGTTTCTACTTGCCTCGTGAATTCAACGATTTGGCCACCGTGACCGATTTTGAGGGCTACACCCTGCTCGATGCTTTCATCTCCTATCGCACCGATATCGGTGAATTCGCTCTCGCAGCACAGAACCTGACTGACGAATTCTACGTGACCTACGACAGCGACACTGTGCGTGTGACGGACAACAGCCGATTCTTTGCCGGTCGCGGACGCAGCTTCACGCTGAGCTGGCGCGGCGCCTTCTGATGAAGCTTCTCTCATGGCTGCATCGCTGGACAGGTGGCATCGTGGGCATCTTGCTCGCGGTAATCGGGCTGTCCGGCACCGTGCTGTTGTGGGAGGGAAGCTGGATCATGCTGCCTGGTGCGGACGATCAGGCGACAAACGATCCTGCAGCTCTCGGGCGCTCGATTGCGGCAGCCCTGGAACTAGACCCGGGGCTCTCGCGCATCACTTTCGCGGGTGAGGAAATCGGATTGCATCAGGCGATCTATGGCGATGGCAGCGGTGCCTACCTTGCTCAGGATGGCACCCTGATCGATCGCTGGGGCAGCATGTGGGAAAGGCCCGAACTTTGGCTGTTCGATCTCCATCACTACCTTTTCATCGGAGAAGCTGGAAAGACGGTCACCGGCATCCTCGGCATTTTGTTGCTGGGTTTCAGCATCAGCGGGCTGATATTGTGGTGGCGTACCCGCAAGACCTTCCGGCTGCGGCTCTGGCCCGCGCGTTTCACGACCAGTGCCATCGTCCGACATCACCGGGACCTGGGCGTGGGTGCCTCGCCGCTTCTGATCCTTGCAGCTTCTACCGGTTCACTCATGGTCTTTCCCGCACTATCGGCTTGGGTGTTATCTCCGTGGGCTGCCGAAACCGAAGCGCGGGTCTTGCCCGTGGATCTCTCTGCACCTGATCTTCAAACAGACTGGTCCTTGGTCATGACACGTGCGCAAGCGGCCTTTCCTCAGGCGGCACCGCGGCGCATAATGCTGCCTGTCGATTCAGGGGAGCCCATCGCTATACGCTACCGGCAGCACTTCGAATGGACCCCGAACGGGCGAAGCTATGTCTGGGTCGATCCTGCCACCGCAACCATCGTGAGCGTCGAAGATCCGGCCTCGGGAGATGCGGCTTCCGCAGTGACCGAGAAATACTATCCTGTCCATGCTGCCAAAGTGGGCGGAATCCTCTGGCGCCTCGCCATTACGTTCGCAGGGATTTCGCTGGCGATGCTGGGCATTTTGGCCACCTGGAGCTTTTGGATGAAGCCAATGGTTACGCCCAACAAAATGCGAAAACGGGGCCCCTGACTAACGCTACAGAAAATCTGGGCAACCACGCCATCAATTGTCGGGGGAGTAGGACGAAAAGGTCACCATCCCCAGTTCTTGGTATGTCTGCAATTGAGCGAATTTGTTGAGATGCCGCCTGTCATCAATCTTGCAGGTGGACCCAATGCAGCAATCAATGGGCGCAATTCGCGCCAGTCTCGCCGATCCGGCACTTCGCGTAATGTTCGAGGCGCGCAAGCGGGTCTTCGTTGACCTCCTCAAATGGGATGTGCCCGTTCTGGAGGACGCCTACGAAATCGATCAGTTCGACACGCCTTCGGCCAGCTATCTGGTTCTTACCGAAAGCGATTTCGGACACCGGGCTTCGGCGCGGTTGCTGAGGTCTGACGGCCCTCATATTCTCAAAGATCTGTTCCCGAATCTGTGTGCCGGACCTGTGCCATTACATGGCAATTTCCGCGAGATCACCCGCTTCTGCATCGAGCCAACGCTACCGCGCGGCGATCGGCGCAAGGCCCGCAATGAACTTGTCTCTGCGCTGGCCGACCATGCCTTGGCGAACGGGATTGCAGGCTACACGGCTGTGGCTCCGATGCCCTGGTTCCGCCAGATCGCAGACTTCGGCTGGCAATGCCATCCGCTCGGACCGAGCGAAATGATCGATGGTCAGGAATTGGTCGCACTGCAGATTGGTATCGATCGAAATACGCGCGAGGATCTCGAAAGGACCGACATCTACTGCGGCGAGGCATACCGGATCGCCAATGCCAGCATGGAGCTGGCCGCATGACCGACAAAGCGCACACCCCATGGCTGGAGCAACTACGGTCCGATGGCTACTGCATCATCCCTCGCCTGATGCCCGATGCCACCATCGCCGAGCTCAATGCGGACCTTGAAGACGCGTTCGAGAAAACGCCAATGGGCAAAGGCAACTTCTATGGTCACCGGACCCAGCGTTTCGGCGGACTGCTACGCCGTTCACGACTGGCGGGTGATCTCGTGCTCCAGCCTCTGGTCCTGGCAATCGCTCGGGAGATACTCGGCGACGCTTGCGACAAGATCCAGCTTAATGTCGCACAGGCCATCGCCATCCATCCCGGAGAGATCGAACAATTCCCGCATTGCGATCACGACATGTGGGCGGGCCGCAAAGGCGATCACGAATATCTCCTCAACGTCATCTGGCCGCTCACCGAGTTCACCGCCGAAAACGGCGCAACGCGGATATATCCCCGTACGCACATGCAAGCGGTTGAGAGCCTCGATCAGCTCGATGATCCGATAGTGGCCGAATGCCGGCCGGGTGATGCGATCTGCTTCCTTGGATCGACCGTGCACGGTGCCGGGCCAAATCATACCAACAGAGTCCGACGCGGCGTGGTGATTGGGTACAGCCTCGGTTGGCTTAAGCCATATGAAAACCTCTGACTCGCTTATCCGCCACAGATTGCCAAAACCTTCTCGCCTGAACTTGCTGAGCTGGCAGGATACATCCAGCATCGCCCCAATCTCGGAAACTATGAGGGGCAATGTCCTTCGATCCTTCTTCGCCGCGATGTGCCCGATTATCCGCAGGCTACCGATGGCCTGCGTCCGGACCAGGAGGAAGCTGTTCGCGAATTTGCCGAAGCGCAGCGTTATCGGCCGTGAGCCCCGCGCACGTTCTCGAACCCACCTATCGCCGCCTCAAGCGGGCGCTGATGGAGGGAGAATGGCGAGGCGGAACGAAGCTGGAGGCAATGCGGCTTGCCGACGACTTCGGAGTGAGCATGACACCGGTAAGGGACAGCCTGAACCAGCTCGTCGGGGAAGGCCTAGTCGACCTGACTCCTGGAGAAGGGTTCCGGGTTCCCGTACTGACCGAGCAAACTTTGCGGGATATCCTCGATGTGAATGCGCTGCTCCTCGAAACTTCATCGTCGGAAAATACGCCGAAGGCGGGCCAAAGTGACGATCAACCCTCCTCTGATACCTATCCCGACCGCCTCGCCGCAGCTTTTCTGGGTCTCGCGCGCGGATCAGACAACGGGTATTTCGTCCATCTGGTCGAGAGGATAAACGAGCGCCTTCATCCTGTCAGGAAGCTCGAACCGCAGGTTTTGCCGAAAGCGATTGATATGCTCAATCGGATCGAGGCCAGCGTAACAGCAACTCGAGGTGAGCAAATCGAAGCGATACGCAATTACCACGAGCAGTGCCGCTCGGCGGTGTCGCAAATCATCAGCCTCCTGTAGAGTTCGAACCGCTCTCGCTCTCCAATGAGTCTGGTGCGGAGAGGATTTGCTCTAAATGTCTGTTCCAGTCATCCAAGGCTTCGCGCTTCTCGTCCTTCCAGTCATGCCGCTGATAGACTCCAGCGACACCTGCACGCGAGCCACCGACGTGGTTGAGCACAGCCTCGGTGACCTCAAACCGCACACCCAGACGCTGGAAGTTGGTGGCAAGCGTTCGTCTCAGATCGTGCAACCGCCAAGCAGGTAACGGATCCCCCTGTTCCGCCTCGATTGCGCTATCAAGCGTCTTCTTGCCCTTGGCGTAGCCCGTGAAACCCGCTCCGGTCGATGTTGCAAATATCCTGCCTTTGCGCGGCCAGATGTCGCCGCGCGCTTGCCGGTCCAGTTCTGCGATTGCAAGATCGTTTAACGGGATCGAGTTGGGTTCACCGTTTTTGGTTCGCGAGCCTGGAAGCGTCCATAACCGCTCGCTCCGATCAAGTTCCTGCCAATGCATTCCCGAGACCTCTTCGCGGCGCTGTCCGGTGGCAATGAGCAAGTGAACGATCGGCCCGAAGCAGGGATGGCATTGAGGAGCCGCATTCCAGACGAGCCGCAGCTCATTATCCTTAAGCCAACGATCTCGCGGCTTGACCGGGGGCGGCGTTTCCATCCCCTCCATCGGGCTGCGCTCGATATCGCCGCGACTGACCGCCCAACGAAAGAGCCGCCGCATGACAGCGAAGACATTCCGGCGATTGGCCACCTGTTCTTCGGGCATGTTGTCCAGAACGGCTACGATGTCCGACCTCGAAATTTGGGGAAGCGGCTTTTTTCCGATAACCGGTTCAAGGTAAAGCCGGATCACGCGTTCAACGAGCCTCGCCCAGCCAACGCCCTTGCAGGACCGAGCGAAATGCGACGCATAGTTGTCGAATGCGAGATCGATGGATTCGCGGCGCCTCCGCTTGTCGTCGTCTACAGGATCGATACCTTGCGCAATTAGCAACTGAAGGCGCTCTGCTTCCGCTCTCGCTGTCGTCGGTGTCCAAGGCGACCCGTGCGGCCCGATTGTGTAGCGTCTTGTTCGAGCTTCACGGCCGCCCATTCGGAACTGCAGCACATAGGATATCGAGCCAGCTGGAGTGATTTTCGCACCGAATCCTTTGAGGTCTGTATCCCAAAGGAGCTGGCTCGCGCTGCTCGGCTCAAGCGCATCTATCGATTTTTTCGTGATTTTTCCTGTTGCCATCCGAAACCTCGTGTCCCTTTTCTGGCAATCACCGGGCAATCACGCAAGCGGAAAAAGGGGCGAAATGGAGGCAATTCTGGCGTAGGGTGAATCTGCTAAGTACATTGTTTTACAACGATTTCGTACTTTAGCGTCGTCTGAATCGAAAGTACCAGACCTCATGCCCATAGACGGTACGCGCTTTGTGTTCGTAGCGCGTTTCGGGCCAGCCTGACGGGCGGTTCTGCCAGCTGGCCGGGCCATCGACGATCCATTCGAAGTCGTCGCCGAAGCGCCGCATGACCATGAGGGCGTGGCGCAGGTAGACGGCGTGGTCGGTGCCGAAGCGGAATTCACCGCCCGGTTTCAGCTTGTCGGCGAACATGCGGACCGGGCCATCGTTCATCATGCGGCGCTTGGCGTGCTTGTTCTTGGGCCATGGATCGGGGTGCAGGAGATAGAGCATGGTCAGCGCGCCGTCGGGCACGCGGCGCAGCACTTCCAGCGCATCGCCGTGGTGGATGCGGACATTTGCGAGCGTGCGGTCGCGGACGTGGGTGAGGGCCTGGGCGACGCCGTTTACGAAGGGTTCCGCGCCGATGAAGCCATGATCGGGCAGCAGATCGGCGCGTTCGGCGAGATGTTCCCCGCCGCCGAACCCGATTTCGAAATGCAGCGGGCGGTCGAAACCGAAGAGGGTTTCCGACGTCACCGGCCCTTCGTCGGGCACGGAAATCTGCGGTAGCAGACGGTCGACCAGATCCTGCTGCGATGCGCGCAGGGGCTTGCCCTGGCTGCGCCCGTACAGCCGGTTGAGAGTGGTCGGGTCACCTTCCTTGAATGCGCTCATGGCGCGGGCGACTAACGATCCGCCCCCCGTGCGTCCAGATGGTACGCATGTCGATCATACGTTTGATCGGGCGAAAATTCCGTCTGTTCGGCAGGGTTGAACCGCCGGGCAACCGCAGTCTAGGGGCCGCGCATGCAAAGACTGCTAGACGATTACTCCGGCCTCCCGCTGTGGCTCCAGTCGCTCATCGCCCTGTGCGCGCTGGCGGTGGCGGCGCTGACGGTCAACTGGCTGCTGAAGAAGGTCCTGCTGCGCATCGCCGCGCCCTATCTGGATGCACGGTCCGATACGGTGGACCGGTCGGCGGCGTGGCTCACTACGGTGATACCCCTGCTGCTCGTCTCGCGCGGGATCGGCCTGGTGCCGCACCTGCCGGAAGAAGTCGTGAACGTGACGGTCAACATCGCGCGCACGATGATCGTGCTGTCGATCGCCATGGCGATCGGCGGTGCGCTGGATTACGCCAACGAGCTCTATTCCCGCCGGCCGGAATCGCGCAGCCGCCCGATCAAGGGATATGTGCAGGTCGTGAAGATCGCCATCTACTTCGGGGCGGCGATCCTGATGATCGCGGTGCTGATCGAGCAATCGCCGCTGCTGCTGCTATCGGGCCTCGGCGCGATGGCAGCGGTGTTGATGCTGGTGTTCAAGGACACGATCCTGAGCCTGGTGGCGAGCGTCCAGTTGAGCAGCAACGACATGCTGCGGGTCGGCGACTGGATCGAGATGCCCGGCATGAACGCCGATGGCGACGTGGTCGATATCGCCCTGCACACGGTGAAGATCCGCAATTTCGACAAGACCATCACCACGATCCCGACGCACAGGCTCATCGCGGACAGCTTCCGCAACTGGCGCGGGATGAACGAGAGCGGCGGGCGGCGCATCAAGCGCGCGCTGGTCGTCGACCAGAATTCGATCCGCTTCCTGGACGACAAGGAAACCGACGATCTCAAGCGCTTCAGGCTGCTGGACGATTACCTGGCGCGCAAGCAGGAGGAGATTGCCGAATGGAACCGGCATGAACTGTCCAGCGATTGCGACACGATCAATGCGCGCCGGATCACCAATATCGGCACGTTGCGCGCCTATGTGATCGCCTATCTCAAGAGCCATCCGCGCATTGCGGGGGCAGGGTTCACGCTGATGGTGCGCCAGCTACCGCCTGGGCCGCAGGGCCTGCCGCTGGAAATCTACTGTTTCACCGACACGGTGGAGTGGCCCCAATACGAAGCGATCCAGGCCGACATCTTCGATCATATGCTGGCAATCCTGCCCGAGTTCGGCCTGCGTATCTTCCAGCATCCGAGCGGGCAGGACTTCGCGCAGCTTGCGATCAGGGCCAAATAGGAAACGCCCCGGAAGCGCGATGGCTGTCCGGGGCGGCTCATGATCCCGTCCAGGGATATGCAGTGTCAGGCGGCTTCCGCCTCTTCGTTCGGGTCGCGCAGCACGTAGCCGCGGCCCCATACGGTTTCGATGTAATTTTCGCCGCCGCAGGCATGGCTGAGCTTCTTGCGCAGCTTGCAGATGAAGACGTCGATGATCTTGAGTTCGGGTTCGTCCATGCCGCCGTAAAGGTGGTTGAGGAACATTTCCTTGGTCAGCGTGGTGCCTTGCGGAGCGAAAGCAGCTCCAGCATGGCGTATTCCTTGCCGGTGAGGTGGACGCGGGCGCCATCGACTTCGACGGTCTTGGCGTCGAGGTTGACGGCCAGCTTGCCGGTACGGATGACCGACTGGCTGTGTCCCTTGGAGCGGCGCACCACGGCGTGAATGCGGGCGACCAGTTCTTCGCGGTGGAAGGGCTTGGTCACGTAATCGTCGGCACCGAAGCCGAACGAGCGGATCTTGCTGTCCATTTCGGCAATGCCCGAAAGGATCAGGACCGGCGTCTGCACCTTGGCGACGCGGAGTTTCTTGAGCACGTCGTAACCGTGCATGTCGGGCAGGTTCAGATCGAGCAGGATGATGTCGTAATCATACAGCTTGCCGAGATCCAAGCCTTCTTCGCCGAGGTCGGTCGAGTAGACATTGAAGCCTTCGGTCGTGAGCATGAGCTCGATGGCCTTGGCCGTTGTCGGCTCGTCTTCGATCAGCAGTACACGCATTGGGATGTCCCCCGTTGGTTCCCTAGGTTTCGTGGACAAAGCTTGACTGTGGACTCGGACCTTGATTCAAGGCTGGCTTTTGGAGGCAGCCTTGGGCGAGCGGATTGGCGTTACGGACGAAGAGTGGGAAGTGATCGGGCCGCTG
>Ga0189288_10195_pt1 | contig 44452 bp, 43 predicted proteins | sample UW105minimetaG_FD_130316 | JGI IMG/M metagenome (GOLD analysis project Ga0189288, IMG submission 130316) | Marine microbial communities from the Costa Rica Dome - UW105 mini metaG | ecosystem: Environmental > Aquatic > Marine > Oceanic > Photic zone | place: Costa Rica: the Eastern Pacific...
ATCGAACAATGGCGGAAACACTACAACACCAAGCGACCACACAGTGCTCTGGGCTACCGCCCACCGGCCCCGGAAACCATCATCCCGATGGAACCCAGGCCAATCATGCACTAACATTCAAACGGGACCACTTATGTGGGGCTGATCACCGTTATCAATGCGCACCGTTACAGCGCGCGCAACCACGCAATATTCGCATTCAGCTTCTTCGCGGGACTGCGCGCCTGCGAGATTGCCGCGCTAAGAGTTGGAGACGTTTACGAAGCTAGCGGGCAAGTGCGCGACACGATCCTTTTGGGAGCGGAACAGACCAAGGGCAGCGAGGCAAACACCGTTCTAGTCAGCAAGCGGCTTTGCAAAGCCCTGACCGCCTATGCCGCCTCATTCCCCCGCCACATGGCCAACCACGACGTGCCCCTTTTCTTCAGTGCCAAGCGAGGCGGCTTCAGCGCCCAAACGATCGTCAACCTGTTCGCACGGTTCTACGCACTCGCGGGCATCAAGGGAGCCAGTTCGCACAGTGGTCGTCGCCAGTTCTTGACGGAGCTCGCTGACAAAGGGGTCAACGCACGAGTCATTCAAGCATTAGCGCGACACAAGCACCTCAACACGACGATGCGATACATAGACTTGAACGAAAACAAACTGCGAGGTGCCATAGAATTTGTATGATGTAATACGTTTTACATTCAAACAAGTGCCGCGCGCTTAGAAGCTTCCGCCTTTCTCAATCCATTCATTGCACATGTCATAGAATTGAACATCCTGGCAATACCAATTGGCTAAGTTCTCTTTTGCTCGCTGCGACAGTGGCGGAATATCAGAATAATCATTCGTGTGTGAGGAAACTTCGTCTGTGGAAAGATCTATTTTGAGTGGGTCAATATCAGAAAAAGCTAGAGGGATGAACTTCAACAAGTCCGCTTCAAATTTTTCTTGCCGAACTATCCAGATTGGCGGTCGAACCTTCAGAAAGTTACCGAAGCAAGAAAACCAGTCACATTGGTTTTGCGAAGTATGACGTATCGACTTCATTGCTGCCCATGCTTTGCGACCCCTTTCTCCCCTTTCAAAAAGACTCTCCGCTAATTCATTTGCATGCTCAAACTCTGAAAAGGCTATCTCATCATGTGCACTCCACTCACTATAGATTCTGGGCTGGCCTTTACGCTTTCGCGAATAAAAACCGCTTCTGAATCGCGAGATTGGGCTTCGTATCGAAAAGAAGTATGGGCTGTCATGCGGAATGTCTCTCAACATCACATCATGCCCTTGCTTGATGATAAATTTGGTGGCGGATAAACTATTCAGCTGCTCAGATACGTTTGAAACCTGCGTTCCAGCATTCTTGCCAATATGAAGAAAGTGGATTGCCTGCGCGCCTTTTCGCACAGGATTGTTGACACGACGGACCTCAAAACCTAATGACCTAACCAGCCTCTTGCTAAGTTTCTTCATGACTTCCCTCTAGATTTGTGAGTTATTTGCCGTGCCTTCGTTCGCTTTGCAAGGACCTCACAACATTGAGAGATTGTACACAACTCTGTGCACACGCACACTCCTTTTTGGTAAATGGCTGAAAAAATTATGAAAATTATCTTGCCTAAGCGTTGCAAATCCGTGTACGCCGGTTCGATTCCGGTACTCGCCTCCACAATTTCCATAATATCGTTTGGCTCGGCATACAAAAAACGGCTTGTAATGCCAATTTTCTTGCTTGCCGCATCTGTGCATAAATCCAACACAGTATGCACTCAGTCTCCGCTGCAAGATCAGCTCAACTTCACATACTGTATGTTAGACAGTTAGATGCGGGCAGTATGGCAAAGTGAGCTACGGCACAACGGCGATCAATGTGCATAAGACACTGAAGCTGGATATGCGAACGAACAGTGAGAATTGACATGCGCGGCGGACGCTGGACCACGGCGCATGCAAGGGCTTGCCCCTAGTTCACGATATGAGGAGCTGTTTTTGGGCGAACTGCTGCGTGCCTAGGCCCTAGTCATGGGGTGGATTTCTAGATGCCTGTATTTCTTGGACCTGCTCGGGCCAAGTGGATTGAATATATGCCAATATGCTCCAGACCTCTGCCTCAGTGAGGACGGCTTCAAAACGAGGCATGCCACTGGTGAAACCAGTCACACCTCTCTTTGCAAGAGCGGCCTGCCCTCCAAGGACAGTATAGTCAAAGAGGAGTTGATTATCATGGTGCCAAGTATGTCCAGTCTCGTCATGTGGAGGCGCAGGCAACACACCGTTCTCATCCGCAACAGTCCAGTTTGGTTGCCCCTCTAGGTTCACCCCATGACAAGAAGCACAATGCGCGCCATAGAGTGTTTCTCCGAGCGTTAAGTCCCGTCCTTCGAATTGGTGACCAGCCCAAGCGGGCCATGCCAGAGGAACGAGGATAAGCGCGCTCAGACACTTCATATAACTTCTACCCATGTTTTCATCCCAGACGCTTGATGGCCGAGCATGTGGCAATGCAGTAGCCACTTACCAGGGTTGTCAAACACAACTGCGATTTTCTGTGACGCCCCACGGGGAACAAGTGTGGTATCTCGACGATCCCCCAACGACCCGTCTGCTTTTAGCTCGAAGAAATGATGGCCGTGGAGATGAATGCCATGCGGGAAGGACGTGTCATTGACCAAGTCAATTTCCGCACTCTCCCCTTTCCGGAAAATCGCCCATGGCTTTTCAGGCATCCCGGATGTTCCGTTAAATGCCCAAATATCAGAACCGGCATGCCCGCCGCCCATGGCTCCCCCCTCCATTCGCAGCGTCAAAGACTGGGAAGGTTTCCTCGAAGGCATGTGGGCATGTGTTTCATCGAGCGGAGCAATCGGTGAGCTTTTCCGATTGGGATTGTCTCCATCGATATCCAACGAGCCTAAATCGTAAAGTGCGTCGCGGCCCACGAACAGGAAGGATACCTTGGAAGTCACATCTCCAATCAGGTCTACCCTTTGCGCTGGCGCAATCTGCAAATCCTCGAATGCCCGAGGTGTGCCCAGTGCCATACCATCAAACGCAACAATACGTCCCTTGAGGCCTTCCAGCCGAAGTGGGAAAACCCGTGCTGTCGCTGTGTTGATAATCCTAATACGAACGCGATCTCCAAGTTTGACAGTGTTTCTGGAGGGCAGGACCATGGCATTGTTGCCCAGGCGTCCAGCATGGGCGAAGTCATGCATATTGCCAAAGCCACCCATCAATTCGCCAGCTTCGTTGATGCGCCAATCATCCAATACGACGGTGATATCATGATCCAAATCTGGATTGGCCTCGTCTTCAACGATGAGAGGGCCGTACAAGCCTTTTGCGACTTGCTCCCATGACTGATGGTGCGCGTGATACCAAAACGTCCCAGCATCCGGGGGCGTAAATACGTAGTCGAAGGTTTCGCCCGGTTGCACCAACCGTTGCGTCAGACCGGGCACTCCGTCCATCGCGTTGTTCAAACGAATGCCATGCCAGTGAACAGCCGTTGGAATATCCAGCGCATTCTCAAATCGGACTGCGACTTCCTTTCCCTTTGGCACGCGCAACTCGGGCCCGGGAGTTGATCCATTGAATCCCAACAAAGCAGTTTCAGCTTCGCCTTCGGGCAATATTTGCAGGCGTGAAGGCTCAGCTCTCAGCACAAACTGACTGGCAGAGGAGACCTGTGGCGCAAAGAGTGCCGATGCTGCACTTAGAACAAATAGTCTTCGATTAAGTTCGAACATTTTTGTGCCTATTCCCGGTAGAGCTTGTGACAAGCCTGACAGGCTTGGCCAAGTGACCGCATTGCCGGTGCGAGATCCTCAAGCCGGCCAAGGTTTCCGTCCAGCGCCAGAGCCTGCGCAACAAGGGCATCGGCCTTGTTTTCGAAATCGCCGAAGTTACGCCAGATTTCTGGCTTTGCCTCAGACTTCGGATCAGTTTCGTGTGCTTCAAACAGAGCTGTTGTCTCTTCTCCGTATCTCGCGATGTTTCGAACCGCGAGATGCGCTGTTTGAGCGTCAAACGCGGTTTCGCCTTTTAGCATCTTGCCAACCACCGCCAGCTCAGCTGCGAGAAGTGTCATATTGTTCATGCGCGCCATGACCGCTGGATTTGTGACGCCTTTATGCGCCAATCCAATCGGTGGTGTTATCATGGCCGCTGCGCAAACAATGCTTGCCAAAATTCTTCGTCGATGCATTCCGAATGATCCTCCAACCAATCACGAAGCCGTCTGATAATGAGATTAGGGGCATCAGCGCATCTCGCTAGTCCCTTTGATGCAGTCAAGTCGTCGCATTAATCCACAATGCCTTGGATTAGAAACGGTGAGCCCGGGTGGTCATCTTTCCAATGACAAAGGCGCCAATCATACAACGTCGTGCAGGCTGTGCCACTCAGGTGGGGTTGATCGCGGAACCTGATCTCGCATCACTGCCTGCGGTGCGTTGCGCAGCAATGTCGCGAGAGGGGTGGTTGCGCCGTTTGTAGCGGCGCTTGTCGTACTTTATCGCCGCCTTGCGTTGCTTCCGGCAAGGGATGTGGGCGTTTATCCCTCTGTTTTTCAATGTTTCTCGGAACCAATCGGTGTCATGGGCACGATCCTGAACAACCACTCTACCTTGGGAAAGCCGCTCAGCACTGCGCGAGATCCGATGTAATCGCTGACCTGACTGGCGGTGACGAACAGGTTCGGCGGGCGTCCTTTACTGCCGCAGAAGGCGTGCAGCTTGGCCCCTCTCGGAGATTGTTCCAATCACCTGCCGGTTATCGGTTAATGCCACCCTTGGTGCAGCCAATCAGGCGTCCACGCCCCTTTTTTTGACGCCCAAGCTGGTCGTTGTACGGTGGGCCTTCAGGTAGGTAGTTTCGATCATCAGGGGCGCCTCTTCGTCGTGTTTAGCAGCCCGTCCAACCATCATCTGGGCGAAGATGCCTTTGACGCTTTATCGCTCCCAAGGGTTGTAGAGTGTCTTATGTGAGTCACATTTCGCGGGTGCGTCGCGCCACCTCAAATTATTGAGATTGTAAAATATGATTACACTCAACACTGGCCGGTCATCAACGCGTGGTTTGCCATGAGATTTGGGGCAGAAGGGCTCAAGACGCGCCATCTGCGCATCCGTCAGCCAGAAAAGATCAAACATGCACACCGCTCATCTTTTGAACTGTGCAGCATGCACCAATGTAGATATTCGTCTGGCCTGACCCTAGACCTCGAATACGATCACAAAGAGTTCTTGGCACTCAAGCGGGTGCAGTAGAGTTCATGAGAAACGGTTGCGAATGTCAGCAACAGCTTCTTTCAGTACGACAAGATCCACGGCAACAGCCACGAAGGAAGCCCCACATACAAGGTAACGTTCGGCGACCGCCGGATCGAGCGCCATAACCCCAACAGGCACGTCCATGTCGGCCAATTTTTTGAGAGCGTCAGTAATCGCTTTGTCTACGTCGGGATGGGTCAATTGCCCGCGTAGCCCCATACTTGCGCTGAGGTCAGCGGGGCCGATAAAAATGGCATCCACACCATCAGTTTGCGCGATGGCATCTAGGTTCTGTAGACCCTCAAGCGTTTCGATCTGCACGATAAGGCACAGGTCCTCCTCAGCTTTGTTGAAATAATCCTCGACCCGCCCGTAGCGCGTGGCGCGGGTCATGCCCGCCATGCCGCGCATCCCATTCGGGCCGTAGCGCATGGCGTGAACAGCGGCGGTGGCTTCTTCTGCAGTCTGCACATAAGGAACCATCAAGGTTTGCGCGCCCATGTCGAGGACCCGTTTGAACAAGATTGGATCGTTGGCGGCGACACGCACGACTGCGCTCGTGGCTGGGTTTTGACCGATCGCTTGGAGCGCGGGCAGCACTTCGACTGTTTCAATGGCCGCGTGTTCACAATCCACCAGAATCCAGTCAAATCCCGAACCGCCCAAAAGTTCGGGCACCGTGTTGCCGCCGATGGTGTTCCAAATGCCCAATTGGCGCTGGCGGGCTTTGAGGCCGGCTTTGAATAGGTTCTTGGGGTTCTTCATAGGCGACAACCTTCAAGTTGAAACGTGGCTGACATCCTTGTCCGGCGAGTAGATGTCGAGGATGTTCCAATGCCCAGTCGTAGGGGTCGGATTGTTGATCATGGGCACATCCAACACGGTCGGCTTGCCGCTGGCAATGGCCGCTTGTAACGCAGGAAGCAGCTCGTCGGCTGAGCTTACCCGCACGCCCTCGGCGCCGTAGGCACGCGCAATCTCGGCATAGCTCGGGCCGTTCGTCGGCGCATCCGGTGCGCCGGGGAACGTCGTGCCATATGTCAGACCGTAATGCGCTTTTTGCAAACCGGCGATGGTGCCAAACGCATTGTTGTTCATGACCAGCCAGACAATTCCGAGATTTAGCTCAACCGCGGTGGCCAGCATCGAAGGGTTTTGGCCGAAGCCACCGTCACCAACGAGGCTGAGGACCACTCTATCAGGTGCCGCAAGTTTCGCACCGATCGCGCCGGGAGGGCCAAATCCCATCGTGGCAAAGCCGCCCGGTGTCAGGATTGACCCCGGCGTCAGGATGTCGAATTGCTGGCCAACGCCGTTCTTATTCCAGCCGACATCAGTGGTGATGATCGCGTCTTTAGGCAGCGCTTTGCGCGTGTCTGCCAGGATACGTTCAGGCATCATTGGGAACGTGTTTGAGGATTGCATTTCTTCGTTTGATGCCTTGAAGGCCGTCCGGAAAGCTGCAATTTCAGCTGTCTTTTCGGGCCGGTCAAACCCGTCTGGATACATCTCTTTTGCTATGCGTGTGAGGACGCGAAGCGCCGCTTTCGCGTCGGCAACTACGCCGACCTCTGTGGGGTAATTTCGGCCAATCTCCTGTGGCTCGATGTCGATGTGGATAACCTTGGTGGTGTTGCCCTCGGCCCCGATGTTGAAGGTGTAGCCGGGATACCAGCTGGAACAATCGGCCTCCTTGAAGCGGGTGCCGACGGCAAAAACATAGTCGGCGTTTAGGCAGGACTGGTTCACCAGCGAGGTGCCCCAGAAACCCGTCATTCCCATGACCAGCGGATGAGCGTCGCTTAGTGCCCCCTTGCCCATCAGACTATGGGCCACGGGCAGTCCCATATGCTCGACAAATTCCCGGAGTTCCTCGCTGGCCTTTGCCAACAGTATACCGCCACCCACATAGGCGACGGGGGTTTGAGCCTCGGCCAAGGCCGTCACAATCTCGCGGGCGGTTTCGTCATCGATAGACGGCTTCTTAAAAGCTCGCGTGTTCTGCGCGACCCGGTCGAAACTGTCAGACGGAAGCACTTCGCTGAATATGTCCATCGGAACATTCACCAAAACCGGACCCGGCTGGCCACTTTCGGCTAGATGGAAGGCCTTCTCTAAAATCTCGGCCATTAGGTCGCCCCGGTCGACGCGCCATGCGCGTTTGACGAAGGGGCGGTAAATCTCCCACTGCGCGGCATCGGCGTGCAGATTGACTTCCTGATGAGGGTGCTTGCCGTAGTAATGAGTCGGGATATCGCCGGCAATTACCACCATCGGGATGCAATCAAGCGCGGCGTTTGCAACGCCGGTGGCGCAGTTTGTCAAACCTGGGCTGAGGTGGCTCAGCACGACAGACGCTTTTCCCTGCACACGGGCATAGGCATCCGCCGCGTGGCTTGCGATCTGTTCGTGGCGCACTGTGACAAAGTCGATTGGGCTTTCGGCCAGCGCGGCAAGCACCGCGATATTTGTATGCCCGCAAAGGCCGAAGACGTGCTTCACATCGCGCCGCTCAAGGAAGTCGACGATGTGTTCCGCCACGGTCTTGGCGCCCAGTTTGCTGCCATCCATCACGCGACCTCCTGGCCGTAAAACTCACCAAAAAGATCTTCTTCCGAAGGACGATCCTCGGAGATTGGTCGGCTGACCCACGTGTAGTTCATCATGTGCTTCATGGTGACGTTCTCGTTGGTGATGTTGCCACCCCAGACGCCGCAGCCAAGTGACGAGGTCATCGGCATCCCGTTGGTCCACGCCCCCGCGTTGGCCTTGGACTGCGGCTGGCGGACCATCATCCGGCTCACCGGCGCCAGACGTGCAAGCCGGTCGATGTTCTCGTCATCGTAGGAATAGATGCCACATGAGTGGCCCTTTCCACCCGTATTGTAGATTGCCGCGACTGTATCGAGCGCATCGTCGAAGGTTTCAAAGTGATAGAGTGCCATGAGCGTCGTGAGCTTTTCCTTGCTGAACTTGTGCTCAGGCCCGATCTGGCCCTGATTTTCGACCATCAGGAACTTGCGATCGTCGGGGATGGAGAACCCTGCTACATCGGCCGTTTGTTGCGGTCGGCACGCGATTGTCGGGAATGTGCGGTTACCTTTTTCGTCCCACATCGCCGCTTCCAACAGCGCCTTTTCCTCGGCATTGCAGAGATAGCCGCCTTCCGCTTCCAGTGCTGCGATCATCTGATCGTAAATGGACCGCTGTATGATGATGTTGCCATCCGCCGAACAGCCAGACCCGAAGTCGGATGTTTTTGAAATTCGCGTATTCTGTGCGGCGATCTCGATATCCGCTGTCTCGTCGATAACAATGGAGGAGTTCCCCGCGCCGACGCCATAGGCGGGTTTGCCGCTGGAGTAAGCTGCCTCAACCATAGGCTTGCCGCCAGTGGCTAGGGTCAGGTTGCAGATCTTCATAAGATGCTGAGTCAGTGGGATCGACGGCTTAAGCACGCATTGAAACAAGTCCTCTGGGGCTCCAGCAGCGCGGCAGGCGGCACGCATCACCTCTGTCATCTCCCACGTCGTCTGTGCTGTGCGCGGATGCGGCGAAAAGATAACCGCGTTGCGCGCATTGGCTGAGGAAACCCCGGTCACAGGTGGCGTCATTGCCGGGTTGGTCATTGGGATCAGCGAGGCAATGACACCTACAGGCTTGGCGTACTTCACCAGACCTTTCGCTTCGTCTACTTCGACGATTCCTGTTGATCGCGTCCGCAAAACATCCCGCAAGACCATCTGAATTTTGAACCGCTTTGCCGGACGGCCCGCGCGATCACCGATCCCGCTTTCGTCCACGCCCTGTTCGGCCAGTCGAGTGAAGGTTTTTTCGTTGCCAGCGTACCACGCAATGGCCTGGCTCAGCCGGTCAAGCTGGTCCTGGCTCCAGTCTTCAATCTGGCTCTGCGCGGCACGGGCGCGCGCCAGCATATCATGTGCCAGGGTCTTTTCGTCTTCTGTCAACTCACGTGCCATTCAAGGCTTCCTCTCAAGGCTTCAAGTAATTCAGGATCAGGCCGCCAGCGCATCGGGCACCCGCCGCTTGGATCGGGCGGCACCAAAAGTCGATTTGGCTTGGGTCAGGCAACGCCGGGCGTGTTCTTCGTATCCTAGCTCGGCTACGCGGCTTTGGTTCGGCAGTTCGATGGAGTAATTCATCGGTGGGCAGCGTTCGATGATTCCGGCAAAGTCGATCCACCCCTCGCCGGGGTATAGCCGGGCATCGCGGGCGAGCTGAATCATGCCTTCGCGGGTGTCGGCAATGCCGGGCAGGCAGTCTGAGATATGCAAGAAATGCAGCCACTCAGGTGGTACGTGCAGGAGTTCGCCGAGATCGACACGGCTGAGGTGTAGGTAAAGCGTGTCTACAAGTATGCCGCCGTTTGGACGGTCAGCGGCGCGCACGATATCAAGCACTTCGTCCAGCGTTTTAAGACGCGAGAATGATGGAAACTCCAAGTCTATCGTCAGACCATAGGGCGCGGCGAGGTCGCAGGTCTCGCCATAAACATCCAACAGGAAATTCCGGTCGTCTCGTCGCGTGGTCCATGCTGACATTATCATGTGCCGCGCGCCCAGTTCACCACCCAGTTCCAGCGCTGCCTCAAAATCGCGTGGGTCGCAGTCTTCAGTGATGCGGGCCAGCTCGATGTCGAGAACCTGCAGCCCGGTTGTCTCAAGCGCCGTCTTCGTCGCTTGCACCTGGGCCTTGTCGAGCGGTGAGTGGGTGAATTCCCCTGGCACGTTCATGGTGATGAAGCGCGGGCTGACGGCATCGTATCCCGCACGGGCTGCTATGTAGACCAGTTCCGCCGGGGTGCAGTTGATCAGCGTCAGATGTGCGAGAGAGTACAGAGGATCGCCGGCGTCGCGGTGCGTTGCGATTGACATAAGCGACCTCCTCGGCCTGAGTCTGCATTCTCCTACACAATAAAAAATATCGGATATTTTGTAAATCATCAATTTTTATGGACGCGGGAAGGTGGCGATGGCAAAATGGAAGGGTATCCTTCTGCGAAAGGTATTCCATGGATCACGTTCTCCTCGTCACTGGAACGATCTTTTTAATTATTTCAGTCGGGTATATCTGCTTCGCAACCGCGCTATTTGATCGGACCGCGTTGGCCCCTCTAGGGCAGTTTGTCGTCAATATTGCCCTGCCTGCACTGATTTTCAGGGCGTTCTTAACCCAAGACATCGCAGCTATCGCCAACCCAGGGTATCTGGGCGGCTATCTGTTTGGTTCTTTGCTGATGCTCGGCGTCGGGTATTTTTGGGCGGGTGTAATCAGCCCCAAAGACAGCGTACACAGAACGTTCGACGCAGCCGGTATGGCTTGCGCGAATAGTGGATTAGTGGGGTACCCAATTCTGTTGCTGGCCATGCCTGCGATAGCTCCCACGGCCCTAGCCATGAATATGTTGACGGAGAACCTGATCATCATTCCGCTGGTCATCGTATTGGCAGAGATCGGCAGTGGTCGCGCCAGCGGTATATTGGGTGGGGGCGTCGTTTTTCTCCGCGTACTCAAGAACCCACTAATTATTGCGATTTTGGTGAGTTTGTTTCTCGTGTTCACCGGTCTGAAATTGCCGGGCCCCGTGTCGCGCGCCATCGACATTCTTGCCTCTTCAAGCGTCGCGATTTCGCTTTTTGTGATCGGTGGAACGATCGCTGGCGTGTCCATCAGGAAAATCGGGACACGCGTGCCGATGATTGTTGCCGGAAAAATCATCGGGCATCCGCTTGCTGTTTGGTTTGGGCTTTATGTTATGTCTCTTGTGGGCTTCGCCTTGGACGACCCGGCGCTTGGCAAAGCCGCAATTATCATGGCAGCGACACCGGCAATGTCGATTTATCCACTACTGGCGCAGCGATACGGAGATGCCGAAACCGCTGCTACTGCGATGTTACTCATGACAATTCTTTCGTTCTTCACAATAAGCGCACTGCTCTACATGCTTTGATTTTTAGAGAGATACCCACTTCCCATTTTGAGTATTGGAACGCACAGATGCATCGATGAAACGGACACCGTTAGCCCCATCGGCAACCTGCGGCATACCTAGCCATCCATCTGGCAAGTCGTATCCATCCTTGCGCGCCGCGACAGCCATCGCGAATTCAGTGTAAAGGTTTCCCCATGCCTCTATGATACCTTCGGGAAAGCCCCGCGCTGCGCGGACAAGCCTTTCGGTCGAAGGTGACAGGCCGTGCCCATGCCCGCGGCTCAAGACGCGATCCGGCTCACCAAAGCGATTGAACTTCAGACGATCGCAGTCTTCTAGATCCCATTCCAGCCCTCCTTCAGAACCAAAAATGCGCAGCCTCAGACCACCGCGATTGCCTGGTGCGAGCCGCGTGGACATGAGGGTTCCTGGAACGTCGCCGTGGCGTGTCCAGGCGAAGAAGGTGTCCTCCAGCGGTTTCGGCGCGCCGCAAACATGGAACTCTGCGCGAAGTTCTGTCAGCGTCAGGTGGCTGACGAAGCTTGCAAGGTGCGCAGCGTGCGTACCGATGTCGCCGACGCAACTGGTTTTGCCGGACTGCGCAGGGTCAAGGCGCCACTTCACGTGAGGAGCGTCGGCCACATCCTCGGGTGTCATCCAGTCTTGCATGAACTCGACATGAATCTGGTTGATCGTGCCGATATCGCCTGCGGCCACGATCTCACGCGCTTGTCGGATCATCGGAAAACAGGACATCACGTAAGATACACCGAAGACGCAGCCTGTCTTTTCTGCCAGAGCGACAAGTGCCTCGGCCTCTGCCACGTCGTTGGTGAGTGGTTTGTCGCAAAGCACGTCAATCTCGGCTTCAAGGAAGGCTTTAGCGCAGTCGAAATGTAAGTGGTTTGGCGTGGTTATCATGACCGCATCGACCCCGTCTTCACGCGCGGCCTCGGCGGCAGCCATCCGGGTGAAAGACGCATAGCAGCGCGCCTGAGGCAAAAACCATTCAGAAGCAGCAGCCTTGGCCCGGACGGGATCAGAGGAGAATGCGCCCGCGACCACCTCCCAACGGTCGGTCAAACGTGCGGCGGTCGCCTGCATCCCCGAGATGCGCCCACCGCCGACCACGCCCAACCGCAACCTGCGAGAGAGGCGAGGAAATGGGCCTTCTAAGTCAATCTGTTCAGGCAAAAGCATGTGTCAAACCTCCGGCGACATTGCCGCTATGTCTGTTTCTGGCGCTTGCGCGCCATGGGGCAACATTTCGACGGCCATAAAGACCGAAGGTGTGATTGTTTCGAATTGGTGCCAGGGATAGTTGCCTGCCGCGTCATACATTGGGCGGTGAGTCGTGCCGGGGGCCATTGGCTCTTCGAGGTAGAGCGTATCGACATCTTGCTCGCGGCATTGCTGCATCTTGCCGAAACCAACAATCTGCGTGTGCACCTCGCGAAAGCCCGGCACGGGGCAAAATGCGTGATCGCGGTGCAGCCCGACGTTCAGCGGCACTGAGGCGGAGTGATAGAGCGTAAAGCCGAACTGCCCGACCCAGACCTTGGGCGACATATAGTGTTCGACGCCGCGCAACCGTTCCTCCCCGCGTACCTCAAATGCCGAGGGCCAGGTATCGCGAATGCGGGCCAAAAGGGTGGCTTCGTCGGCATGATCGGCAAAGCCCTCGATCAGTACGGCATGGGTCACGTCGCGGATTTCGGTGTCCTTCATGATCACCGATTGCAACGCGCCAAGCGACTGTTCACGCACTTGCAGGGGGAGATCGGCGAGGTTCAGAACGATGGTCTTGCCGACGATAGGATGGCGGCCTTCATCCTTAAGGATGCGGATGGTGAAGAAAGGGTCGCCGATGGTCAGTGTTTCAATTGTCATGTCATGGCTCTTAGATCAACATTCAGCCCGGTTTCGGATGTCTCATTCAACATGGGCGGACGGGCGCAAGTGCTTGTTACATCGATAAAGCGGCCCAGACCCGGACTTTGTATCATGCCCTCCATGACCTCGCAGAGATGCAATGCCAGCGCGCCACTGGCCCGCGGCTCGCGCCCTTCACGGACTGCCCAGGCTAGATCGACCAGCCCAACACCACGGGCGTCGAAGTTCAGACCGTGCGTGTTTTCCGCTATCTGCCAATCCGCCGGTGCCTTGGGCCGGGGCCGCATTGTCCACCGTGCGGTGTCACGGGTGCGGACCCAAACCGGCCCTTGAAAGATGTTCGCCCCATCGCCTGGATCGGGATCGGGAATGCATAGTGTGCCGTGGGTGCCATAGATCTCCAGCCGGGGTGTTTCGCTTTCCCATACGTCGAAGCTGAGCATCATCTGACCGGTTACGCCGCTTTCGAATTCGATCAGACTTAAACTGTGTGTGTCAATCTCTACCGACATCATCTCACCGTACCGAGGACCGTTTTCGATCATGCGGGACGCTTCGCGCTTGCGGCCCAGGCCCGCTACCCGTGTGATCGGACCAAGGCAAAAAACCATCGCGGCCAAGTAATAAGGACCGAGATCCAGCAGGGGACCGCCGCCCTTAGCATAGTAGAAGTCTGGATTGGGATGGTGACGCTCGACCCCGCTGGTGGGGACAAATGCTGACACCCCATGTGGCTCACCGATGACGCCGGTATCCAGCAACTTGCGCAGGGTCTGCCAGCGCCCCCCAAAGAAAGTATCCGGCGCGTTTCCGACTTTCAGACCGCAAGATCCTGCAAGATCGAGGATGCGTCGACCATCAACCAGATCGGCGACAAAGGGCTTTTCCGAATAGACGTGCTTGCCCGCCTCCAAGGCGGCCAGACTTATCTCGGCATGGGCCGCCGGAATGGTCAGGTTCAGCACCGCGTCAATGTCAGGATCGGCAATGATCTCGTCCGGCGACATGACACACGGTACGCCATATTCCGTCGCTTTCGCACGGCTTTCGTCCATGTTCAGGCTGCCGCAGGCGACAATCTCGACGCCGGAAAACCCCTTAATATTCTTAAGATAGATGTCGCTTATGCGACCGGTTCCTATCAGACCGACCCGGAAGGTTTTCGCAAGGTCACTCATCTTTCTCCTGTGGTTCGTATTTGGGAAGATATGCAGGTGGAATAGGACCCTTGTTGCGCCCGCCTTGCTGCATTTGCTCCCAGCCGTGTGCCAGCACGCCGACCGAGCGGCTTAGGCAGAAAAGACCACGCGACAGCGGCGGCGGGAAGCCGAGTTCGCAAAATATCGCCGCAGTCGCGCCATCGATATTCATTGCAATCGGTGTGCCACGCTGACGACCGATCTCTGCCTGCACCGCCTCGCCAATATCGGCGAACCGACCGGACACTGTTCCTGCACTCGCCGCCTCACGCACCAACGCCATCAGGCGGGGTGCGCGGGGGTCAACCGGTTTGTGAAACCGATGCCCAAAACCGGAAACGATCTTGCCGTATGTTTCGCGCCAAGCGGCGATGCCCTCACGCGTCGCGGTTTCAAGGCCTTCACCACCATCAATCCGCAAGGAGATATCTCCATAAAGCTCGGCGCATTGCTCGCCGGCCCCGCCATGTACATCGCCCAGCATGTTCACGCCCGTCGCCATGACGTTGTTGAGACCCACACCACAGGTCGCAGCCATCCGCGCGGCGGCGATCGAAGGTGCTTGAGGTCCGTGATCGACGCCCGCAACCAACGCACACTCTAGGAGCGCGGCTTGGTCAGGCGATGGCAATTCGCCCCGTGTCATTAGCCAGATCATCTGACCGAAGGACACATTGCCGATCAGGTCCTCAATCAGGTGTCCCCGAAAGGCAATTCGCCCCGGCTCCATGTCGATGATCGACGTACGCCACCAGTGGCGCACCGCGTCGGCGTCTTTACTCATGCGGTTTCCAGTTCTTTAAGGTGGTGCATCTGCGCTGCCAGCCGGATCGGCGCATTCCTTGCGCCGTATCCTTGATAGCCGCCTTTGCGCGCGACGAGTTCAAAGAAAAACCCACCCCAGATCGGGACCGAATAGATCTGGAAGTATTCCCCCAAACCGTCACGATCATAGAGAATGTTTCCCTCCTGCAACCTGGTTATCGTCTCGTGCGGTAGGTCGAAGCGGACGCGCAGATCATCGTAGTAGTTCGCTGGCATGATCAACCGATTAAATCCAGCAGCGGCGAGCAAATTGGAGGTTTCAAAGATGTCGTCGCTCAGAAAGGCCAGATGCTGCACGCCGGCACCAAAGCCCTGCGCGAGGAACGCTCCTGCAAATGTCCGCCGCTCGCCCGCGCCGTTGAGGTTCAAACGTACCTCGCCCTCACGACTGGCCAGCGCTTGACTGAGAATGATCCCCGAAGGATCTGCCACATCGACGACGTCTGCTTTTTCCATCTCAAAAGTCGACAGATAGTAGGTCAGCCAGCTTTGCATCTCTTGATAGCGCATGGTTTGGGCGATGTGGTCGATACGCCTCAGACCCGCAGGCTGAGCGGCGCGCTCTTTGGGGACCGGTTCAAACTCGATATCCCAGACGCGATGCAAATCGGATTTCTCGTCGATGAAATGTACGACAGACCCGCCGACGCCTTTGATGGCGGGAATGTCTAGTTCTCCCGTGCCAACGGGCTGGGAAAAGGCGGGCGCGCCAAGTGCCGTGGCCCGCGCAACCGTCTGCTCGGCGTCGCGTACGCGCAGGCCCATATCACAGACGCAAGGTCCATGCTCTGTTCTAGCCTTCGCGGCAAAACCTGCCGTTTCGGAATTGATCACGATGTTGATCGCGCCCTGCCGCCAGAGTTCGACCGATTTCGACCGGTGCTGTCGTTCTTTTCGAAAGCTCATGGTTGCCAGAAGGCTTGTCAGGCGGTCGCGGTCTTCGCCGTCAGCGGCAAACTCGATAAACTCCAAGCCGGTCGGGGTGATGCGCGGCGGAAGGTCTGCGAGCGGACGTGCCAGCGAAGGTTCCCGAGAGGCCACCTCGTCCAGAAGCGATACCAATGCCCGATAGCTGTCCCGCGCATGGGCCTCTCGGCCACTCTCTGCCGTGGCACCGAGGCGGGCAATCGACCACGGGCCGCCATACCCCGAACGCGCCACAATCCGCACAAAGCTAAACAGGTTGAGCCCACCTTGCCCGGGCAGCAAGCTGACATGACGTTTGAGCCGGGTCATGTCGAAACCAGGGGCGGGCGCATCGGACAGCTGGATATGAAAAATCCTGTCTCCGGGAATGTCGCGCAACCGGGCCGCTTGTTCGCCGCCCGTGAGCGAGAAGAACGAATTGAGCGCCAGCCCAAAGGCCACGCTGTCCACGGCCTGTACGATCTCCAAAGCCTGTAACTCGGTGGTGATGTGCTGCGCCCAGGGCAAAGCAATTAGGGCAGCGCGACACCCTGCGCGTTGGACCCGACCCGCAAGCTCTCGGAAATCTTCAACGATCTGCGCGGTGTCGGACACCGCGTCTGGATGCGTGCTCGTCCCAATCAGAAGTGTCCGTGCTCCCAGCGCTTTCATCAGGTCTAGCTTGTGATCGAGGCGCGCGAAGGCTGCTTTGCGCGCATCCCCTCTCAGGCCTTCGAAATCATGGAATGGTTGCAGAACTTCGATGTCTAGACCAAGGGACCGCGCAAGTTCGCCGACTTCTTGCGCGCTGCGTGAAAATCCCGTCAGGTCAGGCTGATACAGCTCAATGCCAGTGAACCCCGCCGCTGCAATCTGTTCCAGCTTCTGAACCAGATCGCCGGGAACGTGCGTGGTCGCGACGGAAAGCCGGGTCATCCTTGGTACCCGAACATCCTCGGCAGCCACAGCACGATGCCTGGGAATATGATCATCAAGAAAAGCGCGCCCAATAAAACCGCAAGAAAGGGCCAGATTTCCCGGATGATCTCCTTCAGCGGAATGCCGGTCACCGCGTTGATGACGAACAACAAGATGCCGTAGGGCGGCGTGATCAGACCGATCATCGAGTTGACCACGATGAGTACGCCAAAATGCACGAGGTCGATCCCCAAATCTCGGCAAGTTGGGATAAAAAGCGGAATGATCACAAGGATGATCACCGTCGCATCTAAAATGCAGCCAAGTAGAAGCACAAGTATGTTGACCAGCAGCATGAACATCAGTGGGCTGATGTCGGCGCCCGCGAACATGTCCGAGATTGCCTGCGGGACGTTTTCCTGGACCACGATGTACGTCAAGATCATGGACGCGCCGATCACAATACCCACTGATGCGGCGGAACGCGCGCTTTCAACGAAAATTTCGTAGAGTGTTTTGACCGTGATAGCGCGATAAAGACCAGCGGCCACGATCAGCGCATATAGGGCCGCAATCGCGGCGGCTTCTGTTGGAGTCGTTACGCCTGAATAGATGCAGCCCAAAAGTATGACCGGCATCAACAGCGCCGGGAAGGCGCGCACGGTCAGTGCAGGTAGTTCGCGCATGGGCACGGGTTCTTCCTGACCGAAGCCTCGACGGTGCGAGATGGCCGAATTCATGCCCATCAGAACGATGCCCATTACAAGGCCCGGGACGATGCCTGCCAGAAACAAGTCGCCGACCGAGGCATTCGAGACGAGCGCATAGAGAACCATTGGAATGGATGGCGGGATGATCGGGCCGATCGTTGCCGAGGCAGCGGTAATGGCGGCGGCGTATCCACGCGTGTAATGCCCCGACTTCACCATCATGTCGACGATGATTTTGCCGATGCCTGCTGCGTCAGCAACGGCAGATCCAGACATGCCCGAGAAAATCAAACTGGCCACGACGTTAACGTGGCCCATCCCACCCCGGAAGCGGCCCACCAGAGCGATGCAGAATTGCAAGAGCCGGTCCGAAATCGATCCGGCATTCATGATGTTGGCGGAGGCAATGAAAAGAGGAACAGCCAGCAGAAGGAACCCGTCAAACAGGCGCTGAACCATGGTTGTTCCGGCAATCGCCAGATCTTGGCCCGAGACACCTAAATAGACCAGCACGCCCACCAGTATCGCATAGGCGACCGGTGTTCCGATCGCTGCCATCCCAAAGAGCGCGACCATGCCGAGAAGCAGTTCGAGGCTCATTCTTCGACCTCCAATCCGTCGTCCTCGCCGCCAAGCAGCGCCTCCATCTCGGTCTCGGGCGGGCCGAACCGCAAAACGGTGTAGATGCGCCAGATGTAACGGAGCGTGACGGCGATCATTAGCATCACAAAGGGCGCAAAAAGCCACTTGATCGCGATCTTGTCACCTGTGATCGGCATCCGAATCGTCTGGATTTTCTTGAGGTTCATCAACCGGTTGTCGAACACTGTTTCCCACATTGCAGGCAAGGAATAGAGCATCGCTGCAATCATCACGACCGCTGTGATCAATGCTAGGATTTTACGCGCCGGTCGCGACACGCCAAGGTAAAGGACATCGAAGGTTACGTGGTCGGATTCGCGTACGATGAACGCGCAGCCGAAGAAAATGACAAAAACCCAGAGCAGAGAAATCAAAACAACTGACCAACCGATGGGTTCCAGAAATGGGACGTAGCGGAAAAAAATTTGCAGAAGGAAAGTGATAAAAATCGCCGCCAAAGCCATGGCGGCGATGAATTCAGTACCGCGGGTGAACCATTTGAGAAGTGTTCTCATATCCGTTCTCCCGCGAAGTGTGTTGCGATGGCTTAGTTGCCCAGTGCGTTGATACGATCCAGAACACCTTCTGGCCAGGATGCAGCTGCTTCGCTGCCAACATACTGTGCTTGCACGTGGGTGCGGAAGGCTTCCAGGTCGGGCGAATAGATCTCAACACCCTGACTACGGATGAAGTCGGCCAGGTTGTTTTCCTTATCCAGTTGCTTCAGGCGGCCATAAGCGGCAGCTGCATCTGCGGCGCGCTGAACGATAAGCTGCTGATCTGGCGTCAGGCTGTTCCAGGTCTCGAGTGAGAAGGCGATGTAGTTTAGGTCAACCAAGTGCGCCGTCAGCGCGATTTGCTTGGTCACTTCGTAAAACTTTTGGTCGACCACGGTCGGAAGTGGATTGTCCTGTCCATCAATCGCGCCGGATGACAGCGAGGTGTAGACCTCGGAGAAGGCCAGCGGTGTGGGAGACGCGCCAAGAGCGGCACCGAGGAACTGCCACGCGTCGGTGCCCGGCATCCGCAGGTTGACACCGGCCAGATCGGCGGGCGTTTGAACGTCCAACTCTTCGCGGGTCTGGCGCAGGTTCACGTGACGACGGCCAAGATACATGACGCTGAGCAGCTTAACGCCCAGTTCGTCTTCGACGGTTTTCTTGAACGGATCCATCAGCGGATCATTGAATACGCGGACCTGATGCGCCGCGTCTTGATGGACATAGCCAGTCGCGAAGATCGAGAACTCGGGGAAGAACTGTGCCAGTTCCTGCGCCGAAGCGATTGACATGGTCAGGTTGCCGCCTGCGATAGCTTCCAGTTCGGTACCCTGCGCAAAGAGCGTACCGTTATAGCCAGCCTGATAGTCGGCGAAGCCTGCAACCATCGGAGCAAAGACTTCGGCCATTGCGACGGAACGCTGGTCCGTCTCTGAGCCGGAAGTCGCCAGCGTAAAGGTCATCTTGTGGCCATCAGCAGCTGCGGTAATCGCAGAGGCTGCCAAACCAAATACTGCAACCGAGGCCATTGCGGCACGACGAGTGAATTTTAACATGAGGTTCCTCCCTTAGGTTTTGCGCCGCATTGGCGTCGCGATGTTTATGATCGATTTTCCTAGCTTTGCAATATAATTTGCAAAATATCAGATATTATGACTATGCGCAGGCGAAGTCGGCAAGTTTGCTTCCGCCCTCATTTGCCAAGGAAATTTCGCGTCCAGATGCGGATGAAAGAGCCACAGCTTCCACAACTTCGAGGGACTTCAAACCCTCCCAGCCTGACACTAATGGTTTTTCGTGTCCTGCGATGACTGCAGCGAAGTGTGCCATCTGGACGGCAAGGGGATCTTCCATCCTGCACGTTAGATTCTGAGCCGAAATCGGGCTCCACCAGTCGGCCGCACCCTTGTGCTTCCATAGCCGTAAGTCTGGCAATGACAGCCCGCCCTGAGCCCCGCCAATCAAATAGCAACTCTCCGACGTAGCCGGGTATGCCGGGTTTTCGCGGGCGGTCAGCTCCCAGCTCCACGGTGCAACGATACTGTCTGAGACGGAAATTGTGGCTATCGCCCCGGAATGAAAGGTCAGAACAGCTGTCGCCAAATCCTCGTTCTCAAATCCACGGCGGGATGGGACTGCAATGGCCTGAACAGATGTGACCTCTCCGCAGAAATGTCTGAGAAGATCAACGTCGTGAACAAGATTGACCGAGATAGGCCCGGCGCCCTTTTTGGTACGCCACGGAGCAACCTCGAAATAGTAGTCAGGCTTGTAGAACCAGCATGTCGCTTGGACGGCTCGAATATCGCCGACGGCACCTTCCATCAGCGCACGTTTTGCAGCCTGTACCATGCCGTTGTGACGCCTGTGATGCCCCACAAGCATCGGAACGCCTGCCTTGTCTGCGGCTTCAGTCAGCTGCCGAGCCTCCTGGGACGTGACAGCGATCGGCTTCTCGATCAGCACTGGGCAGCCAGCAGCGATGCAGCTCAAACCCTGCTCGAGATGCAATGGGGTCGGAGTTGCAAGCAGCACACCATCTGGCTTTGTCTCCCGCAGCATCCTTTCGAGTGATGCAAAGACCGGCACGTTAAGAGATGCCGCAAGCTCTTGACCTTCAGCACTTGGCTCAACAATCGCAACCAATGACATGTCCGGCGCACGCCTGATGACCTCCGCATGGCGGCGTCCGACTAAACCGAAACCAGCAACTGCGATCCGTGTTTTCTTTGACATACTTCGATCTCTCCGACGCCCTACTCTTCGCCTTGGGCAGGTTACATGAACGCCACATGAAATCAATAATGTCTGATGTTTTTATGAGCGACATATCATTCACTCGTTTGCAGCGTATGGCCCATTGGGCTACTTTGTCAGAGATCCCAGCAGCCAACGGATGATAAGAAATGGCAAAATCCCGTAATGTCGTAGGCGCGTCGACCTACCAGCGCATTAAACGCGACATCATCTTCGGAGACCTCGCTCCGGGATCAAAGCTAAAGTTGGAAGGGCTTCGCGAACGCTACTCGGCATCGATGTCGACGCTGCGCGAAACGCTGAACAGACTTGCGAGCGAAGGTTTTGTCGATGCGCAGGATCAGAGGGGCTTTTTCGTGACCCCGGTGTCCCGCGAAGACTTGATCGAGATTGCCAACCTGCGTGTGTTACTCGAGTGTCATGCACTACGGCTGTCTGTTGAAAACGGCGACACAGACTGGGAAGGCAACCTTGTCGCCGCCCATCACAAACTGCACCTGATGGAACAGAAGATGCTGGAGGGTGATGACAGTCAGAAAGAAGATTGGAAGCGCTATGATTGGGAATTCCATCTCGCTTTGATAGAGGCTTGTGGGTCGAAAAACCTGCTCTCCCTACACTCTGTCCTCTATGACAAGTACCTGCGCTACCAGATGCTTGTTTTAACGTATCGCGGCGAAGAGGCGGTTGAAGAACATCGAACGGTCTTCGAAGCAGCCCTAGCGCGCGACATCGACACCGCCGCGCAAACACTTAAAACACACATCGACAAGGGCCTAGAACACACATTGGCGGCGTTCTAGCGAGGTGTTCCCTGTCACCAGCCCGCATGTTCTCGGGCTGCTTGGTGGTTGCTAGATAGAAATTCGCCGAGGCAACTGCGCCTACCAAAAAATCCAGCGACCGGTTCGACGATATTTGAAGCTCAGTTTTATCGGCTATGCCGCGAATGCCAGCCAATGCTGCGTCAGCAATAGCCGCAACCGCACAAGGCCGCGTTGCTCGCTTTCCGGACGACCTAAGGAAAGCATAGCGATGCCCGCTTTCAGGGAGCCGGTGTCTAGCCCCGCTTGTGTGTGCCCCTGATCAGGGGCTTCTCAAAAAAGGGTTTCGGGAATGGTGCGCCGCATGTTGAGTCCCTGATGCGGCCTGGTTCGAATGTACGGCCTGAGCCAGTGATTGATAACACTCTGGGCTTGCTTGGTCGACGTGAACCATTCCGCATTGAGAACCTCTCGCCGCAATCTCCCATTGAACCGCTCGTTGCACCCGTGCTCCCAGGGAGACCCCGGAGAGATCCGGATCGGCTTAATCCCAACGCGTCGAAGCCTGGTCTGTATCGCCCTTGCTGCGAACGCGGGGCCGTTATCGGATCGGATGTACTTTGGGGAACCGTGGCGCAGCAGGAACAGATAGGGTACTTCGAAAACATCTTCGGCCCCCATCTTGGTGCGAACCACAACAGCCAAGGCCTGCCGCGCCAAGCCAATCACCCGGCACGTCCGCCGCTCAGGCGTCGCATGCTTCTGGCGTGCGTAAATGACGGCCTAACGAAGCTGATCTGCGGTCAGGCTCTGGGCTTTAGGTGGTTTAGGCTTTCTTTGAGGATGAGCTTTTCCAACTCGAGCTCGGCGACGATCTTCGTCAGCCGGGCGTTCTCTTTCTCTCGGCGCTTCATCTGAGACAACTGCGACCGGCCCATCCCGTCAAATCGCTTCCGCCAGTTCCAAGATGTTGCATCGCTGACCCCAACACCGCGGCAGGCCGAGGCCACATCCGAACCAGCCCCCAGCTTCAACGCGATCGCACGCGGCAGTTTCAAGACGTTTTCGCCCGAATGTCGCGTCCTCGCGATACCAAATATACCTTGCGCAGTCTGTGTAATGGCCCAGACAAAGGGGGAGGGACAAACGCAATGCGCCGAGCGGACACCAAAGAATTGAGCCTCCCGTTCTCCGCCCCATGACTAGGAATGGGCCAAACGGCAGGTCGCCGATTCTGCCAGTAATACAACGGCTTGGGGGGCAAGCCTTTGCATTTCATTCGCTCAGGGTGGATGCGAGGAACTTACTTTTCAATTGCTAAAACAACCAATTGATATGGATGCGCCGTCGGTAGTTGGAAACGACATCAGTCGATTGGTGCTTAGTCAAAATGTGCACATGCTCGATTTCTCAAATCCACGCATTTTTACAAGCGGCTGATCTGTTAGGAAAGTTTAGAAAGCGCCGCCCCTTCTGCTTTCGCCCGGCTCCATAGGTTTGCGGCGGCGGTTTCCGCAGCTTCCAGAACCGCCATCTTTTCGACGCACACAGGCTCTCCGCCCGCGACGACGACTTGTCCTTCGACCACCACCGTATCAACATCGCGGCCTTGCCCAGTATGGACCAGTGTCCCCAGCACATTGGTGAGAGGGCGCAGATGTGGGCGTCTGAAGTCAAACATGACCAGATCGGCCCGTTTGCCGACCGTCAGCGAGCCAATCTCAGCCTCCAATCCCAACGCGCGCGCCCCGCCGATCGTTGCCGCCTCGAATACCTTTGCTGGCTGCCAAGCATCGGTAATCTTACCTTCTTGTAACCGGCCCGATGCCAATGCCCACCGCATTAGCTCGACCATGTCTGCATGCATGTTGTCCGTCGACAACGCCAGGTTCATTCCTGCGCCACAAAGGGCATGCGTCGGAGCAAGATGGCCATGCGTTTGGTTGCCCTTTGCAATATGCGCCAGATGGGCGCCGGCGCGACCCAGGCGCGCGATGTCGGTTTCAGAGACATGAATACAATGCGCCCCAATCAATCGATCATCCAAGAGGCCAACCTCATCGAGCAATTCTGGTGGGCTCATCCCGTCTCGCTCGTGGATGAAATCGACCTCTAATTGGCTTTGCGAAACGTGGGTATTGATGCGCAGCCCGTGATCATCACGTAGGTGGCGCACCTGGCGGAGCAGGTCTGGTGTGCAGGTGTCCGGCGCATGAGGGGCGAGGACCACGCCGGTGCGCAGGCCAACCGGGTCATGGTATTGTGCGATCAGGTCTGCAGCGTCTGTCAGGGTCTGTTCGCCTATCTTGGGATCATAGTTCCACTCCCCCAGATGGACGCGGGTGAAGTCTACATCATGGATGCGCCCGCAGCCGAAAGCCCTCATACCAGTCTCAGCCATAGCAGGCAGTGCAATGTCCTGATGGCAATAGCTGTCGTTTATGGTTGTTGTGCCGAAACAGAGCGCCTCAAGTCCGCCAAGTTGGGCCATAGCATAGGCTTCATCTGGCGTTGGATCGTGCCCATGAGGCACGCCAATTGTGTAGGCGGGAGCGAAGCCCATGTCCTCTGCCACACCGCGTACCATGCTCAGGATCGCATGGGTGTGGACGTTTACGAACCCCGGAGTGACGACATACCCTGTTGCGTCGATGACCTGCGTGCTCGGGTGTATCTGATCGGGGGGCGTGTCCTGAATTGCGGTGATCCGTCCACCGCTGATAGAAACCCATCCCTTTTCCAAATAGGGCATTTCGGGGTCCGCCGTCAGAAGGGTGCCGCCGGATACAATCAGGTCGGGGATAGGGCCCATTTCAGTCATGGGACAGATGGCGCAGAAAACGCTGCGCTCCCTCCGACTTTGGGGCTCGGAACAGTTGTTCGGGCGGCCCTTCTTCGATGATCAAGCCGTTCTCCATGTAAATCACCCGGTCCGCCACCTCGCGCGCAAAGGACATTTCGTGGGTGACCACAACCATTGTCATCCCTTCGCGAGCGAGGCCTTTCATCACATCCAGCACTTCTTGAACCAATTCAGGGTCTAGCGCCGAGGTCGGCTCGTCAAACAGCATCACGCGCGGCTTCATCGCGAGCGCACGCGCGATTGCTACCCGTTGTTGTTGCCCTCCTGATAACTCCGCCGGGCGCTTTGCTGCATGATCACGCATGTGCACGCGGGTCAGTTCTTGTTCTGCGAGAGCCCGAGCCTCAGCTCGGGACAGCCCACGCACCTTTTCTGGCCCAATTGCAACGTTATCCCGCGCCGTCAGGTGCGGAAACAGATTGAAGCGCTGGAACACAAATCCAAATTGGCTGATTTGATCCGCAACCTGTTTCTCCGAGCCGCTCGCCCCGACAAGATCACCATCCAGCCGAACCGCGCCGTCTGAAGGTTCTTCCAGTCGGTTTAGGCAACGCAGAAAAGTTGTTTTTCCCGAACCTGACGCACCGATGATGACAACGGTTTCACCCGCGGCAACGTCCAAAGAGACGCCGTGCAGTACCGGAACTTCACCGAAACTTTTTCTGATTGCCTGAGCTTGAATGACTGGGACTACCATGTGGGCAACCGGCGTTCGAGTTGGACAGACAGCCAGCTGAGGGCTTTGATGAGCACATAGTAGTACAGTGCCAGAAGGGTGTAGATTTCAAACGGCACAAAATGCACAGAGATAATCGCCTGCCCAGCACGCGTCAGCTCGTAGACAGAGATAACGGAAAGTAGGGATGAATTCTTGACCAAACTGATCAGTTCGTTGGTCAGAGGCGGTATCATCTGCCGATACGCCTGTGGCAAAAGGATATACACGAGAATTTGCCGGTGCCGCATTCCGATGGCTTTTGCTGCCTCAGACTGGCCACGTTCAATTGATCCAACCCCGCCTCGTACGACTTCCGCTACGAACGCAGCAGCGTTGAGAGAGAGCGCAACCACGCCTGCCGCAAATTCGTCAAACCTGATGCCGACCATTGGTAAGGCAAAGAAAACAAGGAATATCTGGATGAGAAGTGGCGTGCCGCGAATGAAATCCACATAGGCAGCGACGAACCACCGGATAACAGGGCTGCGGGACAATGCCCCCAAGCCCAACATAACACCAAGCGCCAAGCCCAACACTGCAGAGAGAGACGAAACCTGCAAAGTGACGATAACGCCCTCTGCCAAGAGCGGGATGCTTTCGAGGATGATGTCCCAGTCAATCGTCATGCAAGCGATCCATTAAGCGATCAATGTTGAGCGCACGCTCCTTGGTGGAGCGTGCGCAGATTTAATGGCGATCAATCAGGAAAATGTCGGGATCGTGTCCGCGAGCTCCATCTTGAAGCCAAACCACTTTTCTTGAAGGTCATAGATTTCGCCACTCTCCTTCAAGCGCGTCAGTTCTTCGTCCATCCAAGCGACGATTTCTGGATCTTCTTTGCGCGCTGCGATCCCAGCCCAATTCAGCTTTCCGACTGGGCGAACGAGCGCGTAAGCGCCGGGACGGTCCTTCATTACCTGGCCCAACGTGGAGGATGTGTTTAGCACGCCATCAACAGAGCCTTGGCTGAGAGCAAGATAGGCAGATGGGTGATCATCATAGATCTTTACGTCTGAGAAGCCTTCTCCCGCCGCCGCCGCTATCGCTTCATCCAGGCTTGGCTTCATCATCTCACCCGGCGAGCCGAGTTTCACGCCAAGCACCTTGCCGGAAAGGCCTTCGATTGATGTGATTGTGTCCGCGTCATCGGCGCGGATCAAAAGTGCCTGGGCTGCCTCCGCATAGGGTATCGAGAAGGCGACTTTCTCTAAGCGTTCCTTACGGTAGCTCATTGATGACATGATAACGTCAAAGCGACCGGCATAGAGCGCGGGGATTACGCCAGACCACTGCGTATCTACGAATTGTGGCTCAACCCCTAAAGACGCGCACATCAAAGCCGCCAGATCGACATCATAGCCGACGATTTCGCCTTTGTCGCGGAAGGTGAACGGGGGGTATGTCGCTTCGCAGCCAATCTGGAGAACCCCAGAGGCTTTCACGTCAGCCAAGGTTTTGCCGGCGGCGAACGCGCGCGTCGGCAGAAGCATGGGGGCGGTCAAGCTGGCAGCCGCACCTAGAAGTAAGCCGCGGCGTGTTGTGTTCAGTTTTGTCATCGTATGATCCCATTGATGGTTTGGTTTCGAGCTCCTCAACTTCAAAATGGCATGCCATCTTGGTGGTGATTGCGTAAACCTTGGAGCCCGCAAGGCGTGCGGCAAGGAAATGAATCCACTGCTTCGCTGGCCTTTTTGTCCTGCGGATATTTTTGGCCAGCTTTCGAGGGGAGTGATTAAAAGATGCGCAAACACTGCACCTTGATGGGGCGCTCAGGCCGTCTGCCGCTCAATAGATATGCCCGACAGATATGCCCGACGATTCTAACTCGTGCAGGGATTGACGGTGCCTGTCGTTTGGGGGCAACTGAAAATACATAATAAGGTCAGTGCAGATTTGACAGACGCGTCGCAGCCACGTTCGATTAGTTTGCAAGCCGGTGCCGCGCATGTGGCCGGTGTTTTACGTGATCGGATTGTCAAGGGAGAGATCGCGGCAGGCTATCGCCTTGTGGAAAGGCAGCTCTCCCGAGAGCTAAATGTGTCGCGTACGCCTATTCGCGAGGCACTTAAGCTTTTGGAGGCCGACGGCCTCATCGAAATATCACTGCATCGGGGGGCGGTTGTCTGCGAATACCGACCCGAGGACGCCTTTGCGTTGTTTGACGCGATCGCGGTTCTGGAGGGCCTCGCAGCCAAGCGCCTGTGTGAGGCAATGACACCGGATATCCTGCAGGAATTGGAAGATCTGCACGGAATGATGGTAGGTCACTACAGGGCTGGGCGCAGAAATGACTATTTCGATTTGAACACAGTTATCCACGACTTGATCATTCGACGGGCAGGCAATCCAGTGTTGGCCACAACACATGAACGTCTGATGGTCCGCGCCCGGCGAGGCCGTTTTATTGCAATTATGAACCCTGACCGTTTAGCCCACGCCGTCAGCGAGCACGAAGCGCTGATGCATATGTTCCGAACCGGCGATGCAAGGCACGCGGCAACTGTCTGGGAGCAGCATTTGCGTCATACGGGTGAAGCCGTTGCTGAGGCGCTCCGGGACTCCAAGAGCGCTAAGAATTAATCGGTTCAGCGCTTTTAGCGCCTGATTTTTTATCAATCTCCTGTTTCCACACATTCTGTGACCCGTTTGGACCCTGAATCGAAGAATGGCATGCCATTTTGCCTATCTGTCGTTCAGGAGGACCCGATGAAAATGCAAATTTTAACAGAAGCGGCACGCCAATGACCCGCGATCTGCGAGGATATTGGGGAGCAGAGCCAACGCCCTGCTGGCCGAGTGGCGCGCGTCTGGCCATATCCTTCGTTGTGAACATCGAGGAGGGCGCCGAGTTGTCAGTTGCCAACGGTGATGAGCGCAATGAAGGGCGCTATGAGGCAATTGAAGAAGTGCGGGACGCGCCTGATCCCTGCATGGAAAGCCACTTCGGCTATGGACCGCGTCGCGGCTATCAGCGGGTAGCGCAGGCTCTGTCGGCCCACGACGTGCGGGCGACATTTTCAACTTGTGGCCGTGCAGCAGAGGCGACGCCCTGGCTGATTGAGGATGCGGTCGCAAAGGGCCACGAAATCTCTTGCCATGGATGGCGTTGGGAAACTCATGCCGGCATGGAGGCTGAACGGGAACGCGCCATAATCGGGCAGACATATGATGTGCTCACACACATCGCCGGCGTTGCACCTGTTGGTTGGCACACGCGCTCTGCCACCTCACCGCAAACCCGCGGCTTGCTGAAAGAACACGGAGGTTTTGCCTATGACAGCAACGCCTATGACGATGACATCCCCTACATGGACGGTGATCTGGTCGTTCTTCCCTACGCCTTTGACACCAACGATATGCGGTTCACGCCGGGAGGCGGGTTTGTGCATGCGAAAGACTTTGCCGAATACGTGATTGCCGGATTTGAAAGGCTTTATAGCGAAGGCGCCGAAGCCGCTCGGATGATGTCCGTTGGACTTCACACGCGCATCATCGGTCGGCCCTCAAGGATTGCCGGGCTGGAAGCGGTTCTGTCGCATATCTGCGCAAAAGCAGATGTCTGGATTGCCCCGCGGAAGGACATCGCGGCGTGCTGGGCAAAGCAGTACGGCGGCATGTCATGACTCGGTTTGCAACGATTTTCTCCGAGGCCACCTGACATGCGCATTTTGATGATCAATCCAAACATGACTCAAAGCATGACCGATACGATGGCCGAAGTGGCCGTTGAGACGGCTGGAGACATTGCGCAAATCATCCCGTCTACGGCAACCCGAGGCTTCCCCTACATCTCGTCACGTGTCGAGGCGCAGATCGCAGGCGCTCATGTGCTGGAAACAATCGCAGCACATCAGGGACAGGTGGATGCGGTTATCGTCGCCGCTTTCGGTGATCCGGGACTGGTTGCTGCGCGAGAGCTTTTTGATATTCCGGTCGTCGGTATGGCCGAAGCCGCTGTGTTGACGGCAGCGATGCTGGGCGAGCGATTTGCAGTGGTAACGTTTTCGCCTCATATGGTGCGTTGGTACCAAGATTGCGTACTGCAAACAGGCCTGGGCGCGCGTTTCACTGGGGTGCGGTGCCCAGCAAATCCGCCCAAATCCATCGAAAACATTGCGGTGGAATTGAAAGGCGACCTGATCGCCCTCGCCAAGCAAGCCACGGCTGAAGATGGCGCCGATGTGATCATCATGGGCGGTGCGCCCTTGGCAGGTTTGGCCCCAAAAATCGCTCAGGAAACAACCGGCATTCTGATCGATCCAATCGCGGCGGCGACGGCGCAGGCCATCGCGATGCTCAAGCTAGCGCCGAATTTAGACCGCCGTGCAGCGCGCCCTGCCGCCAAAGCTTCCATTGGGCTCAGCCCTGCTCTTGCCGCCATGATCGCAGGAGGAAACGCGTGACACATGACACCGTTATAACCGGCGCCCGTGTCGTTTCGGCCAGTGGGACGGCGCAATGTGATGTGGGGATCACAAATGGCAAGATCGCGACGCTTGGCAATGACTTGCGGGGATCTGACGTCATCGATGCCACCGGTCTGATTGCTCTGCCCGGCGGCATAGACAGCCATGTCCACATTTCGCAACCTTCCGGACCTGGCATTGAGATGGCCGATGATTTTACCAGCGGCACCCGCAGCGCAGCGTGCGGCGGGAACACCACAATTATGCCATTCTGCCTGCCTGAGGACGGCCAATCCCTGCGTGAGGCTGTTGCGGCCTATCGCGCCAAGGCAGAAGGCAAATGCCTCACGGATGTGTCGTTTCATTTGATCGTTAAGGAAACAGACCCCGTGACGCTGGGCCAAGATCTGCCTGCTCTGATTCAGGCAGGATACACCAGCTTCAAGGTCTTTATGACCTATGCAGGGCTGGCGCTCAGCGACCGGCAGATCCTTGATGTCATGGCGGTGGCCAAGGAACAGCAAGCAATGGTCATGGTCCACGCTGAAAACGAGGATGCCATTGAGTTTCTGCGCGATCAGGCAGAGCGCGCGGGCGAAACTGGCCCCTACCATCACGCCACGACCCGCCCCGTGCCGGTTGAGCGTGAGGCGACACATCGCGCTATCTCTTTGGCCGAGATCGCGGGTGTTCCCCTGACGATCGTGCATGTCTCAAACGGTGAGGCGACTGAAGAGATCGTTCGCGCGCGTCAGCGCGGCCTGACTGTCTTTGCTGAAACCTGCCCGCAATACATCACACTGACGGCACAGGATCTGGATCGCGACGGATTTGATGGCGCGAAATACGTCTGCTCTCCGCCGCCGCGCAGCGTGGAAGAATGGCCAAAGATCTGGGCAGGGATCGAGCAGGGGGCTTTTGATCTCTTCTCCTCTGACCACTGCCCGTTCCGTTTCAATGATCCAGCAGGCAAAGATGCCCCTGGCGCGCGAAAAGGCTTTCGCAACATTCCGAACGGCATACCCGGTGTCGAGACCCGATTGCCGATTCTGTTCTCCGAAGGCGTTGTAAAGGGGCGGCTGAGCCTCGAACGGTTCGCTGCCATCACCGCAACCAATCATGCAAGGCTTTACGGGCTGTTCCCGCGCAAAGGGGCAATCATGGTGGGCGCAGATGCAGATATTGCGCTTTGGGACCCTGACCTCACCAAACCAATCCGGCAATCAGATTTGAACCACGGATCTGATTACACGCCTTGGGAGGGGTTCGCGGTAACCGGCTGGCCAGTGCGCACAATCTTGCGGGGCGTGACCGTGGCGCAAGATGGCGCGCCGGTTAGTGGTCCTATTGGGACTCATCTGGAGCGGGGGGTGCCGAATGTCCTGTTCTAGCGACAACTTCCTGACTGGCGGCGACAAGGGGCTGTACCAAAGGCACCGGAACTTGCTTGGCAATGCGAATTGCCGCCGTAGCCAAAGGCCCACCGCCAATGATAATCCGCTGCGCTCCGGCCTTGGCGGCGACATTGCACGCATAAATCAACGCAGCATCAAGCCTCGCTTGGTCCGTCAAAAGTTCCTCGGGTTCTCCATCGGTGAGAAAGCAGCCCAGATAGCCAGCGCCTTGGGCCTGCATCAGGGCATCAATAGCCGGGGCGAGCTTTGGTGTCGTGGTCACAACGGCAAAAGCCGAACCACCCTGCCGCGCAGCGCGGGCAGAGGCGGCACCAATACCAATGACGGGAACGTTGAGCGTTTTTTCCAGCGCCGTTGCCCCCGGATCTCCGAAGGCCGCAACAATAACTGCGCGTGCAGGCGGCAAGACGGACATGGCGATCTGTTCTCCGGCGGCCAACAAAGCCTCCGGGGCGGTGATCATCCGTGGCGCATCGACATTCGTCCAGCCCCGGACGTCAGGCAAATGCTGGCGAACAATGGCCAACATGTCCTCGGTCGTGCGCTCCGAACTGTTTGGATTGATCAGCAAGACAGGTTTCATCGCGAAAGGTATCCCGCATGACAGCACAATTGGCCAGCACCCGATTGGGCATGCTTACGCCGTCATCAAATACGGTCCTTGAGCCGCTTACCGCAGCAATGCTGGAAGGTCTTCCCGATGCTTCAGCGCATTTCGCGCGGTTTCGGGTGCTGAAGATATCCCTGGAGCACGATGCGCTTGGCCAATTCAGCAATGAGCCCATGTTGGCTGCGGCCGAACTTTTGTCGGATGCCCAAGTGCAATCGATCTGTTGGAATGGCACATCGTCCGGCTGGCTCGGCTTTGACAGTGACAGGGAACTGATCGCCGAAATCGAGGCGCGCACCGGGGTCCGTGCCTGCTCGTCCATTTTGGCGATGAACGAATTGCTGGAAAGACTTGGCGCGGAGCGCGTGGCCTTCGTGACGCCTTATCTCGACGAGATCCAAGATCGCATCCTCGCGAACTATAGCGCTGAAGGATTTGAGATCGTCGGCGAAAGACACCTCAACGATCCTGGGAACTTCTCATTCGCGACCTACACGGAGGCGGACATACTGGAGATGTGCCGCGCGGTGGCCAGCGCTAAACCAGACGCCATAACCATTTACTGCACCAATTTTCGCGGCGCACGATTGGCGCCGATCATTGAAGCGGAAACTGGCATCCCCGTGCTCGACAGCGTGTCGACTGCGCTTTGGAAGTCCATGCAGATTGCAGGCGACGACCCATCGCGCATCAAAGGGTGGGGAAGGCTTTTCGATGTCTGAGCGTAACCTGATCGGCTATGCCGGGGCACCGCCCCAGATCCTCTGGCCAAACCGTGCGCGTGTCGCCGTTTCGGTCGTAGTCAATTTCGAAGAAGGGGCTGAGATGCAGGTCGGCGATGGCGACTTTACGTCAGAGCGCGTCGGCGAAGTTCTAAGCGTTGTGCCTGAAGGCCGACGCGATCAGGGGCAGGAGCAAATCTTCGCCTATGGTACGCGTGTCGGGCTGTGGCGATTTTTGGACGCGTTGAAAGAGACGCAGACGCCGGCGACATTCTTCATTTGCGGCCGCGCAGCGGAACGAAGCCCAACGCTTGCCAGCGCCATCACCGACGCCGGGCACGAGGTGGCCAATCATGGCTGGCTTTGGCGGCCCCATGCCGACTTCAGCGATATTGAGGCTGAACGCGCTGCGCTCGCCCGTGCAACCGCAGCGATTGAAGCCGCCACGGGAACGCGTCCGGCTGGTTTCTTCTGCCGCGGTTCAGAAAGCTGTTGGACGCGCGCTCTTCTGGCGGAGGCAGGCTATGTCTACACCTCAAATGCGTTTGATGATGACCTGCCCTATGACGATCCGTCCGGGTTGGTCATTGTGCCCTATAACCTCGACACCAACGATATGAAGTTCTTTCATCCCAACGGCTTTACCCGGCCTGCTGAGATGGTTGACTACGTCAAGGGCGCAGTTCTGCAACTGCTGAAAGAGGCAGAGCGCGGCAAGTCATCCACATTATCCATCGGCTTTCACCTGCGCATCACCGGTCGTCCTGCCAGGTTCCGCGCCGTTACAGAAATTCTGGAATTTCTGGCCAGCCTTGAAGGTCAGATCTGGCGCGCCTGTCGCCTCGACATCGCGCGCCACTTTGCTGCGTTTCAATCTCGCAGCCAAACAGCAAACCCATACGGAGCAACACCATGAACATTAGGTCTATTCTAGCCGCCGTAAGCTTAACGGTCGCTGCAACCCCGCTCTACGCCGAGACACCTATTCGGGCCACTGGTCTCGTCTCGACCCACAAATTCCATACGGCGCTGGAACAGGAATTCTATGCCAACCTTGCTGAGAAGACAGGCATAGACCTTGCAATAAACTTCAACCCGCTCGACGTGGTTGGTGTGGATATGCAGGACACTTTGCGCATGGTGCGCACGGGGGCCTTCGACATCGTGCAGAGCACGGTGGGGGCTGCGGCTCGGGATGATGCCTTTCTGGAGGGGATCGACCTGATCGGGGTCTCCACCTCGATGGAACAGCTTGAAGCCGTCGTTGATGCCTTCATGCCGGAACTGGAAAAGCGCGTGGCAGAGAAGTTCAACGCCAAGCCCCTCGCTGTTTGGCCCTATGGCCCGCAGGTGTTTTACTGCAATGCCGAGATCGCCAGCCTTGACGATTTTGAAGGTCTGAAGATCCGCTCGTACACCGCATCCATGTCGACCCTCATCGAGGCTTTAGGCGCCACACCGGTGACTATGAGTTTCAAGGAGGTTTATCCGGCACTGCAACGCGGTGTGGTTGATTGCTCGATCACGTCGCCCACATCCGGCAATACCGGAAACTGGCCCGAAGTGACGACACATTTCCTGCCCTTGGGCATTTCCTGGTCGGTCAACGCGCATTTCATCAATCTCGACAAGTGGAACAGTTTTTCGGACGAAGAGAAGGCCGCTCTAGAGACCGAATTCGCCAGCTTTGAAGATGCTTTCTGGGCGCTTGCACGCGAGAACAACGGCTGGGCCATCGCCTGCAATACCGGTGGTGAAGGGTGCGAAAACTATACGCCTTTCAACATGACGTTGGTTGAACCCTCGCCAGAGGACCAGGCAAAGGTCACCGCTGCCACGATGGAGAAGGTTCTGCCGGGCTGGGCCGAAAGCTGCAATGCAAGCTTTGCCGAATGTTCAGAGATCTGGAATGCGACGGTAGGTGCCGTGCGCGGAATTGAACTGAACTAATCCAAGGGCGCGTGCCGGCATGGCGCGCGCCAACCAGTGGGACCTGATCATGCGCATCATCGGAATACTTGGCGGATATGCCTGTCTTGGGTTGTCGTTTTTGATCGTATTCGAGATTTTCGCACGCAAGCTTTTCAATCACTCCTTGCAAGGTGTGGATGAAATCGGCGGCTATGTGGTCGCCATCACTGGCACTTTCGGCATGGCGCTTGCTGCGGTCGAGCGCGCACATACCCGGATTGACGTGTTGCTTTTGCGACTGCCTGGCAGGGTTCAGGCTGCTTTAAATCTGCTTTCATACGTTGCTCTGGGGATAGGCGCGGCCTTTATGGGCTATATGGGCTGGCGTACCTTAGACGACAGCCTCACATTCGGCTCGGTGTCCTCAAGCCCGTTGCAAGTGCCGTTGTGGATTCCTCAATCTCTTTGGGTGGCCGGGTTGGCCACTTTTGCTCTTTCCGCGCTTTGGACAGCGCTCAGAGGCCTTTTGGCTTTGCGCCACGGCTTGGCTAACGCCGACCGTGTGCTCGCTCCGCCAACGGTAGCGGAAGAAATCGAAGAGGCCCGAAAATGATTGACCTAGCAGGCGCGCTAATCGGCTTTGTCATCATGCTCGGGCTGATGTTCATTGGTCTGCATGTGGGCATTGCCATGCTTGCGACGGGTGTTCTGGGCGCGCTAGTTTATTTCGGGCCGCCGGTTCTTTTGTCTTTTGGTACAAATCTTTGGGCGGTGATGAACGACTTCCTCCTCACAACTATTCCGCTCTTTGTTTTGCTGGGAGAGTTGCTGCTCCGCGCGGGCATTACCCGCAACATGTACGAAAGCTTGACCGATTGGCTGAGCCGCTTGCCCGGGGGGCTGTTGCACACCAACATCGGCGCTTGCGCGATGTTTTCGGCCGTCTCGGGCTCATCAGTGGCGACCGCTGCTACCATCGGCACCGTGGCGCTGGATGAATTCAAGCGGCGCGCCTATCACGAGCCGCTTGTACTGGGCACCATTGCTGCCGGGGCGACGCTGGGCATTCTGATCCCGCCCTCGGTCAACCTTATTATCTATGGTGCTTTGACCAATACCTCGATCGGTCAACTCTTTGCGGCTGGCATCTTGCCCGGTCTCCTGCTGACGCTTCTGTTTATGGCGATCATTGCCGCTGCAGTTCTTTGGAAGCCATCGCTGGCCGAGCAGGTGACAGAGGTGCCGCCTCGGGCTGAGCGGTTGCGGCGGTTGCGGTATCTGCTTCCCCCGCTTGGTATCTTTGTCATCGTCATGGGCGCAATTTATGGTGGTTGGGCCACGCCAACAGAAGCGGCGGCGCTTGGTGTGGTTCTTGCGTTTGCACTTGCTGCGGCAAACCGCGCGCTGAGCTTTCCGATGCTGCACGCCGCTTTCATCGCCACAATCAAAACTTCAGCGATGTTGTTGTTTATCATCACTGCTGCGTTCTTTCTGAACTTCATCGTTGGCCTGCTTGGGGTGCCTCAGGCCATGAGCCGCGCCGTCACAGAACTGGGCCTTGATGCAACCGAGATGATCCTGATCCTCGTTCTGTTCTATTTGGTGATGGGCTGCTTTTTGGAGACGCTCTCGATGATGGTGGGGACCATCCCTGTGGTGATGCCGGTTATTTTGCATCTTGGCATAGACCCGGTCTGGTTTGGCATTTTCCTTGTCATCATGATGGAGCTTGCCCTGATTACGCCGCCGGTCGGCATGAACCTTTATGTGGTTCAAGGTGTGCGTGGGCATGGTGAACTTGCCGATGTCTATCGCGGTATTTTGCCCTTTGTCGCGGCCATGTTGATCATGATCGGCCTGATCATCGTGTGGCCCCAGATCGTCATGATCATCCCTGAGGCGCTGTTTTGAGTGCCGGTAGAAAAGCGCCTGCCTCGTTCCTTGAAGACGCATTTATCTCGGAGCGATCGCCGAACACCCCTGTAACTGGCCTACTGGCCCCCGACATACGGACGACCAAAGGACAGACGACGTTGCTTTTGCGACCAGCGAGAAATGTGCCGCGAGCTGCGACGACCTACACCGACAATGAAATGGACGTATCATGAGTGTTGAGATCCTGAGCGCCCGCTGGATCATCACGGGTATCAAAGATGATGATAGCCCAGAGATGATTGAAGATGGGGCAATTGCTTTTGAAGAGGGGGTCATTCTTGCGACTGGACCTGCGGGGGCCATCACCGCGCGCTACCCAGACGCCGTCGTAACCCAGTACAGGCACCATATGATCCTGCCCGGGTTCATCAACAGCCATCACCATATCGGTTTGACGCCCTTGCAAATGGGGGCGCCCGACTCTCCGCTTGAGCTGTGGTTCGCAGCGCGGCTTGCGATGCGCAAAATCGATCCGTACCTAGACACGCTGTTTTCAGCCTTTGAGATGATCGCGTCTGGCGTGACCACGGTGCAGCACATACAGGGTTGGGCCAAGGGCAGTCTGGATGATGTGGTCGCTTCAGCTAGCAGCGTTCTGAAGGCCTACGAAGACATCGGCATGCGTGTCTCTTACTGCTATGCCGTGCGTGAACAGAACAGGTTTGTTTATGAGGCGGATGAGGCATTTTGCGAGCGCCTACCTCCCAAAGTGGGAAAAGCGATGGCTGCGCTTCTTGCGCAGCAGACCCTCGATTTCGACGGGTTCATGCAATTGTTTGATGTGCTTGTAGAGCAGAACGAGAATCCACGGGCGCGTATCCAACTGTCCCCAGCGAACCTACATTGGATGACCGACGACGGACTTCTGGCCATTCAAGAGAAATCCAGAACTGCCGATGTCCCGATGCATATGCACTTGCTCGAGACGGCATATCAAAAGGAATACGCCCATCGCCGCACCGGAACGACAGCGGTCAAACACTTGGAAAAGCTGGGGTTGTTGGGGCCGCACATGACGCTGGGCCATGGGGTGTGGATGACCGAAGAAGATATCGAGATATGCGCCGGCACAGGCACTTGTATTTGCCACAACTGTTCGTCGAATTTCCGTCTCCGCTCGGGTGTTCTGCCTTTGATGGAACTCCAAAAGCGCGGCATGACTGTTGCCATGGGGATCGACGAAGCGGGCATTAACGATGACCGCGACATGCTACAAGAAATGCGCATGGCTCTAACAGTCCATCGGGTGCCTGGCATGACGCGCTCTGACGTTCCCTCTCCAGCTCAGATATTGCGCATGGCAACCGCGCATGGGGCAAAGACCACCCCGTTTGGGGCAACGATTGGCCGCCTCGAGGCTGGATGCCAAATGGACGCTGCGATCCTAGACTATGATAGCGCAACATATCCGCACCAGGATCCTGATATCCCGCCATTGGACGCCTTGATGCACCGCGCCAAAACCAAAGACGTCAAGGCCGTGCTGGTCGCGGGAAGAACGGTTTTCGAAGACGGTACATTCACTTTCGTCGATCGCGACGCGGTTCTGGAACAGATCGCGGAGGCTCTCTCCAAATCCCGCGATGCGGAAGAAGAAGACCGGCATTGGCTGCGCAAGGAAGTGTTTCCGGAAGTCGAAAAGTTTTACAGTGACTATCTTCAGAACACGTCACACCGGATACCATTTTACAAAGGGTCCTCTTCGCGGTGAACTCAGGGATGAGCCATTCTTTGGGCGGCGGCAACTCGGGTGAGGCTGAGAACGACAGGGCAAATGGCAACAGGTTGCGTCAGTTGTGCGGCTTGATTTTTGGGTATCCCGCACAGACCATCAAGAACGACATGAGAAACGGACTAGCCTGACCAGGCTCCAAGACGAAAGGGCTTAATTTTGCGTGTTTCACCTCCTGCTCTGACCTTGTTGTGCCTTTGTGGATTGGTCTTGTTCCGCTGGTTGCTGCCTGGCCTTGCATTCGAGTTTCCTGGCCAAACCCTTATTTCTATCATCTTAGTCGTGATTGGCGTGGCCATTGCGATGATTGCAATTCGCCGTTTCTACGAGGTGGACACAACCGTTATGCCTGATGAGATGGATCGATCCAGCGCGCTTGTTACGAGTGGAATTTTCGGCATTAGCCGGAATCCAATGTACCTTGGCATGGCCGCCGTCATTACTGGCGTTGGGATTGGCCTTGGCACATGGGTCACCCTGGCAGTATTGGGGCTATTTGTTTTCTGGATCACAGAAAAACAGATCAAACCGGAAGAGCGCGCGTTGGTTAAGATTTTCGGCAGCGAGTTTGAGGATTATAAACGTAAAGTCCGACGCTGGATTTGAACGATTTCATCGCAGGGCAGGGTGTTCTTCAAAAAAAACCTGCACCACTGTGCGGGTGATCACCGCTAACTTGTTGCCTGCTAGAAGCACGCTGCTTGCTTTACATTTTTTGCACTGAAAACATTGCTTAACTGTGGATTACAAGTTCTTGTACACCGGTTCGATTCCGTTACTCGCCTCCATTTTCTTTCAGAGGTTTATCAGATTATTAGCTTGCGCTTTGCAGCACGTCTAAACACTCAATCTTTGTTCCGTTCAGGTGTTTGCCACAATTAGAGTTTGTCGGTTGAGAGGGTCCAGATTGCTGACCTTTATGTCTCTCTTACGCTGTATGGATTGATGCACGTGTTTGATCAGAAAGATACACTGAGCCTTTCGATCTGACCAAGTTGTCCTGTGAGCGCCAAACACAGGTGGGTAAACAAACGTGGGAATTCCACAGAGATTATTGCTATCTGATCTTTTCAAGACGGTGGCGCTTCAAGCTGACCCCGTGCTGGCGAAAATGCATGTTCGAAGTATGCAATGGTTGGCGGGTGGAGCGCGGTCTTCTCATTTTACGAACGATGCTGATATCGCCTGTGGAATTTTAGCGAGAGTTAGTCTGTTCGCTCGAGAGGAGAACGCTCGGGCAATTTGAAAAGGGCATGGTGCGATGCGGCCTGTTTGCCTGTTTTGGAGCGATAGAGCGCCTGACACCTGACATTTGAATTGGGCGCTGCGGATCATTGACCAAATCGGTTGGAGTGCGCTAACTGCCCATGATGGTTCTCAATGACTGTTGAGTCGGCGAGATGAAATGGGAACACTGTGCGCTGCTGCAAAACAGCATCAATTCCGTGACTGCCCCCGCAACTGTAGGCGGTGAGCGACCCCGACAAAGGCCACTGGGCATGCGCCTGGGAAGGTTCGGGGAAGCATTGATCCGCAAGTCAGGAGACCAGCCGTCGCAAATGTAACTGACCCAGGCGGGGTGTCCTGGAGAGAGGCTAACATGTTCGACGCGACCGCGGACTTACATCGACGTATCTCACTGCCCCCGCCTCAGCGGAGGCCAAGATGCGTGAGACAAACGACCCATACCAGCCTGAGCTAGAGCATCTTGAGCAGAGTTTCTGCCTCACGAATTTGAGCACTGTATTTTTGATTGGCGCTGCCTTCGCGATGTCTGCGTTCTTTTGGATGTGCATCTGGGCCGTGCTGTAGATGTCAGCCGTCCTGGAGATCCGCAATCTTGCACTTGGATACCCCGAACTGACTTTGTTTCGGGGTTTGTCTCTGGATGTGGAGCGTGGATCAACGCTGGCCATTTTGGGGGCAAACGGTTCTGGAAAAAGCACGTTTGTAAAGATGCTTCTTGGGTTGATGGCGCCACTTTCTGGCAAGCTCAACTGGCCCGCTGGACAACCAAAAGAGGTTGGGTATCTCGCCCAAATGACTGAATTTGATCGTCGCTTTCCTCTGCGGGTGCGGGATCTGGTGGCGATGGGGGCCTGGAATGGCTTTGGCATCCGAGGGCAGTTAGACCGTGCAACCAAGCGCAAAGTTGCATACGCGCTAGAGGCTGCGGGCGTACTTGATATCGCCGGTCGGTCTTTGCACACACTGTCTGGGGGGCAGTTGCAGCGCGCGCTTTTTGCACGTGTGATCATGCAGGACGCGCCTCTGATCTTGCTCGACGAACCATTTGCAGCCGTGGATCAGACCACGGAAGCACACTTGCTCTCGCTAATCGATCGATGGCGGGACGAAGGCCGTGCCGTTGTGTTGGTGGTCCATGACCTCTCTTCAGTGCTGGATCATTGCGACACCGCATTGCTTCTTGGCAATGGCCAAGCATGTCACGGGCCCGTCGAGGAGATCCTGGTGCCAGACCGCCTAGTTTCGCAGAGCTATCTTTCTGAAAGCCAGGCATCTTGGATGTTCCGTACGTCTCGGGAAGGGCAGGCCCATGTTTGAGCTTTTCTCCGAGATGTGGAGCTTTGTGTTTATGCAGCGCGCCTTTGTTGCGACGACTGTGCTTTCGGCCTCTGTCGCTCCTGTCGGCGCGTTTCTTGTGCTGCGCAGGCTGTCGCTGGCGGGAGAGGCCATGGCGCACGCGATCACTCCGGGGGTTGTTGTCGGGTTTGTAGTTGCAGGACTGTCCGTGTCCTCACTCCTTGTTGGAGGGCTGATCGCCGGAACGCTGGCCGCAGCTTTGACGGCTTTATTGGCCCGTAAAACAATCCTGCGAAGTGACGCGAGCTTGGCGTCTATCTACCTGATCGCCTTGGCCGCAGGTATTTTCATTCTGTCGGCCGCTGGATCGGCTGTTCCGCTCAAGAGTTTCCTTTTCGGCTCCATTCTTGGGATCGACGACGCATCTATGATCCTGATTGGCAGTGTTGCGATGGTTACACTTGTGTCTTTCGCCGTTCTCTTGCGTCCCCTGATCATCAGCACCTGTGACCCGACATTCTTTGAGGCACAAACAAAGCGGCCCTGGCTGATCGAGCAGGCGTTCATGCTGTTGCTCGTGCTGAATTTGCTGGCTGCATTCAAAACGCTTGGCACATTGATGGCTGTTGGCCTGATGATCCTGCCCGCAACGTCAGCCCGCTACTGGTCACGTACGATTACAGGCCAGCTTGGCCTGACATTCTTTTTTGCCCTTGCCAGTTGCTGGGTCGGTTTGACCCTTTCCTACCTCTTCCCGGAAACACCTTCTGGCCCTGCCATAGTGCTTACAGCTGGCGGGTTTTTCCTGATTTCGGTCCTTCTGGGCCCTCACGGCTTTGGCGGACGGTGGCGCAAACCGTTCGACCAAACATCAACATCCCTTGCGCGCACGCCAAACGAAGAGAGATCTAGATGACACTTAAGACCACTTTTGCCAGCGGGCTTATTGCTGTCCTGACTGCAGCCCCTGCATGCGCCGAAGACATGAAGATTGTCGCAAGCTTTTCGATCCTTGGTGACATGGTCGAGCAGGTTGTGGGCGATCATGCCGACATTACCACCATTGTCGGCCCTGACGCGGATGCCCATGTCTACCAGCCTTCGGTTGCGGACGCGCGCGCTGTGGCGGAAGCGGATGTCATCTTCGTCAATGGGCTGGGCTTCGAAACTTGGTCGGATACGCTGATTGCTGAATCTGGAACAGAAGGCACGGTCTATGTCGCGACTGAAGGCGTGACACCGGTGCTTGTGGACGGCGAAATTGACCCACACGCCTGGAACGCGCTGACCAATGGTGTGGTCTATGTCCAAAATATAGCGGATGCCATGTCGGACGCCATGCCGGATCACGCGACCGAGTTTCAGGCCAATGCCGCCTCTTATATTTCAACGCTTTATGCGTTGCATGCGGACACGCTCCAACGCCTTGCCGCTCTGCCGGAGGAGCGTCGAACCGTGGTGACTGCACATGACGCGTTTGGCTATTTGGCCGACGCCTACAGCATGAACTTTATTGCTCCAATCGGCATCGATACAGAAGCTGAGCCATCGGCCCAGGAGCTTGCAGCCTTGATCACGCAAATCCGCGAAGATGGCGTAGCAGCACTTTTTGTGGAGAACATCACGAGCCCTGTTTTGGTCCAGCAGATCGCAGATGAGACAGGTTTGAAAATCGGTGGAAAGCTCTTCTCCGATGCGCTGTCCGAGCGCGGTGGCCCAGCAACGAGCTACCGTGCCATGTTCGAGCACAATTTGGGCCAGCTCCTCGCAGCATTGGAAAGCAGCTAAGTACAATCAGCCGGGGGGCCACTCAAAGCCTGTCCCCGGCTAAGCCGTGTAAAGGACGAAACGGTAGGGACGCGCCGAACAGGGCGCGTCTCTCGCGCCATTCCTTTCAGCCACTGGATTTTGCCTATTTGCATCTCTGCATGGAACAGCACGCGTCTTGCCACGGTGGACCCCCGAACCACCTGCGTGTGTGGGGATGCAGCCAAGAGCCCTTGAAAAGCCGCTTGGCGCCAAGTGTGTGCAATGGCTCGTCAACTTTGCGCGAAAACCATTTGAATCAGGCGTTAGCCGAGCCCCGCCATGTACGCACCAAGCAGTTGACCCTCATCGTGTTTCAGGCTTGCTCGCGCTGATGCGCTGTAGTCCTCAAAGCGGCCATCCGCAAGCTCTGGGAAGAGCCTGAGGATTTCATTCCGCGTCGCCTGATCCAAGGCTTTCCAGCCCTGTTTTCCGGGGTGAAAGCTCTCTGATGCCGCGCCCTCAGCCCAGATGATCTCATGGGTATCAAAGAGCATGTGGAAGTACTCTACCTCGCCGCCCTCATCCCGCAGAATGGAGTGGTCATTCACCAAAGACTTGGCCGTCGCCAGCACTTCTTGTTCCCCAAAGAGCATCTCTGCCTGCCAGCCTTGCAAAAGCATGCGGTGCTGGGGACTTACGCGCAGGTCTCGGTTGTTCCCAAGCGCGCCCTGGCGGATCAGGATCGGGGCGAGATCTCCTTTTGCAGGCCGTTTTGACGACCCGATCCAGCGTATGGGCTGATAGCCGCGGTCCATCGTCAGAACCAGATCACCCGCAACGAGGTCTTCGATGCGGCGGTCGCCGCTTACCGTTGCAATTGTAGTCCCACGGACAAAGCATACGACTGGCTCAAGCTCAGCCCATTCATAGTCATTGGAAGACCAGTCTATCCCAGTGGTCGTATAGGACTGGCCAGGGATCATTGTAATTGTACTCGACACACCAAAGATGGAACCAGGAGTGGAGGTCGTACCAATCATCAAAAGCTGCCCAGTTTCACCAGTGGTCGTATTGGTGATTGTCGCTTCGCCAAGGTTCCAAAGATTGGTCCCCGCGTTATAGGTCACGCCACCTACTGTAATTGGTGCTTCAAGTGGCTGCGACCCGTCCGGATCGTTCGACCCAGCACCTCCAGGCTCGTCTTGCATCGCATCATCGGCATCTAAGATGCTGGCGTTAATTGTTTGGGCATTGTTTGATAGTGTTACGGTTGTATTCCGGATGCCACGCCAACCGTCGACACCAAAGTCGGCCAGACTGATTATGGGGAGGTCTCTAGGAGTGGTCATTTAGGTGCCAATGGACTCAGCTTTCGCGTGGTCGAGTTTTTGCTATTTCTGAGAGAATAAAACAGCGTCCCAACTTTGAGGAACGGCGCCTGTGAATAGGTTAAGTATCAAAATGGATATAAAATTTGGCCTGTTATCTGCACTGAGCGGTCGCTTTCAGGCGCTTGTTTTTATTTGGTAAACAGTGACAGACCTGATCCAAGGGGTGTTGACGATGCCATTTTGGGGCTCTCGAAGATTTCTTCGACTGCTCCAACGTCAATGCGGCCATCGCTTTCGTTTACAACAACCAATTTGCAGTCAAAAATTGCTCCCTCAGATGGCTCGCGAAGCGATCTATTTTCAAAGTTTACTGAGCGCGCAGAGCGTGAATGCCGACTTGCCTATAATTGGTGATCAACGACATTTACTTTTCTCAGTTGCTTGTCGAGGTCAGTGTTTCGGAGAGCAGCTGTCCTTCGCCGTGTTTCAGGCTTGCCCTGACTGACGCGCCATAGGATGCATGGTCGCTTGCCTCGAGCTCAGGAAAGAGCGTGAGGATTTCATCCCGCGTGGCGTGATCCAAGGCTTTCCAGCCCTGTTCTCCGGGGTGGAAGCTCTCAGAGGGCGCACCCTCGGCATAGATGATCTCATGGGTATCAAAGAGGATGTGGAAGTACTCCACCTCGCCGCCC
>Ga0189288_10196_pt1 | contig 44219 bp, 46 predicted proteins | sample UW105minimetaG_FD_130316 | JGI IMG/M metagenome (GOLD analysis project Ga0189288, IMG submission 130316) | Marine microbial communities from the Costa Rica Dome - UW105 mini metaG | ecosystem: Environmental > Aquatic > Marine > Oceanic > Photic zone | place: Costa Rica: the Eastern Pacific...
AAATCCGTGCCGCGATCCTAAATGGATTCACAGCGCTTGGCATCCCAAAGACAGAGGCCGTAGGCTAAATCCGTCCAGCGCAAGGTGAAGTCCCACTTCAACCCGATTTGTGCAACAAAGCCCTACCGGTGTGAAAGAGGTCCACCGACAAGAGCACATTCGTCTAATCCTCGCGCAGGTGATCGGCAGCGCCACAACCCTAGCCGCGCTGGAAGGCGTCACAGACGAGGAGCTTATTGACTACATGGAACACATGGTCACCCGTCTCGCCATGTCCGTAGAAGCTGACAAGGAACAAGCCCTCAGGAAGTTAAGCGAAGCCAAGGCGCGTTACAGGTTCGTCGCGTAAAACAGCCTGTCTCATTCGGCCACGCAACCTAGAACATAGCTTGGCCGAATGCCCGGAACGCGCAGGAAGTGAGCTTTGCAAAGTCGAGAGGCAAAATGCGGGCCAAGGACAAACTCGCCCCATACCCACCGTTCGCCAAGATCACCAGCGCTGCGCGGCGGCTTTACCTGTCCAGTCATTCATGCATTGCGCAGCATGGACTAGCGCGCAGAGGTCCGCAACTCGGACGCAACGGAGCTTGAGCCGGATCATCCGACGCCACTCACCTACAGCTGGAACAAACCATTCACCACTTCACGCATTGTCGCTTCATTGACGCAACAACAAGGCCGGATGACTTTTTACTGCCTAATGGCTATATGTCATTTACTATTCGGACGACTTTACCGTTTTGGATAGCCAACATAGTCCGTATAGCCATTCGCACTTTTGGGCTTGAAAGCCTGTAAGCCTTTTGGTGTTCAATGCGCCTTAGTTGTGGGTTCTTATCCTTCGAAAGTTTTGATAACTCTCCGGATACATTGAGAGCCACATTTTTGGTGGTTTCAGGGAACAGCTCTCTAATCTTTGCTTCTACATCCTTGTATGTAAAAGCGTCTTTAGTAATCTCACCGCAAGCGTATAGACATTGGTTCCGCCTAGCCGCCTTGGTTGCATTTGAGTTTAGACGATCCGCCAACATAGCACAGGCGGAGCGGATAGAATTCTTTGCCCACTTAGCAGTCGCTCTATCGAATACAACTCGATCTATTTTCCCACCCTTCTTTCGAGCCTCCTTCGCGATCTTTAGGCCCAATTCTTGAAGTTCGAGTGCAATTCGGTCAGTTACATTTAGCATCCGATCATAGAACACGTCGCTATTACCTATCACCTCCAGCTTCAACGCTCTCTCAAGCCCTAAGTGCATTAAAGACTTGGCTTCACCGCGCGTCATTCGCTCAACCTCCGGAATTTCTTTAAGTCGCGTTGAAATTGTTTGAAGATTACCGCTTCTTGAAAGTATTTCATCTATGCCGGCAGGGGTTCCGACAATTACAATCTTAACTTCATACTGATAATAGGTGGGGTCATCCAAGAGGACAATGCAATTTGAGACTTGCTTGCATAAATCCGCATCATTGGAAATCTGCTCGAAATTATCTAAGACGATTACTGCCTTGCCCCTGCCAGCCTTCTTTCTAATGTAAGCCAAAAGCTTTTCGAAAGGCTCCTTCTTACCCTGAACATAGGTCCAAGTCCCTTTGAAATCGACACCGACACCTTTCGGCTTGATGCCGCCTGATTTCGCCAGCTCGTAAGCCTCTTTCTCGAGTTCTTCTTTCCTTGAGAGCCTATCCTCGAAAGCGGCGCCGAGAGATCCCAGTCTTGAGGCTTGAACAAGGTTGATGACTTCATAAGAGACGCGCTCAGTTTCAAAAACTGTTTTGTAGAGCTATGACTTGCCGTTGCCGCTTTCTCCAAAAATGATCAGATGCTGACTTTCAGTTAGCCCTTCCGCGAGTTCCTCTTCCAGATCTGGACGCGGAATATATGATCGGCGGTTTACGTCGGATGAACGTGGGGTGAAGACCTCTTCTGGCTTCGGCGTTCCGGAGAATAGCGACATGATCTTGGCCCTCTACTTTTGAATACCCGTCAGTAAATCTACTATCATCACGTCTCGTTGAAGAACATGTGATAAAATTTCAATCTCGTGCGAAGAAGCGCGTGACGGTTTGGTTCTAACTGTGAATTCAAGAGCAATCATCCGCTAATCGGCGCAGCAAAAGACCGCTTTCCGCCCGCACTTCGGAATGCCTCTGATGCTGCGGCTGCACAGGTCACGTCCGCTTCGGGCTGAAACTAGCCGTTCCGAATGGTTGTGGCCGGTTCAGAACGGCGGCGGGCTTCGCCAATGTCAGCGAAGCGCAGATAGCGGTCCTTGCAAAGTCGTGCCGCCACCCTAGCAACCCAATACCGATACGCCGCAACGCCGCGTTAGAAGCGGCCGTTGGTGAGACCAGCAGCGAGGTCACCAGAGAGAAGGGCAACAGTGCGGACGAAGCGTCATTTCGCTGCGCTTGCTCCAATGTCTGCTGTGTGTATTACCAATCACTATATCCCACACCTTGACCAATCATCGGACAAGGCTGTATCGAAGCGTATTCCTGTATTGCCGTGGCTGCTGAACCACCAAATTCAGGAAGAAGTGATGTCACAAAAAAGAACAAGGGCTTGGCGCAGGGCGCAAGCGATCAAGAACGATGCCTATATTAGAAAGTCGCGAAAAACAGTGATCGTGATTAAGTTCTCACGTAAGTATTTGTGGAGAAGGCGAGACAAGATGTTCTTACGTCGCCAAGAGGGTTATTTGTCGCTCAGCGATGATTGATCGTAAGGTAAGTCTATGAACTTGCTGTTCGTTTGTAGCATGAACAAGTGGCGGAGCCCAACGGCAGAAAAGGTGTTCCGGCGGGTTGAAACCGTATCAACTCGATCTGCCGGGACAAGTCGGAAAGCACGACGCCAAATCACAATCCAGGACATTAGGTGGGCCGATATCATTTGCGTGATGGAATACAAACACCTGTCGAGACTGCGTGGCGACTACCGTGGTGAACTGCTGCATAAAGAAGTCCATGTTTTAGATATCCCAGACGATTATCAATTTATGGACCCAGACCTAGTTGAATTGTTGCTCAATTCGGTCAACCCGATCATTGACCCTTAAGGGTGCGGCTACCTGCAGCTTCGGACATTCGTACATACCGCAGCATCGGTCAGCTTGGGCTCGAATCCGCCGTTCTCCGCACCCGCACACCAAAACGGTACTGAGGCAGGAGGTCGAGGTCCGCTGTGCGGGACGGAGCTGCCATTTGCCTAGGTATCGTCAAGGTCTGCAAATGAGCGTCAGCTGACATCTAAGGACACAAATCTAACCTCGGGATTTCCTTACTACTAACACGTAGCTGGACGCTCCCCTGAAGATTTCCTCAGCTTCCACAACTTGAAAATTCTCGTGCGACACCAAACCGTCTAAATCGGACTTTTTCAGCCTTCTTATGGGAACTGGGATTACACCGATTTTCAACAACAGCCGAACCAACAGAATTTGCAAACCGACCAGAAACGACATCCTGCCCGCCAAGCAAGGAGTTACAGAGATGAATGTACCGCCAGGCTTCAGCAGCTCTAGCACTCTTCGCACAACCGCCTGAGGGTCAGGCACCGTGTGTAACATGTTGAAGGCCAAGATGGCGTCGAAGGATTCTCTCTCATACCGTTCATCAAAGATATCGGCCTGCAAGAAAATTACGTTTGCGACGTTTCCGTCAGCGGCTTTTCCTTTCGCGATTTCAATCATTCTTGATGAGATATCAATCGCGTGAATTTCCTTCACATGGCTTGCAAGCTCGCAGGCAGTTGTGCCCGTCCCACATCCATAATCAAGAACAACATCCGTATCCTTGAGATGTTTCTTAGTACACTCTCGGCTTCGGCTGTGAATGAACTCAAACCGTTCTTCGGTTCGGTCATAGTTGTCTGCTGATTTATCCCAGAAGTCTTTTGATTTGCTCATTTTGCGTCGCTTTCCTGCTTCTGGGCGAGTTGTGATTTGTGAGTGGCGGCTTTGGCGAGACACTACCTATGCGTCTGCGCACAGTCGATTGACGAAAATTGTTGGTTTAGTATACGCAAATATATGAACTGGCAGGCGATCTCTTTTGACTGGAACCAAGTAAGGGCGTTCCTCGCAACTGCTGAGGAAGGCTCGTTTAGCGCAGCTGCGCGTGTGCTGGACACGACCCAACCGACAATAAGCAGGCAAATCTCAGCTCTAGAGGCGTCGCTTAGCACCATCCTGGTAGAGCGTAGCGTGAAGGGGCAATACCTCACGCAGGCCGGACAAGAACTGCTGACCCACGTACGCTCGATGGGAGAGGCCGCTACGCTCATTTCCATGACAGCAGATCGGCAATCACAGGAGGTTGTTGGCGATGTCGCGTTAACTGCAACTGATCTCATGTCGGCTGCAATACTGCCGGGTATCCTTTCACCGCTACGTGAAATGGCGCCCGGCATTGCTATAAGCATTCACCAGTCAGATGATGTTCAGAACCTGATGAAGCGCGAGGCTGACATTGCCATTCGGCATGCGCGCCCACATGAACCGGAACTGATTGCGCGTCACGTCGGAGACTTACGCTCCAATCTATACGCAGCCAGTGCCTATCTCGATAGAGAGGGTCGACCTCGTTCGCTGCGAGACGTGGCTGACCTCAGCTTTGTTGGAATTCCCGATCCGGAACGCCTGATAGCAGCGATGCAAAACATAGGTGTTCCGCTAAGGGCAGAGAATTTCGCGATCCAACCTCATTCCAACATAGTCACGTGGGAAATGGTGAAGGCAGGCCTCGGGGTTTCAATGATGCCAGAGGTGTTGGGCGAGCTCGAAAAGAGAGTAGAGAAAGTGCTTGAGGAAGTGCCATCTTTGGAATTCCCTATCTGGCTGGTCACTCACAGAGAACTTCAAACAAGTCCCCGGATCAGAACTGTATTTGATTTTCTGGCAAATCAACTTGGGAAGATAGCTAGAAGTCATCTCTGATTCCCCAGCAACTACTACAAATCAAAATGTCATATGGAAGAGTAAAGCTGACATTCATGCCGTTCGTAGCATTTTGTAGTATGGGCTCTTAGCTGCCTTGCTGCGATGCGGCAGCAAGGTTGCAGCAATTTCGCAAGCGTCCCATGCTGCCAGATGACGGCAGCCAGCCCGAAAAGGGCATTGTCACTCGATCAATTTTTTCAGGAAATATCGTCTATCTTCCTGCGATATTTTCTTATCACTTCTTCTTCGCTACCGATGATATGCGCTCGGGCATGTTGCGCCATTTTTAGGTTCACTTCATATACGCCCTCTTCTGAAACTCTCAGTTTTCCTGTGGCGAAAGCGCCAGACCTGCAAATGACAATCGCACGTCGCGGCGACAACGGGTAATAGAGATCCATCTGGTCTACATCGGGATTTTCCTGTCGATTTTTAGAATTGCACAAGTTGATCACGGGCAAATCTGACGTGATGAAGGGCTCATTCCCTATATTTTCAAGGATACAAAAATTTGCGCTTTCCCTTCCGAAGTATAGGCCCCTCCCTATGTTCATGCCGTACATATAACTGATGAAAAACCAACACTCCTCTACGATTTTTATGAAGTTACCTTGATTCGGGCCTTCCACGCCAACATTGGAAATTGCTTCCAAAGATCTGTCTTTGAAGGTCTTTGTCCTTGTGAGCTGATGCCCTAAAAAAATCAGGAGCATTATCAGGTCTTTGTCACTCTGGAGTGGCGTTAAGTCCCCTTCTAACAACCGAGATAGTATCGGTGCGGCTTCTCTTTCGTGAGCACAATGATACTTTTCAATAGTGTTGCACTTGGCCGCCTCAAACATCGTCTCCACCTGATCGTCTCTTAGGCTGTGATCAAGGTATAACTTTTCAAGTTGTCGTATGAAAACGAAATCACTTAGATACTTCGCGTGCATGGCTTGAGAATCTTCGTCGCCTAGCTTCGAAAACCCCTCAATCACACGCAAATGATCAGTCGTTAAATGATTTGATTTGTAAAAATAGTCCTCTCTACAAATATCCCGAATACTGTGCCACGATATCTTTCCTTTTAAAGTGGTGTGCCAGACATTCTTCTGGTCAGCAGACCACTCGCGTAGGTAATGGGCCCACACATGATGTTGGTTTTTCGTAATTTCAATATTTTTGGGTAGCATAACTTTTTTCCATGGAAAGCGAGGCGAAAAATCGAAGTAAACTAATCGCATGTCTCAGACTTTGCAAAGGTCGTTATCTGCGCTTCGTTGCCATTGGTGGGGGCGCGGCATCGTCCTGGTCGATGGATGGTGACATGAAAGACCGCTTTCGGGAAATCTGCTTCAGGACTCTGCGCCTGCAGCAGAGCTTTCGCTGCACTAGGCATGAATGTCGTGATTGGGCTGGAAGCGGTCACTCGCTTCCGGCATCTTCTCCATCTGCGGAGTGCTCAACTGCCTCTGTTTTCTTCTTTGCCCGGGCGGCTGCGCTGCGTTTGCCGAGTTCGGACATCGCTTGGCGCACAAGCTCACGCCGTTCTGCTTCCGGTTCTGCAAAGCTCTCCGAGGTAGCGTCATGGGACAGCTCGCCCACTGGCGCGATGTCGGTTGATGCCGCCATGTCCACCTGAGGCGCTTCCTCAGGCTGCGGTGCGCGTTTGATTGGCGGCTTGTTATCTTGCCTCAAAGCAAGCGCCTCTTTGTTTTCGTCATCCTGCAGAAGGTTGTACAAGCCCCAGCCAGCGACGCCGAGGGCTGCGATCCCGAGCGTTGCCGAGTTTAGGAGGAACGGGAGGGCAGTGGTAAGGCCTGCTTTTTGAAATGCCATGCGGCTTTCCTTTCACGTTTGATGTCTTACGCTGGCAACCGTTGGGAACGGTTGGGCAAGGGTATGTGAAGGAACAGATGAGTCAGCCGCGAATCGCGGTCAACCGGGCGCAGCGCGCGGCCTTGTCGATTTGGCCGAAGGCAGTAGTGCAGCGAAGCAACAGTGAGAATCTGTGCTCGGTGCTTCCGGTATGCTTCCGGGCTGCAGAGCGCTCAAATTCAGCGAACTGATAGCTTGCACAATCTTTTGATTTATAAGGGAAAAGTGGTGCCCCCACACGGACTCGAACCGCGGACCTACTGATTACAAATACGGGCAAATTGGGTTGCTGACGGTGGCCGATGTTGTTTTTACCTAATAAATACAGACGCTTCGGTTGAGCAGACCCGGTGGTGGTTGATACGAAAATTGCAAAATAATTGCAAAAATGGAGGCCTCCATGGCAACCCGACGTATCAAATTCACTGAAGGCAGCATCGACAAACTGCCGTTTTCAAAGTCTGGCACAAACCGGTATGCAGACCAGCGCAAGGGCGTTTTCCCAAACCTCTATTTAGACGTCGGCACAAAAACCAAAACTTGGCGTTTGGTCAAATTTGCGCACGGCAAAACCAAATCCAAAACACTTGGAAAATGGCCTGCCATGAACCTGCACTCAGCCGCGCAGGCGGCAGACACGATGTCAGAGCGGATCGCTGATGCGACACACGCCTTACCTGCCCCTGTTGTTGCCCAAGCCAAGGAGATCAGCCTTAGACAGGCGTTTCTCCGGCACACAACCGAACGTGTTGACCCACGCACCAAAGAGAAAACGGCCAACACCGTCTATGACTACCTATCCACCTTGCAAAACCATGCTGGCAAGAACGGGGAATGGCTTGACGTGCCAATCGACCAGATCACGCGCGCGATGATCAATGCCCAGATGAAGGCGATGAAGGACCGCCCTTCTCAGGCGACTAAGCTGCTTCGCATCATTTCGGCCATCTACCGCAATGAAATGTTGATCCGGGACGACGTTATCGACGACCCGACGTTTCGGGTCCGGGCCTATCCGTCTAAGACAAAGGAACTGTTGTTCGATCCGTCTGGGCGCTGGCCTGCCTTTGACGCCATAATGCAAGTTGAAGATGAGGCAGCCCGCTCGGCTTGGCTTGTTATGCTGTTCACAGGCATCCGATCATCCAACGTTCGCAGTATCGAATGGGCCGATCTCGACCTCGAACAAAATATGCTCAACATCCCCCGCCTAAAGAATGGAACAAAGCGCACCTTTCCGTTGTCCGAAGCCGCAACCGCCGCGTTTAAACGCGTTCCCCGCATTCATGATAATCTGGTGTTTGCCTCCAAGACCAAAGCAGGCGTTCCAATTGCTCACCAACACGCTTTGGGGACACCAAAGGTGTTACGCCAACACGATACCCGCCACTTGTTCACATCTGCCGGGTCAATGGCCGGGATTGATAGATCAAAGGTCAAATATTTGCGCGGTGACATTGTGCTGGGTGATGGGGCCGACGTTGGTTACATGCACGGCATCGCAGCCCATGAAGATGTCGAGAAAATCGGACAGCTTGTGGCCCAGAAATCATCAACACCTTATTCTGACCTTGTCAAAGCCATCATGAACCACTAACTTTTCAGCTGTCATTCGCCTCCATCTCACACTCGTCCTTCCGTGAGATGAGGCCGCGGTGCAGAATCAAGATTAACGCCCATGACGGGCCCTAAGCAAAATGCGATCTTGAACGCGAAGGCATAAGCACCCGGTCATCTGGCTACCCAAAAGGGTGTCCTTATGACTAATACTCTTATTTCCGAATTGCGCTCGGCCATTGAAGCGCATCAAACTCCAGAAATCATGACGCCAGCACAGGCCGCAGAGTTTCTCGGTGTGTCCGATTACTATTTGCTCGATTTGCGAAAGCGAAAATCTGGGCCAGCATATTCGCAGCCAGCATCAAAAATCGTGCGTTACATGCGCGATGATTTGATCGCTTGGATGAATGAACATCGTGTAATCGCAGGATAACCGGAGCGAGGGTCGAGTCCCCGCTCCGAGTTAGGCGCAGCACGAAGTGTTTGGAATAGCTGCTTTATAGCAGTTTTCATGCTCCGCCAAAACCATGGAATGAGGTGATGGACCCGCGCTCTCTTGAGAAAGAGAAATCATTATGGCTTACGAAAAATTATTCGCTGGCAATCAAGAACGCTACTTAGCTTTCAACCCATCTTCACTCAACGCAAGGGATGAAGACGGCAAGTTGGTGCCCGACTACAAAACCATCAAACGCGAGGTATCAGAGAAAGTCTGGACCCAACATCTGAACGGCGAAATTTCACTTGGTTTGTCACCGCTGCGCGATGGCAAGGTAAAGTGGGGTGCCGTCGATGTTGACGTCTACCCATTCCTTGAAACTGATGACGAACTGGAAGCGTTTATGAAGAAGTGGGCTGATCCATGCCTTGTTTCACGTTCAAAATCAGGTGGCATTCATATCATCGCATTTACCCGTGATTGGGTGGATGCCGATGTTATGCGCAAGTACCTAACGGCGAAGCGCGATGCCGTACTTGAGCCCAAAATCCTAGCCCATGCCGACGAAATCTTCCCAAAACAGAAAGCTGGTAATGGATCGCAAATGAACCTGCCACAATGCGGTTCAGAGCGCCCAGTACTGGCGTGGAAAGCTGGCTCGACAATCCAATACTGCGGGCGAACCAAATATGGCGACGTGATCGAAGCAGATTGGGGGGGAATCGCAGAGCAGTGTTATGTGCCTGAATCTCACATGGCTTCTGTGATCATTTCGGCGCTGACAAAAGCTCCGAAACGCTCGTCAAAAGGACGCGAGAAAAAGAAGTATGCAGGTGGCTTCAAACGTCCCACATCAGGCAAAGCGATGGAGGGGCGTAACAGCTTCCTCTTCCATTGCGATGCGTCTGCGCGAGCGCGCGGAGCGGATGACAATGAGATCAGCGAAATCATTCATGGCATCAATGACGAGTTCAAAAACCCAGACAGCGAATTTGGTTCCAAAGGCCCAATCACTGACAGCAAACGTCTGTCCACAGTGATTGAACAGGTGCAAAAATTGCCACAGGGTGAAGTTGCTGATCTTTCCTATGATGTTGTTGAACGGATGAATGCCGAATGGGCTTTGATGTTCGTCGATGGATCATTCGAAGTGTTGAACACTAGAACTGACAAGCCCTATTCAATGGCGGCATTCCAACTCAAACTTCGTCCATACAAACTGCGAGGCAGAGAGGTCACGGCATATTGGCTCGATGATCCAGACCGGCGTGAATACGATGGTTACGTGATCGAAGCGCCGGATTACGATGGTGAAGGCTACAACATCTTTCAAGGCTGGAAAATTGAGCCTACAAACGGCGATGCCACGCTGTGGGAGACCTATGTCAGAGACATACTGTGCTCGGGCGACACTGATCTTGCGCATTGGGTGATGTCGTTCATAGCCGATGCTGTGCAGCGCCCATGGTCAACGCACCCCGGCACGGCCATCGCGCTGCGCGGCGGTCAAGGTGGCGGTAAATCATTCCTTGGCAAAGCTATGCGTGCGATCCTGCCAAAAGCTCACATCGCTGAATTTGCCCAGTCAGATCGCTTGCTTGGGCAATTCAACCGATCAATGTTTGGCGCAACATTTGTGCTGGCGGAAGAATCCTTTTTCGCAGGGTCGCGCAAAATGGCAGCAGCGGCCAAGGTGTTGGTGGAGTCGGATGAATGGACTTACGAGCAAAAATACCTTGCATCATTTTCGGCCAAGAACGTGCACCGCGTGATCGCCACAACCAATGAAGATCAGGCTGTTCATGTCGATTTTGATGATCGCCGTTGGACAGTGATTGAAGTGCCAACCATGTTTGACGACACCAATCGCTTGGAAGGCCGCAAATGGTGGGATCCGTATTATGCACTGCTGCGCGATGATCCGGGCGCAGTGTTGCGATACTTGTTGGAGTATGAAGTCGATCAAGATTTGATCGCGTCGCCGTGGGTGACAGCAGCCAAAGCATCCGACAAGATCGCCTCTGATCCTGTCGTTGCACTGATGGATGATATTGCCCGCGTAGGCTCATGCCCCGATGATCTGCGCGGTGATGGGCGCATTTCTTCGGCCACGCTGGCGCGTGAAGCTTGGGCACGTGGCGCATCTCGCCATGACAACCCACGGCGCTTCTCCAATCAACTGCGCGATAAATTCGGCGGCCTATCAGCAGTAAACTGCATCAACATCGAAAGGGTTGAGTACCGCCAGACCCCTGACGGTATCCTGACACCGTATGTCATCAAGCGCACTGATCGCGCTGGCGTTCAGCTACCCGCGTTGCCGGAATTTCGGCGTATCGTGTCAAAGGTCACAGGCGAAACTTACCCGGATGATGGCGATTGGCTGGAGCATCGCATTGCTGACCCAGAGACCGTCAATGACATTGACCCCAATGGCGGCGATGTCGATGCCGTTTTACAGTATGTGAAAGACAATGGGACTATTGTTAAGGAAGATATACCATTCTGATCCCATGGTAGCACGTTGGCAGAAGGCTAACTTCCCACGCTGGCTGGTCTAGCGTGGGGCTTTTTATATATAACAATCAGGTTGTTGAGATACGTTGCCACGCAAGCATGGTTGTCATGGTGAATTCCAAGAAAGCTGTCGGCAATGATGATTGCAATGCTCATTTTGGGGCGATCTTGTTTCCAAAACACTTTTCGAATTTCAGTGTGTGTAGCGTGGGAAGCGTGGATTCGTCCAAAGTTCCAAGCCGATGGTGTTGCCACGGCAGCATCGCTTATATGGTAGATGTAGACGCCTGCTTGGGATCGAACAGCAACGCGGCTGATCTTCCTCAGAATTCTCCGCCCGACTGCGTTATGGCCGGGTAAAACAGGCCAATAATTGCAAAGGTCAAATTGCAAACCGTTGATTTATCCAACGTTTCCAAACGAAACCAACTGATTGGGAATTAGTTGGCGAGGCGGAAGTGTCAGTGAGTGAAATGGTCGCCATTGACCTGTCCTTGGTCAAATTTCCTATGGTCTACGGCAACATTTCTTCGATGGCTTCGATTATGGGAGTAAAGTGGTTTGGCGTTGCCTTGGCTACAAGTCGACAGACGTCTTCCCGAACGCGATCCACATCCAGTTCAACTGCTTCGGAAAGCTCAAAGAACTCATCATGCTTGTCTGCTTGCCGAGCATCTTTCAGCAACTGTAAGACCGCATCATCGCCTTCTACCCCCCAACTGGCCGCCGTGTTGCTAGGGTCGCCGATCAAATCGTTTTCGAGAAACTCTATGGCCTCGTCCAGCAACCATTTTTCAGGCCAAGTGTTTCCCGGCAGGAAGTGAAGCCGTTCCTCAGTCCATGCCTTAACCTCATCTTTTTGCACCTGTGTGCTTGCCTCGGTCCAGTCTACAACCCTCTTAATCGCACCAGCACTATCGCCAGATTGATCACCATCAAGAATGCAAACGCAGTTATCGACGCCTTCTAGGGAGCGGCTAGCAAGCTGTCTTAAGACTGCACTGTGCGACCCAATTGGCTTGATCTTACACCGCTTCCGTGACGCAAGCGGCAATATCTGCCGAATAACAGTTGCCGCATTTTCATCTTCGACAAATATATCCAGTTCCTGAGCGTCAGCTTTCCCCATCTTTCCGCAAGCGAAGTCTGCCGAAATACCTTTTGTTAGAACCGTCGAAGGACCTTTGCCTTCGATAAAAAATCGTGCCTCAGGTGGCAGGCTACTCAGAATCGCATGTGAGTGAGTCGAACAGATGATTTGACATTTGAGCTCTTTGCACAGTTCTTTTAGCTGTTCTATCAGCTTGAGTTGTGCTTTCTCGTGCAAGCCCAGCTCTATTTCGTCAATGATAATCAGTGTTCCTGATCCAGCTTGGAACAAAGCCGTCAAGATTTCGAATATCGCGCTCTCACCCGCCCCCATGTTGAAACCGGAGTATGAAATTCCGGCAGAATTCACCATCGGAAGGGAGTATTTACTATGATGGTAGCTGTTAAAATCATCATAGGTTTTACCGACAATCCTGCCTGCGATCTTGGAGATTCTGCTTCTGGTCGCTTCTGATAAGTTGCCGGGTTTAAATCTGGAACGATACGACTTTGATACGCTTCGTTCGAAGTGTGGAACCACCCTCTGGACACCAAAGTAAACTACATTTCTTTGTATCCGCGTATGGTAGTCGTTCCAACGACCACCCTTGCGCTTGGATCGCTGCTGATAGTTAAGTCCAACTTTATTCTTCCCGCGCCAGTTATCATGACGAAAACCATATCTGATATTCACTCCTTGAATCGGAGTTTCATCCTCGGATTGGACGAAAAAGTCTTTGAAAGTGTAGTATGTCTGGTTCCGAAGGGGCGGCGTATAGCCCCCCTTTGAATTGTGATAGGCGCACGCAGCTAGCGCCAACATTGTAGATTTACCTGAACCGTTGGAGCCGGCAAACGCTGATATCGGGTATTCAAACTCCGCCTTAAACAGTCCAAGACCTCGGACGTTGCCCTTGGTAAGTTGAATAGATGCCAGCGTTGCCCGTGAGTTGTCTTTTCCAAACCAAGAAAAGTTGTTTCTATCAATGTTTGACTTGCTATAGCTCATGCAAATTCCGAATTTTCAGCAATGGGGTTCCAAGTGCACGGAACATAGGCGACCGTGATTGGTGCACATTCGCACTCTATTCTATATCTTGCGCCAGCTTGTCCGCCAACAACTTTATGTGGAACCTGAATCTAGGCTTTCTCCACCTGAAACTGATCACATCCGCCCCGTTCCAAGGTGATACGCATCATCTGTCGAACCCGTGTGATGAACCTATGCGTCTGAGGGAGGTTCGGCGCATCCTTCGACCTCAGGCGCGCTTTTCAACGAAAGGCGCGACAATGCAGATCACCGCGACGCTCAAGGATGGCAACGCCACCCTTCAACTTATCACCAATTCCAGCCGTGCGGATTTCACAGTCAGCGATGCAGCCAATCTGGCCCGTGACCTCGAAACTATCCTGACCAATCCAACGGCTGATGCCATCGACCGCCATTACCGCGTCGTGCCGACTGACACCGGCGTCAGTGTTGAGACCAATCAAGGCAAGTTCGCCCTGCCATGGCGGCACATATTGCCCGTTGTGAACGGTCTGCGTGGTTGATCCGGGGCATCCGTCATGCTGCCCCAAGATGGCCCGCAGACGCCCGAATCTGCCCTTGTGACAGCCATTTTGATGCAAGCCTATCGTGATCTGTTCATTGCGATCAAAGCAGATGGCTCGTCCTCGTTCACAACCCAATCAGATCAAGACCAAGCAATATCATTCCTGACCGATAGCGCCGGGTCACTTGCACGCAATCGCAACACGCTTTGCTCACTGATCGGCTGGGATGGTGATGCCCTTGCAAATCGCATTCGGGCGATGATGGGGGGCGCGGATTTTCCGCCGCCTTCGCCTGATCCAACGCCCGACAAACTGGCCCGACACAAACAAGCGGTCGAGCGTATTCGCGCACGTTGGCACCACCTTAAATCACCCCCTTCAAGACCTTCTTCTTTGGTTGAGCAACCCCAGCAGCAGGACCGATTGTGTGCATGAGCGCATGGGTGCGTCGCTCCTTTCTGATCCAATCCAGATGAGCGCGGCGTCACCAGAGACGCCGCGTTCGTTTTTGGATCAATCTGGAGCACCCTATGCCCGACGACACAACAGCCGCTTTGCAAGCCCTTATGCAGCAGGTCTCAAAGCTGACCGAGACCATGACCGATCAGGCCAAACGCCTTGATCAACTGCATTCCTTCAACACCCGTATCTTGGATGAGAAAAAAGACATGCAGCGCCAGCTTGAGGCGCAGCCACATAAAAAATCCATCGTCGATATTGTGGAGGACGAAGAGTATGAGCGCAAAATGCGTTCGGCCAATCTGGAAAAAGACGCCAATGGCAATTGGCATCTGAAAGGTCATCGTCCCAAACATTCGATCAGCCGTACCGACGCCCGTGATCCGGTCAAGTATCGCGAGGCCAAAGCAGCAGCGGAAGCCGCTGGTGAAAGCCTCACAGTGATTGACGAAGGCAAAGGCGATCCAACTCGGTCGGGACGAGCACAAGTCGCAGCAACCAAAACAACCGTTGTCAAAGACGATGCGGAACGCCGCGCCTATGTCCGCCAAGACGTGCTTGGGTCATCGGATTTTCGGCAGCAATACAAACTGCTGCGCGAGGATGGATTTATTCCTGTCTCATGGTCGCAGCCGGAGGATTTGCCGGATCACATGCAGACCAAGTTCCGCATGATGGAGAACGCGGCCAATGCAAGCTGACAACCGCGCCTGCCTTGAATGGGCCTGCCGTGTTGTCTACGGCATCGACCCCGAGATTGAGATTTACGTCCGTCGTGATGGTGTGATTGTCTGGGATCACCTGTTCAAGATCATCCCAAACACCAAAACAACGGACGCATCAATCGCCACGCTGGCCCAGATGATGAAACTGCACCTTGGCGGCACCAGCTTTGCCAAGTTGCGCAATGACCTGATCCGGTCGGGCGTCGGGGAAGAGTTCGCAAATCGCGTTCATGATCATTTGATTGATGTCTCCGTTGAAGAATGGGGGCGGTTGCGCGAACGCGCCCGTTGGTATTGCGACGATAACGGCGCACCGATCCTCGCCACAACCAAAGCATCGGGAGGTTCCTGATATGGCTCAAGGTGGCAACAAAAACTCTGGCCGTCGGGCAGTGATCGACATGCGCCCGGACAAGCAGGAAATCATCAAGGACATTGTGCTGAACCGCCGCTCCATGGCCGAAATCGCCCGTCGCATTGGTGTCGATTATTCGACCGTGCAACGGTATCGGGACGATAAGATCACCGAAGAGATGCGCCGCGAGATCATGGCCGAAACCCGTATTCGGGGGATCGAAGCCGACACAGAGATCATCAACCAAGACCGGATGGACGTCGCCATGACGTATGAGAGTTTGGCGCGACGGGTCGAAAAACTTATCACCAAGGCCGAGGAGAACGAAGATGATCACTTTGCTTTGGCGGCGATGGAGGGGCTTCGTCGCACCCTCCGTGACATTGCACAACTACAGGGCAAGCTGGCGCAGAACCTCACCGTCAACGTGTCTCTGGCCGAAAGCAAGGAATGGGTCACACTTCGCGCGATTTTGCAGGAGGTTTGTGACGAGGTTCCCGCCGCTCGTGAACCGCTGCTGCGCCGGATGCGCCACCACGTTTTGTCCGTTACCAAAGAGGGGGACGAGCTATGACCCATCGCGAGTTCGAAGGCTTCACCTCCTATGCTCGTCGTCTCAAGGCCGCTGGTGACAACCTCGGCTGGGTGCGCCTGCCACATTCAAAACGCGTGATGCGGGCCGAAGGCGGTAAGTTGTACTTCACAGGGGAACCCTGCAAACGTGACCACATCTCACCACGCAATGAATATGGCGATTGCACCCAATGCCACCTTATGCGCCTAACGGAGCGCCGCAATGCCGTTTGATGCCTTTCATGATTGGTGCATGGGGCTGGAACGTGACCTCGACCCAGCAGCCGAAATGCTGCATTTCTTACGCCAAGAAGTGCCCACGGCAACCACCGTTGATCCGTGGCAGGTTGAGGCAATCACTTCGGATGCCCAAACCGTCGCGCTGTTGGTGTGCCGCCAAGCCGGGAAATCCTGCGTTCTGGCTACACGCGGTGTGCGAGAACTGAAACAGGGTGGCACGACGATCTGTCTGGCTCCTGCCGAACGGCAAACGCGCGAGATCACCCGCAAAGTGCAACACTATCTGCGTGCTACCGATCTCGTCGTGGAACGCGCAACTCAGACCGAGATTGAATGCTCAAACGGGGGCCGCTTTATCGCTGTGCCAGCGTCCGGTGCTACGATCAGGGGATATACCGCTGACCTGCTGCTCGTTGACGAGATGGCTTATCTCCCCGGCGCAAACGGCGGCGAAGACGTGGTTGTCGCGCTGCTGCCAATGCTCAAGGACAACGGGCAGACCTTCTATGCCAGCACGCCCGCAGGAAAATCGAACCTGTTCGCCAGCCTATTCTTGGAACCGAAAGATAACGTTCACCGGATCAAGGTGCCCGGCACATCAATCCCGCGCCTTGCATCCCGTGTCGAACGCCTGCGGTCACAACTGTCGGCCACGCGCTTCCGTCAGGAGGTGTTGTGCGAGTTTCTATCGGATGGCCTGTCCTACTTCGACCTTTCAACCATTGAAAACGCAACATCACAGGAGGCCGCGATATGTCCGAGGTTCTGAACCTGATCCACATGCCCGATGGGCGCGTCATCAACGAAACAAACATGGACCCAGCCATAGAGAGAGTGACCGGGTTTGTCAGATACTTCGTCGGTGCTGATTTGGGCCAAGCCGCAGATTTTTCATCGGCGGTCGTGATCAAGGATCAACAGCTACCCATTGCAAATGGCAGTCGTGTCGTCCTTGGGCCGCGCGAGCGCACCGTCGTTTTCGCAGATAAGTTCAGGGGCATGTCCTACGTCGATGTGGTCGACTACTTGATCCGCCTGCGCAACGCTCCCCCGTTCGGCGGGAAGTCGGAGGTAATCATTGACGGTACAAGCTTGGGGCGCGTCGTGTCTGATATGCTCTGGGATCAGTCCATCCCACACTCGGCGGTGCAGATGACTGGCGGGGCTGACTGGACGCGTAAAGGCCGGTATGTGAACGCGTCCAAAACACTGATGATCGAAAACCTCGCGGTGTTGTTTGCCGCCGATGAATTGAAATTCGCTCATGACCTGCCGCTTCGCTCAGAAATTGAAGAGGACTTGGCGACGTTCACCACTCAAACCACGGCAGCAGGCAACCAAATCATCACTCAGGCGCGCAACGCCTCCGGCCACGGCGATCTTGGTATAGGGCTAATCGTTGCGGCCTTCGCATCGCAGTATCTGGTGCCGCAAGGGATTCAAGTCAGTAATTTGGTTGGAATGTACTAGCCCACGTTGAAGGGAATGCAGTTTAGAGTGATCGCACTGGATGGGCGCTAAGAATGATCAATCGCTAATTGAAATTTGGACTTTCAATCATTCTGGTTCATCAAGATGCTCGGACACATTAAATCGGAGAACATCTTCGAACACTTTGTTTCTGGCCTTTGCGTCGGTAACCAAAGCAGATGCTGGCATTACATACATATGCAACGGGACGTCATCGACGGTTCCGACTAGAAAATCACTGTACACCACTCTATCCCCTAACGAGAACACATCCTTGAAGCCAGTTTGCTTCATGTCCCGATAAAAATCGTCATCAATATCAACGACTGAAAATGCAAAAACTTCGCGAACGGTGTCAATTCTATCAACTAGCTTTGTCGCATAGTGCCTGCATTGAACAAGGGCCTTAGTATTGTCGAAAAGATCAGCGCCTGGCTTCTTGAATTCTATGATTACCAATTTGTTGGGCCTGTCTTTGTCATCCCGCGAGTAAAACGCCGCGACATCAGGCTTTCGGTTTTGATTGACCTCAACTGTTTGATTGACCTCCCGGACGATCTTAGACAGCGTTTCATCACTAAATACGCTCGAATAAGAGAGGAATTTGTCGTCCACCAACCAAATATTATTCTCTCTAATATCCTTCCCGTCCGTTTTCTTGGGCAGAATTGCACTGTGAATTGCATCCTCAGCCGCATCGCTCGGCATCTTACCCAGTGAATCCAGCACCAAAGCTCGGTGTACAATGAAACGCGCTAAGTCGTCACCTGCCAAATGTGAAACGTCGTCCCACGAAGGCTGTTTGCCTTGTTGAAGAGCATCAACCAATTGATCCTCACGCCGCGCTTGTTGAGTTCGGTAGGTCTTTATTATCTCATCAGCATCAAGGATTGCTGCGCTACCCCCTAAAGAGGAGGTGTCAATAAAGGGGTAGTACTTCTTAAGCTTCTGGACGTTTGCGCTTTTGAAAGATTCAATTTCGCCTTCGCCAACGTTATTGATCATTTCCATGCATTCTTGATGAATCCGATCCATCAGTGTGGCACGGCTGATCGGAGAAACCATATCGACCTCATCGTCAGTTTTCGGCAGAGCAAGCTTTTTGCGCTCGATATTTGAGCGTTTATTGAAATAATCCGACGTTATAGAAATTTGGTATCGGCAGCTATCAAACCGCTTACTTATTGAATACTCTTCGATGCAAAGCTCGTCCGCGCAAAGCATCGCGACGATGCCTCGTGATGGAGGGTCGTCCCTGAAAAGATAGCAATTGAACACTTCAGAGTTGATCTCAAAGCTGTGCTCACTTTCAGTTTTAATTTGCGATCCAATTAACTCCGTAGTTTCACCGAATGGCTGGCCAGAATTGTGGTGGAATGTAAGGGTTATGCTTTGTCCCGCTTGATGCTTTAGAAACACCAACAACCGCAGATCGTCACAAAGCGACATTACTAAGTTCTTAACTTGAGTGTTTATTTGCTCCTTAAGGTCGCTTAATGCGATAACGGTTTTTCTCGCCCCGTTAATAGCCGAATGCGTCACATCCTCTGGGCTAAATTCAGGTGTATACTGAAACTGGACAAGTTCATTTTCGAGCTGGCTTTGCACCTTCACTGTGTTTGCGTATTTTAAGAAGGATAGTCGCCCAACACCTTTCCCACCAATTAGATCCTTGTGGCTTGTGCAGATTTCATCAAAGTAATTTAAGTTGTCGGCGGTAAAACCCTCGCCATCGTCAGTAATTGAAATTCCTTCAAGCACCACGCGTTCCGATGCTTGATCAAATATTTCAGCCTGTTTGTCTGAGAACAGCAAATCAACGGTGATTTGGGTGCCGCCAGCATGGATTGAATTGGTAACCGCTTCACGAATTACATCTCTAGCAGTAACACCGCCTTTGTAATGCTCCGCAATAAATTTTCTAAGGTTAATCCGTGCCAACGCCAGCCTCACATGATGGGTTCGCCCACCAAAAAAATTGTTTAGGCTTCGACAATCACCAGCCTCTTTTTGTTGCAGGCTAAAGCCTAGTGCAACCTGAGGCAACCTGTTTCAAACTGGCAAGCTTCAACCCACAAACACGCCCGACTCACTGAACCTCTCTGTCTCGATTTGCCTTCAACAATGAAGCAGGCTTGCGGCCCAAAAGTAATAGAACAGCCTAGTCTTCGTGCCGAGATTGATGCTTCCAGATCGCGTGATCTAGACTCAGGGGCGTCCATAGCTGCCCCCTGTTGTGAAGCTCTTTGGCTGCAAGCCTTACAAGAATTGCCGCTTGGCGGGGTTGAGGCACGCTGTCCAAGTCAAGCGCATGGCCAACATAACGCTGCACCATGCGGTCGGGCTTAATAAGGTTGTCATCACCAGCCAGCATCATGAAATAGTCAAAGGCGATGCCACTGGACTGTCCCGGCAGACCCAGAATGATTGCTTCCGCGTATTCTCGCCGCTCGGCATGTATATCCGGAAAGTCGTTGATACCCGCTTCGATCAATGCGCGGCAAAATAACAGGACGGCCTCGGCCTTGAGGATGCCAGATCGAGAGGAAGTGCGCTGTCTATTCTGGAAAGCTCTTTCGACCATCCCTTCAACGCCAAACTCATCGAACATTAAGTTCAGGTCGCTTATCCCGTACTCACCGGCCCCACGGTCTTCCCGCGATGTAGCAAAGCGCGTCCATCCAGCAAACTCACACAAGTTAGAAACGACTTTCTGCGTGCTTGTGTATCGGACCCCAATCGAAAAAACCGCATCGACAACGCACAATGGTAGCGACGCATAGCGGTATTCAGCCGCCAGCTTGGGAACGTTTAACTCCGTTTGCTCTATGTAGTCAGCCAATCTCGCAACTGGCGGCACGCTGGTCAATTTCAATCTCGCAAAATGCAGACAATCAGTGACATAAGAAAGTCACCTAACTCCCAATCAGTCAAGAATAATGTCACTGATCGTCTGTAGACTGATTGGCGACAAATTTGCCCATTTGCGGCATGGAAATTCGTGCTCGCCTAAGTTTAAACATGCGCCGATTGCGCCAGTCGAAGGGCTGGTCGCAAGAGGAATTTGCGCATGAAGCTGGCCTGCACCGAACCTATGTCAGCGATTTGGAGCGCGGTGCGCGAAACCCCACAATTACTGTCGTAGACAAATTGGCTGTAGCCTTGGACGTGAAAGTCGGCGCGTTGCTAGATAGTCATGAGGCAAGCTGAGAATGGGCGATAAGCGACGGAAATCCATGGTTGATCTGCGGGAGTTCCCAGCCGCGCTTGAACTGGCAAGATCGCTATATCGAGGTAATCGCGGTCGTCTACGTCAAGCGCATGAATGCCGTGAGATCGCTGATTTTCTAGGCCTTTCAAATATTGCCGTTTGGCATGCCTACAATCGTGGCGACCTTGGCGTTCCATCCCCCAATCCTGCTAGAGCAGAGGCTTGGGCAAAAGGCGAGCATAGCTATGAGGCACCTGACAGGCCATGTCGGCGCTGCTCCGGCACACTGCGGCAATCCGGCGACGATCTTTGCGTGAACTGCGAAGCCAAATATCGTGATGCCACCAAAGCGGCTCGCTTGGCGAATGAACAGTAGAGACTGAACGAGTCGGACAGCTTCAAATCGCACCGACGGTCCAATTGCAAAAATAATTGCAAAACGAGCAAGCCGACACCTCAATGTGAGCGCCAAGACGCAACATTCTCGTTCATTTTCAATGATTTAAGTGGTGCCCCCACACGGACTCGAACCGCGGACCTACTGATTACAAATCAGTTGCTCTACCAGCTGAGCTATAGGGGCACTGGGGGGTCTAATACGGTATCTTTTCCTCCCTTCGCAAGAGCAAAAATGGGGCCGATGCAACTTTTTTGTGGAACTGCTTTTTGCACAGGTCATCCCCCCTAAGACGCCCCTAACCTCATTCATTCACTTACTTTTAACGAGTGGCCAATGGCCTCGTCAGGCTTCGATTCACAGAGGAGTGCTGCGAAACGCCTGACAGCCTTAGAAAACTCCGCTACCTGGCGCTGATTGGTCGAGGCCTATTCCAAGCCACGATACGACATCCGCTCAAAGATGCGCGGAGTAAAGCGCAGGGATGTGCGCTTGAAAACAACGGATGACGCGGATCATGCGGCTGGAGATCAAAACGAAGTCGTGCAAACATGGGGGGACTTTGCGCTTCGCGCCACCGCTGAAGACGTTTTCTGCGGTTCTTTTCTGTAATCAGTACCAAGGCCTGTCCTGCATGAAGACAAGTAAAGCTGGCGCAATTGAGGTCGTCATTGTCCTCCTGTTCACCGTTCTGGTCCTTGCGGGTGTGAAGGACTTTGCCGTCTGGAATCAGGTTCTCTATATCTGGGGGGGGCGACCCAACCCGTTTCTGACTTCACCGACCGAACTTGGCGCTCATGGCCTGCGATACGCGCTTTTGTACCCCCTGTTGCGGTTCGCGGAGACGACAGGCATCCACCACGACATTCTTTTTACGACTCTGGCGCTCCCAAACCTGCTGATCGTCATCCGCAATGTCCGCAAAAGCACCGCTGTTGTCGTGGGCCGCACACATATTCAGGTTGGCTTTGCCTTGTTCAACGCGCTCCTGTTTGCGTTTCTCTTTCTCCAGATGAATGGACGCATGACCCTGGCGTTTTTTGGGTTTTCTCTGGTGATCTACAACATCAATTACATCGACAAGGCGCAACGCCATCGCCGTGGCAGCGCCCTACAGATTTTCATTGGGTTACTGTTCTGCGGCGTAAGCAGTGGGACCATGGCCGCAGCTTTTCTGATTTCGCTGCTCGCCTTCTTCAAGTTCTCACTCTACGAGATCATCCGCCTTAGACTGTCTCGTTCAAAAACACTGGCAGTTGTCGCAATTGCAGCCGCCGCCTATAGCTTTGGTGTCTTTGTCTTTATCGGCCTGATTAAAAACCTGACCTTCTACGGCGGCGGGCCCGCTGCGTTCATTGAAATGCTCAAACACGGTGCGGGTGTCTTCATTTACCCCCTGCTTGAGAACGGACTTATCTTAGCGCTGTTGCTGATCATTCCTGTGGCCCTGCTGGTCTTCATCATGAAAAGCGAGCGTCCGTTTTTGACACTGCAAATCATTTTCTCGCTCAGCTGTGGGCTGTTCGGGTTTTCGACAATGACTTTGGCCACCATTCCGATCATGATCTGGATTGGTGGGATTTGGCACCGCACACCACCCCCTGTGAGTCACCCCGCTTCAGACAAGGTCCGCCACCCGCTAAATCGCAGGGTCCGCGTTCTGCAAACCGGCTAACACGCACCCCCTAGGGAGAAGCCCTGCCCTTATCTGTTGGCGCGCGCCAAAAACCCAACCGCAATCAAACCCGTGGCGATCACCAATACGGCCGCAGGCGCAGCATCACCCAAAGCTTCAAGCGAGGCCTGTTCATGTACGCGCGTTGCCAAGGTTTCATAGTTGAATGGGCGCAAAAGCAAGGTTGCGGGCAGCTCTTTCACACAGTCCACAAACACCAGAAGCAAAGCCGAGGCCACCGAGGCACGCATCAGTGGAAAATAGACCGAACGCAGCACCTGCCCCTGTGTCCGCCCCAAGGACCGCGCCGCCAGCGCCAGATTGGGTGAGATCCGCCCCATCGCCGCATCCGCTGCGCCTTGAGCGATCGCGAAAAACCGAACGCAATAGGCCAGAACTAGGGCAAAGGAGGATCCCGTCAGGATCAACCCGATGTCATAGCCTGTGACGGCCTCAACCGTATCAGCCAATGTGTTGTCCACGACGGCCAAGGGAATCAAAATCCCCACGCCCAGAACGGCGCCGGGCGCGGCGTAGCCAATGGTTGTGACCGGCAAAAGCAGCCGGGGCAACGCCTGACCAGACAGTCGGACACCATACACCAGAAAGATGCCACCAAGCACCGTCACCACGGCGGCGATTCCACCAACAGTCAAGGTGTTGATCCCGGCCTGCCACAGGGCCGCGTCTTGCCAATTGTCCGCATTGTCGAGCGCGTGGCGCAGGATCACCCCCGCCGGCAAAACAAATCCCATCAGAAAAGGAATAAGACATGCAGCGCAGGCCAGCGCCCCGAGGCCACCGCGCAAGGTGCGACGCTCAATGGGCCGGTGGCGGGTCGATAGGTTAAAGAACCGCAATCTGCGACGTGACGCCTTTTCGAGCAGCACCAGAAAGATCACCAACATCAAGACAACCGAGGCAATCTGTGCCGCCCCGCCCGCATTGTTGGTTTCAAGCCAGGTGCTGAAAATGCCGGTAGTTAGGGTTTGAACCGCAAAGTAATCGACCGTGCCAAAGTCATTGACGCTTTCCATCATGACAATCGCCACCCCTGCGGCAATCGCGGGACGGGCCAAAGGCAAGCCTACACGCCAAAACCGAGACAACGCGCCCGAACCAAGGGACTGCGCAACTTCATCGCTTGCGCTTGATTGTTCTCGAAACGCATTTCGGGTCAGCAGATACACGTAGGGATAGAGCGCCGCCGCGAGCACCAAAACAGCCGCTCCCATCGAGCGGATCTCGGGGAACCAATAATCCCGTGCAGATTGCCAGCCGAAAAGTGCCCGCATTGCTGTCTGTACCGGGCCTGCGTATTCCAGAAGATCCACAAGCGCATAGGCCCCGACATAGGCCGGAATGCCGAGCGGCAACAACAGCGCCCACTCGAGCCATCTCCGCCCGATAAAATCATACCTGGCAATCAACCAGGCGGCCCCGGTGCCCACAAACATCGCCAAGCCACCCACACCAATCAACAAAATCAACGTGTTGCGTAGATATCTCGGCAGGGTGGTGTTGATCAAATGCGGCCAGATATTTTCTGTGGGAAACAGAGCAATCCACAGCACAGCAACAATTGGCGCCAGAACAATTGCCGCAATCAAAACGGCTCCAACGGACCACCGGTTTGGCATTCGCAGGGCCCTGCGGGAGAGAGTGGGCTCGCTTATCGACATCAAACGCCTTTCCGGGGTGTTAACTATGCGCTGAACAGGGTTATAAAGCAGCTCAGAGGCAACCAAAAGACCCGACAAATGCAGGTCATCCTTCATACAGGTGTTCATAAAACTGACGAAAGCCGTTTGCTCCGCTGTTTGCGGCGCAATGGGGATGCGTTTTGGAAAGAGGGCATTTACACGCCCGAACGACAGAAGTTTGGCACCTTCCTGACGGATACGGTCAATCAGCTGGGCAATGCCCCTTTGCCGCCAGACACCCGTGAAATTGTGCTCGACGCCATTTTGGAAGATGCGCCTGAGGGTGTTGAACGTCTGGTGCTCAGTCATGAGCATTTCTTTTCGGTGCCCAAACTCGCGCTTCATCACGGGCGATTCTACTTCCGGGCGGAAAGCCGTCTGAACACCTTCTGTCGCATTTTCGAACGCGATGAGGTTGAGCTGTTTATCGGCCTGCGGAACCCGGCCACCTTTCTGCCAGAAGTCTTTGCGAGCTCTCCGGCGGTGCAATTTCAGAACTTCATGGGTGACGTCAATCCGCTGCATCTGCGGTGGTCCGATCTGATCCTGCGGATCAAAGAACAAAATCCGAATCTGCCCATCACGGTTTGGGCCAATGAGGATACCCCACTGATCTGGGGGCAGATTGTACGCGAGATGGCGGGGATTGAGCTAAACCGCAAGATCCTGGGCGCCTTTGACATGTTCAGCCAGATTATCAGCTCAGAAGGTATGAAGCGGTTCCGCGGCTTTCTTAAGGAAAACCCCGGCATCAACGAGATACAGAAACGCCGTGTGATGTCCGCGTTCCTCGACAAGTTCGCACTAGAAGATCAGATTGAAGAAGAGCTTCAGTACACCGATTGGGACGGCCCGTTTGTCGATCTGATGACCACACAATATGACGAAGATGTCGACATGATCGCAAGCATCCCAGGCGTCACTTTGATTTCCCCCTAACCCTAAGAAGAAGCTCGGCAAGCCGCAGCTCATTGCGGCTTGCGTCCAAAAGAAAAGGCGCACCCGAAGGTACGCCCAATAACCTAGCGTCTAGTGCGATGCCTTACGACATGCCAAGCGCGGCTTTGTACATATCCAGAATGGCTTCTTCTTCTGCGATATCATCGGGCTCGCGCTTGCGCAGTGCCACGATCTTGCGCAGAACTTTGGTGTCATAACCGCGCCCTTTGGCTTCGGCCATCACCTCTTTCTGCTGATCCGCAACTTCTTGTTTTTCCGCCTCTAGGCGCTCGTAACGCTCGATGAACTGCTGAAGTTCACCTGCGGCCACACCATAGGCGTCGGAACTACCGTCTTGCATACCTGTCTCCTGCCAATTGGCCCGGGATTATGTGTCACATCCCGTCCGGCCCGCGACCCCGATGCCCGGGAATGTGCCGAACTGCCCTTTGCTACCTGCCCCAAGCGTCTTCATCAAGGGGTTGCGCGCAACCCATTGCTGCTTTACCGCCAGCTCGGCAAGCATTCGCAAACAAGGGAGACACCCATGGACATGATGGTTTGGATCGGAGCCGCCGTTTCGCTCATTGGCCTGCTGGGCCTGTTCTGGTGCATTTTCCGCGTCTGGCGGGCAAAGAGTGCCGGCATGTCAGATGAAGATCTGCGGGATCTTGTCAAACGCACCGTACCGCTGAACATGGCCGCGCTGATGTTTTCGGTTCTGGGTCTTATGGCGGTGATGGTTGGCATTTCACTGGGCTAACATCAGGCCACGGCCTTAGATCGCATCAAAATCTTCACCGTTTTTGACGAGATCCATCCAGGCCGGGTCTGGTGACCAGACCGTTTGGTCAGGATGGTCTTGGGCCTGCATCGCTTTCATCACCTTGAAAAGCCCGCTCTGGCTCACAGATTTCATCACACCGCCATGGGCCACCGGGAAATCCAACGCCAGCAGAGACACAAGATCGATGTCAGCGGCACGTGAAACCATACCTGCATTGATCATCTTGAGCCCGGCATTGGCAACCGCGCCAATCAACAGGTGCCGAATATCAGCAGACCGCCACTCTACCGGAGGACGCGCCGCATCGAGAAGGGTAGTGACCTCAGCGCTCGGGCTGGCACCATCATCTCCCCAGTCGTAAAATCCACGCCCAGCAACCCAGCCCTTTCGGCCTTGCTCACTCAGGAGCTGTGACCAGTTTTTGCCACGGGTTTCGGCGGTGTCACCTGTCTGAAACGCGCTCGCCGCGGCGTTTAAGCCTGACAAATCACGGGTCTGAAATGGCGGACGCGACCATCCCCACTGGGTAACGGCCTCATCTACCTCATAGGGGCTTGCGCCCAAATCCACCAAGGCATCTGCGGCGCGCTGCAGAGCCTGCGCAAGATTGCCCGCAACGCTGTCCTTTTGCGATTTTACCAACACCGGGATCTTACCCAGTTGCCCCGCAAGGGCCAAAGCGGCTTCCCGATCTTGCTCCATAGCTTTTGGCCCGGTCAGCACCTCAACCAGCCGCGTGGCAAACACCGGCGGCGGAAATCGCAAACCTAACCCTTCAAGCTTCCCCGGAATAGCCTGCGCCCGCACCGCCTCAGGGGGCAACCGGATGTCCCACTGGCCCCTGGCCGCGAAAATCACAAAATCCGCCCCGCCCACCATATCCGCACTCTCGCCGGTTTTAAGGCGGGCAAGCTTGGCATGCGCCTCTGCGGGGCTCCAACCTGCGGCAGTGATCCGAGACAGAATAAAGGCCCGCAGCTGTTCAAACCCATCCTCGAGTTTTTCCTGATCCCGCGCCCCCCATTGAACCGTCAGCCCGCTGGCGATGGCCGAAGCCGCGATCTGGATCGCAAGGGGCACCGCACCAAGCACGGCAATGGTCTGGGGTGCGGACGAACGGGACCGGGCCTCTTTGCCGAGATCGCGGGCTGCGTCGGTAATCTGATGGGCGTAGCGCAGAGCCTGTGATCTCTCAGCATCAGCGCTTTCCTCATAGGCATCGCGCTCCATCGCCCCCCCTGCCCCAAAGGGAAGCAGGGCCGAGGCCTCCACCAGCTCCAGATATCGCTGTTGGATCTCGGTCAGATCCGTCTTGCGCCACTCTGCCAGAGCCGCTTGAAACCCACGAGGATCCGAGAACCCATCCCGACGATCCCGCGTGCGCGGCAGAGACACATCTGAGCTTTGAACGTGCAGGCAAAACTGCTCTGCGCCCTGTGCAATATCTCCATCACACAGGGCATCCCAAAGATCCCTGACTTTTGGGTCATCCACACCAACATGATCACCGGTCAGCAAAAGCGACAGGCTGTGTTTGGCCCCAAGAAGACGCGGCAACCGTTGAGATTGGCCCGCAGAGGCCAACAGGTCCAGTCGAATTTCAGGAAAGCCAATTTGTGTCTCGCGGGCCGCAATTCGTGCGTGGGCCGCCAAAGCCAAAGCCATTCCACCGCCGTTGATGCGCCCCTGCACCGCCGCAACCACGGGTGTGTCGCAAGTTTCGATCACGTCACATAGATCGGCAAGATCAGCATTGTCCGACGACATGGCGCTGACCTCTTCCCCAACCGGGAAATGCCCATCGGCACCGATCAGAACAATTTGCCGGACCGCCGGGTCGTTCTCTGACTCCAACAGGGTATCACGAAGCGCGCCCATCATCGCCCGTGTCAGCAATCGGCCCAACCGCACAAAAGCAATGCCCTGCGTGATGTTGACTGTCTCCTGCTTTGTCATCGATCTGCTCTTCCCGTCACGATTTCACACGTGGCGCCCGAACCGGTCTCCACGGCATTCGTTATTTTTGCGGTTTTCTGACGGAATTAGAATCGAAAGGACGAGACAACGCAAGGTTTCCCCGAGATTTCCGGGAAAACCTTTAAGTTTAGTGCCCCAATCACAGGATCAAATTGGCATGTTGTCGAACATATCTTCTGCCGCATCGTCAATGCGCGCGGCCAAAGCATTGCGGGCCCAGCTTGGCACCTTGAGCCCCTTGCTCTGCAGCCCAAGAACCGCTTGCTCAATATGATCCAACAGCTCGTCTTGCTGATCATCTGAGGCCAATTTCAATTCATCGTGTAATTCAATCAGGCGTGATGCCAGTTTTTCGGCCATAGTCCCCTCCACTTACACTTGCGGGTCAGCCATTGATCAGCTGGTCCCAGCACATTTCACACAAACAGGCGTGTCAGGCAGCACCTCAAGGCGCTGTGCCGAAATCTCATTGCCGCAGCGCACGCAGTCACCGTACTCGCCTAAAGCGATCCGCTGCAAAGCCCCTCGAATTCGTACGATTTCAGCCTGCCCGCTTTGTCCGAGTCGCTCAAGGACTTCCTCATCTTCGCGCTCAACAGCCATCTCTTCCCAGTCTTTCGAGTGCGGTGCTTCCAGAGCCGCTTCTATCCCATCCAGACGTACGCCCAGTTCACGAAGCCGGTTTAGAAGCGCTAACTTGTTCTTATGGTGTGACATGTTTGGTCCTCCTAAGCTCGGCCAGAAATCTGTCACACCAACCAGGTAAAGGCGTTGACTCAGGTCAACATAAAAAGACTTGAAACACATTCATGTTTGAATATATGTTTGACACAAGCAAGAGGAGCCTATGATGTCCCCCGAAGTTACCGGTTTTTTTGACCCCGCCACCAACACGATTTCCTACGTTGTCCGCGACCCCAACAGCAGCTCCTGCGCCATCATCGACAGCGTATTGGATTTTGATTACTCCTCTGGCCGCACCGACACCAAATCGGCGGATGAGGTGATTGCCTTTGTCAAAGACAACAATCTTAAGGTTGAGTGGCTTCTGGAAAGCCATGTGCACGCCGACCACCTCAGCGCTGCGCCTTACATCCAAGAACAGGTGGGGGGCAAAATCGGCATCGGGGATCGGATCACCGTAATACAAGACACTTTTGGCAAAGTGTTCAACGAAGGCACCGAATTTCAGCGCGATGGCTCGCAGTTCGATCAACTGTTTGTAGAAGGTGACAGCGTGATGATCGGCCAGATGCGCGGCGATGTTCTGCACACCCCCGGCCACACCCCAGCCTGCCTAACCTATGTCATCGGTGATGCCGCCTTTGTCGGTGACACACTGTTCATGCCAGACTTTGGCACAGCACGTTGCGATTTCCCCGGTGGATCTTCCGAAGTCCTGTTTGACTCGGTACAGAAGATCCTCGCCCTGCCCGACGACACCCGGATCTTTGTCGGCCACGATTACAAAGCCCCCGGTCGCGACGAATTTGCCTGGGAAACCACCGTGGGTGAACAAAAATCCCGCAATGTCCATGTTGGGGAAGGAAAATCCAAGGCCGACTTTGTCGATATGCGCGACACCCGGGACGCCACGCTTTCCATGCCGAAACTGATCATCCCCTCACTTCAGGTGAATATGCGGGCAGGTCAGATGCCCCCCGCAGACGAGAAAGGCGATGTCTTTCTCAAGGTGCCGGTCAACAAACTCTGACTTCATCCCCGGCGCGCGAACCGGGGTTTCATGACGCAAGAACCGCTGCTCAGGCGGCGCATAGGACGTAAGGAAACGCATATGCCAATGGATTGGATCTGGGGGCTGATCGGCGGATTGCTGATTGGCTCAGGCGGTGCAGTGTATCTGCTGATGAACGGGCGGATCATGGGCGCCAGCGGAATCATCGGCGGGCTGGTGGATGGCTCAGGCCGTGCCACCAAATGGGAACGCCTGATCTTTCTCGCCGGCGTTGCGGGCATTCCCGTGATGCTCACCGCGCTCTTTGGCAAGATCGACACCCATGTCACCGACAACATCGGAGTTCTGATTGCAGCCGGTCTTTTGGTGGGTATCGGCACCCGGATCGCTAACGGCTGTACGTCGGGCCACGGGGTTTGTGGCATGTCACGCCTGTCATTGCGCGGATTTGCAGCCACCATTTTCTATATTCTGGCTGGTGGTCTGGGTGTTGTCCTTTTCCGCCACATTCTCGGAGTGATCTGATGCAGCTTCTTTTTGCCTTTATCGCCGGAGGTCTGTTTGGTGCCGGGTTGTTCACATCGGGTATGACGGACACCACCAAGGTGCAGGGATGGCTGGACGTTTTTGGGAACTGGGATCCGACCCTGGCCTTTGTGATGGGTGGCGCCATGGTGCCTATGGCCATCGCCTGGATCATTGCAGAGAAACGCAAAAGCTCGGTTCTGGGCACGCCGCTCCCCCCCAACCCGTCGACGACCATCGATCGCAATCTCGCCCTGGGATCGGTCATGTTTGGCCTGGGCTGGGGCCTGGCTGGTCTGTGCCCCGGTCCGGTGATTGCCTCGCTCTCCTATGGAGGGAGCAGTCTCTGGATCTTCCTGATTGCCATGCTCTCTGGCATGTTGGTTGCGCCTCACCTGCGTCTGCGACTGGACAGACAGCTGCCCGCCGAGTAATCGAAAGATATGGATATTCGCGAAATCACCCCCGACTACCACGTCTCGCCGCAGATTTCCGCCGAGGATGTGGCCGCAATCAAAGAGGCGGGCTTTGTCCGCATCATTTGCAACCGCCCGGATGCTGAAGTGCCTCCGTCGCATCGCGCCAGTGCCATTGAAGCCGCGGCGCAGGCCGCCGGGATCGAGTTTGAGGTGCTGCCTCTGACCCATCAGACGATGACGCCGGACAACGTCGCGCGCCAGACAGAGATGTCCCAGGCCAGCGGTCCGGTTCTGGCCTATTGTGCGTCGGGCACGCGCTGTAGCGTGATCTGGGCCTTGGGTCAGGCCGGACAGCATTCAGCGGATGACATTCTGGCCCAGACGGCCGCAGCGGGCTACGATCTGGGCAACCTGCGCCCCATGCTGGAAAGCAGGATCACCCGCAGCTGATTTTTTCAGATGATTCACGTGAAAGCCCCGGTTTGCGCCGGGGCTTTTGCATTTGGAACGTTAAGCTTTGGATCAGTCCATTGTCGCGGGCGAGAAATCAAAATCTCCCATCCCGTCATCTCCGCCCTCAGCCGGGGTATCGAGGAAATCCAGATCAAGATCCAGCGCCCCGCTTTCGGCTTCGAAATCCATCGAAGGCAAATCGGGCAGTTCTTCGGGCGTCGAGGGATCAAAGGCCGGTTCTTCAGATGCCGCATCGGCACCAAAGTCCATGTCCAGATCCATGGCAGCAGGCTCTGCCGCGTCGCCGCCAAAGCCCATATCCATACCACCCAGATCGGGCAAGGCAGCAGGCGCGGTTTCAACCCCAATTGCCAATCCCGCAGCAGGCTCCGCAAGCGCAGGCAGATCCGCAACTGGCGGTGCAACTGGCTCCGGGCGCGGTGGCCATGTCAGGCGCACGGCCCGCATACCGTTCATTTGGCCCAGACCACCCTTGGCAACGATCTGTGACCCACCTGCCAGCACCTCAACCCCATCTTTGGCATCGGTGCCCAGCATCAGGAGATCACCGGCTTTCAGCGCATTCGCCTGCGACAAAGGCATAGTGACACGCGCCAGAACCGTATCAAGCCGCGCAGGTACGCGGCTCATCTGGTCTTCATGGGCGCCTTTGGCCGCTTGTCCGTTTTCGTCAAGCTCGGCCGTCTTTTTGATTTCCCGTTCCGGAAGCATCAGGGTCAGCGCACCTTTGCGTCGCCCCAAAGCCAAATCAACGTCCGCGCGGAAACAGCGATATGAGGAGGCATCCAGCAAGAGGCCAACCGCGCGGGCATCTTCGACCATGGCGCCGAATTTGTAACCTTCCAGCTGGGGATGCATCGGGTGGTGATCCAGGTTCATCGCCAGAAGCTCGAGCGCGCCATCCAAAAGCGGCGCCATCATCGCAGCGTCCGTCGGCGTCAGCAGGCGGTCTTCATCGACCGGCATCTGTGTCACCTGCAAAATGGTCTGAACTTCGACAAGGCCGGTCATCACTTCGCGGTCAATCGCAGCAAGCCCCAAGGCCCCATCCGGACCATCCAGCAGAACCAAAAGGTCTTTGGAGCCAAGCCCGTCGATCACACCATCCTGATCGTGCATTTCGACGGTGACGGCCTGCGTGACAAGCGCAAGCCCCCACTGAGAATCAGCCGTGCGCGACAATGCGCGCCGCAGCGCTTTGGCTGGCGACATTCCTTTTGCCTCAAACGCACGCTGAGCCGCCTGCGCCTTTTGACCTAGAACATCCTGTCGTCCACCGTCAGCCATTCGAAGATTCACCCGTCCTTTTCAGATCCTCCGAGGGAGTTATGCCGGGATTTGGTTACCAAGCCCTTTATATGACCCCGAAAAACTTTAAGAATTACTGCGCTGCCAAAGCCTGATTTAGCGGCAGTGAAACACGAAATGCGGCCCCTCCGCGTCCGGGCAAATAACTAATTTCGCCGCCCAAACGACTGACAATCTGACGACAAATCGCAAGCCCCAGCCCGGCACCACCTGCTTTTTGGTCACTGACACGGGCAAATTTCTCGAAAATCACGTCCTGTGCTTCGGGCGCGACCCCGCTGCCGTTATCCACAAAATCCACATTCACCGACCCGGCTATTTGCTCCACGTGAATCGACAGTTCCGGGCGTCCCGCGTCACAATATTTCCGTGCGTTTGCAATCAGATTGATGAAAACCTGGCTCAGACGTTCGGTATCGGTGTTCAAGATCACCTCTTCGCGCGACCGGTGACGATGGATCATCAGAACCTGTTCATCTCCATGGGCCAGCGCCGCAGCCACAGCCCGATCCAGCACATCCGACAACACGCCCTGCCCTATGTTCAAACTCACCTGACCATTTTCCAAAACGCTCAGATCAAGCAGATCATCCAAAAGGCGAGTTAGGCGGATCGCCTCGTCGTGAATGATCGAGGCATAGCGGTTCTGTTCCTCACGCGTAATGCCATCCGTGTCTCGCAAAATTTCGGAAAACGCCCGAATCGAGGTCATCGGGGTGCGCAACTCGTGGCTGATCTGACTCAGAAAGGCATCTTTTTGGACAGACAGGCGTGTCAGCTTATCATTGGCCGCACGTAGCTGCGCCGCCGTTCGGGTCAATTCGCGTGACTGCGCCTCAAGCCGTGCGGAGGTTTCCATCATTTGCGCGGTTTCATCCGCGACCGCCATAAGATCGGCAACCGAGACGCTCATGCCACCAACGATCTGGCCAATCATGGCATGGGCCGTCGCCGCGCCCACCGACCCCGCCAGCTCCCGCTCAAGCACTTCGAGAAACTCAGGCGAGGTCATGGGCAGGTGCCCATCCAGACCCTGACGGCGCGCTTCTCGCAAGAACAATCCCTGCGCATCCGCCGCCCCCAGGATCCGCTGGGCCATCACCATCAGATCTTCGGCCTGCGCCCCACTTTGCGACCAGCTCCGTGGCCCCGTGGCCTGCTGAACATTGACAAACTGTGCCCCCTGTAGCCGCTCTAACGGAGACGGGAAGCTCGCAAGGGAGACCCCGAAAAAGGCGATGGTGTTGAGAAAGAAGCTCCACAGCACGGCGTGCAACAGCGGATCAATCCCCGCTATCCCAAACAAAGCCCGCGGGTTAAGCCACATCACGCCAAAGGGCCCAGTCTCCAGCCAACTCTCTGGAACAAAGGCTCCTGACCCGAAGCTCGGCAAATACAGAGTGTACAACCAAACCAAGAACCCCACAGTCAGCCCAGCAAAAGCCCCTGCGCGGGTGGCTCCGCGCCAGAAGATCCCGCCCAAAAGCGCAGGCAGAACCTGTGCCACACCTGTAAATGCGACCAAGCCAATTGTGGCCAAGGCCGCTCCGCCGCCGGATTGCGCGTAATACAGATAGCCCAGCGCCAGAACGCCGGCGATGGACACACGACGGGATACCAACACAACATTGCGGACGTCGCCCGATACGCTCACCCGGGTTTCATTGAACCGCAACCAGAGCGGCATCACGATATGGTTTGAAACCATTGTCGAGAGCGCAATGGCCGCGACAATCACCATCGAGGTGGCCGAGCTGAAGCCCCCCAAAAATGACAACATCGCCAACCCATCCTGACCAAAGGCCAAGGGCACTGTGAGAACAAACAAATCGGGGTTTGACCCTTCGGGCAACACATCAAGGCCCACCACCGCTATGGGCAGAATGAACAGGCTCATTAGCATGAGATAGAGAGGGAAGGCCCAGGCCGCCATTCGGAGCTGCGCATCATTGTCGTTTTCGACAACCATGACCTGAAACATCCGTGGCAGGCACAGGAATGCTGCCGCAGAGAGAAAGAGCAATCCTGCCCAGCGCCCACCCTGTACTTCCCAACGTCCCAGTGCCGAGGCATCAATTCGATCCAATACTGGACCGACGCCTCCCGAAATCCCCCAAACCACGAATATGCCCACTGCCAGCAAAGCAGCCAGTTTGACGATCGCTTCGACCGCGATGGCCATGACCACCCCGTGGTGGCGTTCGTTGGCGTCCAGATTTCGGGTGCCAAAGATCACAGTAAAAATGGCCAGTCCAACAGCCACCCAAAGGGCGGTGGGTTGATTGTTGGCCATACCATCCGGGGCACCGCTAAAGACTTCGACGCTCAGAACAACCGATTGCAATTGCAGCGCAATATAAGGTGTGGTGCCCACGACAGCGAGCAGGGTCACCCCCACCCCCAGCAGGTTAGATTTGCCATAACGTGACGAAATGAGGTCCGCGACCGAGGTGATCCGCTGGCTGCGTCCGATCCGCACCAGTTTACGCAGCACCCACCACCAGCCGATCAGCACAAGGCTAGGACCAAGATAGATCGTCAGATACTCAAACCCATTCCGCGCGGCAGAGCCAACCGCGCCATAAAACGTCCAGGCCGTGCAGTAAATTGACAAAGACAGCGTGTAGATAATCGGCGTGTGCAGCCAGTTTCCCCGCCCCCGGCGTGCGGCGCGTTCCGCAAAAAAAGCCACTGCAAAAAGAAAAAACACATAGAGAATCGAAATCGCAGCCAGCGCGTTGAGCATCGTCACGTATCGTCTCCGACCGCTGGTTCACGCAGGCGCCGCATAGCAAACACCAGAGCGCCAGACACAATCGGCAGACCGAGCCAGATTGAGAAGATATAGATCATCGTTGTCGAGGCGCTGGGGCCTTCTTCCGGCACGGCCCACAACAAAGGCAGCAACCAGAGCAACAGGCCCAAAACGGGCAGCGCTCGGGCGGCATCAACCAAACGCCGCCGCCGATAGGTCTGCCGCTCGACAAACAGCGGTGACCCCTGCGGTGACCCGCTCATGAGGTTACAGTCAGCGACCGCACCGCATCAAGAACCTCTGCATTTGAGAACGGTTTGGTCATAAAGCGGCTCGCCCCGGCGCGTTCGGCCATTTCGCGGTCTTTGTTCTGCCCACGTGCGGTCAGCATCAAAACCGGAAGCTCTTCCGTGTCGGGGGCACCACGCAGATCACGCAATATATCATAGCCTGACCGACCGGGAAGCATGACATCCAAAATCAAAACATCGGGGGATTTGGCACGCACCACATCCGCCGCATCCACTCCATTTGAGTGGGTATCTACGCGCCAACCTTCTCGCGACAGGATAAACCGGATCGCTTCGATGATGTTTGGCTCGTCCTCAATTAACAGCACATGGCCGGCCATACGTCCTCCCCTTACCTGTCACACGCCCTGTTCTCCGGGTCTTTGCTCAGGTCGAACAACACTAAGCCCATTCCTTACGCAGTGTCAAAACACCGTTACGCCCCTGCGACAAGGATAGACGGTTCGCGTCGGCCGGGGCAAACCGCACGAGCACAGACACGACAAGAACTCCCCAATTCAAGTGGCTCTTCATGAGGGGGGGTGTTGGTCGGCATTGGACGCACCAACATGACGGCTTCGAACAGAGGATCTCGATTAACCGCCACGCGCCCAACGGGCACCGCAAGCGCATCCACCCAAAGATCACTGCCGGGACGCCCTGTTTGCACAACGGGATGAGACAGGATCACCATCGGTCGGTTCAGCGCGCGATACAGCGGCCAGAGCGGGCAAGCCGAGCCAAAGCGCGGCATCGGAAATTCAGGCAGGGGTTTGCGATACGTCAGCACCCCAGATGCATCTGAAATGGCCAGACCAACACCCTCGGGCAAGACATCTTCGGGCATCGCCGCCAGGCGGCGCATCACACAGGCCGGGTCCGCATCAAGATGCTCGGCCAAGGCCGCAGGATCCGCGCCATGTTTCTGGATGGCTCGGGCCAGATCAGACTGTGGCACGGCCTGCGCATCTTTCTGATACCGCTGTAACCATTGCCCCAACAACTCTCGTGCCGGCGCAGACAGATCCGTACCCAGACGCTTTTGCGCGGAATGAACAGTTCCGCCCTCTTCCAGATCTTGCACATAATGCCCTGCCGCCGCCAGAACCGCATCAAGCTCTTCCTGAGGCGCCCCGGTCTCAGTGGCCTCGGCGTCATCTGCTTCCAGATAGGTCACCAACCCACGGCTGGTCTCGGTCAACCGCGCACTGTCTTCATATATGTTGCGGTGAAACCGCGCCTGCCACTCCGGGTCGATGTCGCCCGGTTCCGCAAGAATTGAGGCCGCTGACCGGATCGCCGTCACCGTCGACAACATTTCATGCAGCGAGGCAGCAAGGTGAGGGTCATGCGTCATCCGATCCGTCAGCGTCTCGACGCTCCGTTCCAGCGCAGAAATCCGTTTCTGACTGCTGGAGAGTACCTCTGCCCAACCGGGGAACCGCCCTGCAAACTCATCCACACGGTCCAGTTCAGCCTGCGCCGCAGGGACCGCCGACGCAGCCTCGCGCAGGGACGCCATCAACGCCGCCCCGGCCCCTTCGGTCAGCAATGCCGGTTCCACACCCAGCACCTGGGCGATATCCAGCAAGAGCTTTCCGCCGATTCTGCGCCTGTTGTGTTCGATCAGGTTGAGATAGGAGGCCGAAATTCCCGCCTTTTTCGCAAGATCGGCCTGCCGCATAGCCTGCGCCACCCGCCGTTCCCGGATCCGACTGCCTGTGAGCGTGCCTTTGGCCATGTCGCTTTCCTTGCAATTACAACGCCTTTCTGCACTGCCACATAAACAGATTTACAGAATACCGCAGTCTACTTTTCAACAATTGACAAAAAAACTGTTACGTCAAAACGCTTTGTTGCGCAATTTTCTTTTCTTCCGCGATACTGAGTTTGCACATTTGTGCCCGCGTCGGGGGGAAGAGGAGCCCAACGACGCATTTCACGAAATGGGAGGATTTCATGTCCAAGACCAACCTGACACGTCGTGGCGTGCTCAAGTCTGGCGCAGTTGCCGGCGCAGGCGTCGCACTGCCGACTATTTTTACGGCTCAGTCCGCAGCAGCTTATACCAATGAACCCACAGGCGGTTCCGTAACCCTCGGTTTTAACGTTCCCCAAACCGGTCCCTATGCCGATGAGGGCGCTGACGAACTGCGCGCCTACGAGCTTGCTGTTGAGCACCTCAATGGCGGCGGCGACGGCGGCATGATGAACACCTTCAGCTCAAAGGCGCTGAAAGGAAACGGTATCCTGGGCAAGAAGGTCGAATATGTGACCGGCGACACCCAGACCAAATCGGATGCAGCCCGTGCATCGGCCAAGTCGATGATCGAAAAAGACGGCGCCGTGATGATCACCGGCGGGTCGTCCTCGGGTGTGGCCATCGCGGTTCAAGGCCTCTGCCAAGAGGCTGGTGTTATCTTCATGGCGGGTCTGACCCACTCGAACGACACCACCGGCAAAGACAAAAAAGCCAACGGTTTCCGTCACTTCTTCAACGGTTACATGTCTGGTGCGGCTTTGGCTCCGGTTCTCAAAGGCCTCTATGGCGATGACCGAAAGGCCTATCACCTGACCGCCGACTACACATGGGGCTGGACACAGCAGGAATCGATCGCGGCCGCGACCGAGGCTCTGGGCTGGGAAACCGTCAACAACGTTCTGACCCCGCTGGCAGCGACAGACTTCTCGTCCTACATCGCTCCGGTTCTGAACTCGGGTGCGGACGTTCTGGTTCTGAACCACTACGGCGGCAACATGGTGAACTCGCTGACCAACGCGGTTCAGTTCGGTCTGCGCGAGAAAATCGTCAACAACAAAGACTTCGAAATTGTTGTTCCGCTGTTCTCCCGTCTGATGGCACGCGGCGCGGGCGCCAACATCAAAAACATCGTTGGTTCGACCAACTGGCACTGGTCGCTGCAGGATGAAGGCTCGCAGGCCTTTGTTCGCTCGTTCGGCACCAAATACGGCTTCCCGCCAAGCCAGGCAGCGCACACCTGCTATGTTCAGACCCTGCTTTATGCAGATGCCTGTGAGCGTGCCGGCACCTTCAACCCATGTGGCGTAGCCGAAGCTCTGGAAGGCTTTGAGTTTGACGGCATGGGCAACGGCAAGACCCTGTATCGTGCCGAAGACCACCAGTGCTTCAAAGATGTTCTGGTTGTGAAGGGTAAAGAGAACCCAACCTCCGAGTTCGACCTTCTCGAAGTGGTCGAAGTCACTCCGGCATCGCAGGTTACATACGCGCCGGATCACCCGATGTTTGCGGGCGGCCAGCTGGGGTCCTGTAACCCCGGCGCATAAGCCGACAGGCCCGGCTCTCTGCCGGAGACCGGGCCATTTCATCACGAAACCCGTGAAATCATACGGTCTCTCCGGCACCGCGCTGGAGGGGCTGTCTGACCTATAACCCAATGGTGGGGTCCATGGACGTCCTTATTACGCAAATTCTGAACGGGCTCGACAAGGGCTCGGCCTACGCGCTGATCGCGCTGGGTCTTACACTCATCTTCGGCACGCTTGGTGTCGTGAACTTTGCCCACGGGGCGCTGTTCATGATCGGGGCCTTCTGTTCGGTCTTTCTTCAGCGTCTGCTGAACCTCAGCTACGAGACCATCGACGCAACCAAAACCGACTTTCTAGGCAACCCGCTCAAGGTGAAAACCCCCTACGTCGAAAGCTGGTTTGGCCCAGAAATGGGTGGGTCAATCATCGAATGGTCCGTGCCTCTGGCCATCCTCTTTGCGATCCCCGTCATGATCAGCATCGGCTTCATCATGGAACGCGGGTTGATCAAACACTTCTACAAGCGCCCCCATGCGGATCAGATCCTTGTGACCTTTGGCCTTGCGATTGTGCTGCAGGAGATCATCAAAGCCTTCTATGGCGCAAACCCGATCCAGACCCCGGCCCCTGAAGCGCTTTCAGGCGTGGCCACCCTTGCTGAGGGCATTGTCTATCCCGTCTGGCGGATTGTGTATTTCTGCTTCTCAGTGGCTGTGATCGGTGGCGTGTTTGCCTTCCTCCAGTTCACCACCTTCGGCATGGTCGTGCGCGCGGGCATGGCAGACCGTGAAACCGTAGGCCTATTGGGCATCGACATCGACAAACGCTTTACCTTTATGTTCGGACTGGCCGCCGCGGTCGCTGGCCTCGCCGGTGTCATGTACGGCCCGATCAATGCGCCGAACTATCACATGGGCATGGATTTCCTTGTTCTGTCCTTCGTTGTTGTGGTTGTCGGCGGCATGGGCTCGCTGCCCGGAGCGGTCCTCGCTGGCTTCTTGCTCGGCATTCTCGAAAGCTTTGCCTCTATGACCCAAGTCATCGAGCTGATCCCCGGCATCAACCAGATCATCATCTACTTGGTTGCCATTATCATCCTTCTGGTCCGCCCACGCGGTCTGATGGGTCGCAAAGGCGTGATGGAGTAATAGACCCATGTTTGGACTAGATAAAAAAGACACTTCTCTTCTGTGGGTCGTCATCGCATTGACCATGCTGGCCCCTTTCATCCTCAACCCCTTCCCCACCGGAAGCGGCATGGCACAGTTCAACGCGGGCTATCCCGACCTGATGCAGCGTTTTGTGATCTTCGGCATCTTTGCCATCGGATTTAACATCCTCTTCGGGCTCACCGGCTACCTCTCGTTTGGGCACGCCGCGTTTCTGGGTGTGGGATCTTACTCTGCGGTCTGGATGTTCAAATTGCTCAGCATGAACATCCTGCCCGCCATCATTCTGTCAGTGGCCATTTCAGGTGTCTTCGCGCTGGTGATTGGCTTTGTGTCGCTGCGCAGAACCGGGATCTACTTTTCAATCCTGACCCTGGCCTTTGCGCAGATGTCGTTCGCCTTGGCCTATTCGGTACTCACCCCCATCACCAACGGGGAAACCGGCCTTCAGGTGACATTGGACGACCCACGCGTTCTGGGCGTGTCTGCCACAGCCGACGGTTCGATCCCCGTGACCAATCTGTTTGGTCTGGAAATGCGCGCCGCCTATGACCTCGTTGTAGGACCTTGGACTTTCACATTCTCCGCAGGCTACTATGTCTGTGCGATTGTGATGCTTCTGGCCTTCTATCTTGCGATCCGCATTTTCCGGTCGCCCTTCGGGTTGATGCTCCGCGCGATCAAATCGAACCAGCAGCGCCTGAACTACACCGGCCTCAACCCCAAACCCTACACGCTTGCAGCATTTGTGATTTCGGGCATGTATGCTGGCCTGGCCGGTGGCCTGATGGCAGCGATGGACCCCCTCGCAGGTGCAGAGCGGATGCAGTGGACCGCGTCGGGTGAAGTTGTTCTGATGACCATTCTTGGCGGCGTTGGCACCCTGATCGGGCCTGTTCTCGGCGCAGGTATGATCAAGTACTTTGAAAACATCTTCTCAAAGATCAACGACAACGTGCTGCACAGCTGGTTCAGCTTTCTGCCCGATGGCATCGAAGATTTCATCGTGCTGATCATCCATCCCTTTGTTGGAAAAGGCTGGCACCTGACCCTTGGCCTGATCTTCATGCTGGTCGTGACCTTCCTGCCCGGTGGTCTGGTCGAAGGGGGACAACGGATTGCCCGCGCCTTGCGTAAGAAAAAAGAAGATGAACCCAAGTCGCCTTCGACTGAGCCTGCGGAATAAGGAGAGACAGTAATGGGTATTCTTGAAGTCAAAGACGTGGGCAAAAACTTCGGTGGCCTCAAAGCTTTGTCAGATGTCAATCTGTCGGTCGCCGAAAACACCTGCCACGCCATTATCGGCCCCAACGGAGCCGGGAAATCCACCCTGCTCAACTGTCTGGTGGGCAAATTGATCCCCGACACCGGCAGCGTCATGTTTGACGGCCAGTCGGTGCTGGGCCGCAGCCCACATGAGATCAACCAGATGGGCATATCGCGTGTGTTCCAGACCCCTGAGATCTTTGCGGATCTCTCGGTGATGGAAAACATGATGATCCCGCTGTTTGCCAAACGCGACGGGGCCTATCGCCTGCATGCGGTTGAGAAAGTCAGCAACGAACGCACCCTGATCGAAGAAGCCGAACGCATGCTGGGTGACGTCAACATGCTCGACAAGCGGGGGATGCATGCGGCGGCCATGTCACGTGGTGACAAACGGCGGCTCGAGATGGCCATGTGTCTTGTACAGGATCCAAAGCTGCTGCTGCTGGACGAGCCCACCGCCGGGATGGCGCGGGCCGACACCAACAACACCATCGATCTGCTGATCGAAATCAAGGAAAAGCGCGATATCACCATCGCGATCATCGAGCACGACATGCATGTGGTGTTCAGTCTGGCGGATCGGATCACCGTTCTGGCTCAGGGCACCCCCTTGGTTGAAGATCTGCCCGAGAACATCAAGGGCCACCCGAAGGTCAAAGAGGCCTATCTGGGCGAAGCGCACTGATATCTGGCGGCGGGTGCATCCCGCCGCTTTCCCAATTTCGCGGGCCTGACCCGCCCCTCACCCTGAGGAGACATCCATGAACGTTCGTCCGGATTTTTCGAAAAACGCCAATCAGGCTGAAACAGCCCCCGCCTTCCTCTCGATCTGGGACATGCACTCCTATTATGGCGAAAGCTATATCGTGCAGGGCATTTCCTTTAACGTCCATGAGGGCGAGATCCTTGCTCTGCTGGGCCGAAATGGTGCCGGTAAAACCACTACGCTGCGGTCAATCGCCCGACTGGACGACCCGCAGGTCCAGCGCGGTGAAATCTGGCTGGATCACCAACCCCTGCACAAGATGGCCTCGCATCAGGCCGCAACGGTAGGTCTTGGGCTTGTGCCAGAAGATCGTCGCATCATTCCCGGCCTGACGGTCGAAGAGAACCTGAAGCTGGCACAGATCGCGCCGCCCATTGGCTGGTCCATTGAGCGCCTCTACGATCTCTTCCCGCGCCTCGGCGAACGCCGCAACCAAGAAGGCATCACCCTGTCCGGAGGTGAACAGCAGATGCTGGCCATTGCCCGGGCTCTGGCTCGGGATATCAAGGTGCTGTTGCTGGATGAGCCTTATGAAGGTCTGGCTCCGGTGATTGTGGATGAGATCGAAAAGACGCTCCGCCACATCAAAGAACAGGGCATGACCACCATCATCGTTGAACAGAATGCGGTGCGCGCCCTGCAACTGGCGGATCGCGCGGTGATCCTCGACACCGGTTCGATTGTCTTTGATGGATCCGCAGCTGAAGTGCTGGAGAACGAACAGCTCCGCGCCGAATATCTGGCGATCTGACGGCTCTTGCCGCTGCGCGACAAAGGTCAAGGCGAAAGTCTCCTTGCAATTGTCGCGCAGACTGGCTTCCCTGCCGTCAAAATTTGAGGAGGACACCATGAGCAAGACCTATGCTCCCGCCGCCGATCTGGTGGCACGTGCGCATGTAGATGCTGGTCGGTATGATGAGATGTATGCGCGGTCGCTTTCTGATCCCGAGGGGTTCTGGGCGGATCAGGCGCAGCGTCTGGACTGGATCAAAGCCCCCACCCAGATCAAAGATGTCGATTACACCTTTGGTCAGGTCAAGATCAACTGGTACGCCGATGGCACGCTGAATGTGGCCGCCAACTGTATCGACCGCCATCTTGAGACCCGCGGCGATCAGACGGCGATCATCTGGGAACCCGACAGCCCCGACGAGCCCGCCCAGCACATCACCTACAAAGAGCTGCACAAAAACACCTGCCGCATGGCCAATGTGCTCGAAAGCCTCGGCGTGGGCAAAGGCGACCGGGTGGTGATCTATCTGCCCATGGTCCCTGAGGCCGCCTATGCCATGCTGGCCTGCGCGCGCATTGGTGCAATCCATTCGATTGTCTTTGCCGGCTTCTCACCCGATGCGCTGGCGGCGCGGGTGAACGGCTGTGACGCCAAGGTTCTCATCACCGCGGATGAGGCCCCGCGCGGCGGCCGCAAGACCCCGCTTAAGACCAATGCCGACAAGGCGCTCTTGCATTGCAAAGACACGGTCAAATGTCTGGTGGTCAAGCGCACCGGCGGTCAGACCACCTGGGTCGAAGGCCGTGATTTCGACTACACCGAGATGGCGCTTGAGGTCAGCGAGTTCAATCAACCCGCCGAGATGAACGCCGAAGATCCGCTGTTCATCCTTTACACCTCTGGCTCCACCGGGCAGCCCAAGGGCGTGGTACACAGCTCGGGCGGCTATCTCACCTATGCGGCGCTGACCCATGAGGTGACCTTTGATTACCATGACGGCGACGTCTACTGGTGCACCGCCGATGTGGGCTGGGTCACCGGCCACAGCTATATC